>Ga0207969_100011_pt1 | contig 160391 bp, 125 predicted proteins | sample LakWasMet25_LOW6_2_FD_183869 | JGI IMG/M metagenome (GOLD analysis project Ga0207969, IMG submission 183869) | Freshwater sediment methanotrophic microbial communities from Lake Washington under simulated oxygen tension - Sediment Metagenome... | ecosystem: Environmental > Aquatic > Freshwater...
CAGGACAGGAGCGCCGTCGAGAGCGCCGTGAGGACTACCAGGGCTGCGCGGTCGCTCATCGGCGCTGCTCCTCAGGAGACCGAGTCCGTCGCCGGCTCGCCGTAGCCCAGCGCGTAGCCGCGCCAGTGCAAGAACAGGGTCTGCGCGATGGACATCACCGGCACCGCGAGGAGCGCGCCCAGGATGCCGAAGGCGTGCTCTCCTGCGAGCAGCGAGAACACCACCAGCACGGGGTGGATCTTCGCCTGGTCGCCCATGATCTTGGGGTTGAGCAGGTTGGCTTCGAGCTGGTGGATGCCGATGATCCAGAGCAGCACGAAGAGCGCGGTGCCGAAGCCCTGCGTGAGCCCGAGGGCGACCGCCGGAATCGAGCTGAGCACGGTGCCGAAGATGGGGATCAGCGAGAAGACCGTCGCGACCACCGCCAGCGTGGGCCAGTACTTGAGGTCGGCGAGCGCGAAGCCCACGGCGCTCAGCGAGCCGTTGACGAGGCAGATGATGAGCTGCCCGCGCACCACCCCGGAGAGCCCCCGGTCGAGGCGCCGCAGCAGGCTGTCAAAGGCGGTGCGAGACTCCGGCCGCACCAGCGAGCGGAAGAAGCCGAGCACCCGCGCCTCGGTGACCAGCAGGTACGCGCTGACCATCAGGGTCATGAAGAAGTTGAAGATGCCGCCGATGACGCCGCCGATGATGCCCCGCCCCACGCGCAGCACGTCGGCCACGTGGCCCTGCCCCAGCTTCTGGAGCTCCCGCTGGAAGGTGTCCCCCTCGCTCTGCACCCGCCGCCGCGGGCGCACCGACCAGTGCGCGTCGTCCACGCGCTCGATCACCACCCCTTCGGACGGGAGCGTGACCCGGTAGCCCCCTCCGATCTCCGGGCTCACCCGCAGCGCGCCGTCGTCCGGCGTCCGATCGCTCGCCGGGTCCTCGGGCTCCTCTCTCGGCGGTGCGCTGACCACCGCGCCCTGCACCCTCGCGACCATCGAGCGCACCCTGGGCATCCAGTCGCGCTCGGCCCGATGCCGCAGCGCGGGCACCTCGTTGCGCGCGAAGGAGCGCGCCTCGGAGACCACCCTCGGTGTCACCGCGAGCAGCGCGACCACCATGGTCGCGACCAGCGTCACGAAGATGGCCAGCACCGCGCCCCATCGGGGCAGCGAGCGGCCGCGGACCTTCACCCGCGTGAGGGCGCCCACCACCGGGTGCAGCACGTACGCGAGCAGCACGCCCAGCACGAAGGGCAGCAGCACCGCCCGCGACGCCACGATCACGGCGGCGATGACCGCGAGCGAGACGGCGGCGAAGATCACCCTGCGGCGGCGAACGACGTCGATCATCGGCTCGGCCCTGAGTTCTTCGGGGTACGGCGGCGGACGGCGGGGGCGTCCGTGGGGGAGTCGCCGAGCGGACGGAAGTAGGGGACGAGGCGGTTCCAGGTGGCGTCGAGCGCCTCGGGCATCACCCTCAGGTCGGCCACGACGGGCATGAAGTTCATGTCGCCGCGCCACCGCGGGACGATGTGCACGTGCAGGTGCTCGGCGATGCCCGCGCCCGCCGACGAGCCGAGGTTGATGCCGATGTTGAGCCCCTCGGCGTTGACCGCGACCTTCAGCGCCGACGCCGAGGCGCGCACCAGCTCGAAGAGCGAAGCGTGCTCCTCGGGGCTGAGCTCGCCGAGGTCGCTCGCGTGGCGCGTGGGCACCACCATCAGGTGCCCCGACGCGAAGGGGTACTTGTTGAGCATCACGAAGGCGTCACGGCGCACGCAGAGCACCAGCCGCTCTGCGAAGCGCGCAGGGTCCTCCGAGGGATAGCGGCAGAAGATGCATCCAGGCTCCTTGGGGCCGCGGATGTACTCCATCCGCCACGGGGCCCAGAGCCGTCCGGGCTTGTCACTTGGGCTGGTCACGATGGCGGCGCAGGTTCGCCCGCGGGCGCGCGGGACGCAACCCAACTCCGCGGCGGAGCCCCTTCTCTACGAGAGGGGCGCCGCGCGAAGGGGCTCAGGGAGTGGTGGTGAGGGGACTCGAGAGAGGGTTAAGGAGCGGAGCTCAGGACTTCGACGGCAGATCGCCGAGGTCGCCGAGCTTCTCCTTGATGAGGTCGCCGAGGGTCGAGCCGCGGCGCGACTCCTTCGGGGCGACGCTCGGGGAGCCGCCGCTCATGCGCTCGGGAGCCGGGCCGGCCTCGCCGGTCGCGGTGCTCTCGCTGCGGGCGGAGCCGCCGCGCATGGAGAGGAGGATGCGCTTGTCGCCGATGTCGAGGCCGGAGACCTCGGTGCGGATGGTCTCGCCGCGCTTGAGCTTGCGCGTCCCGTCGGTGACGTCGGCGGGGTAGTCGTGGCTGGCCACGAAGCCGTCGATGCCGGGCGAGATCGAGATGAACAGGCCGCCGTCGAAGATGTTGATGATCTTGCCCTCGACCGGCTTGCCCTGGGGGAAGTCGTTCGGGATGTGAGACCAGGGATCGTCGAAGAGCTGCTTGATGCCGAGGGAGACCTTCTTCTCGTCGTGGTTGATCGAGAGGATGACGGCCTCGACGTCGTCGTTCTTCTGGTAGAGGTCCGACGGGTTGACCACGCGGAGGGTCCACGACAGGTCGGACTTGTGCACCATGCCGTCCACGCCGTCGCGGATGCCGATGAAGATGCCGTAGTCCGTGATCGAGCGGACCTTACCCTCGACCTTGTCGCCCGGGTTGAACTCGTTGACGAAGAGCGTCCAGGGATCGGGCTCGAGCTCCTTGATGGAGAGCGAGATGCGCTTGGCCTTGGCGTCGACCTCGAGCACCTGGCACTCGATGTCGTCGCCGACGTTGAGCAGGTTCTTCGGGTGCTTCACGCGGCGCGTCCAGGACATCTCCGAGACGTGCACGAGGCCCTCGACGCCCGGCTCCAGCTCGATGAACGCGCCGTAGTCGGTGATCGAGACGACCTTGCCCTGGACCTTCTTCCCCTGCGGGAAGGCCTCTTCGGCGTGGCTCCAGGGATCTTCCATGGTCTGCTTGAGACCCAGCGAGACCCGCTCGGTCTCGGCGTTGTACTTGAGCACCTTGACGGTGACCTCGTCGCCCACCTGGAAGAGCTCGCTCGGGTGCTGAACCCGGCCCCAGCTCATGTCGGTGATGTGCAGCAGGCCGTCGATGCCGCCGAGGTCTACGAACGCACCGTACTCGGTGATGTTCTTGATGATGCCCTTGGTGACCATGCCCTCGGAGAGCTTCTCGAGGGTGTCGCGCTTCAGCTCGTCGCGCTCCTTCTCGAGCAGCACGCGCCGCGAGAGGACGATGTTGCCGCGCTTCTTGTTGAACTTGATGACCTTGAACTGGAAGCCCTGGCCGATCATCTTGTCGAGGTTGCGGATGGGGCGCAGATCAACCTGCGAGCCGGGCAGGAACGCCTTCACGCCGCCGCGGATGGTGACCGACAGGCCGCCCTTCACCCGGGCGGAGATGGTGCCTTCGATGATCTCGTCGCGCTCGCACGCGGCGGAGATCTCGTCCCACACCTTCATCTTGTCGGCCTTCTCCTTGGACAGGAGCACGAGGCCGTTCTCGTCTTCGCGGCTCTCCACGAGCACGTCGACGCGGTCGCCCGCCTGCACGGTGACCTCGCCGTTGGCGCCGGTGAACTCCGACAGGGGGATGACCCCTTCGGACTTGAACCCGATGTCGACGACGACCGTCTCCTTGCTGACCCGGAGGACCGTCCCCTGGACGATCTCGCCCTCCTTGACTTCGCTCGCCGCGCTCGTCGCTTCGAACAGCGCCGCGAAGCTATCCATGTCCATCGTGCCGGTAGCCTGCGTCTCGTTGGTTGTCATGCAGTCGTTCTCTGACCTGTTCCCCCTCGCGCGCCTTGCTTGGACACCCTGAGGGTCCGCCGCGACGACCATCGCCGCGCGAGACCACCCAACGGATACAAGGCACTGTAAAACTTAGCCCGAGGAGAGTGATGGGTCGGTGAAACCCTTTAGGGCCAGTGCGGGGTCTGTTAAAGCAAACCCCAAAACCTGTCAAACCGCGCCGCGCCCCCTGGCCAGTGCAACGATCGCGTCGACCACCGCCTGGGGCTCCAGGTCGCTGCTGTCCACCCTCACCGCGTCCTCGGCCTCCCGAAGCGGGGCGATTTCCCGGCTCGCGTCCTGGTGGTCCCGCTGCTGCACCTCGGCCAGGGTCACCGCGTAGTCCGCGTCGATGCCCCGCAGCCGTAGCTCGTCGCACCGCCTCCGGGCCCGCTCCTCCGCCGAGGCCGTCAGGAACACCTTCAGCTCGGCGTTGGGAAACACCACGGTCCCGATGTCCCGGCCCTCCAGCACCACCCCCCCGGCGCGCCCGAAGGCCCGCTGCGCCTCCAGCAGCGCCTCGCGCACCCCGGGATAGGCCGCCACCGCGCTCGCCCCCATGGACATCGCCGGGGTCCGCAGCGCCTCCGCCGGGTCTTCCCCGTCGACGAGCACCCGGGTGAGCCCCGCGTCGCCCGCCTCGAGCCGCAGCGCACCGCGAGCCACCGCCGCGCTCACCGTCCCCTCGACGCCCGCCTGGTCTCCCATGGAGACGCCCGCCCGCTCGGCCACCAGCGCCGAGGCCCGGTAGAGCGACCCGGTGTCCACCAGCGTGTAGCCGAGAGCTCCTGCCACCTGCCGCGCCACCGTGCTCTTGCCCGCGCCCGCAGGCCCGTCGATCGCCACCACGATCCCTCGCGCTCCGCTCATCCGCTCACCTCGATGTCCCCGCCCAGTGCCTTCAGGATCTCCGCGAAGCCCGGATCGCTAGTGTCGACGCAGCCCACGTCCTCAATGGTCGTCTCGCCCTCCGCCGCGAGCGCCAGCACCGCCGCCGCCATTGCGATACGGTGGTCGCCGCGCGTGTCGATCACCGCCCCGCCCCTCGGCCTGCCGCCCGCCACCGTCAGCCCGTCGCCGGACACCTCGTGCCCGATGCCGAAGGCCCGGAGCATCGACGCCAGCGCCGCCACCCGGTCGCTCTCCTTCACCCGCAGCTCGGCGAGGTCGTCGAAGCGGCTCTCGCCCGGAGACACCGCCGCCGCCGCCACCAGCGCGGGGATCTCGTCAATACACCGGGCGGTAAGCTCTCCCGCCACGTTCGCCCCGCGGCGCAGCGCCCCGGTGCCTCCGACGCCGACGTGAAGGTCCCCGACGGGCTCGCCGCCCACCTCTCCCTTGGGGGCCACGCCCGCTCCCCCGCCCTGGTCCCTCAGGGCTTCGAGGAAGCCAGTGCGGGTCGGGTTGATGCCGACGCCCCGCAGCTGCACCCGCGATCCCTCGACCACGTGCGCGGCCACCACCCAGAAGGCCGCCGCCGAGGGATCGCCCGGCACGTCGAGGTCGAGCGGGGAGAGCACTCCGTCCCAGCCGCGAGGGTCGAGAAGGCTCACCGGACCCATCGTCCGCAACGGGGCGCCCATCGCGAGGAGCATCCGCTCGGTGTGGTCGCGGGAGAGCGTGGGCTCTCGCACCGAGGTCTCCCCGTCGGCGAAGAGCCCGCTCAGCAGCATGGCCGACTTCACCTGGGCGCTCGGCACGGAGAGCGACTCCTCGCTGGCGAAGAGCCGCCTTCCCCCGGTGAGCCCGCGGATCACCAGCGGCGCGGTCTCGTCCCGTCGCACCGGGTCGATGGCGCCCTCGATGAGCGCCCCGCGGGCCCGAAGCGGCCGGGTGACGCGGCCCATGGGGCGGCGGGAGAGCGAGGCGTCGCCCACCAGCGTGGTGTCGAAGCCCTGCGCCGCTAGCACGCCGGCCACGAGCCGCATCGAGGTGCCCGCGTTGCCGCAGTCGAGCGTCGGGGAGGACGGAGCGCGGAGCCCGCCGAGGCCCCTGCCGAGCACCCGCACCGAGCGCTCGTCGAGGTCGTCCATGGTCACGCCGAGCGAGGCCATGATGGCACGCGTGCGAGCGACGTCGTCGCCCGGGGAGAGCCCGCGGAGCACGCTCGGCCCCTCGGCCAGCGAGGCGAGGATCAAGGCCCGGTGGGAGATCGATTTGTCCCCGGGAACGCGGAACGCGCCGCGGAGGGGACGGGTCGCGGGGCGGACGATCCAGCGGCGCATGCGCGGCGGCATACACGATCGACCGGACGTCGTCACGACCGCGCGAGGGTGCTGATACAACCGCAGCCACGGAGGAAATAGCCGATGCGGTGGTTTCAATGGATGGGCGTCGGCGCGGTGGCGCTCGGCGCGACGGGATGTGAAGACGCCGCGACGCCCCCTACGCCCGTCGACGCGACGGTGATCGACGTCGCCGCAGACGCCCCCGCCGGGTCGGAACTGCTCGCCGACGCCGGGGCCGCGGCCGACGCTCCGGACGCCAGCGCCTTCGCTCCGGGGCCCTACGGTCTACGGCCGCGCGACCTCGCGGGCCCCTTCACGGTGATGACCCAGGCCGGCCCGTGGACCTTCGAGCAGCACTTCACCGGCGAGGACAGCTACGTCTTCCTTGTCGTCAACCCGTCGAGCTACTCGACGAGCCTGCTCGGCGGCAGCGTCAGCGCGCTGCTCGAGGCGTCCCCGCGCAATGTCCATTACTTCTTCCTCCCGGCCAACGGCTCGACGCAGCTCGCGGCGCTGCGGCAGCGCGTCGACGACGACCTCGCGGGCTTCAGCGAGGCCGACCGCGACTGGTGGACGGCGCGGCTGCACTTCGTCACCGACGACCTCAACACCACCCAGACCTGGCTCGGCCAGCTCTACCGCTCGCGCCGGAGCACGACCAACATGGTCCCCCGCTACGAGTCGATGCAGTGGGCCGTCGACCGCTTCCAGCGTATCCGCGAGGTGGGCCAGCTCGGGCGCCTCGCCAGCGGCGGCCTGCGCCTGGAGCTGCCGCTGCTCGCCAACGAGGCGAAGTATTACAACTTCGAGTATTCGCGGGAGCAGGAGCTCGCCTCGCACCCCGCCACCACGGTCACTCTCCTCGACGACGCGATGGTGGTCGACAACGTCGACATCGACGCGATGCTCCCCGACCGCGCGGCGATGGCGGGCTTCGACACCCTGGAGGTCGACCTCCGCACCGAGTGCGTGAACCACCGCGACGGCGACTGCGGCGCCTGGGACTACCTCTCGCACCTCTGGCTCTGCTCCGAGGCGGCCCCCTCCGCGGACGCGGGCGCCCCCGCGGCCGACGCAGGCCCCGCGCTGCGATGCGACACCGAGCTCGCCCGCTGGATCACCACCTACTGGCGCGAGGGCCGCTGGGTCACGGACATCTCCGGCGTGCTCCCGCTGCTTCGCGACGGCGGCCGGCAGCGGCTGCGCTGGTACGCGTCGCGGCAGTTCGACCCGCGCCCCGCGCCCTACGTCGCGAGCCTCGCGCTGCGCTTCGGCAACCGCCGCCGAGAGGTGCGCCCCTTCGAGACGCGGCTGCTCTTCCAGGGCGGGGCGCTCAACGCCACCTGGGCGGCGCGCCACCCTCCGCAACGCTTTACGGTCCCGGCCGACACCCGCCGCGCCGAGCTCTATGTGCTGGTCACCGGCCACGGCTCGGAGACCAGCCAGTGCGCGGAGTTCTGCAACCACGGGCACCGCTTCGTGCTCAACGGCAACGAGCACCTCGTGGACTTCCCCGAGGCGCGCTCCCCCGACGGCTGCGCCGACCGCGTCGACCGGGGCGTCGTCCCCAACCAGCACGGCACCTGGTACTTCGGCCGCGGCGGCTGGTGCCCGGGCTGGGACGTTCGCCCGGTGGTGATCGACGTGACCTCGGAGCTGCGCATGGGCGCCGAGAACGAGCTCGGCTACACCGCCACCGTCGACAACCGGGTGATCACCTCGATGGCGGGCTACGGCAACGTCGTGCTCACCGCCTACCTCGTGCTCTCCCGCTGAGCGGTCAGAGCGCGAAGCCCTCGTCCACCGCGCGAAGCTTCTCGGCCTTGCGCCAGTCGACCAGCACGAGGCGCTGCTCCAGCGCGATCGGGTGGAGACCCCCGACGATGTCCTCGAGGACGCCGTGCACCGCGAGGGTGGTGACCGCGCCGTCGCGCTCGACGCCGTAGACCACCGCGTCGGAGTAAGGGAACGAGAAGCCGCCCTCCACCATGCCCGCGTCGCCCCGGAAGCCGAAGGGACGCGCCTCGACGCCGAGCGCCGCAGCCAGCGCAGCCAGCGTCACGCGCGCGCCCGCCAGCGGATCGGGGAGCCGATGGCGCAGGTGGCACTCGACGAAGCCCGGGCCGAGGCGGCTCGCCCCGATCACCCGGCGCACCTCCGAGAGCTCGGCGTCGACCGCCTCCATCGCCGAGACGTGCACCAGCTCGACCTGCCGCCAGGCGTCGTCGGGGATGCGCACGGTCACCTCGGCGCCCGGTGAAACGGGCACCGTCGGAGGCAGCGCGTTCTCGATCGACGGCAGGCTGAACAGGATCGCCTTGGGCTGTACGGCGTCGAGCCTGCGCAGCGTGAGTCGGCCCGACCCGAGCGACGCGATGGTGTCGCGGGTCGCGGGCTCGGCGCGCACCACGAGGTACTCCGCGTCGCCGAAGGTGAGCGTCGCCTCGTTGCCCGCGAAGCGCTCGGGCAGGCTCTCCAGCGGGACCTCCGAGTCCGCGATCACCTTGCCGTCGGCCTCGTCGATGAGCTCGATGCGAACGTCCATCCCGAGAGGCTAACAGAAGCCCCCATCGGGCGGGACGCAGCGCCCCCTCAGCGCGGTCAGTACCCGAGCGTGTTGAAGTCGCTGGCGCGGCTGCGAGGATGCCGCCGGGGGAGCGTGCGGACCGGGGCCGGGTGCTCGCGAGCGACCTGCCTCTGGGCCGCCGCCGGGGCCTCGACGACCGGAGCCTGGGCCGCGGGAGCCACGGGAGGCGCGGAAGGCACGGGAGACGGGGGCGGGAGAGCTGGGGGCGCGGGAGGCGGAGGAGGCATGAAGACATGCACCTGGGCCGGGGCTGCGACGGGGGCCGCCGGGGGACGGAGCATCGTCACCGGAAGAGGCGCCGCGGGAGGAGCAGGCGCCGGGGCGATCGAGGGCGCCGCGACCGGCGACGGCAGGCGCGAGGAGTAGAGAGCGAGCGTGCCGCCAGCGAGGAGGATGCCCATGAAGAGGGCGCCGCCGGCGACCATCAGCCCCCGGCGGGGAGGCGAGCTGGGGGGTGGAGGGAGAGGCACCGGAGCCATCGGAGCAGCGGGCGGCGGCACCGCGAAGGTGGCCGCGACGTCGTGGAGCTCGAGCTGGGCCCTGGGCGGCGGCGGCGGCGCGACGCCCCACTGGTGAAGCGTCGGAACGTACGCGACCTCGTTGGTGTAGAAGGCCTCCCAGAGCGCCTGGCCGCCCACCGACGCGAAGGGCCGCAGCGCCTCGCCGAAGGCCCGCACCGAGGGCCAGCGCGCGGCGGGGTCGCGCTGCATCGCGCGGGAGAGCACGGCCTCGAGGCCCGCGGGCATCGTGGGGCTCACCTCGCGCAGCCTGGGGATCGGGCCGGTGGTGATGGCGTTGAGGATGTCGAGGAGGTTGTCGCCGCGGAAGGGGCACTTCCCGGTGAGGCACTCGAAGAGGATCACCGCCAGCGACCACTGATCGCTGGGCGCGTCGACGTCCCTCGCCTCGCGGGCCTGCTCCGGCGACATGTACGAGGGCGTGCCCACCATCGCGCGGGTCATGGTCATGGCGCCGCTCGCCTCGCGCACCTTCACGACGCCGAAGTCGAGGAGCTTGGGCTGTATCGATCGGGTCGCGGTGCGGGCGAGGAAGATGTTGTCGGGCTTGAGGTCGCGGTGCACCACACCGCGCTCATGCACCGAGGCCGCCGCGGACATCACCGCCAGCATCACGTCGACGGCCTCCGCCGCGGGGATCACCCCCTCGCGCTCGAGCCGGTCGGCCAGCGTCTCGCCATCGAGGAACTCCATCGCGATGTACGGCTGCCCCTCGTGTACCCCGAGGTCGAAGACCCCGACGATGTGCGGGTGCTCCATCTGCGCGACGATCTCCGCCTCCCTCAGGAAGCGCTTGAGCACGTCGGGGTACCGCACGAACTCCCGGTGCAGCACCTTGAGCGCCGTGCGCTTTCTAAGCGGCAGCCGCAGCGCCTCGTACACCGCCCCGAAGGCCCCGGTGCCCAGCTTGCGGACGACCTCGTAGCCGCCGAAGAGGGTGCCCGGCGCGAGGTCGTCTACGGTCGACGCGGCCGGGTCCACGGTCTGTACCCTCATGGCTGCGTCGGCGGATCGACTCACGGCGACTGAGGTTACACCGCCCGGGCCGCTTCGACCGCTCCCTCGTGCGAGGCCTACTCCGCCGCGTCGAGTTCCTGGAGCGCCGAGCTGATGCGCAGAACCCGCCCCGCCTCGGTCGAGCTGGCCTGCACCGAGAGCGTCACCCGGTCGCCCTCGACGTGCGTCGTGACGCCCTCTCTCAGCAGCCGACCGAGCCCGAGCAGCCTCACCGCGATCTGCCCTGCGAGCTGCCTCGTCGAGGCGTCCACCAGCCGGGCGATCTCCCTCGCCGCGGCCTCGGTGTGCGCCTGCCCCGCCGCCCTCGCGCTCACGTCGCCAGGCACGTCGCCGCGGGCCACCAGCCGATCGAGCCCGTCGCCCGAGCGCCCGACGCCCCGCATCCGGAGGTTGACCCTCGCCCTGATCGCCGCGAGGTCGGCCGCCACCTGGAGAGCCCCCTGCTGCCCGTCGACGAGCGCCCAGAGGTCGTCGAAGCGGTTGTCGTCGCGCACCGAGCGCCGCTCGACGCCCACGAGCCGCGCCGCCACCCGGCGCACCAGCGAGCGCTCCATCACGATCACCACGTCCGCCGCGGGGAACATGTACGCCCTCGTCCCGACGACGGTGTACCGGACGCCCTGCTCGGCGCCCTCCTCCGGGGCCGCGTCCCTCGCCGCCACCCGCGCCGCCCGGATCACCTCCGCGCGGTCATAGGCGCCCCGGGCGACGATCACGGGCCAGCCCGCGTTGCCCCCGGTGCCCGGCGGGAGATAGACCCCGAACACCAGCCTCTCGGCCTGGTGCAGGGCGTCGAAGCCCAGCTCGCGCTGCACTCCTGCGACGTCGGCGCCGAGCGAGGAGGCCAGCTCGAGGGCCCCGTCGAAGTGCGGCGAGCGACGGGCCTCGGCGAGCTCGAAGCGCCCCCAGGCGACCGCTCCTGGCGGCAGCAGGGCGAGCGGCTCGCCGTGGATGTCGGGAGGCCGCGGCGCCTCGACAGCGGCCACCGTGGGCGTGCCGGTGGAGGCGCAGGAGAGCGGCCCGAGCAGACAGAACATGAGCGAGAGCGGTCGACTGAGGCGGATCACGGCTTCGTTCTAACACGCCTCCCTCCCCCTCTCCCGTCGACGGTCGTGCTAGGCGACGCACACACCCCGATGTTGTCCCACGCCATCGTCACCGCCGCGGGCTCCACGCCCACCCGTGCGTGCCTCGTCCTCCACGGCATCCTCGGCTCGAAGACCAACTGGCGCTCGCTCGCTCGCCGCTTCGCCGAGGCGCTGCCCGACTGGGCCTTCGTGCTCGTCGACCTGCGCGAGCACGGCGCCTCGCAGGGCCTCCGCCCCCCGCACTCCCTCGCCGCCGCCGCGCGCGACCTCACCGAACTCTGCGCCGCCCTGACGCTCCCTGTGCGGGGCGTGCTCGGCCACAGCTTCGGGGCGAAGGTCGCCCTCTCCTTCGCGGGCGACACCCCGTCGCTCACGCACCTCATCGTGGTCGACGCCAACCCCGGCGCGCGCCCCGACCGGCGCGGCTCCGAGGCGTCGCTGAGCGCGCTCGACACCCTCGAGGCCATCGGCCGCTCGTGGCCTACGAGAGAGGCCTTCCTCGCCGCGGTCATGGCCGACGGTCACGACCGGGCGATGGCCGCCTGGCTCGCGATGAACCTCGAGCACGCGCCTGACGGCTTCCGGCTGCGCATCGACGTCGCGTCGATCCGCTCGCTGCTCGAAGGGTACTTCCAGGCCGACCTCTGGAGCGTGGTGGAGTCGTCCCCCCCGCAGCGCCGCACGACCTTCATCCTGGGCGGCGCGTCCGGGGTGATGGACCCTGCGGAGCTCGCTCGACTCGACGCCGTCGCAGCGCGCCGGGGCTGCGAGGTGGTGGTGGTCCCGGGCGCCGGGCACTGGGTGCACGTCGACGCCCCGGACGCGACCGCCGCCGCGGTGATCAGCGCGCTGCGCTGAAGTCGCAGCTCCCGGCCGGGGTGTTCATCACGCAGTTCGCCGGGACGATCACCCTGGTACGTCCCATCCAGGCTCCGGTGAGGAAGACCCGGATCTGCTCGAGCGCGGCCTCGGTGACGGGGCCGCTGCGCGCCGCGAATCCGTGGATGTCCGCCGCGCTGGTGAAGCTCGGCGGCACCCGGTACTGCGTGATGGCGGTGCGGCCCTCGGCGGAGGTCGCGGTGGGCACCCCCACGATGGGGTTGAGCACTGCGCCGATCTGCACCGCGCCCAGCGCCGTCGCGGCGAACTCGGTGCCGAGGTTGGGCAGCACCGTGTCGCCCATGGACTGCTGGATGAGCATCGGCCGCGGGTTCTCCTGGGCGTCGGCCCAGGCCGCGCCGTCGACCTCATCCCACATCGTCTGGCTGATCGCGAGCTGGAGGTGGATGTCCATGGTGCTCCCGTAGATGCGCTGCAGCCCGGTGCGCACGATGTCGAAGAGCGCCGATCGCAGGAGGTAGTGCGACCAGGCGGAGCCCGGCACGTTGGCCACGCCCGCGATGAACATCGGCTCAGCCTGGACCATGGTGAGCCCGGTGGTGCCGCCGAGGGAGCCTCCCGCCCAGGTGAGCGTCTCCGGGTCCGCGCGCCGCCCGGCCAGCGGGTTGACCATCGAGCCCACCATCGGCGCGGCGAGCACGTCGCGCAGGTTCGACGCTGCCGGGAGCGCCACGCCCTCCGGGGTCACGCCGCGCATCGAGTGGATCACCGCCATGCCCCCGGCCAGCGCCTGGAGCAGCACGCTGGTGGCCTGCTCCACCCCGAGGTTCATCTTCAAGAAGCCGAGGAAGGTGTTGGCCATCTCGGTCTCGGTGAGGCCGTCGAAGCGGATGTTGATCTTCGCCGCGCCCGCCCCGGAGAGCAGCCCGTCGAAGGACGAGTCCGTCACCTCGCCGCCCATCCCGTGACCGAACACCACCGCGGGGTAGGACCCCGATCCCCCGCGCGGGAGCAGCACCCGGAAGGGAGCGTCGTAGGTCATCCCAGCGACCGCCACCGGCCCCGCGGCCTGCCTCGCGACGAGGCGCTCCGAGGTCACCCAGCGGGGGAGGCCACGGATGCGCCCGTTGACCAGCAGTGCCGCCGAGGAGAGCGTCGGGACCGTCACCGAGTCGATCTGCACGGTCGCCGACCCGTCGCGCAGCGCCTCGATCGCCCGGGCGCGCATCGTCCGGAGCGCCACCAGCGGCTGCTCCCGCGAGCGCGTCACGAAGCCCCACACCCGGATCACCCTGGCCGGGTCGATGCCCGCCTGGGCGAGCAGCGCCCGGGTCGGCGCGTGCCAGGCGCGGAGTTGCTCCTGCGCGGGGGTGCGAGGCGGCTGCAGCCCGAGCGCCGCGCGGGTCTCGTCGTTGGCCTGGAGGCCCCCGCCGCCCGCGGCGCGCAGGCTGTCGAGCACCACGGCGACGTGCTCCGTGGCGGGGGTGAGCAGCGCGCGGGGGTAGGCCACGATGCCCGTCTCGGGCTCGCGGACGTCCTGCGGAGCGACCATCAGCGGCCGCAGCGGGACCAGCGTCCCTCGCGCGGCGCCCTCGGCGACGATGAGCCGCACCGCCCCGGTGGTGCCGTCGCCGAGCGAGGCCTCGTCGAGCAGCGAGGGGAAGGCCACCAGCAGCGGGGTGGCGCGGGAGAAGCCGTCGGCGCGATCGAGCCCCGCGACGCGGTCGCCGCTCACCAGCCCCGCGGGCGGAACCTGCAGCCTGAGCCGCGTCACCTGCGACCCGTCGGACTGCGTGAAGGCGCTCGACGGCCACGGCAGGAGACAGCGCGTGGGGTCGGTCGGGTCGCAGCCCAGCGAGAGCGCCCGGTGCTCGCCCGGCGCGCGGTCGGTGACAGGCACGATGGGTCCGGCGTCGATCGCCGCAGGGACGTCGGCGCCAGCCTCCGAGGCGGCGTCCTGCGAGGCGTCCAGCACGGCAGCGTCGGGGATGGGAGCGACCGGGGCGTCGTCGCAGCCGGCGATCGACCAGGTCGAGAGGAGAAGCCCAAGCACGGCGTGTCGGAGGTTCACGGCGGCGACGCTAGCGCAGGCCCCCAGCGCCGCGAAGTGCGGACATCAGGGCGCAGTGCGCGAGGTCGCCCGCTCCGGCGCCGGTCACACCACGTCGAAGCTGTACCCGCCGTCGATGTAGGCCTGCTCCGCGACGCCCTTGCGCTGCTCGTCGTCGTTGTCGTCGAAGTCCGCGAGGTTCGCCGCCATCCGCCGCTCGGCCATCTTGGAGAAGGCCATGGTGAGCTCGACCTCGCGGCGCGCGCCCTCCTCGCCCTTGCGCTCGATCGCCCGCGTGGTGCGAGAGATCACCGCCGCCATGGCGTAGAGGTCCGTCGCGAGGTCGGCCACGCGGCGCTGCGTGTACTGCATCTCCGCGATGTCCTTGCCGTGCCGGCGCAGCACCTTGTCGATGCTCCTCTGGAAGTGCGCGACGTACTCCTCGAAGATCACCACCTCGCGGCGCAGGGTGTTGTGCGCGCGGTTCATCCGCTCCCGCCCGAAGGTCGTGCGGGCCCGCTGCATCGCGAACTCGTACATCAGCCCCATGCCCTTGATGGGCTCGCGGATCGCCCGCACCACCTCGGAGAGCTTGCGCCCCGGGCCCTGCATCCCGCTGAGCGCCACGAAGGCCCGCAGCACCTCGTTGGTGCCCTCGAAGATGGGGTTGGCCCGCGCGTCGCGGAGCATCCGCTCGCACGGGTGCGGCTGCTGGTACCCGATGCCCGCCGCGATCTGCAGCGCGTCGTCGGCCGCCCTCCAGAGCACCTCGCTCCCGAACACCTTGCAGATGGCGCTCTCCAGCGACCAGTCGGGCACCTTGGCGTCGACCATCCCGGTGGTGAGGTAGACCATCGACTCCAGCGCGAAGGTCTCCGCCATCATCCGGGCGACCTTGTCCTTGATCATCCCGAACTCGCCGATGGAGCGCCCGAAGGCACGCCGCTCCTGGGCCCGGTCGACGGAGAGTCGGATGAGCCGGCGGCACATCCCCACGCAGCCCGCCGCGAGCGAGAGGCGCCCTCCGTTGAGCACCTCCATCGCCACGCGAAACCCGCGCCCCGCCTCGCCGAGCACGTTCTCCGACGGCACCTTCGCGCCCTCGAAGCGAACCCACGGGGTCGACGTCGCGCGCAGCCCCAGTTTGAGGTCGTTGGGGCCGCGGACGACCCCTTCGCCGGCCTCGACCAGAAAGGCCGTGAGCCGGGGCTTGGAGCGCATGTCGAAGGCCGTGGTGCGAGCGAAGACCGTGATCAGCCCGGCGCGCCCGCCGTTGGTCACCCAGACCTTGGTTCCGTCGAGGGTCCAGGTCTCCCCGGCCCGGTCGAGCTCGGCGCGTGTCTGGATGCCCGCGGCGTCGCTTCCCGCCCCGGCCTCGGTGAGCGCGAAGCCGCCGATGTGCTCGCCGCGCGCCAGCCCCGGGAGCAGCCGACGGCGCTGCGCCTCGGTGCCGAAGAGCAGCAGCCCGGAGGTGCCCAGCGACAGGTGGGCCCCCACGGTCACCGCGAGCGAAGCGTCGTAGCCGGCGAGCTCCTGGATGATGCGGGCGAAGCCGGTGGCCCCGAGCCCAGCGCCCCCGTACTCCGTCGGAACGGTGAGCCCGAAGAGCCCGAGGTCGCGCATGCCCTGGAGCACCGACTCGGGGATGGCCGCCTCGCGATCGATAGCGCCTGCGTCCACGTGCTTGCGAGCGAAGTTCCGGACGCCGTCGAGGATCAGCCCGATGTGCTCCCTCTGCTCCCTCCCCGGCTCCGGGTACGGGAAGACCATCTCTTCGGGAATCGCGCCGTGAAACACGGACTTGAGGAAGCTCTCCTCCATCGCCATGGGCGAGCACGTAGCACGCGACCGCGCCGTGGGTCACCCGTGGCCGCCGCCCCGCCCCGGGGGGGGGGAGAGAGTCGAGAGGGCTCTTCCAAGGACGATCGGCCCCGTGGTGTCATCCCACGCATGAGCACCGCCACGCTGGTCCCCTGCGGGGGATGCCACCGCCACGTCCGCGCACACGAGTCCGCGTGCCCCTTCTGCGCGCACCCGCTCTCCGACGTCACCTCGGAGGGCATCGTGCCGGAGCCCACGCAGCGCTTGAGCCGGGCGGGCGTGCTGGCCTTCGCGGCGGCGTTCCTGTCGACGGCGTGTCCGTCGCGGGAGGCCCCTTCGCCCTTCTCCTCCGCCGACTCCGGGATGATGCAGACGATCTACGGCGGCCCTCCTCCGATGCCCGCTCCCCCGACGCCTCAGGCGACCCCCGAGCCGATGGCGCCCGCCGTCGACGCCTCCGCGCCCGCCGTCGACGCCGCAGCACCTCATGTCGTCAGGCCTCGCCCCAACAACCACCACCCGGTCGCGGCCCCCGCTTACGGTCTGCCTCCTCCGAGGCTCGAACCCCCGCGTCCTCTCCCTCCTTCGCAGCGCCCGGGCGGGAGCATCTCCACCCGCTACGGCTCGCCCCCCCGACCCGACGACGAGTCCGAGGGCTGAGCGGCGCGGCGCCCGGACCGCGGTCTTCGCCATCCCTTGCCGTATCAGTTCTCCGATGCCTAGAGTGCCCCCCAACGTGGAACCAGCACCCGAGAAGCCCCTTCGCTTCATCGGCAAGTACGAGGTCCGCGGCGAGCTGGGCCACGGCGGCATGGCGGTCGTCTACCGGGCGCACGACCCCACGCTCGACCGCGAGGTGGCCATCAAGGTGCTGCACCCGCACCTGGCGCAGGACCCCGAGAGCCGGATGCGCTTCGAGCGCGAGGCCAAGGCCGCCGCGAGGCTGCGCCACCCCAACATCGTCGAGGTCTACGAGTTCTCCGAAGGGGGCGACGAGGCCTCCTTCATGGTCACCGAGCTGCTCGAAGGCCCGACGCTCCGGCGCTTCCTCGAGGGCCGCAAGGAGATCCCCGCAGAGATCGCGGCCGCCATCGGCGTCGTGCTCTGCGACGCGCTGATCTGCGCCCACTCGCAGGGCGTCGTGCACCGCGACGTGAAGCCCGACAACCTCATGCTGTCCAAGGGGCGCCTCAAGCTCACGGACTTCGGCATCGCCCACGTCGCCGACCAGCGGGAGATGACCGCCACGGGCCAGGTGCTCGGGTCGCCCGCGCACATGGCGCCCGAACAGATCGAGGGGACGCAGGTCGACGCGCGCACCGACATCTTCGCCGCCGGCACCGTGCTCTACGTCCTGACCACCGGGCGCCTCCCCTTCGACGGCCCCAACCCCCACAGCCTCCTGCGTAAGATCCTCGACGGCGACTACCCCGACCCGCTGCGCTCGTCGCCGAAGATCGGGCACCGCTTCGCCGCCATCATCCGCCGCGCGATGGCGCGCTTCCCCGACGATCGCTTCCCCGACGCGGCCTCCATGCGCGAGGCGCTCATCGCGTTCTGCGCCGAGGTCGGCTGGGACGACCCCGCCCGCGAGCTCAACCGCTACCTCGTCGACCCCGACGGCGTGACGGCGAGGCTGCAGGAGACCCTCGTCGCGAAGCTCCCCTCGCTGGGCCTCGCGGCGCGCGGCCTGGGCGACCTCCCCGAGGCGATGGGGTACTTCAACCGGGCGCTGGCCATCGACCCGGGCAACCCCAGGGTGCTCTCGATGGTGCGCAGCGCGGCCCTCGCCCACCGCCGCCGCCGCACCGTGCGCTCGGTGTCCATCGTCGCCGCCGCCGCGCTCACCTCCACGCTCCTCGGCATGGCGCTCACGGTGCTCATCCCCCCGCCGGTCGCTCCCCTCACCGTGGCGCCCCAGGGCGACCCGCAGCGCCGCCCGGTGATGATGCCCCCGCTCCGCGTCAGCGAAACCGCACGCCCGGTGCTCCCCGACGACGTGCCCTCCCCGGCGTCCGAACCCGGGGGCCCTCGCACCGCCACGCGTCCTCCCGAGCGCCATGGCCCCGTCGGGCCTCCCCCCGCCCCGCCCGCGGTGGTCATGCGCGAGGTGAAGTTCCACCCAACCCCGCTCAATGTGATGTACTCCATCGGCCCCGGTGGATCGTTCGTCGAGTACAGCACTGCCGACCCGCCGCTGCGTCTGCCCGTCGGTCAACGCGCGACGGTCCGATTTCTCAGTCACGGCTGGGAGCCCTTCGAATGGTCGGAGGTGATCCCTCCCGGCGAAGGGCGCCTCGAGGTCCGTCCGAGGCTGCGGGCCCTGAGCCCTCCCGGCGACACCAGCACCCGCGCCGCCGCGCCTCCCTGATCGCCGCCCTCCTCTCGGCGCTGACGCTGGCGGGCGAGGCGCGCGCCGACGAGCTCGACGACTTCATCTCCGCCCGCGACGCCTACATCAACGGCGAGTACGCCCGCGCCACCCGAGAGCTGGAGGAGCTCGTAGGCCGCCCCAGCACCCCGCAGCTCTCGCTGGTCAGGCCGGCCGCGCGGAAGTACCTCGCGGCCTCGCTCTTCGCCGAGCGCCACGAGCCCGAGGCCAGGGCCGAGATCGCCACGCTGCTTCGCGAAGACCCTCGCGCGAGGCTCGACCCTGCCTCCTTCGAGGCGCGCTTCGTGCGGCTCTATGAGGACGTCGTGAGGACGATGGAGCCGGAGCTCGACCGGCTGCTCGTCGAGCGGGCGCAGGCTCGGAGGCTGGAGGAGAACACCCGCGACGCGCGGCGCGCGCTCGCCCTGGAGCTGCTCGGCTCCGAGGCCCGCGTCGAGGTCGTGCCGCGCTGGCAGACCTTCGTACCCTTCGGCGTCGGGCAGTTCGCCAACCGTCAGACCGGCCTCGGCGCCCTCTTCCTCTCGCTGGAGACGACCTTCCTCCTGGGGAGCGTGACCACGGCCATCGTCGACCAGTCGGTGCAGTCCACCACCACCCAGGCGGGCGTCTTCGTCCAGGACACCGACGGAGACCGCCGCGCCAACATCGCCTTCGCCATGAGGGTGATGAACTGGACGCTGCTGAGCGCCTTCGTCGCCACGACCGCGATCGGCATCTGGCAGGCCAACGACGCCTGGGTCCCCCAGAGGGTGATCAACCGGGTGCCGCGCCCGCTGCCGCCCGGCCTCCAGGGGCTGCAGTTCTCGGCCCACCCCGGGGGCTTCGGGGCCTCGCTGCTCGGCACCTTCTGACGCACACCCCGTGGCGTTGAATCTTCCCTTGAAGGTTTGGCGTCCCACGGGCGATCCATGGAATCAGAAAGGCCCTCTACTGACGTGAAGAACTCTCCCCGTCCCGGTCGTCGCTGGATCCTCGTCGCGAGCGCCCTCGGCTCGATCGCCCTCGCCCTCGCCCTGCTGGCGGTCACCGCGCCGCCCGCCCAGGCGCAGAGCGCCGAAGGCGTGCCGCAGTTCAATCGCACCTGCGGCCGGTGCCACCCCGACGGCAACGAGGACGACGGCCCCGACCTGCACAACAAGAACCTCTCCGTCGCGGCGATGACCAAGGTGATCCGCGAGGGCACCAAGCACATGCGGCCCATCCGGCCGACGAAGCTCTCCGACGCCGACCTGGCGCGGGTGATGGTCTTCCTCCGCTCGATCCACGCCGTGCGCTGAGAGCGCCCGCGCCTACTGGAGCACCAGCGCGCTGCCTCGCGCGATGCGGGCGCCGCGCAGGATGCTCCCTCCCTCGTGCTGACAGTTCTCGATCCTCACGTCCCAGTTGCCCGGCGGCACCCGGATGGTGCGCGTCGCGCCCTCCGGGACCGTTGCGCTCCCCAGCACGTCGCCGGTCCACGAGTCGTCGTTGATCGGCGAGAGATAGAGGAAGCAGATGGTCTCGCCAGTGCGGTTGACCACCGAGACGGGCACCGTCATCCCATCGGCAAACACCGCAGGGGACGAGGCGCAGCCGGTCAAGGATGCGACGAGAAGCAGGGAGGCGGCGAGGAGGCGCACGGGCGCAAGCATGGGGGCCGCGCGGCGGGGCGGCCAACTTTCCCGGCAAGCTCCATCCCATCGCGGGTCGAGGCCCGGCAGAGTATGCTGGGCGCTGTGCGTACAGTGAGGTCCTGATGCCCTGCCTCCGTTGGATCGGCCCGAACGGTCGCGGCCAGCTCTTCCCCATCTACAAGTCCATCACCACCGTCGGCAGCGCGGGGGGCAACGACGTGCTCCTCGCCGCGCCAGGCGTCGCCCCCTGGCACGCCCAGATCGTCTTCGACGGGAGGGACTTCTCCCTCGACGAGAGCGATCCGGTGGCGGAGATCCAGATCAACGGCAAGCGCAAGCGACGCGCGAGGCTCAGCCACAACGACCGGCTGATGCTGGGCGAGGCCGAGCTGGTGTTCTCGCTGCTGGAGGAGTCTGACGCGCCCTCGAAGACGCCCGGCGACGGCGGGGCGACCGCGGAGTTTACCGGGCTGCGTAAGCTGTTTCAGTTCAGCGAGCGGCTGCTGGTGACCCGCGACGTGCAGGCGCTGCTGGAGGCGCTGCTCGACGGGGCCATCGAGGCCACCGGGGCGGACAAGGGCTTCGTGGTGCTGCTGCGCGACGACAAGACCGAGGTGCGCGCGGCGAGAAACCTCCGCCAGGAGAACCTCCCGGACGCGGTGCGCCACCTCTCCGACAGCATCATCGCGCGGGTCATCGAGTCGAAGCGTCCGCTCATCGTGCAGGACGCCGTGCACGACACGATGTTCAAGGCAGCCGCGTCGGTGATGAACCTCCGGCTCTGCTCGGTGATGTGCGCTCCGCTCATCGCCGGCGGCGACCTGCTCGGGCTCATCTACCTGGGCAACGACCGCGTGGCCAACCTGTTCGAGCCGCGCACGATGGACGTGCTCTCGGTCTTCGCATCGCAGGCCTCGCTCATCCTTCAGAACGCCCTGCTGCTGGAGACCCTTCGCACGGACAACGCCGAGCTCGAGAAGAAGCTGAAGAGCCAGCGCTTCGGGGAGATCATCGGGAGCTGCGCGTCGATGCTCGACGTGTACCGCAAGGTGTCGAAGGTCGCGCCCACGGACATCTCGGTGCTCATCACCGGCGAGACCGGCACCGGCAAGGAGCTCATCGCGAGGGAGATCCACAACCGCTCGTCGCGCGCCACGGGGCCCTTCGTGGTGATCAACTGCGGGGCCATCCCGGAGAACCTCATGGAGTCCGAGCTCTTCGGGCACGTAAAGGGCGCCTTCACCGGGGCGGTGTCCACGCGCATGGGGAAGTTCCAGAGCGCCAACGGGGGGACGCTCTTCCTCGACGAGATCGGCGAGCTGCCGCTCAACCTCCAGGTGAAGCTGCTGCGGGCGCTGCAGGAGCGCGTGGTCACCAAGGTCGGCGACAGCAAGCCCGAGCCGGTGAACATCCGGGTGCTCGCCGCCACCAACCGCGACCTCGAAGAGGAGATCCGCAAGGGCGGCTTCCGAGAGGACCTCTACTACCGCCTCAACGTGGTGAACCTCTTCCTGCCGCCGCTGCGCGAGCGCGGTGACGACGTGGTGGTCATCGCCCGGCTGCTGCTCCAGAAGCACGGGCCGGAGATGAACCCCGCGGTGCGCGGCTTCACCCCCAACGCCCTCATCGCCATCCGCAAGTACGACTGGCCGGGCAACGTGAGGCAGCTGGAGAACCGGGTGAAGAAGGCCCTGGTGCTCTGCGACCGCTCGCTGCTCGGCCCCGAGGACCTCGACCTGCACCCCGAGGCACTGCAGACCATCGTGCCTCTGGAGAAGGCCAAGGAAGACTTCCAGCGCCGGTACATCCTCGAGGTGCTGGAGCGCAACAACGGCAACCGCACCAAGACCGCTCGCGACCTCGGCGTCGACCCCCGCACCATCTTCCGCTACCTGGAGCGTGAGGGCGGCCCCGCGCCGGGCGGCCCGGGCGAGGACTGAGCGGAGGTCTGATTCCGTGCCCGCCTGCGTCGGCCGTGAACGCGAGCTCGCCTGGATCACCGCGCGCCTCGACGCGACCAGCGCCAACGGCACCGCCGCGGTGCTGGTGTCGGGCCCGTCGGGCATCGGCAAGTCGCGCCTCCTCGACGAGCTGCGCGACCAGGCGCGGAGCGTGTCGTTCCCGGTGCTGGAGGGCTGGTGCATCCGACACGCGGCCTTCGCGCCCTTCCTGGCCATCGCCTCGCAAGCGCTGGCGTTGCTTCGGGCGCGCGACGAGCAGCACCTGCTCAGCCCCGCCCACCTGGAGGCGCTCGCGCCGCTGGTGAGCGCCCGCGCCCCCCGAGGCCGCGAGGACGTCGACGCCACCGAGGCTGCCGCAGGCTTCACCGAGGCGGTCAGCCGGCTGCTCTCCGCCGTCGGCCGACAGCGCCCGGTGCTGGTGCTGATCCGCGGCGCGGCGCGCATGGACGAGGCCTCCTCGGCGCTGGTGCGGGCGCTGCTCGACGCCGCCGGGCCCGCGGGGGAGCCCACCCCCGGGGCGGCCTCCGCGCTGCTCGTCGCCTCGACGAGGGAGCGGGAGCCCTCGGCGGCCTTCGACCACGCGCGCGCCGAGATGCTGCCGATACACGGGCTGGAGGCCGAGGCGCTGGGGCGGCTGCTCACGGAGCCGAGCCTGCTCCAGCGGCTGCACGCCACGACCGACGGCAACCCCGCGGTGCTGCTCGGGCTGCTGGGGCGCCCTCCGTCTTCGCGTGGCGACGAGGTGCGCTCCCGAATGGACGAGCTCGGGGAGGTCCCCCGGCGCGTGGTGGCGACGCTGGCGCTGGCCGACCGCCCGCTGCCCGTGCTGGTGCTCGCCGCGGCCATCGGCGTCGACGCCCCGTCGGTGCATCGGGCGGTGCCGCCTCTGGTGGGGGCCGACCTCGCGCGGCGCACGCTCGACCCCACGGTGGGCGACGTGGTGGTGGGCCTCGCGCGGCACGACGACGGCGCGCGGGTGCTCTCGGGCTACGCCGACTCGGAGTGCATGGCGATCCGAGCGAGGCTGGGCGCCGCGCTGGCGGAGTGGGGGCGCGCGACCCCGGAGGAGGTGGTGCTCCATCGCCTCGCGGGCGGCACCGGCGCGGGGCTCGTCAGCGAGTCCATCGAGGTCGCGCGCTCGCTGCTGCAGCGGCACGCCCCGGCCTCGGCGCTGGCGCTGCTGGAGGCGTGCGCTCAGGTGGCCGACGCCGACGCGCTGAAGGAGGTCGCCACGCTCGCGATGGCCGCCGCGCGCGCCGCGGGCTCGGAGCTGGAGGCCCGAGGGCACGTGCTGCGCGCCCGCGAGGCGAACCCAAACGACCCGGAGCTTGCGAGGCTGGAGGCGGTGATCGCGCTGAGCGAGGGCGACCTGCCGAGGGCCGAGCGGGCGCTGGAGCAGGCCGAGGCGACGCTCGCGCCGGGAGACGACGAGGAGCGGGCGATGGTGCTCCTCAGCCGCGCGGAGCTCCGGTACCAGCAGGGGCGCTTCGAGGAGGCCGAGCGCTTCGCCCTGGACGCCCTCGCGCGCACCGCCGAGCCGAGGCGCGTGGCCGAGGCGCGCAACGTCGTGACCAAGGTGCTCCTGGTGCGCCGAGACTTCGACCGCGGCCAGGCGTGGACCGAGGAGTCGCTGGTGCTGGCCCGCGCCCGCCGCTCGCAGGACGAGCTGCTTCGGGGGCTCATCAACCTGGGCGTGGTGGCGATCTGGCGCGACGACCTCGAGGAGGCGCAGCGGCGCTTCGCGGAGGCGCGCGCGGTCGCGGTGCGCGGCGGATCGATGATGCTCCAGGGGGTGCTGCGGGAGAACGAGGCGGTGGTGGCGCACCTGCAGGGCCGCTACGGCGACGCGCTGCGGTCGTACCAGGAGGCGCTGGAGATTCTTACCAGGGTGGGTAATCGCCGCTTCGTGACGAGGGTCGCCAACAACCTGGGCGAGCTCTACGCGCAGGTCGGTGCGGGCGAGCGGGCGCGGCGGCTCTGCGAGCACGCGGCGCGGGTGGCGCGGGGGCTCTCCGGGTCGCTCGCGGCGGAGTCCCGGATGCTGCGCGCGCAGGTCGAGCTGGTGGAGGGGCGGTCGGACGCGGCGGCGGAGGCGGCGAGGGAGGCGGCGCGGCACTTCGCGGCGGCGGGGGACACCGAGCGGCTGGCGGGCGCGCGGCTGCTGCTCACCCGGGCGGCGCTGCTCGACGGCGACGTGGCGCGCGCGGGGCAGTTTCTCAGCGAGGTGCCCGACGGCGAGGAGGTGTCGCCGCGCACCAGGGCCGAGCGCGCGGCCTACGAGGCGGAGTGGGAGCGCGCCCGGGGTCACGACGGGCTGCCGGCGGCGAGGCTGGCGCTCGAGCGCTCCGAGGCGGTGGGCGATCGGGAGCTGCAGTTTCGCGCGGAGGTGCTGGTGGCCACGGCGCTGCTGCACCGGGGCGACGTGCTCACCGCGCGGCGCCACGTCGAGCGGGCGGCGTCGCTGCGCGCGACGATCCTCGGGGCGGTCCCGGACGCGCTGCGGGTGGGCTTCGGGGCGCAGCTCGAGCGCACGGGCATCGCCCAGCTAGAGGCGCGGCTGGAGACCTACGCCGCGCCGGTGAGCGTGACGACCCCCGGCCCGCGGCCGAGCATCGCGGCGCCGGCGATGGAGCCGACCGGGCTCATCGGAGACAGCGCGGCGATGCGTGAGCTGCGGCGGCGCATCCACCGGGTGGCGCCGCAGGACGTGACGGTGCTCATCCAGGGCGAGTCGGGCACCGGCAAGGAGCGCGTGGCGGAGGCGCTGCACCGCGGGTCGCGGCGGCGCGAGGGCCCGCTGGTGAAGGTGAACTGCGCGGCGCTCGCGGAGGGCGTGCTGCTGAGCGAGCTCTTCGGCCACGAGCGCGGGGCATTCACCGGCGCCGACCGCCGGCGACGAGGGCGCTTCGAGATCGCCGACGGCGGGACGATCTTCCTCGACGAGATCGGCGACGTGTCGCCGGCCACGCAGGCGTCCCTCCTCCGGGTGCTGCAGGAGCGGTCCTTCGAGCGCGTGGGCGGCAACGAGACGCTGCGGGTGGACGTGAGGGTGCTGGCCGCGACCAACCGCGACCTCGACGCCATGGTGGCCGCGCGCACCTTCCGAGAGGACCTCTATTTCCGGTTGAGCTCGCTCACCATCAAGCTCCCCCCGCTGAGAGAGCGACGGGACGACCTGCCTGCGCTTGCGGCGTGGTTCCTGGAGCGGGCGGCGGTGGAGTCGGGCACCCGGCCGCGGAGGCTGACCACGGCGGCGCTGCGGCGGCTGACCGAGCACGGCTGGCCCGGCAACGTGCGCGAGCTGGAGAACGTGCTCCGGGCGAGCGCCCTCCTCGCCGAGACCGAAGACCTGAGCCCCGAGGACCTCCAGGGGCTGCCGGACGTGACGAGGGTCACCTCCCCCCCGAGCCATCCCAGCATGCCCCCGCCCCCGCCCACCTCGACGGTCAACGAGGTCGACATGGTCTACCGGCGCATCCGGGCCGGGGGCGTGGCCCTCTTCGACATGCGCCGGGAGATCGAGCGCGGCTGCATCGCCCAGGCCCTCGAGGAGGCCGGAGGAAACATCACCCGCGCCGCCACCCTCCTCGGGATGAAGCGCCCGAGGCTCTCGCAACTTGTGAGGGAGTACGGGCTTGCCAAGGGTTCGGCGCATGAGGACAATGCGTGACCATGAAGCTCTCCCACGCCCTCGGGTTCATCGCGGTGTCGTCGTGCCTCTCGGCGGGATGCGCGAGCACCCGCGCGTCGCAGCTCGCCAGCGTCGGCCAGGCACAGGGTGGCAGCGGCGCCCAGGGCGGCGGCCTCGCGTCGGCGGTCGCCCGCGGCATCGCTGACGAGCGCGTGGGCGGCATGGCGTCCGGCAACGTCGGGCGCGACGACTTCCAGATCAACGCCGCGGCGAGCTTCTCCGAGCACGACCAGCAGTTCGCCGGTCCGACGCCGCAGGTTCCGATCCCCCACGACGGTCGTCAGGGTCAGCCCACCGACTGGTGATCGCTCACTCCGCGTCCGTGTAGGCCCCCGCGACCTGCGGGAGGCTGTGATTCATCCGAACAACCTTGGTGCGCAGATACCCGCGAGAGTGGACGTTGGGCTCGATGAGCACCGGCACCTGCCCCCGCACCGCGACGCCCAGCGAGCGGAGCGCGGCGACCTTCTCGGGGTTGTTGGTCAGCAGCCGCACCGAGCGCACGCCCAGGTGCTCCAGCATCGCCGCGGCGCTCTCGTAGCGGCGCGAGTCGTCGGGCAACCCGAGCTGGCGGTTGGCGTCCACGGTGTCGACCCCCTGCGACTGCAGCGCGTACGCGCGGATCTTGTTGGTGAGCCCGATTCCTCGTCCCTCCTGGCGCAGGTAGAGCACCACGCCGGGGGACTGCTTCGCGATGTACCCGAGCGCGAACTCGAGCTGCTCACGGCAGTCGCACTTGAGCGAGCCAAGCACCTCGCTGGTGAGGCACTCGGAGTGGATGCGCAGCGGCACGTCGCTCGCGCCGCGGAGGGTCCCGGAGACGATCGCGACGTGCTCCTTCTCGGGCTCGTCGTCGTAGCGGAAGACGTAGACCTCGAAGCTGCCGTGGCGTGTGGGAAGCGGTGACCGGGCCTCGACGTGGAGGCTCCCGAGATCTGCGCGACCGTACTGGCTCTCGCTCATGTCGTCCTTTCCGTGCCGAATCGCCGGTGCATATACCACCTCGCTCCGTGCGGTGAGATGCATCGCGGCGCCGCGACGGTCCGTCGGGTGCGCAGGGCTTTGCGTCTGGCTCCCCGCTGCCCTATTGGGTGCCGCGCGGAGGAGCGCTGCGATGAGCGAGACGGTGCTGGTGGTCGGAGGAGGTCTGGTGGGCGCGCTGGTCGCGCTGCGCCTCGCGGAGTCGGGCCTGACGGTGCGCGTGCTCGACCGAGACCAGCCCGGCGCGGAGGCCTCGTCGGCCGCGGCGGGCATCCTTGCGGCGCAGGTCGAGGCCAGCGCACCCGGGGCGGGATGGGAGCTCGGGCTCGCGAGCCGGGCGCTCCACGCGACGCTGCACCAGGAGCTCATCGAGCTCACCGGCGACGGCAGCGGGTACCGGAAGAACGGCGCGCTCGAGCCCACCACCGACGCCGAGCGGGAGGGTCGCCTCGCCGCGTGCTCGTGGCAGCGATCGCGCGAGATGACGGTGGAGTCCCTCGACGAGGCCTCGCTGAGAGCCATCGCCCCGGGGCTCAACCCCCGCTACACGGGAGGTGTCTACTTCCCCGACGACGCGACGGTCGACCCGCCGCGCCTCGTGGCGGGCGTCCTCGAGGCGGCCTCGCGGCGCGGCGTGCGCTTCGAGCAGGGGGCCGCGGTGCGCGAGGTCACCACGAGCGGAGGGCGGGTCACCGGGGTGCGCACCGACCTCTCGCTGCGCAGCGCCGAGGTGGTGGTGCTCTGCGCGGGCGCGTGGAGCGGGCAGGTCGATGGGGCGCTCGATGATCCGCAGGAGATCAGCCCCGCGCGGGGGCAGCTTCTCGAGCTCGCGATGAGCCCGGTGCCGTTCAGCCCGGTGCTCTATGCGGGCGGCGGGTACCTCCTGCCGCGCTCCGATGGGCGGGTCTGCGTGGGCAGCACGCTGGAGATGGTCGGCTTCGAGCGAGGGACCACCGCCGCCGGGCAGCGCACCCTCCTCGACCGCGCCATCGATGCGGTGCCTTCGCTGGGCGGCGCACGGCTGACGCGCTCCTGGTCGAGCTTCCGACCGCGCACCCTGGACGGGCTCCCCCTCGTCGGCGAGCTCGGCGTCTCCGGGCTCTTCGTCGCCGCGGGTCACCACCGCAGCGGAGTGCTGCTCGCGCCCATCACGGCGGAGATCGTCCGGGACCTCATCGTCCACGGTCGACGCCACCCGCACCTCGGCGCGCTGCGCCCCGATCGCTTCCGCAGGGGCCGCGACGCATGAGCGCCCTGGTCGATCGCTACGTCACCGCCAACGGCGTCGAGCACCACCTCGTCGAGCACCCCGGCGGCGCCCGCGGCACCGTCGTGCTGCTCCACGGCTACCTCGACCTCGCGCGCTCCTTCGAGGAGGTCATCGCGGCGCTCGGCGAGGCGGGCTACCGCGTCATCGCCCCGGATTTCCGCGGCCACGGCGACACCGGCCGTGCGCCCGCGGGCGCCTACTACCACGCGATGGACTACGTCGCCGACCTCGACGCCCTGCTCGACGCGCTCGCCCTCGAGCGGGTCCACCTCGTCGCCCACTCCATGGGCGGTACCGTCGCCACCCGCTTCGCCGGCGCCCGCCCCGGCCGCGTCGAGACGCTGTCGCTCATCGAGGGCGTGGGCCCTCCCTCCATGCCCGCGGAGGTCACCCCCGACCGCACCGCCGCCTGGCTCGACGGCATCAAGAGAGCCCGCGCACGCGCTCCCCGCACCATGCGCTCGCTCGACGAGGTGGTCGCCCGGATGCGCGTCTCGCACCCGTCGGTCTCGCTGGAGACGCTGCGGGTGATGGCCGCTCGCGCGACCCGGGTCGTCGACGACGGGGCGCTGACCTTCCGCTTCGATCCGCTGCACATGACCATCTCGCCGATGCGCTACGACGCCGAGGCCTTCGAGGCCTTCCTCCCTCGCATCACCTGCCCGGTGCTGATGATCGACGGCGGCAGCCTCGCTGCCTTCCCTGAGCTCGCCGAGCGCGCGGCCCGCTATCCCAACGCGCGCTTCGTGAACATCCCCGACGCGGGTCACATGGTGCACTGGACGGCGCCCGGCGCGCTGGTCTCAGCGCTGCTCGCCTTCCTCGGCGAGCACTCTCCTGCAGGCTGAGCGTCAGCCCTTGGGCTTCGGCTTCGATGCACCCTTGCGCCGGTCCCACGAGCAGGGCCACGCGGACTCTTTGGTGCCTGGCAGGGAGCTCAGCAGGTCGGGGTCGTGGGAGACCACCACGCGCGCGTCGAGCGTCGCCTCGGCGCCGCGCAGCAGGCCGTAGGTGCGGCGCTGCTCGGAGAGGTTCCAGCTCATGGCGCGGGCGTAGAGGCTCGGAGGCGCGGCGTCGTCGGCGCGATACTCACCCACGTATTGCGCGGCGTCGCCTGCGTGGAGGGCCCATCCGTCCTGCAGCTTCACCGCGACGACGACGGACCCGGCAGTGTGCCCGCGGCCGTCGAGGAGCAGCACCGAGCCGTCGCCGAAGAGGTCTCTTGAGAAGGGGAAGCCGAGCGCGGGAGGGCCGTCGAGGGTGTACGGCGCCACGCGAGGCAGCGAGCGCACCGCGGGCGCGTAGCCGCCGCGAAGGCCCCGAGAGGTGGCGTCGAGCTCGCGGTCGTGGACGTGGACGGTGGCGCGGTCGAAGTCCACGACGCCGCCGACGTGGTCGGCGTGGAGGTGCGTCGCGACGACGTGGCGCACGTCCGAGGGGACGTAACCCTGGGAGATGAGCTGCGACGCGAGAGCGTCCTCGGGCTTCACCGAGAGGCCCAGCAGCAGGCTGTGCGCGAGCCCGGGGTCGTCGTGGGGAAAGGCGCAGGTGCGGCGGCTCCAGCCGGTGTCGACCAGCACCAGGCCGTCGGGGCGCTCGATGACGGCCACGATCACCGGGACGCGCACCGCCCGGAGCGAGTGCGACCCGGGCCGCACGAAGAACTCGGGACCTCCCATGGTCCCGGTCGTCCGGAAGAAGACGCTCATGGCGGCGACGAGTAGCACGCGCCCGGGGGGCTCGTCGCGGGTTCAGTACTCCGCCCGCAGCCCCACGCTCGGAACGATCGGCAGCCCGGTGACGTACGCGCTGCGCCGGCGGTCCCAGGCGTAGAGCCGCGACTCGGCGTTGGCCTGGTTGGTCGCGTTGAGCACCTCCGCGATGAACTGCATCCGCAGCGGCCCCCAGCGGAAGCGCTTCGCCGCGCGCAGGTCGAGCGACCAGGTGTCGGGCAGCCGCCCGCTGCGCTGCGCGTCCACCCAGGTGAGCGCCACGTCGTGGTCGCTGTCGACGAGCGCGCCGGTCACCACGGGCTCCGGCAGGCCCGACGCCCAGCGCAGCCGAGCGCCCACCTCCCAGCCCCGGGGGAGCGCCGCGCCCAGGATGAGCGACAGCAGGTGGGGTTGATCCCAGGTCGAGGGCTGCCACGAGAGGCCCACGGCGTCGCGGCGCTCGGCCCGCTGGTAGGTGTAGGAGATCCAGCCGTAGAGGGGCAGCCGACCGGCCCGAAGGCGCAGCCACCACTCGGCGCCCAGCACCCTCGCCGAGCCGATGTTGGCGAAGCGCTCTGGGGTCTCGACGCCGCCGCGCAGCACCGTCCGGGAGGTGGGAGCCGCCGTCCCGTCGCCCCACTTCGCGAAGACGTCCGCGGTGAGCTCCAGCGCCCCGGGGATGACCTCGATCTGAAGGCCCGCGGTGCCGTGCCACCAGCGCTCGGGGCCGAGGTCGGGGTTGCCGAAGCCCGGGATCACCACGTAGCCGCGGGGGATGGTGCTGTACGACCCGATGGCGCCGCGCACCCCGAGGCGGGTGTGGGGCCGCCAGAGGCCCGAGGCCCGAGGGTCGACGGTGAGCGAGTCGGAGCGCGAGAAGCGGTCCACGCGAACGCCCAGCAGGGCGCGCCAGCGGCGGCGGTCGTCGAGCTCCAGCTCCGCGTGGGCGGCGGGGTTGAGGAAGCCGGTGGTGCCCTGGTAGCGGGTGAGGCCGGTGGCGCCGGTGGGGTCGGTGATACCGGTGGCGCTGAGCGGCGGCGCGGCGAGCGTGGCGTCGGTCTCACCCAGGATGGCGTCGATGCCCGCGAAGAGGCGGCCGTAGGAGCCCAGGCGCAGCTCGATCTCGTCGCGGAGCGAGAGCTGACGGGTGGTGATGAGGTAGCGGATGGTGCTGCCCGCGGTGACGTCCGCGTCCTGCGTGGAGGCGGAGAGCGAGAGCGAGTGCTGCGCGGAGCTTCCCCAGCGGTGGCGCCAGCGGGCCTGCGCGCCGCGGAAGGAGGCCGCGCTGCCGGAGGTGCCGCGGAGGTTGGGGTCGTTGGCGTCGGGGGCGTCGAGGGAGAAGCCGAGCGCGTCGTCGCTGCCGGAGACGATGACGCGCACGTTGTCCGAGGGACCAGGGTCGACGTCATACACGGCCTGGTAATCCCAGTACCGAGGGAGGCGGGTGAAGCTCGCGCCGAGGAGGCCGATCCAGGCGTCGACGTAGCTGCGGCGCACGCCGATGGCGAGCGCACCGCGGCGGCCGATGGGGACCGACGCGTAGGCCCCGGCGTCCACGAGGTCGACGTCGGCGGTGACGTGCACCCGGTCTCTCTCCGGGGCGCGGAGGGTGACGTTGACCACGCCGCCCGCGGCGCGACCCCAGCGGGCGGAGAAGTTGCCCGGGAGCACCTCGATGCGATCGATGAGGTCGGTCGCGAGGGTGGTGGCGAGGCCGTAGAAGTGAAAGGGCAGTCCGAAGGGCTGAGACTCCAGGGTGACGAGGGAGTCCGATGGGTCGGAGGCGCGGAGGATGAAGGCCCCGAGGCCGAAGGGGGGACGGCCCACGCCGGGGAGGTTCTGCACGGCGAGGAGGGCGTCGCCGCGGGTCCCGGGCATGCGCTGCATCTCCGCGGCGCTGAGCTCGCGGCGCTGTATCTCCCTCGCCCTCGCCCTCGCCCGCACCGTGGCCTCGGGCGGGTCGTCGTTGGTGGGCGTGCGCTCCTGCGCGAGCGCCGGGGAGGCCGCGAGGGAGATCAGGGCGATGGCGCGGAGGGGCTTCAGCCGTCCCACGGAGACCGGTCGGCGCGCTCGGCGGCGCCCTCGCGATCGACCCGCCACCAGCGGGCGCCGTCGACGCGGATCCAGAGCTGGCCCTGCCAATTGGACATCACGGGCATCGGGCCGCGGGCGCGCTCGCTCAGGGTGCGGACGGAGGTGCCGCCGTCGGCGGAGACCTGCACCAGGCCGCGGATGGAGGTCCAGGCGACGACGCGGCCGAGGACTGCAACGTCGACGAGCACGTCGCCCACGTCGCGGCGGGTGCGCCAGCTCTGGCCGCGGTCGGCGGAGGTCCAGACGGTGCCGTTGGTTCCGACGGCGGCGCCGAAGCCAGTGGCGTCGTCGAAGGCCATGGCGCGAGGGGCCTGCGAGCCGTCCCAGGAGGCGCGGGACCAGCGGGCGCCGCGATCGTCGGTGAAGACGACGCCGTCGTCGAGGGCCGCGAAGATGCGGGTGCCCGAGGCGGCGAAGTTGTGGATCTGGGTGGTTCCAAAGGGAGGCGGGAGGAGGCCGCGGTAGCTCCAGGTGAGCGTGGGGGTCAGCGTGCGGAAGCCGAGCGGGGCGAAGTACGAGACGGGCTCGCGGTGGACGGAGACGTCGGCGCCGAGGGGGATGTCGACGGGGGTGGTGCCCCAGCCAACGGCGGAGGCCGACGGGGAGCCGAGGATGCACGCGCCCAGTAGGACCCACGCGGTTGGTCTCATGTGGGAACGGTAGCGCCGTCGGCGGTCAACGAGCCAGCGGGTGGGAAGGAGAGTTGCTCGCGGGTGGGTGCGCTACCCTCGCGGCATGTCCATCGCCGTCCGCTCTCGCCGTCTGCGCGCCCCGCTGGTCGTCACGGTGGCGGCCGCCAGCCTGACCGCGCACTGCGATGACTCAGCCCTCCCCGCTGGAGGCTACGCCGATGGCGCGCCGATCGACGCTGCCGTCGGAGCCCCCTCGGACGCGGCCACCGATGCCAGCGGCAGCCTCTTCGACGCGCCCGCATGTCCGCCGCGCGACACCCTCCCCATGAACCTGGCCTGCGCGGTCAACGGCCAGGAGTGCGAGATGAGGGTCAACGGCCAGTGGTGCCCTCCGACCTTCGCCATCCCCTGGCGCTGTGTCGACCACCTCTGGCGCGAGAACGCCTCCTGGTCGTGCAACCCGCCCCCGCCGACCGATGTGCCGCGCCCGCCCTCCCCCGATCGGCTGGGCGTCTGCCCGGTGCTGCGCCCCACCGTGGGAGCGTCCTGCGAGCCCGCCGAGACACCCGATCGTTGCGCGTATCCAGCCCTCGACACCGTCTGCACGGTCGACCAGCCCGACGTCGCGTCCTGTCCCTATCCGGAGGGGCGCTGGCGCATCGCGCTCACGGTCTGCCGACGGTCACCGTGCCCCGCGTCGCCCCCTGCGGACGGCGTCCCGTGTGAGTTTCCCGCGCGCGACGACTGCGTCTACACCGTCGAGTGCGAGGGCGCCGCGGCGGAGGTGAGGGCGTTCTGCATCGAGTCGTCGCGCGAGTGGGTGACGCGCTCCCTCTGTCGATCGTGGGGGCGCGATGCCGGGGCCTCGTCGGATGCCCGGTGACGCTCAGCCTTGTTTGAAGACGTGTGAGGGCTCGCACCTTCGCTTCGCTCAGGGGGAGAGTCGTCCAACGCAGACCTCACCGGGCGGTCAGCACTCGTCGGCGACACAGAGGGCCTTGGAGAAATCCCGCGCCGCCAGCGCCGCGTCGGCGATCAGGAAGAACACCGAGCTCGCGTCGCCCCAGCAGTAGTCGTCGCTGCCGACCGAGAGCAGCAGCGTCTCTCGACGCCCAGGGAGGCCCTGGTAGTACGCGGCCGGCGCATACCCAAGCGAGGCGTAGCCAGGGACCTCGCGGGGCAGCGCGTCGTAGCGGGTCGTCTCCTCGTCGAGCAGCCCCAGCTTGTACGCGAACTGCGGCTCCGGCAGCGGGACCTCCCCGCGAAACCTCACCCCCCTCGCACTCCTACGCTCGGACTCCGGCAGCTCCGGCGGAGGCTCCCGCGGCGCGAGCTCGCCGTCTTCTTGGAAGAGCACCGCGGCCGCGATGCGCACGAGCTCGCCGTGCTCGCCGGCCCCCACGTCCTGCCGCGCGAAGAACGAGAGCAGCCCCCTCGGAGGGAGCTTGCCCTCGGGGTCGTGCGGCGCGAGCTCCTCCAGCCGGAGCTGCGCCACGAAGCCCAGCGGCACCACCACGTGTGAGCCCTCGACGGTGTGGGGCGTCGCATCCAGGCCCTGCGGGAGCCTCTCCGCCGCCGTTTTCTTCGGCAGCCGCACCACCGGCCACGGCGCGTCGGGGCCCAGGTCGGGAAGGCCCCCGAGGCGGCTCGCGCCCGCAGGGCCCTCCACGGGCTCGATCACGATCCTCGGCCTCGCGATCTTCACCAGCTCGGCGACGCGCGCCGCGGAGAAGCCCGCCGCCGAGAGCGTGGCGGCGAGGCCCTCTCGCCCCGGCGCGACCTTCGCGGGCGCCCGCTTCTTCCCGGTGGGAGCGGCCTCGGCGCCGAGCTTGCGCAGCGCCTCTTCGAGCGCCGTCTTCGCTTTTCGCTTCGCCATCGGCCGCAGCGCCTCAAGCGCTGGGACCACCGCCCTGTCGTCCATCGCCACCAGGATGTCGAGGGGCATGGTGAGCCGGTAGTCGCTCGCCCCAGAAGCGAGCGCGGCCTGAGCGGCCTCGACGACGGCGGGCGCCGCCGAGCGCCCCGCGGGGCCCCACTTCAGAAGCGTGAAGCCCGCGTAGGTGAGCCAGTCGAGGCCCGCGCGCGCCCGGTCGCGCACGAAGCCCGCGAGGGCCTCGACGGCCGCCGGGTCGGGGTGCGCGCAGAGCACGCTGTCGAGCACCACCGCGTCGGCCTTCTCGTAGAAGCGCACCAGGAACGCGAACCACCTCGGGTCGATGGGCGCGCTCGCGTGCAGCGCATGGAAGAGCCCTCGCGCCAGGTAGCTGTGGGGCAGCGCGAGCTCGCGCTCGAAGCGCGGACGGAGCCGATCGTAGGCGGTCGCCGGGTCGAGGCGCACGGCGGCGGCGGTGCCGAGGTCGCGCACCCAGACCATCAGGTTGTCGGCGAGCTCCATGGCGGGGGCGATGCGTTCGAGGGCAGCTCGAGAGGGCTTCGCGGCGAGCAGGGCGGAGCCGACGCCGAGGCGCACGCCCGCATCGGGGTGCGACTCGAAGAGGTCGAGCAGGGGCTCCTCCATGCCCTGCGCGGCGGCCGCGGCGGCCAGGTCGCCCACGAGCCGCAGGCGCTCGTGCTGCGCGGCGTAGACGGCCTCGTAGACCGACCGCTCGGCCTGGGAGGCGACGCCCAGGTTGCCGATCGAGGCGGCCACCTCCCCGAGGCGACGAGCGACCGCGGGCCCGGCCCCGTCGCGCGCGGAGAGGGCCGCGAGCGCATCGGGGGCCTCGGCGGCCTCGACGCGCCCGAGCAGCTCGTCGAGCGCGACGTCTCCCGTGGGAGCGAGCGGAGGAATCGGGCGGAGGAAGTCGTCGAAGGTGGCCATCGCGGGGGCGCCGATCGTAGGCGATGGAGGCGCGACCGATGAAGGACCTGCTACGCCGACCCCGCGCGCAGCGCCTCGCGGGCGCGCATCAGGGCGAAGCCCAGGAGGTTCTCTCCCTCCCAGCGGAGCGGGTCGGTCGCGCCTTCGATGGCGGCCCCGAGGCCGATGCCCCACACGGCATCGAAGGGCGACGCCTCGACCAGCACCGCGTCCCCGGTCCCCAGAAGGAAGTCCCTCAGCGCCGCGTCCTGCGAGAACTTCGCGACGTTGCCGCGGGTGACCAGCTCGAAGCACTCCGAGCGCCACCGCGCCTCGTCGAAGCCCCGCACCTTGCGCCCGAGCTTCTTCACCACCGCCGGGTCGTCCGTCGCGAGCATCGCCGCGAGCGTCTCCTGGTCGCCGAAGAGCCGGGCCTTGCCGGCCATCATCCACTGCTCGGTCGAGGAGTACCCGACGCCGTCGAGCGTGAAGGAGCACGGCCACCACTGGGACAGGCAAGCGGCGGTGACGCGGCCGTCGGGCGAAGGGTGGTGTCCCCAGAAGAGCACGTAGCGAAAGGTCTGCCCCGCACGCACCGCGGCGCGGAGGTCTTCGAGCGTGTCGATCATGGCCCGCGACCGTAGCGCAGTTGCGCCGCGACCCATACCGGGTGCCGTCCCCTCCGCCGCCCGAGCGATCGCGACGTTCTCCCGACGCGTCCGGGCACCCGGCGAGGCCACCTCCCAAGGTCGCCACCGATCACCCGCTCGCGTAGCCTCCCTTCGCATGCGTCGGCCCGTCATCGCCCTTCTCGTCGGCGCCGCACTCACGGGCGGCTGCGCCTACGGGGTGCGAGGCGGCCCCGAGGTGCAGGCGTACACAGGCGGCCCGGTGGTCACCCACGCGGCCGTGACGGGCTTCGCGGGCTTCGGCATGACCTCGCGCGACGGTCGCAACGAGAGCATCGCCTTCGCGGCGACGACGGCGCTCGGAGGCGACGCGCGCCAGGGAGGGGCGGCGCTCTCGCTGCTCGGCGGCATGGAGTGGTTCCGCGTGCCGGAGCGCGAGGGGCGCTGGGGCTACCGCGTGGGCATCGACACCGGAGGCCGCTGGCGCGGTCCGGAGCTGTCGACCTCGGAGCTGTTGGTGCAGCTCCGCGGCGGTCCGCTCTTCCGCCTCGTCGACCGCGAGGCATCCCAGGCCGCGCTCATCACCCTTGGCATCGAGGCGACGCTTGGCGCGGCGCTCTCCTCACCGACGCCCGACACGGAGGAGGCGTCGGTGGTCGCCGGGCTCAGCGTCACCGTCGGCGCCATGCGCATCGCACCGTTTCATCTCTGATCGTCGGGTCACCGCCAGCGTCGTTATCGCCCGGCGGCCCCTTACGGCCCCACGCGGAACACGAACACCCGCGAGCGCGCGGTTCCGACGGCCAGCGCCGCGCCGTCGGGGCTCACCGCGAGCGCCGTCGCATGGTCGAAGCGCCCGGCGAGCTCGACGTGCGCCACCTCCGCGCCGTCGAGGGAGTGCGCGCTCACCCGACCGCGGTCGTCTCCCACGTAGAGCCGGTCGCCCGCGAACACCGCCGCCGTTGCCTCGCCCGCGTACTCCCGCTGCCAGCGCACTCGCCCGTCGCGCAGGTCGACCACCCGCAGCCGGTGGGGCTCGTGCAGCGCGACGTGGCGGCCGTCGGGCGAGAGCGCCCAGCGCCAGAGCGAGGCCCCCGCCGCCGCAACCTCCACCCTCCGCCACCCGTCGCCCTCGCCCACCAGGAAGACGTGCGCGCCGCCCCGCTCGTCGCGCAGCACCGCCGCGCCCCCGTCGCTGAGCCGCGCCTGGTCGATCGCGCCGAGGTTGAGCGCGCCGGGGTCGGGCAACGACCTCACGCGCTCCATCGCATGGAGGTCCCACAGCGACCAGCCGCCGTCGCGGAGCACCATGCGACCCGCTCGGTCGGGCGCGAAGCCCTGCGCCCCCGCGAGCGCCCGGCGGGTGCGGCCGTCCCTCCCGTAGAGCGCCGTCGCGACGATCATCCGAGCGCCCGCGTCGATCATCGACTGCGCCGCGATCCCATGCGGCGTGAAGGCCAGCGCGCGCACCGAGCGGACCGGCCGCGGCCACGAGAGCGCCCGGGCCTCGCGGGGCCCCACCCACCACGCGCGCTCGCCCATCGCGACGGCGAGGTCACCGTCGGCCGAGAGCGCGAGCTCCGCGACCGGGAGCGACGCGAGCGTCGTTGGCGCTTCACCCGACGGCTCATCGAAGCCCGGCAGCGCACCGTCGAGGGAGGGCGGCGTCGGGAGCGGCAGCGGCGCGGCTGCCCCGAGGAGGTCACGCGACTCCAGCGCGGCGACCACCAGCCCACGGCTCACCGGAACGAACCCGCACTGGCTCCCCGGCCTCCCGACCGAGGTGCGCACCGCGAGCGCGGCGACGGCGGCTCGGGTGGCGTCCGCGTCGACGGAGAGCAGCGCCTCGCCCTCCCTCAGCGCCAGCAGCGGGCGGCGCGTCGCGACGTCCCAGATCGACTCGGCCCCGACGAGGCGTGATCCATCCCTGGAGAAGAAGAGCCGCTGCGCCACGCGCGCGGAGGGCCAGCGACCGTCGGCGTCGCCGCCCCGCCAGGCCTCGGTGGAGACGTGGTCGAAGCGCGGCGGGTCCGGCGCGTCGGCGGACGCGACGACGGGCGACGCGGCCTCGCGGGGCGCCGCGACCAGGGGGGCGAGGTCGGCGCCGTCGAGGGCCCCGAGGGTCACTCCGCCGCGGGCGTCGAGGGCGGCCACGAGGCGTCCTGCGGGGTCGACCGCGACGCGCTGGATGGACGCTCCGGGCTGCAGCGCAGGCCAGCGGAGGCGGCGCAGGGGAGAGCCCGTGGTGGTGTCGACGACCAGCAGGGACGAGGCGTTCCAGACGACGTGGCGGTGGCCAGGGAGCGCGGGGCCGCGATGCATCGGGGCCTCGTAGCGGCCGCGGTCGTCGCCCCACTCCGCGACGAGGGTGAGGCCCTCCGCGGGGATGACCTCGCGGGCCGCACCGAGCCCCTCGCCCGTCGCTCCGGGCGGTGCGGGCGCGACCGAATAGACGTGCGCGCCGTGGTCGTCGGAGGCGATGTGCTGGGGAAACGCGCGCACGCATCCGATGGCGGCGACCAGCGCGAGCAGTCCTCGTGAGCTCATCACCGCGGCAACGTAGCGCACGCGCGTTGTCGACGACCACGGCGCGGGGATACCCTCGTCGGCCCAATGGAGGAGACGCACTCACCGAGGCCGCGGATGCGGCCGATGTTCGTGGTCCCGCTGCCCGTGGCGGGGGACGCGTTGCTCGATCAGATCAGGCGTCGGCTCCGCGACCCGAAGGCGCGCATCGAGGGCGCCATCCTCTCGGCGGGGGCCGAGCTCACCACGGTGAAGGCCGAGCAGCACTTCTGGTCCCCCTACCTCAGCGTGGAGATCGCGCGCGGCGACGACAACGCATGGACCCTCTGCGGGCGCTTCGCCCCGGAGCCCAACGTGTGGATCCTCTTCCTCGGCATCTACGGCATCCTCGGGATGGCGTGCCTCGGCGCGCTGATGTTCGGCCTCAGCCAGTGGATGGCGGGCGAAGCCCCCTGGGCGCTCGCGGGCGTCCCCGCGGCCCTGGCGCTGGTGGCCTTCACCTACGGGGCGGCTTTCATCGGGCAGGGGCTCGGGGCCGAGGAGATGTACCGGCTGCGGTCGTTCATCGACGACTGCATCGAGGCTGCGCAGCAGCCCCCCGATGTGAGCGACGCACAGGGGTGAGCCCCTCTCCCCCTCATGGACCTCGAAGCCGCGCCCCACCGCCGCCCTGCGCCTGACGGAGGCCTCGCCGATGGGTCAGTTCGATGGGGGACACACCGTGTCGCGGCGCGCGGGGTCGCTGCTCAGCACCGCGGCGGGGGAGGTCCCTGCCCGCCACGCCGAGAACACGTCGAAGAAGCGGAGCGCGCGGCCGCCGCTCGGGGTGATCGTCACGCCGTAGACCTCGCGGTCGTCGTGGATGGTGTCGTGGTTGCTGCACGACGGCGCGAACACCCCCGGCGCGGTGCCCACGCTCGCGCCCTCCTCCGCGGTGCCCGGTAGCTGCGGAAACGCCGTCAGCTCGCGCTGCAGCACCGTCGCGAAGGTGAGCGGAACGCCCATCGCGTTGCGCGTGAACGGGCCGAGCATCGGGTCCGCGAGGCCAGAATCCTCGTAGTTTCCTGCGATGAGCCCATCGAGGAGCGCCATGCGAACGAAGAACGGCGTCGTCACGTGGTGACGGATGACGTGCGAGTCCTCGCCGCACTCCGCCTCGGTGCCCGGTCGGTTCATCTGGTGCCAGCGCAGACAGCTCGCGTCGCGCCGAGCGCCCGTGTTGGGGGCGCTCCGAGCCGACATCGCCACGAACTCGTCGTAGGTGTCGATGCCCGACGCCGCGCCCGCGGACCTCGTGAAATCCAGCCGCCGCAGCTCCGGTCCTGTCGCCGCGTCGATGATCCCGAACACCGAGGGCGCGCAGCTCGCGCCGCCGTCGCAGCCCCCTCGCTGCGCCCGTAGCGTCTCGGCAATGTGATCGAGGTTCTGCACCACGCCCGCGCCCCCCGCCGAGTCTCCGACGATCACCACCTCCGTGGACTCGTCGAGGTCGGGCATCGCGACGCTCCCGCCACCGATCGTGTAGGCCAGCGGCGAGACGCCATCCTGGCGCAGCACCCGGAGGTCGGCGTCGAGGATGCGCGCTCCGAGGAAGTGCATGCTGTACGTGACGGCGGCGCCGGTGCGCGGGTGCGTCGTTGTGAAGGTCACGCCGCGAGCGGAGCCGCTCCACCCGTCGGAGCTGCAGTAGACGAACTGCGCGTGGTTGTAGTCCGCGAGGGGGTTCGGCCTCATCGCGTCGCGCGCCATCACGCCGCCGCCCGGCTGGCTCCGCCCCCCGCCGCCGGACATGTTGTTGAGGGTGAAGCGCGTGGTCGTGCCGACGAAGGGACAGCGCGTCGTGTTGTCGCAGGCGCACCAGCGGGCCGCACAGCTGCTCGCGCTGGAGCAGCTCCCGCCGCCCCGCAGGGAGATCACCCAGCGGTTGCGGTTGGCCTCGCCACGGAACGGTCGGTAGTAGAGCGTCGGCGCGCTCCCGTCGTTGCAGAGCGCATCGGGGAAGGTCTGGTTGCTCAGCTCGTGTAGCTGAAGCTCGTCCGCCCGAGCGGTGCCGGTCACGCCCGCGGGCGCGCCGCAGGACAGCGCGCGCTGGATGTCCGCAGCCGCGCCCGTGACGACGCCGCCCCCGGAGGCTCCGTCCACGGCGACCGCGCCCGCATCGGTCGAGGCGCCTGTGTCCGTCGCGGGACCTGTGTCCGTCGACGGCCCCGCGTCGCTGCTTCCGCGGTCGCTCCCGCATCCGCCGAGGTGCAGCGCAAGCAGCACCAGCCCCAGAACGAATGGTCGTGCCATGGCTACGACGATACCGAGGATGGCTCGACACGTGGAACCTCTCCTCGATGTCCACCGGGGGGGGTTTAGCGGATTTCTGGGATGCATCGGCGGCCCACCGTCCCCGCGGGGCGTGCGATGAAGGGCGCTCCCCAGGAGAGAGCGCATGAAAGAGGGCTACCGCTACCGCGCCGAGGCTGGGCGCTTCTGCATCGACATCCGGCTGCGCACCTCGCGGCAGCTCTTCGACGGTCGAGACCCGGCGCCCTTCCGGGAGCGCGACCTCGACGACCGCGCGATGGAGTACCTCATGGGCGCCGCCGAGGAACTCCCCCGTAAGGCTCCCATGAAGCTCGTGTTCTGGATCTCCGAGGAGCCCGCGTCGGGGCTCCCGGACGCCACGCTCACCGAGGCGGTGCGCGCCCACCTGGAGTACGAGGTCGCCCGCCTCGACCGGCAGATCCAGCAGCATATGCGTCGGGGGCAGGTGTTCCTGCTCTTCGGGCTCACGGTGCTGGTGGTCTTCCTCACGCTGGCAGAGTTCACCTCCTCGATGCCCATGGGCCACCTCCGACAGATCGTGCGGGAGGGCCTGGTGATCACCGGGTGGGTGGCCATGTGGCGCCCCATCGAGGTGCTCCTCTACGACTGGTGGCCGCTGGTGGAGGAGCGCCGCGTCTACCGTCGCCTCCACGAAGCGCCCATCGAGGTCCGCCACGAGCCCGAGGCCGCCCCGGCGACGAGCGCTTGAACCCGCGGCGCCCGCAGGGTGACAGTCGCGCCCGCATGACCGACCCGGCGCCGTCCCCCGTGCTGCCTGCCCTCGACGTCGAGCGCCTCCGCGTGCCGGCCGAGCGGCGCCTCTCCTCGACGATGGAGGCCTTCGCGGAGTTCGCCGGGCTGCGAGAGTCCCTCCGCCCCGCCTCTCCCGACGCGCTGCGCCCCCGGCTGATGGCCCGGGCCTCACGGCTCTCCGAGCCGATGGCGCCGGACACCTGGTCCCTCGCCCACGCCGCCCGCCGGGCGCTGCGCCTCGAACGCCCGATGGAGATCTACCTGTCGACCGAGCGCGAGAGCGCCGACGTCCACGCCATCGAGGAGCCCGTCGTGCTCGAGCTCCCCGGGCGGCTGCTGCCCCTCCTCGACCGCGGCGCCACGGTCGCCGCCTTCGGCCACGAGCTCGGCCACTACCTCGCTCACGGACCGTGGATCCCCCACGGCAGCGCCTGCCTCGCGGCCGACCTCGTCGCCCGCCACGCTGGCGCCTCCAGCGCGCTCTCGTCCACCGCCGGCGCCCTCGCCCTGGCGATGGAGCTCACCGCCGACCGCTTCGCCCTCCTCGCGGCCCAGGAGCTCACCGCCCTCCTCCGCCTGGAGATCACCGCGGCCACCTCGCTTCCCGGAGACGCCCTCACCTGGCACGCCGAGGCATGGCTCCTCCACGGGCGCGAGCTCATGGAGGCGCTGCTCTCGGGCCGCGATCCCGGCGCGGCAGGCGCTGGGCCCGAGCAGTGCGTGCGCTCCTGGGCCGCGTGGCTCTTCAGCGAGACCGCGGAGTACCGCGCGCTCACCGGCCGAGGCCCCGGCTCACGCAGCCTCGACGAGGTCGACGCCTTCCTCGACCGCGCGCTCTCGCTCCCTTCGCTCCGCTTCGAGCGGCGACTGCTCGACGCCCCTCCTCCCGAGCTCCACGAGTGCGCCCTCGCCTGCTGCGTGCTGGTCGCCTCGGCCGACGGCGAGCTCTCCGAGGTCGAGGCCGACGCCATCGAGCGGGTGTTCGGTCCGACGGTCTCCGACTGGCGCTGGTACCTCGACCCCGCCAACGCAAGAGCCCGGCTGGCCGAGGTCTCTCCCGTGCTGCGCGCCGCCGGAGCCGACTCGGCCCGCGCCCTCTTCCTGCTGGTGATGCACCTGGTCGCTGCCGACGGAGCCGTCTCCGAGGCCGAGGTCGCGAAGCTGCGCTCCTTCGGCGCCCTCCTCGGAGAGAGCCAGCTCTTCGAGGCGCTGCTCTCCGCGACGCTCCGCGCCCTCGGCGTCGATCGCCCCCTCGGCGAGTCCCCTGCAGGACCGCTCCCGCTGCCGCCACGAAGCGGCGAGGCCGCGGAGGCGCTGCGGGCCTTCCTGAGCGGGGTCATCCGTCGACGCGGGGCGCAGACCACCCTGCGCAGGTTGCTCCGCCTGGTAGGCGCCTCGGCCCCGTCGCCCGAGGTGCTGCGCGCTCTCTCCATCGAGCTCGATCGCGCGGGCGTCACCGTCGACCCTCCGCTGGAGACCGGCGATCAGGACGCCGAGCGCACCCTCCGCCCTCCCGCCGCGCCCGCTCCTCCGACGCCCGTGAGGGCGGCCCGCCGCGACGCCTCGGCGCTCCCCGAGGAGCGCGCCCGACTGCTGCGCGCGGTGACCTCCCTGCGCGACGAGCTCGTCTCCGGCGACGGGCGCAGCCCCGCGGTGCGCCTCCACCGCCCCCGCCCCGGCCGGAGCATGGACCTTCACGACCTCGACGGCCTCTCCACGGGCCTCGCCGAGCGCACGCTCGCCCAGCTCAGGGATGGCCGGCGCGCCCGCCTGGTCGAAGCCTCCGAGGCGGGATCGCACGAGGGAGGGAAGCGCCTCGCCGAGGCCCTGCTGCGTCTCGACCGCGACGCCCGGCAGCGCGCCGAGGAGACCGGAGCGCGAGACCTCGCGGTGGGTCACCCCTTCCTGGCGGGCGTGGTGCAGGGCTACCTGGTGCGCGGTCCTCTGGTGCTGCACCCGGTCACGCTGGAGCGGGACGCGCGCGGCGCGCGGGGCTTCGCGCTCGCGCCGGTGAAGGACGAGCCGCCCATCGTCAACATCGCGCTCCTCCGGCTGCTCTTCTCGAAGAAGGGATACGCTTTCACCGACGCCTTCGCGGAGGCCCTCGACGCCGCCGCGGCGGACCCTTCGCGCAGCGTCGAGGCCATCCTCGAGACGCTCACCCAGGTGGGGCTCAGCGCCGCCCGACCGCGGAGCGCCCTCGCGCCCTTCGGAGACCGCGCCGACGAGCTCTCCCTCTGGACCGGCGACCGACTGGAGATCGAGGAGTGCGCCGTGCTCGGCCTCTTCCCCCAGTCCGACAGCGACCTGCTGCAGGACTACGACGCGCTGCTCGACGCCCTCGCCGACCCCGCCGCGGACCCCGGCGCCGTGCTCGGCTGCGCCGCCGCGCTCCTCCCGGCGGAGATGAGGGCGGGCCTCCAGCCCGAGGCCGTCGCTGCGGCGGAGGCGCCCGTCGACCCCGACGACGCGCCGGTCGGGACGGTGCTCTACGCCGATCCGAGCCAGCGGGCGGTGCTGCGCCGCGCCGCCACCGAGCGCGCCCTGGTGATCGACGGTCCGCCCGGAACCGGCAAGAGCCAGGTGATCGTGAACCTCGTCGCCGAGGCCCTCGCCCGGGGAGAGCGCGTGGCCGTGGTGTGCGAGAAGCGCGCGGCCCTCGACGTGGTGGCGCAGCGGGCTCAGTCCGTCGGGCTGCGCCACGCGATGGCCCTGGTGCACGACGTCTTCGACGACCGCAAGGGCCTCTACGCGCAGCTCACCGCCCGGCTGGAGGAGACCACCGCCCGCACCCTCGACGACGACGCCGCCGCGCGGGTGGTGCAGGACTCCCGGCGCATCGAGCGCTCCCTCGCCGACCGCGGCGCCGCCCTGGGCCAGGTGGCCGAGGGCAGCGCGCTCACCGCGGGCCAGCTCCACGTCCTCGCGTCGGGCCTCGAAGCCCCCTCCGTCGACCTGCCCCCGACCACCGCCCTGGTGCCCGAGAGTTCGCTCGATTCCCTCGCCGACTCCCTCCTCGCGCTGCGCCCCTTCGCCGACCTCTACGCCCCGCAGAACCCCTGGGCGACGGTGCAGCGCCCGAGCTACGCCGACCTCGACGCCCGCGGCGTGGGAGCCCTCCGAGACGCCCTCTCCCACGCGCTCGGCGCGGCGCAGGAGCTGGAGTCGCTCTCGGCCCGCAGCCCCGTCGGCCCGGCTGAGCTGCTCGGCCTCCGAGGAGCGCTCGACGAGGCCCTCGCCCTCCAGCCCGAGCTCGCCGCCTCCCCCTCTCCCTCGCTGCTGCTCCCTCTGGCCGAAGGGATCGCCCGACAGCCCGCCGCCCTTGCCGCCGCCCGCGAGGCCATCGAGGCGTGGCGCGCGCAGTCCGAGCTCCTCGCCCGGAGCCCCGCTCGCGTAGAGCTCTCCCTCGACCCGGCGGCGCTTCAGTACCTCTTGGTGGTCCAAGCGTGGGCGGGCCGGGCCGGGCGCTTCTTCGTGGGCGCCTGGTGGAGCGCCCGCGGAGCGCTGCGCGACGCCCTCGTGAAGGCATGGCCCGAGCGCTCGGCGGCGGAGTTCGACCGGGCCTTCCTCGACGAGCTGCGCGCCCGCGTCGACGCGGCAGAGGCGTGGCGACGGCTCGACCAGGCCCTGGAGATGCTGGGCCTCGGGCACGCGCGGCCGGCCACCGTGGCGGCAGGCGTCGAGGTGCTGCGGGCGCTCGAGCTCACGCTGCCGCTGGGGCAGCGCCTCGCGGCGCTCATGCCGGGACTGGTGCAGGCGCAGGCGTGGCCGGGCCCCAGCGCGGGGCCAGCCGGGTGGTCGGCGGTGATCTCCGAGCGGCGCTCGCTCGTGGCGCTCACCGAGCGTGCGAGAGGGGCGGTGTCGGCGCTGGGTGGGAGGTTCCCGTGGCTTGGCGCGCAGCCCGGGGCGGAGGTGCTGGCGGCGACGCTCGCTGCGTGGACGAAGGACGGAGCGCGCCTCTCGGACGGCGACCGCGCGATGGCCCAGGCGAGGCAGCACTCGCCAGACGCCGCGGCGATGCTCACGGCCATGATGGGAGCCCTGCGGTCGGCGGAGCCCGGGACCTGGCGCGACGCCCTGGTGTACGGCTGGGCGCGGGCGCGCATCGCCCGGCTGGAGGACGCGACGACGGCGCTCAACGAGCGCGATCAGCCGACGCCGTGGGGAGACTCCGACGCGGCGGGCCGGGCCCTGGCGGCGCTCTACGACCAGGCCGCGGCGCTCGAGGCGCAGCGGGTTGCGGCGAGGCTCGACGAGCTCGCGGTGCTGCGCGCGGCGCCTGCGCAGCGGGGACGGCGGCGCACGGCGGATCAGTCCGCTCGCGAGGCGATGCTCAAGGAGGGGCGCAAGCAGCGGAGCGTGATGCCGCTGCGCACCTTCGCCCGGCGCTTCGCCGGGGCGGGTCTGCTGGACGTGCTCCCGGTGTGGCTGCTGTCTCCGGAGACGATGACGGTGCTCTTCCCCCAGGAGGCGCTCTTCGACCTGGTGGTCTTCGACGAGGCCTCGCAGTGCACCGTGGAGAGCGGGCTGCCGGTGCTGCTGCGCGCGAGGCGGGTGCTGGTGGTGGGCGACGAGCAGCAGATGCCGCCGACGTCGTTCTTCGCGGCGGCGCCGGGCGGGGAGAGCGACGACGAGACGCCCGAGTCGAGGTCCGTGAGGGAGCTGTTCGGGGCCGAGTCACTGCTGTCCCTGGCGCGCACCCGGCTGGAGCGCGTCGGGCTGGAGTGGCACTACCGCTGCCGCCACGAGGAGCTCATCGCGTTCTCCAACCACGCGATGTACGAGGGCTCGCTCCGCACCATCCCCTCCACGGGTTCGCCCTCGGCGCCCCCTTCGATGCGCTGGGTCGCGGTGCCCGACGGGGCCTACGAGGGAGGCCGCAACCCCGCCGAGGCTCGCCAGGTGGTGGAGGTGATCGCCGAGCTGCTCGGGCGCGAGGACGCTCCGACCGTGGGCGTGGTGACCTTCAACCTCCCGCAGCGGGGCGCGGTGCTCGACGCGGTCGACGCGAGGCGCGAGGCCGACCCGGACTTCGCGCGGCGCTGGGACGCGGCGATGGCCCGGGAGCGCATCGACGAGCGGCCCTTCGTGAAGAACCTCGAGAGCGTGCAGGGCGACGAGCGCGACGTGATCGTGTTCTCGACGGGCCACTGCCCGGTGGAGCGTGCCGTGGGGAGGCGTCCGCCGGAGCGGTACGTGCCGGCGCGCTTCGGCCCGCTGGGGCAGCGCGGCGGAGAGCGGCGCTTGAACGTGGCGATCTCCCGGGCGCGCGTGGAGTGCGTAGTGGTGGCGTCCTTCGAGCCGTCGATGCTCTCCGTGGCCGGGGTGAGCCACGACGGACCGAGGCTCTTCAAGGCCTTCCTGGAGTACGCGTGGCACGTCTCTCATGGCCGCCGTCCGCAGGCCGCCGACGTGCTCGACCGGGTGCGGGGTCGCAGCCTCGAGCGAAGGGCGCGAGGCGCCGCGCCGGCGGTGCGGGGCTGGCTCCCGCTGCGGGTGCAGGTGGCGTCCGCGCTGCAGGCCATGGGCCTCGCGGTGGAGCACGACGTAGGCGCATCGAGCGCGCGGGTCCCTGTGGCGGTGGTCGACCCGATGGATCCGGGGCGCTACCGGCTCGCGGTGCTCTGCGACGAGGGCGACGACGCGGCGGAGGCCTTCGAGCGCTGGGTGCACCGCCCGAGGGTGCTCGCGATGCGAGGCTGGACGGTGCTCACCGTCGACGCCCGCCGCTGGGACCGCGATCGGCCGGGCGTGCTCGCGGAGATCGCCGCGGCGGTCAGGCCGGCGGTTCCTGCGGAGGGAGCGCGGCCGGCGGCTCGGTAGGGCGGCGCCGCAGGAGCGCGAAGACCGAGCGAGCGGAAGCCCCGGGCTTGATGCGAGGCAGCAGCACGAAGTGGGAGAAGGTCAGGATGAGCGCGGGGATCGCGAGCACCGAGTAGAGCAGGAAGGTCGTTCGGATGGGGAGCGGCTGGGACGTCACCGGGCGGGAGCTCGTGAGAGCAACCCAGATCATGAAGCCCGCGGTGACGCCCCAGTAGAGGGCGAGCGACCAGTGCCTGCGCGAAGGCGGCATCAGGACGACGACGATCTTCGCCAGCAGGCAGTAACCGACGCAGACCATCCAGATGGCGGGCCCCAGGACGAAGAGCGCGACCACGGCGCAGAAGGAGGCGCCCGAGTTCCCACCGAGCGGCATGAGGACGCCGATGATCACGACGATCAGCACCGCTGCGGCCAGGGCCTCGAAGAGGCAGAGCCCCAGATAGCCGAGCAGTTCCTTCCAGAAGCCTGGAGTCACCTTGGGAGCCACCATGTCGCCACGAGACATATCACGACTGACTGCGCGGCCGATCGGCGCCGGGGGCGGCTCCCCGCGCCCCACCTACTGGTCGTGCTCTTCCTTGCGGCCGGGCAGCGCACCCCACGGGACATCCGGCGCGCTCGGCACCGCCACCGGAACCGGCGTCGGCCCATGCACCGGGGCTGCGGCCGCGCCGTCGGGGCGCCGCTCCCTGGCGTGGGGTTCGGCGTCGAACACGCCCTGCCACGCCGCGAGGGTCAGCAGCGCGCCGAGGATGACCAGCGCGGGCACCGCGGCCATCCACCAGCGGGGCTTCGCCACCGTGGGATCCACCGCGGGCATCGTGGGGTAGTGGTACGGGACGACGGGCTGGCCGGTGACCGTGATCGGAGGCATAGGAGAGCGCGGGGCCTGCGGGACGTCCTGCGTGGCGAAGGCTCCGATCGGCGGCGTCGGGGCCGCCGGCAGCGGGAGCGTGCGGGCGACGGCGCTGTCCTTGAGGGCGGGCTGCGTCTCGGCCACCAGCGCCTTCGGGTTCAGCGAGGGGCGCTGAAGCAGCGGACCGAAGGACTGCGCCAGCGCCTGGGCCAGCTCGGCGCCGTCCTGGTAGCGCGCCCCCGGGTCCCGCGCGATGCAGCGCATGAACCACGGATCGAGCGCCCCAGGCAGGTCGCCCGCGACGCCGAGCTCCCTCGCCCGCTCCGAGGCCGGCGGCAGCCGCTCCCGCTCCAGCTCCGCGAGAAGCATCGCCATGTCGAGCTCTCGACCGGCGGCGCCGCGCCAGTAGAAGCGCCCGGTGAGCAGTCGGAATGCGATGAGCCCGACGGCCCAGACGTCCGTCGCGGGCGTGAGCTCGGCGGTGGTGTTCTGCTCCGGGGCCATCCAGAGCGGCGTCCCGATGGCGGTGGTGACGTTCTGCGCGGCGCGCGACGGGTCGAGCAGCTTGGCGATGCCGAAGTCGAGCACCTTGAGCGCGAAGCCCAGGGGGGCGTCGGCCCTGGGCACCAGGAAGAGGTTCTCGGGCTTCAGGTCGCGGTGCACGATGTTGCGCGCGTGCGCCGCAGCGAGCGCGGCACAGAGCTGGCGCAGCACCTCGTGGACCTCCACGAGCGAGAGCCCCCTGCCCCGACCGACGCGGGATAGCCGCGCGGCGACGGTCTCTCCCTCCAGCAGTTCCATCGCCAGGTAGGGGATGCCCCGCTCGTCGTCGACGCCCGCGTCGAAGACCTCGACCACGTGGTCGCTCTCGATCATCGCCCCAACGCGCGCCTCCTGGGCGAAGCGCGCCCGGCTGCGGGCGTCGGCCACGTAGCGCGGGTGCATCACCTTGAGCGCGATGCGCCGGCCGGTGCCCTCGTGCTTCGCGACATAGATGGCGCCCATACCGCCCTGCGACAGCTTGCGCTCCACGCGGTACCGATCCGCGATGAGCCAGCCGGGCTCGAGCTGGTAGGCGCTCACGCTCACAGCGAGAGCTCGAGCGACACCGGGCAGTGGTCGCTCCCCCGCTGGTCGGGGTGGATCTGCGCGTCCTTCACCTTCCCCGCGAGCCCTTCGCTGACGAGGAAGATGTCGATCCTCCAGCCGACGTTCTTCGCGCGCGCCGCGCCGCGCTGCGACCACCAGGTGTAGAGCCCCTTCTCCCCCGGGTGCCGCTCTCGAAACACGTCCCTCAGCCCGGCGGCGAGGTAACCGCGGAAGTCCTCTCGCTCCTCGTCGGTGAAGCCCGCGGTCATGCGGTTGCTCTTCGGGTTGGCCAGGTCGATCTCCTCGGGCGCCACGTTGAGGTCGCCCACCACCACGACGTTCTCCCCGCGCGCCACACGGTCCTTGCAGAGCTTCGCCAGGTCCTGCGCGAAGGCCCGCTTGTAGGGCAGGCGCACCAGGCCCGCCGAGGCGTTGGGGAAATAGCCCGCGATGAAGGTGAGCCCCGGGGCCTCGCTCACGATCATCCGCCCCTCCACGTCGTAGGCCTCGATGCCGATGCCCCTGGTGTGCTTGAACCCGAGGCCCTTGCGGCTGAGCGTCGCCGAGCCCGAGTAGCCCTTCTTCGAGCTCGCCGGAAACCAGCAGACCTCGTGCTTTCGGGTGAGCAGGTCGCGCGTCACCAGGTCGAGCTCCTCCCACTCGACCCGAACCTCCTGGAGCGACAGCAGATCCGGGTCCGCCGCCTCGAACCAGTCGAGGAAGCCCGTCTTCAGCGACGAGCGGAAGCCGTTGACGTTCCAGCTCACGATCTTCATGGCCGCGGACGATAGCGGTACCCTCGCGCCCCGTGAAGATCATCAGCATCGGCGCAGGCCCGGCGGCCCTCTACTTCAGCATCCTGATCCGGGAGCGATTCCCCACCTGGGAGGTCACCCTTCTGGAGCGCAACGCCCTCGGCGACACCTTCGGCTGGGGCGTCGTCTTCTCCGACGAGACGCTCTCCCACCTGCTCGAGGCCGACCCCCCGACGCACCTGAAGATCACCGACAGCTTCGCCCACTGGGACGCCATCGACGTGCACGCCCGCGGCGAGACCTTCCGCTCGGCGGGCCACGGCTTCTCGGGCATCGCGCGACGCCGGCTGCTGGAGATCCTTGAGGAGCGGGCCCTCGAGCTCGGCGTGACCATCGAGCACGGCGTCGACATCACCGACCCCGAGCGGGTGCGCTCGCTCGCCGCGGAGTGCGACCTGCTGCTGGGCGCCGACGGGCTGCGCTCCATCGTGCGCACCACCTGGCGCGACGACTTCGGCCCGAGCTTCGACGTGCGGAAGTGCCGCTACCTCTGGCTCGGCACGCCGAAGCTCTTCGAGGCCTTCACCTTCGCGTTCGCCGAGTGCGAGCACGGGATGTTCCAGGCGCACGCGTACCGCTTCGACGAGCGCATGAGCACCTTCATCGCCGAGTGCGACGAGGAGACCTTCGCCCGCAGCGGCCTCGCCGACGCGCCCATCGCCGAGACCGTCGCGTACCTGGAGAAGCTCTTCGCCCCGTGGCTCGAGGGACAGCCCCTGCTGATCAACCGCTCGCAGTGGATCCAGTTCGTGACCGTGCGCAACGAGCGCTGGCACCGCGGCAACGTGGTGCTCCTCGGCGACGCCGCGCACACGGCGCATTTCTCCATCGGGTCGGGAACCAAGCTGGCGCTGGAGGACGCCATCGCCCTCGCCGACAGCTTCACCCTGGGAGGCACCCTCGACGAGGTGCTCGACCGCTACGAGCAGGACCGCCGCCCCGTGGTCGAGCGCACCCAGAAGGCCGCGCACGACTCGCTCGTGTGGTTCGAGCAGGCCCGCCGCTACCGGCCGCTGCCGCCGTGGCAGTTCGCCTTCAGCCTGCTCACCCGCTCGAAGCGCATCACCTACGAGAACCTCGGCCGCCGCGACCGGGCCTTCGCCGACGACGTGGCCCGCCGCTTCGCCGCCTCCGCGGGCGTCGCCGTGTCGCCCGCCGACGCGCCCCCGCCGCCGATGTTCACGCCCTTCACGCTGCGAGGGATGACCCTCGCCAACCGCGTGGTCGTCTCGTCGATGTGCATGTACTCCGCGACCGACGGCCTCCCCGGGGACTTCCACCTGGTGCACTACGGAGCGCTCGCGCAGGGCGGCGCCGGCCTGGTGATGACCGAGATGACCGACGTCTCGGCGGAGGCCCGCATCACCCTCGGATGCGCGGGCATCTACACCGACGCTCACACCGCGGCGTGGCGTCGCATCGTCGACTTCGCCCACGCGCAGAGCGGCGCGCGGGTGGGGCTGCAGCTCGGCCACGCGGGGCGCAAGGGCGCCACGAGGCTCATGTGGGAGGGCATCGACGAGCCGCTCCGGGAGGGCGCCTGGGAGATCATCGCCCCGAGCGCGCTGCCCTACTTCCCGCACTCGCAGACGCCCCGTCCGATGGACCGCGCGGACATGGACCGGGTCATCGCCCAGTACGCCGCCGCGACGCGACGCGCGGTGGCCGCGGGCTTCGACCTCATCGAGATCCACATGGCGCACGGCTACCTGCTGGCGAGCTTCCTCTCGCCGCTCACCAACCTCCGCAGCGACGGCTACGGCGGCTCCATCGAGGGGCGCGCTCGCTTTCCGTTGGAGGTCTTCGACGCGGTGCGGGCGCTCTGGCCCGCGGAGCGCCCGATGAGCGTGCGCGTCTCGGCCACGGACTGGCACCCGCACGGGATCACCGACGACGACCTGCGCGCCCTCGCGGCGATGCTGAAGGAGCGCGGCTGCGACATCATCGACGTGTCGAGCGGCCAGACGGTGCCCGAGGCGAAGCCCGTCTTCGGGCGGATGTTCCAGACGCCGTGGAGCGACCTGGTGCGCAACGAGGTGGGCATCGCGACGATGGCGGTGGGCAACATCCAGAGCGCCGACCAGGTGAACAGCATCCTCGCGTCGGGCCGCGCGGACCTCTGCGTGCTCGCGCGCCCGCACCTCGCCGACCCCTTCTGGACGCTGCGAGCCGCCGCCGCGCAGGGCTGGGACGACCAGCGCTGGCCCGTTCAGTACGCCGCCGGCCGGAGCACCCTCGGGCGGGGATAGAGGGCCCGCGGCAACATTTCCGGCGGAGCCCTGTATTGCCTCCGAAACCGCTGTGATAGTCTCCGCGGCGGACCGTCAACAGGAGGGACCTGCCAATGCCTGCGAATCAGAAGACCTGGGAAAAGATCACGCGTGCGGAGCTCGACGTTCTAAAGTCCAACCTTCGGAGCAAGGGGCTCGTCCCCCCGTCGAGCGATAAGTCCACCATCCGCGGCCGCGGCGTCGTCGCCGACTGCGAGTACAACGAGCAGGCGCAGACCCTGGCGGTGACCATCAAGGAGACCCCGCCCTTCGTCAGCTACGGCTACGTGTTCGGCCTCCTCGACGAAGAGATCAAGAAGGTCGATCGCTGATCGAAGCCTCCCTGACCTCTCCTCCCGCTCCCCCTCTCCGAAGCCCCCAAAGACAATACCGAGTCAGTTGAAGATCCGCCCCCGCTCGAAGGGGTTGAGGCGGAACTCCATCAGCCCGTTCTGCGCCGCGTCGACGACGTAGAGCCGGTCGAGGCCGCGCAGGTGCCGGATGGCCACGGGCAATGGGCCGGTGTCGGTGCGGAAGGCGTCGTAGGCGTTGATGAGAGAGAACGAGATCTGCGTGTCCCGGTCGACCGGCGAGGCCACGACCTCGATCCCGCGCGGGGTCTCGCGCCGCAGGAGCGCGGGGTAGATCTGCGTGCAGAGGTACGGGTTGGCGAAGACCGGCGCGTCGTCGCGCTGAGCGACCCCCGCGGCGGTGACGGTGCCGGTGCAGGCGCGCCCCGCGGGGCACACCCGCTGGAGCAGTGTGGGCACCTGCGGCGAGGGGGTGCCCCGGTCGAGCAGGCAGCGCTCGGCGAAGGCCACCACCTCGGCCTGCTTCACCGGGTCGATCTCGCACTCTCGCCCCGCCCCGACGCGCACCGAGTGAAGGAAGCCCGAGCGGCTCCCCTGCGCGATCCACTGCTGGCCCGCGCGCACCTGAAACTGGATCGCCTGGGGATAGCACCGCAGCACCGTCGCCACGTCGCCGACCTCCGGCGCCACGCGGAGCTGCAGACGGTCTTCGTAGGCCCGGTTGATCACCAGGTCGCGGTTGAGCGGCGCCGAGCCCGAGCCGAAGGTCTGCGCGCAGAGCTCCCGGTCGGCCACGAGCGGCGTCGGGTCGCTCACGATGCGGAGCAGGTCGCGCGCGACGGCATCGACGGCGAGCGCGCCGCGGGTGCAGAAGAGCCCGCCGGGCGCCTCGAGCACGAGGGCCCCGGCGCTGTCGGTGACGAGCGCTCCGCCGGTCTGATCGAGCCCGGGGAGCACGCTCTCGAACGCGAAGGTCCACGCCTCGTTGCGCGAGGTGAAGGGATCGGTAGGGCCGTACACCGGCCCCGCGCTGCTGCTCCCGATCTGCCGGCGAGGGAGCACCACGCCGAAGCTGTTGGCGTCGTTGCAGGTGGGGGTCATGTCGCGGGTGCGCGAGGGGCCGCAGGCGAACACCGGAGCGGCGGCGCCCTCGAGCGTCTGGCCTCGGGTGCTGCCGCTGAGGATGGAGGTGGTCTGCGGCGCGGAGGCGACCGCGGGCGCGAGGTTGAGCTGGGTCTGCGCGTGCGGCGCGTGGCGCACGAAGCGGTAGGTTCCGCTCGGGGTGCTGCCGGCGCCGTCCTGGCACTGCGCCTCCCAGGTGTCGACGTTGTAGTCGTCGACGTCGATCACCGTGAACTGTCCGTTGCGCAGCACCGCGCCGACGAAGACGCCGCTGAAGTTGCCGGCGGCGGTCGGGGTGTAGCCCGCGCTGCACGTCGCGGTGTCCGCCGGGGAGGACACCGGGATGTCGCGCGCCATCGGGTCGTACGCGCTGGTGTTGATGGCCACGAGCGCCGTCGCAGGGACGAGCAGGGCGACGCGGTCGGTGGCGACGCTGGGCTCGACGCGGCTCCCTCGGGCGTTGGGCTGCGGGAGGACGTTGGGACGCACTCGCGCGCCGCGGGTGAGGTCCCACACGATGACCGCGCCCTCGTCGGCGGTGGTCAGGTAGAGGTAGCGCGAGCGGGTGCAGTGATCGGGATCGGTCGCCTGATCGCATTTGTACCGGCGGGCGCGGGCCAGGCCGGTGACGGCCGCGACGCGGGTGCGCTCGCCCACCGGGAGCGGATCGAGCTCGGCGAGCGCGGAGACGTCGATGACGTGCACCCGGTCGATGGCGTCGTCGGTCACGTAGACGCGGGCGCCCTCCTCGTCGATGGCGAGCCCGACCGGATGCGGGAGCGCCTGCGCCCCGGCGTCAGCGCCGGCGCCGGCGTCCCCGACGGCCCCGGAGCCGCGGAGCGTGAGGATACGAGGAGCACCCGGCGCGGCGGGGTCGGTGACGTCGACGATGGAGACCGCGCGGGACTCTGGCAGGGTCGCCACGAGGAGGTGACGATCGCCGGAGCGCACGAGCGCGAGGTCGCGGGCGAGGCCGCCGATGGGGATCTCGACGCGGCGGGCGGCGAAGTCGGCGCGGCGGGGGTCGGCCCGCAGCGCCGCGGCGTCGATGCGCAGCACGCGCTCGCTGCGGCCGCCGGCGACGTAGACGAAGCCGCTGCCCTCGGAGATGTCGGAGGTGATCGCGACCGGAAACTCGCCCACCGGAACGAAGCTGTACCCTGGGATGGCGGGGCTGTTGTCGACGAGCGCGACGCCGGAGGTGGTGGCGAGGTCGATCACCGCCAGCTCGCCGCGATCGAACTGCGGCACCACGGCGTGGAGGTGGAAGTTCGCGTTGGCGCCCGGACCGTTGTCCGTGTCCGAGAGGGAGCAGCGGGTGGCGGGGTGCGGCGTGACGGTGGAGCCGACGACCTCCAGGCAGACGAGCTCGACGTCCGTCGCACGGATGATGTTGTTGGTGTTGCTGATGGCGGGCGTGGTGCTGCAGGCCGCGGCGAGCGCGGCGCCCACGAGCGCGGCGGAGCGGAGGGAGAGGGGTCGCAACGGGCGTTACTCCTGCGGGAGCTGCGGAGCGAGGGTGAGCACGCGACGCAGGTAGGTACCAGGGGCCGCGGGGTCCGCGGGCGGGCGGAGGTCGATGACCTCGAGGGCGCCGTCGAGGAAGTCGACCACGTAGAGGAAGGGCTGCGAGGGCGACGGGTCGAGCAGGGCCTGGTGCGGCCCGCGGCGGGTGACGACCTGGCCGATGACGCGGCGCTCGTCGGGGTCGATGACCGTAACCCGGCGCGCGTCGAAGGAGACCACGAGCACCTGGGTGCGGCCGTCGACGGAGCGCACCACGAGGCGCGACGGCCCCTGCGGCACCGGCAGGACGTCCGAGACGACCGCCGCCGTGGGGTTGGCCGGGTCGAGCGTGACCGTGAGCAGCGCCTCGGGGGCGCGAGACACCACGAAGGCGCGGCGCTTCGAGGCGTCCGGGTCGAGCGCGACGGCGCGGTTGTTGTTGCCCCCGGAGAGGCCGCGCACGCCGATGATGGCGCTGCGGTAGACGAAGGGGCTGCCGTCGCGGAGCGTGGCGTTGCCCGGGTAGGCCTGGAAGAAGGAGAGCGAGGCCTCGGCGCGGCTGGTGACCACCCAGGTCGAGCGCTCCTCGCTCCCGGGCGCGCGGGGTAGAAGCGCCGCGCTGCTGAGGCCGGGCGAGAGGCTGCCGAGGGCGCTGAGCATCACCGGAGCGCCGCCGCCGCCGCCGGCCGCGCCGTCGCGGATGAGCGAGGCGCGCGCGAGGCCGACGTCGCTGCTCTGGTGCGTGAGGAAGACCCAGCCGCGGGCGGGGTCGACTGAGATGGAGGAAGGGTCCGGCGGGAGGCGCGCCGCGGTGGGGCTCTGCGCGGAGTCGGTGCCGACGCGGTGGCTGTCGCCGCAGCGGCCGAGGGCCCCTTCGGTGCCGCAGTCGAGGCCGCCGTTGTCGTCGAGGTCGAACCAGGTGACGGAGCCGTCGCCGCGCACGGCGACATAGAGCCGGGTGCGGTCGGGGTAGCGCGCGACGGCGCTGTCGACGGCGTAGGGGCTGATGCGGCGCACCTGATCGGCGCGGACGAAGCCTCTCGCCTCGCAAACGACGCCGCCGGGCTGATCGCGGTCGGCGACGCAGCGGATATCCGACGCGCTGGGCAGCGCGGCGCAGCGGGCGTGCGCGGGGTCGGCGACGCGGGCGCGGAGGCACGCGAGGTCGACCGGGGCCACGGTGCCGCCGTTGTAGCGGAGGTCGAAGTCGGAGCTGGTGACGTAGAGCCAGTTGCCCGTCGGGGAGGCCGCGAGGGTGACCGGGTAGAAGAACGAGTCGCCCGGAGGGTCGACGCCCTCGTTGGCCGGGCAGCCGACGCTCGCGACGCCCAGCGCGAGACAGGCGGCACGCAACGCCCGCGAAGGAGGGGACCAGTGTGGGCGGGCGGTCATCGGGCTGCGCAAGCTAGTGGAGCAAACCCGCGAATTCAAGCGACGCCGTGCGGAGCGGAGAGTCAGTTGTTCCAGGGATCGCGCAGGTCGTTGGTGTGGGAGGGCGGCGTGGGGGCCGACGGCACCAGCGGGGCGAGGGGCCGAGCGTGGACGCCGGAGGGAGCGGCGTCGGGGCGGTGATGGCGGCGACGCGGCGACTCGCTGAGCGGCACCAGCACCACCGGAGGATCGCCCTCGTGCAGCTCGACCACCGCCGTCTCGTACCCGTCGACCTCGATCCGAAACGCCTGCGCCGCGCCCCGGGGACGGGGAAGCTCAAGGGCCTGCGGGTTGATCTCGCCGACGACCTCGTTGCCCGAGCGACCTCGGAGCACGCGCCCGCGCTCGGTGACGTTGGTGCGCACTTCAATCGTACTCGTCGCCGTGGGCGCCACCGCAGGCACCGCCGGAGGGACGATGCGAGGGCGGACGGGCTCACCCGGGAGCCGAGGCGTCGGGGCGGCGGGCCTCGGCGCCGGGACGACCGAAGGGGGCACCTCGTCGGGCGGCGTCGGAGCGCGGCCGACGAGCGCGTACCCGCCGACTCCGAGCATCACCCCGGCGCTGACGACGGCGCCCGCGAGCAGCCAGCCCCAACGGCTATGGACGACCCCAGACGGACGCAGGGCGGGCTCGACGCTGACCCCGGGCGCGGTGTCGACCGGAACCGGACGCACCGACGGAGGCCCCATGGTCGGCGCCGACGAGCGCTCGAGCGAACTCTCGAGCGAGCTCTCCAGGATGGGCGACGGGCGCACCCACGTGTCGCCCTCCAGCGCCGGCGGGATCGTCTCCAGGCCGGGCCTGCGACCCGAGGCCCCGGCGGCCTGCAGCCCGGGCAGCATGCCGCGGTGGAACTGCGCCGTCGCCTGATCGGAGTCGTCGAGCGCCCGGGAGCTCTCGCCCGCGCGCACCCGCTCGAGGTCTTCACGCACCTCGTCGAGGGAGTCGTAGCGCGCCTCCTTGGTCTTCCCGAGGCACTTGAGGATCACCGCCTCGAAGGCCGGCGACATGCGCTCGCACTCGGGGTAGACCCGGGGGTGCACCGGCGTGTGATAGAGGTGCGCCGTCAGGATGCCCATGAGGTTGTCGGCGTCGAAGGGCACCTTCCCCGAGGCCATCTCGTACATGAGCACCCCGAGGCCGTAGATGTCCGTCTTGTGATCGATGTTGCGATCACCCGACGCCTGCTCCGGGGACATGTAGTGGGGCGTGCCGAAGACCGAGCCCGTGCGGGTGCGAGCGGCCTTGGAGTTCTGCACCTTCGCGATCCCGAAATCGAGGATCTTCACGAAGTACGGCTCGTCGGGCTTGCGCACGATGTGGAAGTTGTCTGGCTTGATGTCGCGGTGGACGATGCCGATCGCGTGCGCCGCCCCGAGCCCCTCGCAGATCTGCATCGCGAGGTGGATGGTGAACTCCTCGGACATCGGCTGGCGGCGGTCGCTGCCCGCGGGCTTGGGCATGCGCGCCAGCACGTCGCCGAGCGAGCGCCCCTCCAGGTACTCCATCACGAAGAAGCGCGAGTTGTCGGGCAGCGAACCCCAGTCGTAGATCTCGACGATGTGCGGGTTGTTGATCGACGCCGCGGCGCGAGCCTCCTGCTCGAAGCGCACGACCAGGTCTTCCTCCGCGCTGTACTCCGCCCGGAGCACCTTCACCGCGTAGCGGCCGCCGCTCTCGGTGTCGCGCGCGCTGTAGACGACGCCCATGCCGCCGTCGCCGAGCACCCCGTCGACCGCGTAGCGCCCGAGGATGGTCGTGCCGACGAGTCGGTCACGCTCCGAGGCGACCACCAGCAGGTCGAGCACGGCACCGTCGACGTCGCAGATGCGCGCGTTGCTCTCGAGAAAACGCTTACCGCATTTGGGACACTGTCGCATCGCCCTACGCCGATCGGTGGGTGAACCTAAACCCCGAACACCGACGGCTTGTTGGCCACAGGTAGCGCTTTCGCCGCCCCGAAACAAGCGCGCAACGCGACCGGGATCAGCTTCACCGCGGCGCCACCCGACGGAGCGCGGCCGTCGCCCGCTCCCGAAGCGCCGGGTCCGCGGCACCCTCGATCACCGCCCGGAGCGCGGTCGCGGCCGCCGCCCGGTCGCCCTGCTCGGCGAGCATCAGCGCGAGGACGTAGCGCGCGGAGAGATCCCCGGGCGCCTGCCGTGAGGCCAGCGTGGCCTCCTGCAGCGCGCGCCCCCGATCGCCGGCGGCCCAGAGCGCCTGGGCGAGCTCGATGCGCAGCGCCGCCGTGGGGGTCAGGGCCACCGCGCGCCGGAGCGCGTCGACCGCCAGTCGCCACTCGCCCAGCCGACGCAGCGCGGGCCCCGCGAGCCCGAGCACCGCGGCGTCCGAGGGCGCCCGGCGCATCGCCTCCCGAAGCATCCCGATCGCCTCGGTGCGCTCGGCGGGCGAAGGCCGCCTCGCGGCATCGGCGAGCAGCAGCCCCAGGCTCAGCGGCGCGCGAGCGTCGGAGTGCAGCCGCGCCGACGCCGCTCGAAACGCCACGATCGCCCCGGGCACGTCGCCGAGGTCTTCGAGGCAGAGCCCGAGGTCGAGCTGCGCCTCGCCCAGCATCGGCACCCGCTGCAGGGCGCGGCGCAGCCACGGCACGGCGTCCTGCGGGCGCCCCAGCTCCCTCAGCGCCACCGCGCGCTGCACCATCGCCTCGACCATGGTCGCGTCGAGCCCCAGCGCCTCGCCGTAGCGCGCCTCGGCGACCGGCCACTGCGACCGCGCGCGCGCCACCTCGCCCAGGTAGAACACCGGCCGGGCGTCGCGGGGATCGAGCCCTCTCGCCGCCACGAAGCGCGCCTCGGCGCCGGGGAGGTCGCCCGCCCGCAGCAGCACCTCCCCCGCCGTGTACTCGCGCTCCGCGGGCGTCGGCTCGGCGCTCGCCCCGCGCATCGGAAACGGCAGCCTCGGCCGCTGCGCCAGGGCCTCCGTCGCGCCGAGCATCGCCGCCATCAACACCGCCCACCGGGCGCCCATCGTCGCTCTCATGTCGCCTCCACCGCCTTCAGCAGCGCCGCCCGCACCTCGTCGTAGCGCCCGGGCGGCACCTTCGTCCCCTCGGCGGTCGTCACATAGAAGACGTCCGCTGCGCGCCGCCCCTCGGTGTTCACCTTGGCCACCCTGATCTCCAGCCCCAGCCGGTGGTGGGCCCTCGCCACCGTGTGCAGGAAGCCCGGACGATCGCGCCCGAACACCTCGATCACCGTGGCGTCGTCGCTTACTTCATTGTGTAAGGTGACCCGCGCTTCGACGGAGGGCTCGGGCCTCGACAGGCCGCCGCCGCCGCGCATCACGGAGACCACCGACTCGGCGTCGAGCCGGCCCTCGACCACGGCGTGGAGCTGCTGCCCGAGCCGCGCCTCGAGCCCGACGAGCTCGCGCGAGGTCGGGTCGGGGTGGCGCACCACGAAGACGTCCACCACGTCGGAGCCCACCGAGTGGATCTCCGCCCGCTGGATGTCGAGCCGGTGCGCGAAGAGCAGCGCGGTGAGGTCGGAGAGCAGCCCCGGGCGATCGGGAGCATGGACCAGCACCTCGTAGAGCCCGGCGCCCGCCGAGTTGCCCATCGGCTGCAGGCGCAGGCGCGGCTCTCCCGGGGCGACGTCGTGGAGGGCGAGCGCGTGCCGGAGCACCTCCCCCGGCGTCGAGGCCTGCAGGTAGCGCGTCGGCATCGCCCGCACCCACCGCGCGACGCCCGGAGCGGCGTCTCCGGCGAGGTCGAGCACCCGAGCGACCAGGCCCTCGCGGCGCCGCCCCGCGCTGTGCCCCTCGCCCTGCAGCGCCTCCGAGGCGCGCGTGTAGAGCTCGTCGAGCAGCCGGGCCTTCCAGGCGGTCATCGCGGTGGGCGAGGTCGTCGAGAGGTCGGCCACGGTGAGGAGGAAGAGCGCCTGCAGCCGCCACGCGTCGCCCACGAGGGCCGTCACCTGCGAGAGCGTCGACGGGTCGGCGAGGTCTCGGCGGGTCGCGAGGTGGTAGAGAGTCAGGTGCTCGAGGACGAGCCACGCCACCGTCGCGGCGTCCTCGGCGTCGAGCCCCAGGCGGGCGGCGATCGCCGGGGCCATCTCCGCGCCCACCTTGCTGTGCGCGCGGCCGTGGCTCTTGCCGACGTCGTGCAGCAGCGTCGCGAGCAGCAGCACCTCGCGTCGATCGATGCTGGCCATCAGCCGGGAGGCCAGCGCGAAGTCGGGCCCCAGCTCGCCGCGGCGGAGGGCGTGCAGCCTGTCGACCGCGGCCACCGAGTGAACGTCCACCGTGTACACGTGATAGACGTCGTGCTGCACGCGCGCGGTCACCGCGGCGAACTCGGGGATGAGGGCGAGCACGAGGCCGAGGTCGTGGAGGTCGGCGAGCACGCTCCGCGCGTTGTCCGGGGTGCCCGAGACCGAGGCGCCATCGGCGCGAGACGCCGCGCGGTGCGAGCGGTCGAGCAGGCGGAGGAAGCAGCGGCCGGCCTCGCGCGACCCGCGGAGCCGGTCGCACCAGGCGGGGTCGGACGAGGCGTTGGCGATGCTGGCGCGCGACGAGGCCGCGACCGGAAGGTCATGCATCAGCGCGGTCTCGATCAGCCGCAGCGCCAGCACGGGGTCGCGCTGAAGGCCGTCCGCGGAGGCGAGGCACGCCGCGCCGTCGAAGCGCGTGACGCCGTCGGCGAGAGGCAGCGGCCGACGGGGGTGATCCGGCGCGCGCGAGGGCCGGCACCGCGCGAGGACATGAGGGAGCATCGACGCCACGCCCCGGGCGTGCCGGTAGAACTCGGACATCAAGCGCTCAGCGGAGAAGGCCACCGCGCGCGGGAGATCGACGGCGGCCTCCGCGGGGTCGAAGAAACCGAGCGCCTGGGCGCACTCCTCCTGGGCGTCGAAGGTCACCCGGTCGCTCTTGCGGCCCGCCCTCGCGTGCAGCGCGGCGCGCAGCCGGAGGTGGAACTCCCTCGCCGCCTCCAGCGCGTCGTGCTCCGGCTGGGACAGGGCGCCGGAGCCGAGCGCCCCGCCGAAGTCGTCCGCCCGCACCCTCGCCCGCAGCGCCCAGCGGATGATGTCGAGGTCGCGGAGCCCGCCGCGGCCGAGCTTCACGTCGGGCTCGAGCAGGTACACCGTCGCGCCGAAGCGCTCGTGCCGCTCGCGCAGCTCGTCGGCGAGGGCGTCGATGAAGGTCGCGAGCTCGCGCTCCCCGCGCAGCGCCGCGGAGCGCTCCCGAAGCGCCTCGGCGAGCCCCCGGTCCCCGGCGAGGAAGCGCAGGTCGAGCAGCATGGTGCGGGTGCGGAGGTCGGACTTCGCCTCGGCGATGAGCCCGTCGACGTCGTGGACGGAGTGGCCCACGGTGATCTTCGCGTCCCAGAGCGGGTAGAGCATCGCCTCGGCCAGGTCGCGCACCGGCGGCGACGCGGGGCGCTCGGCGAGCAGCACGAGGTCGAGGTCGCTCCCTGGCGAGAGCTGCCGCCGACCGTATCCTCCGACCGCCATCAGCGCGACGCGGCCGCGCCCTCGCCCCTTGGACCAGCGCGAGAGGCAGCCCGAGACGTGGGCCTCCACCAGCGCGTCGTAGGCGTCCGACACCGCGCGGGCGTGGTCGGTCCCGCCGCGGCCCGAGAGCGCGAGCTCACGGAGCTCCCCCATCCGGGCACGGAACACCGTCACGGCCTCGGCGGGCAACGGCGGATGGGTGACCTGCGCGCTCACTGCGGTCGCAGCATGGACGGCCGCGACGGTAGGAACAACCCTCAGCCCCCGCCGGGTACGTGTTCGTCGATGGCGCGGGCGATCGACCCCGCGAGCACGTCGCGGTACCCGTCGGAGCGGAGCCGCTGCTCCTCCGCCGCGTTCGAGATGAACGAGAGTTCCACCAGCACGGCGGGCATGCGCGTGGTGACCAGCACGTGGAAGCGCGCCGGGTGCACCCCCATGTCCTCCACCTGCGGGTAGAGCAGCCGAACGTCCTGCAGCAGCGCCCGCTGGATCGCCGAGGCGTAGCCCAGCGAGTCGCGCCCGTGCCGCGAGAGGCTCAGGTCCGCGAGGATCCTCGACACGTCCCAGGCGCCCCCGACGTCGCCGTCGACCAGCTCGCCCTCCCGCGCGGTCAACCGCGCCGCCACCCGGGGGCTGTCCTCCAGGGCGAAGGTGGAGATACCTCGCGCCTCACGATTGGTTGCCGCATTGCAATGGATCGACACGAAGAGATCGGCGGTGGTGCCGTTGGCGTGCGACGCGCGCTGCTCCAGCGGCACGAACAGGTCGCTGTCGCGCGTCAGCGCTACCTGGAATCCATAGCGGAGGGCCAGGCGATCGGCGAGGCGCCGCGCGACGTCGAGGGTGACCTCCGACTCCTTGAGCCCGGTCGGCCCGATCGCCCCGGGGTCGCTCCCACCGTGACCGGCGTCGATCACCACGCGCCGGTGCCTCGCCTCCGCCACCCTCGCGGGCGTCGCGCTCGGCCGCGCCGGCTCCACACCGCAGCGAGAGCGCACGGGGCCCAGCACGGCCTGCGCTCGTCCTCGCTCCCCGACCCGCTCCAGCAGCGCGGCCAGCGAGGTGGCCTCGTCGCAGGAGACGTCCGAGCCTCCCCCCGGTGAGGCCGCGATGAGGTAGTCCCTCGCCCGCGATCGGTCCGTCGCGTCGTGCAGCCGGTCGCTCCGCTCGAGCAGCAGCGCCCCGGCGAGGAGCATCGCGCTCCGCCGCCGCACCCGATCCTCCGGGCCGACGAGCGACAGCCGCTGCACAAGCTCATCGACACCCTGCTCGACGCGTCCACCGCGCAAGGCGGCCACCGCGGCGCGCGCCTCCACCAGCGGATCAGCCGCCTCGACCGCGGGCTCCGGGGGCTCCGCGTGGCCGGGCGACGCGCCTACGCTACGGCACGACGAAGCCGCGCCAGCGAGCAGCACTCCCGAGATCAGCACGACGGACCAGCGCACCACGCACGCCGGTAGCAGGGCGTCGCCTCCCAGTGGGAATTTCCTGCATGCGCTCGCCGGGCCGCAGCACCGATGACGGGCGAGAGCGCCTCGCACTACACTCACGTCCCGTGACACCCCGGCTCCTTCAGGTCGACAACTTCACCCCCACCCGACGCACCCCCTGGGGCGGTACTCACATCGCTGGTGACCTCAAGCGCGAGCTGCTTCCCAGCGAGGTCGGGCGCGTCGTCGGGGAGAGCTGGGAGTTCTCCGTCGAGCCCGACTTCCCGAGCCGCCTGCTCGACGGCTCCGGCTCCCTCGCGAGCTGGATCGACAGCGCGCGCGAGGCGATCCTCGGACGCGAGGGGGACGACGGCCGGGCCAGCACGGCGCTGCTGGTGAAGCTGCTCGACACCTCCGACGAGCTGTCGGTGCAGATCCATCCCTCCGACGCAGACCCGACGGTGCGGGAGGGCGAGTCGGGCAAGCCCGAGTGCTGGTACATCGTCGCTGCAGAGCCGGGCGCCGGCGTGTACCTCGGGCTCGCGGAGGGCGTCACGCGCGAGGCCCTCGGGGACGCGCTCCGACATGGCGCGGACATCACCGCGATGCTGGGATTCGTCCCTGTCTCGGCGGGCGACTTCGTGCTCATCGAGGCGGGCACCGCGCACGCGATCGGCCGGGGGCTGACCCTCGTCGAGCCCCAGCGGGTACAGCCCGGCTGCCGCGGGCTCACCTACCGCTACTGGGACTGGAACCGCCGCTACGACGCCGCCGGCCGCACGGACCCGGAGGGACATCCCCGCGCGCTCCACGTCGACGAGGCCCTCGCGGTCACCCGCTGGTCCGCGCCGCGCGGAGCGGCCCTCCTCGAACGATGTCTGGTCCGCGCCGGGAGCCCGAAGCTTCGGAGCGCGCCGACCTGGACCCCCCTCTGCGGCCGCGACGGCGGGCTCCCCAGCGAGCACCTCCACGTGGCGCGGCTCCACGGCACCGGCGCCCTCGACCTCCCTGAGTGGGACAGCCTGCGCGCGGTCACCGTGGTCGACGGCGAGCTCGTCCTCGACGGGGTGACCGTCGCCCGCGGCCAGACCTGCGCGTTGCCCGCGCGGCCCCTGGCACGGAGGGCGACGCTCGACCGGGCGCACGCGATCGTCTCCGCGGCGTACTGAGCCGCAGCGGGCCTTCGAGGGGCCCTGAGGGTCGGGGGGAGTCTTCGAGGGGGAAGCGAGCGACGGGCCGGACGATCAGACGTCGGCGGTCTTCGCGTCGGAGGCGGGCGCCTCGGCGGGGGAGGCCGCGTGCGCGTCATGGAAGAAGCGCGAGTCGATCCACTCGGTGAGCGGCGCGGCGACGTAGATGGAGCTGTACGTCCCGGCGAGCACGCCGATGATCATCGCCCAGGCGAAGTCACGGATGACGCCGGTGCCGATGAAGATGAAGGCCGACACCGAGAGCACCACCGTCAGCGAGGTGAGGATGGTGCGGGAGAGCATCTCGCTCACCGACAGGTTGATCACGTCGAGCATCCGGGCGTTGCGACGCTTCGCGAGGTTCTCTCGGATACGGTCGTAGACGATGATGGTGTCGTTCATCGAGTAGCCCACGACGGTGAGGATCGCGGCCACCGTCGAGATCGTGACCTCCTTGCGGGTGACCACGAAGAACCCGAGGGTCACGACCGAGTCGTGGACGAGCGCGAGGATGCCTCCCGGCGCGAAGCGCAGGTCGAAGCGGAACGCCACGTAGATCATGATGAAGACGATGGAGTAGGCCACCGCACGGAGCGCCGCGTAGCGGAGCTCGGCGCCGGCCTTGGGGGACACCCACACGCTGGCGTTGAGCTGCCCCTCCGCCCCGACGCCATCGGAGGCGACAAGGCCGCGGAAGATCTCGTCGCCGATGCCGACGAGCGGCACCTGCCAGCGGTGATCGTCGAGCGCGCCCATCTGGAGGGCCGCGTCACCACGGACGTTGGCACCAGCGGCGCGCACGAGCTCGGCGACCTGCTGGGCGTTGAGCGTGCTGTCGTTGAACTGGACGACGATGTGATCGCCGCCCGGCGAGAGGCGGAAGTCGCCGAGGGACCCGCCGCCGGTCGTCCCCGGCAGGCGCTCCGCGACGCCGCGGCGGATCTGCTCGCGGCGAGCGGCCGTGATGGGCGAGCTCTTCTCGACGCGGATGATGTACTCGTTGGCGCGCTGGGTCGGGACCACCTCGGAGTGGTCATGGCCCATGCGGTCGAGCACGGCGCGAATCCGGCCCGCGTCGACGTTGCCGCTGAACTGCACGGTGAGCTCGGTGCCGCCCATGAAGTCGATTCCGTACTTCGGGCCCGGCTTGAAGAGCAGGATGACCGACACGATCGTGATCGCGACCGAGAACGCGATCCAGTACTTCCGGACCGCCATGAAATCATAGACGCGGTGGCTTCTGTTGAACTCCATGGTGGTTCCTACTTCGCCCCGAGGAGGGTCTTGACCTTGAGGCCGCGGACCAGCCAGTCGAACACCACGCGCGTGGCGAACACGCCCGTGAAGAGGTTGGCGATCACGCCGATGAGCAGCGTCACGGCGAAACCTTTCACCGGACCCGTACCGTACTGGAGCAGCACCACACCGGAGATCAGCGTCGTCACGTGCCCGTCGAAGATCGCCGAGAAGGCGTGGGCGTAGCCGGCGTCGACCGCGGCCCGCAGCGACTTGCCCTCGCGCAGCTCCTCACGGATGCGCTCGTTGATGAGCACGTTGTTGTCCACGCTCATGCCCACGGTCAGCGCGAGGCCCGCGAGCCCCGGGAGCGTGATCGTGGCGCCGAAGAGCACCATCGTCGCAAGCTGCAGCGCGAGGTTCACCAGCACCGCGCCGTTCGCGATCCAGCCGGCGTAGCCGTAGTAGATGGCCATGAAGGTGAGCACCAGGGCGATGCCCACCAGCATCGCGTTGCGCGCGTGCCGGATCGTGTCGGAGCCCAGCGTCGGGCCGACGTAGTCCTGCTTGCCCTCGGAGAGCGGCGCGGGGAGCGCGCCGGCGCGGAGCACCACGACCAGGTCGTTGGCCTCGCGCAGCACGATCCGGTAGTCGCTGTCACCGCCGAGGGTGATGCGCGCCGAGCCGCCGCCGATGCGCTGCTGGATCTGCGGCGCCGAGTTGACCCGGTCGTCGAGCACGATCGCGAAGCGCTTCTTGACGTTCTCCTCGGTGACTCGCGCGAACACCTCGCCGCCGCGGCGGTTGAAGTTCAGCGAGACGAAGGGCCGGTTCTCCTGAGGGTCGACGGACACCCGCGCGTCGTCGATCATCGAGCCGTCGACCTGCGCGACGCTGAAGACCGTGTAGGTACGCCATGTCTCGCCGGTGGTCGCGGCCCCGTCCGAGCGGTCGGACTTGCCGATCAGGATCTGCCGCCCCTCGGGGATCGCCGTGCGGATCGAGTCGAGGTAGTCCTGCAGTTGCTGGCGGGCGTTGGGGCCCGTCGAGCGGAGGAACGTCGACTGCGCGTTGCGACCGGGGCCCACCGGGGCGAGCTCGGTCTCCTGCGTGATGCCGGCGGGCAGCGGGTGCGCCGTGGGAGCGGGAGAGCCCTCCGGTGCGCCGGGGATGGCCTGCCCCGCGATGATCGCCGCGAGCGCGGGGCTCTCGTCGTCGAGAATCTTGAACTCAAGCCGCGCGGTGCGCCGGATGATGTCCCGGATCTGCTGGAAGTACGCCTGGTCCTGACCGGGCACCTCCACCACGATGGTCTCGCCGCGCGCGGTGATGGACGTCTCCTTCACGGCGAGCTCGTCGATGCGGTTGCTGATCGTCTGGATCGCCTGCTGCACCGCGCTGTCCTCGAGGGCGGTCACCTCGCGCGGGTCGAGACCCAGCGTGATGGTGCTGCCGCTCGAGCTGATGCGACGGAGGCCGCGGTCGGTGATCATCCGGTCGCTCACCCGCGCGACGTCCGCCGCGTTGCGGAAGCGCGCGATGAAGTCGCGGTTGGTAGACCCCGCGGTCACGGTCACTCGCTCGGCGAGCCGGGTGATCTCGTCCGGGGTCAGCCGCCCCTCTCCGCGGTGGATGCCGAAGTCGCTCGCGAGCTGACCACGGAAGTCCTCCATGGAGCGCGCGCGTCGGTCTGCGATCGCCTGCCCGATCTGCACATCATACGAGAGGCGGGCGCCTCCTCGGATATCCAAGCCTTCGTTGAGTCGGAACGGGATGTGCGCCCGAACCCACGGCGTCGACAGCTTCGGGATGCTCGGCCAGAGCACCACAAACGCCGCAACGATCACGAAGAGCACCGTCCCCAGTCGCCAGTACCAACCGCGGTTCATCGCTCGGGCCTCCGGTGCGTCACTTCTTCTCGGCGTCCGCGGGCTTCGCGTCCGCGGCGGTCTCGTACTTCTTCGTCACGCTCTCGCGGAGAAACCTCACGCGGACCTTGTCGGCCAGCTCGATGACGATCTCCTTCTCGAAGACCTCGCTCACCGTGCCGATCATTCCCCCGTTGGTGACCACGCGGTCGCCCTTGCGCAGGCCCTTCTGCAGGGTCTCCTGGTCTTTCTGCTGCTGCCGCATCGGGCGCAGCATGAAGAACCACACGAAGAGGAAGATCGCGGGGAGCATGATGAAGTTCATGATCCCGCCGCCGGCGCCGCCGCCCGCCGCGGGCGCAGCGGGCCCCGCCCCTCCGCCCGAGCCGGGCGTCATCGTGGGCTGAAACGCCATCAGCGCGTTGGCGCCGCGAGCTGCGTAGTAGAGGAGGGAGTCGATCGCCGTGGGTGTCATCGGGTCACTCTTTCGGAGCCCAGCTTTACGGGTCGCGACGGCTGCGTCGGACTTCGCGCGAAGACCATCTTCCCAGGTCGGCGCAGGGCGGAGCGCGCTGCTAGCACGCCCTCTGATACGGGGTCAACCTCACTCGGATCCGCAGCGGAGCCCCGAAGTGATAGCCTGCGGGGCCTGTGAACCCGGTGCCGCGCTCCATTCTTCCCGTACTCCTCCTTGCATTGTCCGGCGCTCCGCTCCTGCGTTGCTCCTCACCGACGCCGGCCGGTGATGCATCGGTCGACGGGTCTCCCGAAGACCGGCCTGCCATCGTCGACCCCACGCTCGAGGTCGGCACCGGGCAGTCGGCGTGGGAGCCTCTCGTCGACGGCGCTCCGATCGAGCTGATCCACGGCCCGCAGGGGGGATACCACCTCTTCGCGCGCATCCGTGAGCAGCGCCTCGGCGGTGATGTGCAGGTCACCTTCCGGGTGATCCCGGCGGAGGGCGGTGAGCCCATCAACGACCCCGCCGACCGCATCCGCCTGCTAGAAGGCCGCGGGCTGCTCCGCACCGCCCAGGGCTGGGAGACGTCGAGCGCGCTGCTGGTGATCCTGTCGCGCATCCGGGGGCCCGCGGAGGTCGTCGGTCGGCGCTTCGTGCTCGAGGCCAACGTCGCCCCCACCGGATCGAGCGCCCCCACCTCCGTACGGCGGACCATCACTATCGTCGACGAGACATGATTCTGGCGCACTGGGGTTGTGGCCGCTGGTCCGCGGTCGGTGGTAGTCTTGGCCACCGTGACGGCTAACCCCTATAAGCCCCGCTCTACGATCCTCCGCGCGCCCGGCGTCGAGCCCATCGGCGCCCCACCTCCGCCGCCATCCTCTGCGATGTCGTCAGGGTCGGCCCGATCCCTCTCCGCGGGGTCGGTGGTACTGGGTCGCTACACCATCCAGAAGGTCATCGGGCGCGGCGGGATGGCAACCGTCTACCTCGCCAGAAACCAGGAGACCGAGCGGCTCGTCGCGCTGAAGATCCTCGACCCGGAGATCTCCAGCGACCCCAGCTACGTCGAGCGCTTCCGTCGCGAGGCCCGCGCCGCCGGGCGAATTCGCAGCGACCACGTCGTCGCCATCTACGACCTGGGCACCGACGAGAGCGGCACGCTCGTGCTGGTGATGGAGTATTTGGAGGGGCAGACCGTCCAGCAGGCGCTGCGCAACGGTCGGCTGCCGATCCCGCGCATCGGCCACCTCGGGCGTCACCTCTGCGAGGGGCTCGCCGCGGCGCATGAGTGCGGCGTCATCCACCGCGACCTCAAGCCCGCCAACCTCTTCATCGAGCGCATGCCGGCGGGGGTCGAGAAGCTGAAGGTCCTCGATTTCGGCATCTCCAAGCTCGCCGAGGCCTCGTCGCAGGAGCTCACCCGCGCCGGTCAGACCCTGGGCACGCTCGCGTACATGGCTCCCGAGCAGATTCGCGGCACGGTCAAGGGCAACGACCCTCGCATCGACATCTACGCCGCGGGCGTCTCGCTCTTCCTCATGCTCACTGCGAAGCGTCCCATCGACGCCGACGACACCGTGCAACTGTTGCAGGCGGTCCTCGAGAAGCCGCCGCTGACGTTGCAGCAGGCGTCGGGCATCGAGTTCCCTCCCGCGCTCGAGGCCTTCGTTTCCAAGGCGCTGCAGAAGGACTCCGCGCGGCGCTTCCAGAGCGCCATCGAGATGCGCGACGCCCTGGTCGCCGCGGTGAGCGCCCCGGCGGCCATCAGCAGCCCGCCCGTCGAGGAGGTCATGGAGGTCAACTCCACGATCATGTGCGAGGCCCCTCGCTTCGACAGCCCGCTGCCGACCACCACGCCCTCCGGCGTCATCGCGCGCAACAGCCCCGACGCCTCGCCAAACCCCGCGGTGCTCCTGCCCGCCTTCGACGACGACGAGGAAGAAGGCAAGACCGTCGTCCGCGCCCCGCAGTCCTCCCCCAACGAAGCGCCCGCGGTGCTGCCCGCCGCCGGACGTCGCCTCGGCGCGATGCCCGATCACTCGCTCCCCGCGCAGCCGTCGGGCACCCCGATGCGCGCCGCGACCATCGCGCCCACCGGGCTCCCCAACCCCCACGCCCCGCCGATGTACGCGCAGCCGCCCGGGGAGTCGACGATGATCGCCGACCCGCCGAGCAACAACCCCTTCGGCGCTTTCGGCGGTCCCGGTATGCAGCCGCCGCCTCCGGCGATGGGCCCGCCGCCCGCCGGCGCCAACCCCTTCGGCCCTCTCGGCGCCGGCTCTCCCTTCGCTCCGGCCTACGCCGCGCCTGCGCCTGCGCCCGCGCCCGCCCCGAAGCGCTCGCCGCTGGTCTTCGTCCTCGGCGCAGCCGCCCTCGTCGCGGTCGTCCTCGTCGGCCTCGCGGGCAAGGTGGCGATGGATGGTCGCACCCCGGCGACCACCACGACCGCGCGGGTCGAGGCCCCGCGGGCTCCCGCGCCGCCGGCGACCCCTGAGCCCGCGCCGCCGATCGCTCAGCCGATCGCTGCGCCCACGCCCGCTCCCGCAGCCGTCGACCCCGCGCCTGCCCCTGCGGCCGTCGCGCCCGAGCCTACCCCTGCCGCTGTCGTGGCGGCGGCGCCCGAGCCGGTCGCCCCTACGCCCGCTCCGACGCCGCCCGCGGCCGCGCCAGAGCCACCCCCCGCGGCAGCGCCTGCGGCCACGGCGCGGGTTCACCGTGAGCGCACCCCTCGCACGACGACCACGACGCGCGCGACGGCCACGGCCACGGCCACGCCGACGCCGACTCGCGCCGTCCGAACGACGGCCACGCCGACCCCCACGACGACCGCTCCTGCTCCCAGGGCTCCGCGCGCTGGCCGTCGCGGCGGGCGAGGCGTGATCACCGATCTCCCGTTCTGAGCGGGGCCCCCCCCCTTCTTCGGCTTGACGCTCGGGTCGACGCAGGACGAACATCCGGCCGTGCAGCGTCAAGCGACCATCGGTTCCCTCGCCCTCTCCCTCGTCCTCGCTTCATCGCAGGCCTTCGCCCAGCAGCCCGCGCCGGACGAACCCCGCTTGGAGGAGGCCCGCGCCCAGTACCGCAACGGCGTCCAGGCGTTTCAGCGCGGGCGCTTCGGCGAGGCTACGGTGCACTTCGAGCGGTCATTCCGGGCGAGGCCCCACCCGGCCACGCTCTACAACGCGGCCGAGGCGCGGATGCGCGCGGGCGACACGGTGGGCGCGCTGAGCCAGCTGCGAGAGCTCCTGGCGATGACGAGCCCGGCGCCTGACGCCGACCTCTCGGCGCGAGCCCGAACCCTCGCTGGTCAGATGGGAGAGCGTGACCTCCAGCCGACCGCTCCGGTGGCGGTGAGCACCCCCTGCCCCACCTGCCCCACCTGCCCTGAGGCCCCGTCGTGTCCGCCTATCCCGCCTCCCGAGGTGGTCACCACCCGCATTTCCGGCGGGGCCTGGGCCCTCGGGGGCGCTGCGCTCGTCTTCACCGCGGTGGGCGCCAGCTTCCTCGGCATCGCGATCGACAACTCATCGACCTATACCGACGCGGGCGCAAACCTCGACCTCCAGACGCGCATCCGCGATCAGGGCGAGACCTATCGCGCCATCGGAATCGTGGGCCTCGCCGTCGGCGTCGGCGCCGCGGTGGGTGCCGTGTGGATGTTCACCCATCCCCACGAGCGCCGGGTCGCTGCCCCCGTCGCGCGCCTCGACTTCGGCATCGCACCAGGTGGTCTCTCCGTCGCAGGAACCTTCTAGACCGGCGCGGCCGCACGGTCGCGAACTCCGGTCCCTTCACTCCCCCCTTCGGCTGCCTCGCCCCCCCCCACCCTTCAAGAGATGCCCATCGCCACCTCGCAGCCTCCCGAGCCGTCCCAGGTCAAGGCGCTCCTCCAGCGCCTCAATCGCAGCGCCGACCGCTTCTCGGTCATCACGGCGGGCCCCATCCACCCGGACTTCCCCGGCGGTGCGGTCGAGAGCTACCGGCTCGGCAACGGGCTGCAGGTGCTGCTCCAGGTCGACGGTCGCGCCCCGGTGCTCTCGTACAACGTCTGGTTTCGCGTGGGCTCCCGCAACGAGCGCGAGGGCAAGACCGGGCTCGCTCACCTCTTCGAACACCTGATGTTCAATGAGACGAAGCTCCTGCCCGCGGGGCGCTTCGACCAGATGCTCGAGCGCGCCGGCGCGGAGACCAACGCCGCCACGTGGACAGACTGGACCTTTTATTACGAGAACATCCCCGCCGATCAGCTCCCCCTGGTGGTCAAGCTCGAGTCTGACCGCATGCGCAACCTCGTGCTGCGCGCGAAGCCCGTCGCGAGCGAGAAGGAGGTCGTCGCCAACGAGCGCCGCTACCGCGTGGAGGACGACGTCGACGGAGCGGTCTCCGAGACCCTCTGGTCGCTCGCCTTCAAGGAGCACCCCTACCATCACCCCACCATCGGGTGGATGGCCGACATCGAGAACTTCACCCCGGCCGACTGCCGGGAGTTCTACAAGACCTGGTACGCCCCCAACAACGCCACCGTGGTGCTCGTGGGCGACCTCGACCGCGCCAATGCGCTTCGGTTGATCCAGCGGTACTACGGAGCGATGCGCCCGGCGAAGCTGCCAGAGATGCAGGTCCCCAGGGAGCCGGCGCAGACCGAGCATCGCCTGGCGGTGCTCGAGCGGCCGACGCCGACGGCCAAGGTCGCGCTGGGCTTCAAGTGCCCGGAGTTCTCGCACCCCGACCATGCCGCGCTCTCGGTGCTCGTCGAGGCGCTCACCGGCGGCCGCTCGGCGAGGCTCTACCGCGAGCTCGTCACCGAGCAGGAGATCGCCACGGACATCTCCGGCTGGGCGTCGACCTTCCGAGACCCCGGCCTCGTCGAGATCAGCGCCACCGGGCGCGGACCGGTCCAGCCCGAGGCGCTCCGCGATGCGATCGAGCGCTGCCTGACCTCGGTCGCCGCAGACCCCATCAGCGACGACGAGCGCGACCGGGCGGTGGCGCGCCTCGAGCTCGGGTTCCTCCGGGGCCTGGAGACCGTCGGAGGCCGCGCCGAGAGCATCGGCTTCCACTCGGTGGTCATCGACGACCCGGTCGGCAGCGTGGCGCGCATGGAGGCCATCCGCTCGCTGACCGCCGAGGCCCTGCAGGACGTCGCGCGCCGCTACCTCTTCGGTCGGCCATGCACCGCGGTGCTGGTCCGCTCCAACCTCACTCCTGGAGCCGCGTGATGGCCGCCCCCACCCCGGTCTTCTGCGAGCCCGCGCACGACCTCCCCCTCGTCGACCTCTTCCTCATCGCGCGCACCGGCGCGCAGTACGATCCTCCCGGCCGCGAAGGCGGCCTCAACCTCGCGCTGCGCACGCTGCGCCGCGGCACGCGCAACCGCTCCGCCCGGGAGATCGACGCGCTCATCGACCGCCTCGGCGCCGAGCTCAGCACCTCCGTCGACGCGAGCTCCGCGATGCTCCACGCGGCGGTCATCCGCCGCAACGTGCCCGCGCTGCTCGACCTCCTCTCCGACCTCATGAGCGAGGCGACGCTCCCAGACGCGGAGATCGCCCAGGTGCGGCGCGAGGTGCAGGCCGACATCGTCGACGGCCGCGACGACGACCGCTCGCTGGCGGGTCGCCACTTCCGCCGCGCCCTCTTCGCCGGACACCCCTACGGCCGCCCCTCCGCGGGCACCCTGCAGGGCCTCAACGGGGTCGATCGCACGGCCGCCCTCTCAGCGTTCCAGAAGACGTTCTGTCGCGACAACCTGGTCGTCGCCGCCGCGGGCGACATCTCCCGCGAGGAGCTCGAGGGCTTCTCCGCGCGCATCGCTCCTGGCCTTTCGTCGCACCCCGCGCCGCCGTCGAAGATCGAGGCCCCGAAGCCCGTGCGCGGCCGCAGGCTTCTCATCGTCGACAAGCCCGACCGCACCCAGACGCAGATCTACATCGGCAACCTCGGGTCGCACCCGCGTGACCGCGACCACTTCGCCCTGATGGTCGGCAACACCCTCTTCGGCGGAACCTTCACGGCGCGCCTCATGCGCGAGATCCGCTCGAAGCGCGGCCTCTCGTACGGCGCCTCGTCCCGCCTCGGGCGCGACCGCGCCCGGGAGAGCTGGTCGATGTGGACCTTCCCAGCCGCCGCCGACGCGGCCCGCTGCGTAGGCATCCAGCTCTCGCTGCTCGAGCGCCTGCTCGACAAGGGAGCCACCGCCCGCGAGGTCTCCTTCGCGCGCTCGTACCTCACCCGCAGCTACGCGTTCGAGCGCGACACGGCCTCCAAGCGGCTCTGGCAGCGCCTCGACGTCGAGCTGCTCGACCTCCCGAGATCTTACTACGCCGAGTATGTCGAGCGCGTGAACGCTGTGACCGTCGACGAGGTCAACGAGGCGCTCCGCCGCAGGCTCTCGGCGGAAGACCTGCTCATCACCGTGGTGGCCACCGCGGAGACCCTGCGCGCGCCGCTCGAAGGGGCGATTCCGCGGCTGCGCGACACCCGGGTCGTGCCCTTCGACCACGACTGAGGCTCCGGCCGGTGGACGACCTCCCCTCGGGCACCCTCTACGCCGGACGCTACGCCGTCGTGCGGCTGCTCGGCCGGGGCTCGGTGAAGCAGGTCTACCTCGCCTGGGACCGGCTCACGCAGACGCAGGTCGCGCTGGCCCGGCTCGCAGAGCGGCACGGCTCCGACGCCTCCGTGGGGGCGCGTTTCTCCCGCGAGGCGCGGGCCTCCTCGACGCTGACCTCGCCGTTCACGGTGCGGGTGTTCGACGCCGGGAAGACCGCGGACGGAGAGCGCTACCTCGTGAGCGAGGCGGTGCTCGGCCGCGGGCTCGACCAGGCCGTCGCGGACGGGCCGGTCGCCCCGGAGCTCGCGGCGACGTGGACGGCGCAGGTGCTCTGCGCGCTCGCAGAGGCGCACGCCAGGGGACTCGTGCACCGCGACGTGAAGCCCGAGAACGTGATGCTCTCGCCGACGCAGGGCGACCGCATCGGGGAGGTGGCGCGGCTCACGGACTTCGGTCTGGCGAAGATCCTCGACCAGAGCCTGGAGGGCTCGATCGTGCTCCGCACCGCGGCGGGCGTGGTGATGGGAACGCCCGACTACATGTCCCCCGAGCAGTGGGGCGGCGCCGCGATCGACGAGCGCGCTGACCTCTACGCCGTGGGGATCATGCTCTACGAGATGCTCCTCGGCCGGGTGCCCTTCGAGGCGCCCACGCTGCTCGCGCTCGCGGGGCTCCACTGCCACGCCGAGGTGTCTCCCTTCCCCGCCGACGCGCCTCCGCAGGCGCGGGCCTTCGAGCCCATCGTGCGGCGCGCCCTCGCGAAGCGCCCCGAAGACCGCTACGCCACCGCCGAGGCGATGCGCTCCGCCGTCGAGGCCGCGGGCGGCATCCGGCTCCCTCCGCCGCCGACGGTCCGAGCGCTCATCCCCGACGACGAGGTGCTCCACGCCGTCGGCTACGTCGAGCTGATGAGCGACGCGGGCGTCGGCCCGGTGCAGGTGCTCGCGACGCCGCGGCTGCTGCTCGGGCGAACGGGTCACGTCGTGGCGCGCTGCCTGCCGCCGTCCGACGAGAACGATCGCCGCTCCCGCTCGGTCTCCCGCCGCCACGCGAGCATCGAGTGGCACGGCGGCTACGCGTCCATCGTCGACCTCCGAAGCGCCTCCGGCACCTCCGTTAACGGCCGCTCCCTCCCCCCGGGTCGCGAGCCCTTCCGCCTCGAGCACGGCGACGAGATCGGCCTCGGCCCGCACGTCCGCTTCCTCTTCGAACACGCGCCGACCACCGCGGGCGCCCTCCCTCCATGGGCGCGCCTCACCCGCATCGACCGCCACGGCGCGGGCATCACCCACGTGCTCGTGCTCACCGAGGCGACGGTCGCCTGCGCGCCCGACGCCGCCATCGTCGCGCCCCCGGAGGCCTCCACGGCAATGCTGACCCTGAGGGCGCGGGGCGGTCAGATCGTGGCGCTGCGCGACGAGAGCGAGATGCCAGTCGCGCTCTTCGACGGCCAGCGCTGGCGGCTCGGCGACACCACCTGGACGGTCGCGATCCACGACCGCCGGGGCAGCGCGCCGCGCTGAAGCGCCCTCAGTCCAACGGAGGGAGCGGCCGGTCGCGCATCCGCCAGGCGAAGCGCGTGGCGACGGTCATGATCGAGAGCTGCGGGTTCACCCCGAGGCTCGTCGGGAGGACGCTCCCGTCCGCGACGTAGAGCTCCTGCGTGTCCCAGACCCGCCCGTCTGGATCGACCACGGAGTTCTCCCGGGCGCACCCCATCCGCGCGCTGCCGAGCGGGTGCTGCGAGGCGCACTCTATCCTCGCGGCGGGCACGCGCGAGAGGTCCGTCCGCCGGAAGGCGTCGGCGTCGAGGCCGCGCATGCCCAGCACCGGGATGAACACCTCCTCGGCGCCCGCGGCGAAGAAGGTCTCCGCGAGCAGCGAGATCACGCGCGGGATCTTCGCCCGGTCCTCCGGCGCCATCCGGTAGGTGACTACGGGCTCGCGACCCGGGCCTCGGTGCACCGAGCCGCCGCCCGCGTCGTGGATGATCCCGCCGAACATCGCCAGGTGGTCGATCTTGCTCGCCGCCGCGACGTGCTCGGCCCCGACGCCCGGCATCGTGGCCCCGAGCACGCCCGTCGGGACGAACAGCGCCATGAGCGTGATGCCCTCGTGCTCGAAGGCGTCGGTGTACGCGCTCTGCAGCGCGCCCTGCCAACCGCGCACCGGCCTTGCGAAGCGCGCCAGCACCCTGAACCCCGGGTGCAGGGTCATCTGTCGCCCGACCCAGCGAGGGTGACCGACGCCGCTGCGCTGCAGCAGCAGCGGCGTATGCCAGGCACCCGCGGCGAGCACCACGCGACGCGCCCGGACCTCCAGGCGATCACCCGCCGCTCCGCCCTCGCGGTTGAGGATGCGCCCCACGACGCCGATCGCCCGGCCGTTACGCGTGACCACCCGCTCGACGAGCGCGTGCGACCAGACCTCGGCGCCGCTGGCCACCGCGCGCGGCAGGTAGCTGAGGTCGACGCTCATCTTGGCGCCGTGGGGGCAGCCGAAGTTGCAGCGACCGCAGCCATTACAGTCCTTGGTATTCCGGCGGATGGGCTTGATCGGGACGCCCAGCCGCTCGGCGCCTTCGACGAAGAGCGTCGTGGAGCGCGAGCGCATCGAGACCGGAACCTCCTCCACGTGGATGGCCCGCTCGACATGGCTCACGTACGGCTCGAGGCGCTCCTCGGAGTAGTCCTCCAGCCCGAGCTCGTTCTGCCACTCGTGCAGCACCGCGCCTGGCACGCGGAAGCACACCCCGCCGGTCACCACCGACGAGCCTCCCACGCACTTCGCCATGGTGACGTTGATGGTCGGGCTCTGACCCACGCCCAGCGCGGCGACGAAGGCCCCATCGCGCCAGACGTGACGTATCGACTCGCTCGGTCGCATCTGCCCGTGGAGGGGACCTTCCACGCGGGGCCCCTCCTCGAGGACGATCACGCGAAGGCCGCTCTGCGCGAGCTCGGTCGCGACGACGGCGCCGCCGGCCCCGGAGCCCACGACGACCACATCGCAGTCGAGCCGCAGCGGACCGCGGTGGTCGCGCGCCGAGTGGTACCCGCCGCTCACGCCGACCTCCTCACCAGGCAGAGGCCATCGAAGCCGACCTCGCGGGCTGCCTCGGGGTGCTCGTACCAGACGATGCACAGCGCCGCCTTGGCGCCGAACAGCGCCAGCCCCGCAGGGCTCTCCTCGAAGCGCGTGAGGGCGGCGAATCGCTCCGTGAGGGACAGCGTCGAGAAGCGCCCGAGGCGGCGGATGAACAACGGCGAGACGAGGTCGATCGCGGTGATGCACAGCAGGAAGACCGAGCGCGCGCGACCACCCGCGTGAGCGAAGAAATGGTCGAGGTCATCGCCCAGCCACTCCAGCCGCTCTGGCGACGGGGGCCCCGACTCGCTCGCGAAAAGCGTCTCCGCGAGCGAGAGCGCCACCGCCCTCGCCCCGGGAGACAGCCCCCGGCCGCCTCGAACACCGTCCGGAACCTCCACGCGCGCCACGTCCGACATGGTCGGATCATCGCATGGAAGCGCGTAGTCTCAGCGGTTGAACTCCGGCGCGTACTGTCCGGTCGCTGGATCGAAGCCGACCGCGCGCATGCCCTCGTCGAGGGTGCGTGGAGCGGCGGTGGCTGCCGGGGGTGGCGTGCGGTTCCAGACCGTGACCATGGTGCGGTCGCCCTCGTCTCGAACGCCTACGTCGACGATGAGGTTCGACTGCACGCCGCGCACGATGGCCCGGTGAATCACCGCCGCGAGCGGATGGATGTCCGCGTTGTGGACCTCCAGGCGCTGCTCCAGGTAGCGCATCACTCGGGGCATCGGCGCGTCCACCCGGAAGATCTTCATGTCGTCGGTGGCCAGGCGCTCCTGGGTGACCGTCGGCATGGGGAGCCCGAAGGCGTTCAAGGTCCCGGGGAGCAGGTCATCCGTGGCGGCGGGCGCATCCTCGACGACGCGCTCCTCCACCACCGCAGCGGGTACCGCGGGAGCCGACGGCTGCGGAGCGCGCGGGCGACGGTGACACGCCGCCAGCGCGAGCAGGGCGACGACGCTCGGGAGCCACAGACGCATCACTCGAATACGGTCGCGATCGAGTCGATGCGCGAGGGGATGATGGGAGCAGGGAGCGAGCGCGAGAAGGTCGCGGTCCTGCTGCCGCCCGCCATGCCGGTCTGCGCGATCTGCAGGACGAGGCGGTACTCGCCGCCCGTCGTCGAGCTGACGAAGGTCCGCGCGGTGCCGGTGATCGGGTCGATCACCGAGGCGCTCACGTTGCAGTTGGGGCGGCGGGCCACCGCGACGCCGAACAGCAGGCTGTTGGCGTCGTCGGTCTCAGTGCCGTTGTTGTTCAGGTCACGCGTGACGCGGACGATGTCAGCCGTCGTCGACGGGTCGCCGTCCCGGTCGAGCCGCCCCTGCGGATGGGTCGAGCCCGTCGGGTCGTTGCGCGTCAGGTCGACGCCCCAGAGCCGGGCCGCGCCGATCTGGCAGGGATCGGTGCCGACGCGGGGTGCGAAGGTGCCGAAGTAGAGGACGTTGTTGAACAGCGTCATGGAGCCGGTCAGGCGCTCTCCCGCGAGGAAGTCCCGATCGGTGGTCTGGGAGCCCGGACGGATGCCCCAGTTCTCCTCGATGTTGATGCCGGTCGAGGTGCCCGCGAGATCGGTCTGCGTCGTCTCGACGATCGACGCCACGCGGTTCTCGTCAGTGCCCTCGAGCAGGTCGGTGTCACCCGATCCGAAGGCGATGATGGTGCGTCCGAGCTCGTCGATGCTGGTGACCGGGCGCTCGATGATCGGCTGACCGACGTTGTAGCCACGATCCCAGAAGAGGTCGAACGCGTCTCCCATCCACCAGTTGGCGGGGTTGGTGCTCGACATGTCGACGCGCCAGAGCGTGCCGTCGGCGTCGCCGACGTACGCGCGGGTGGTCACGACGCCCGCGAGGCCGTTGTAGAGCGCGGGCGCGCCTACGATCGGAGAGTGCGTCGGCGTGGGGCTGGTCGAGGCCGCCATCGTCGGATCATATGGAACCGTCGACGGAGCCGCGCCGATCTTGCGGATGAGCGCGCCGGTCTTCAGGTCGACGACGTAGAAGAAGCGGCCCTGGTTGCCGTTCCAGCAACGGACGTAGGGGCGACGCGCGCCGCGGCCGCCGGTCCAGCCGTTCATGAGGGTGTTGGGACGGGCCCCTCGAGGAGCGGAGGTGGGAGAGCACGAGCCCGAGAGCTCACCCGCGCCACCAGGCAGGAAGGCGACCGCGCGCTCGAGGGGGGTGCCGCCGTCCGGGGAGTAGAAGACCGTGCCGATCGCGGGGGTGCCCGAAGAGATCTGGAGGTCGGGGTCGGTGAACTGCCAGAGAAACTGGGGGTTGTAGGGGTCGGTCACGTCGAGGCCGACGTACGCGCCGCCGCCAGCCCGCAGGCCCACGACCAGCACGGTGTGCCAGTTGGTGTCGTCGGTCAGCGACGAGGGCGAGCGCTCGTAATAGACCTCCTTCACGACCGGGGTCCCATCGACGCCCTGCGTGCGGGTGGTGGGATATCCGTTACGGAGATTAGGCACCAGGTACGGCGGAACGAAGCCCCATGCCTCCTCACCGGTGTCGGCGTTGAAGGCGTGGAGCACGCCGTCATTGCTGCCGACATAGATCATCGGCTCACGGGTGCCGACAGTGACGGCCGAGCGCCGACGGCCCGCGATGGGGAGCGTCCGCTGGCGATAGGCGAGGAAGGTCTGGTCGGGGAGGTTGACGCGCGGCGGAGACACATACGCCGGGGTCGAGCGGAAGATGTCGCCGAGCGGACGGTTCTCACGCACCGTCCCGACGTCGCCACGCAGCCACGAGAGCAGCCTGGAGACATCGGAGGCGGCCGTGTAGTTGAAGAGCGGCGGGGTCATCGCCGGGGTGAGCTCGACCGAGGTTCCCATGCCCGCAACGAGACCGTCCACGATGGTGGCGCGCAGGCCCGCGGAGGTGGTGGCTCCGGTCGGAACGTAGGTCCAGAGGTAGCGCTCGCCCCAGCCACGGCTGTCCCGAACCGTGCGACGGAGGCTGTAGGCGAAGTCATCCCCCGCGGCCGGGTCGGGATCCACCTCGGTCGGGACGGGTGCCCCGCCCCCCGAGGGCGCCTGGCAGACGGTGCGCGTACGAGCCAGCGACCCCGCCCACGGCATGCCGGGGACCACGTTGAACGAGGCGTTGAACTGATACTGCGACGTGCCGCTCGCGGCGGTGGTGCCTGCCTCGCCGAACACCGGCGGCGTGCGGGTCGAGGTCTGCGAGGTGATGGTGTCGATGATCGAAGAGAGCGCTCCGGCGAAGGTGGGCCGGTCGTTGGCGTAGTAGACGCGGGTGGTGTTGCCGGCCACCGCGATAGGCTCGAGAGTGCTGACCGCCTCGGGATCGCTCCCGTTGAAGGCGAGAACGTAGGTCCTCACGTTTGGCAATCCCGCTCCCGCCATGGCCATCGTCATCGCGGTGAGCGCGGGGGGATCATACGGGCACTGACCACCCACGCAGAACGGGCGGAAGTCCGTGGGAGCGCCGTCCGTGATCAGGATGTTCGCCCGCGTACGGCAGTTGAAATAGGGATCGCCCACGCCGCCCGCGGACCCGTCGGTCACGTCGGGATGGTTGCGCCAGTAGTAGAGCGCATCCTCGAGGAAGGCCGCGATCGGCGTGGTGCCGAAGGGGCGCACACCGGGGACCTCGACCACCGGTCCAGGTCCGGCGATGCGGCCGGTCACGGTCTCCTGCACCTGACGATTGATGAGCCCGAGCGTGGCGGTGTCGGCGGCGGAGGGACCCACCGAGATGAGCCCGCCCGGGACGATGTCAGCGACGTTGTTATCGGCAGATGCGCGCTTCGCCCCGAGGTTCACCACGGTCGACGTCGGGCACAGGTTCGGGCGGTACGTACGGTCCTCCGCAAAGGAGAACATGCCGTTGTACGCGGCGACGCCCGTTCGGATGTCGTTGTCGAACGTCATCAGACCGAAGCGTACCCGGTCGTTGTAGACATCGAGGATGCCGTTATCCAACTGAGAAGCGCCCGAGCGATGAAGCGGAACACCGTTCGACAGGGGCTGGTGGTGCGAATAGGGATACAGGTAGTCGTAATTGAAATCCGACGTAGTGCGATCAGACTCCACGCAGGTGAAGTTGTTGATGGTGCCGGTGAGGACCTCGATCGCCGTCGTCCAGCGGTTGCGCTGCTCGTCGACGGGGCAGGACGGCGAGCAGATCGACACGCCGTTAGAGCACCGGTTGCATGCACCGCCGTCGGCGCCCCTGCAGGCGTTGTTGACGGTGTTGGTGCGAAACTCCATCGACCCGGAGGTGTCGAGGAGCACCATGATGTTCGGACGGATCAGCCGGACGTCGCCCGGGACGGGCTGCGCTGCGGCGAGGTGCGGAGCAGACAGCCAGGCCGCGGCCAGGGAGGCCAGGAGCCCGAAGCGCTTGCGGTTCAGTTGCATGGGATCACCGTGATGGCGCGGAGCGACTCCGTGCCGCGCGCGACGTTGGTGGTGTCAGATCCGTAGAGGGAAGTATCGAGCTCCGTGGTGCCCTCGGACTCCACGAGCAGGCGCACCGGAAGCACCGTCAGGCTAGGGTCGCTGACGTCGGTGCCGCGCTGCGGAGAGGTGTCGGCGCCGAGTTCGGTCACGCGCACCTGGAACCGCGGCGCCAGGCCGCCCTGGCCGAACGAGCCGGCCGTGCGGCCCGTCCCGGTACCCGTCGCGCCCGTGAAGAGGGTCTGCGGGCTGGTGATCACATCGAAGTCCGTAAGGTAGAAGGTGTAGCAGGGCGGAGTGATCGGTCCGCGGGACGTGGTGATGGTCGGGCAGCCGGGCAAGCCCGTCAGCGCCTGGGTTCGCATGTTCGAGCTGAAGTACGCGGCGCACGCGGTGCGGAGCCGGGTCATCACCGAGGAGGCGCCGGCCTCGGCGACGTAGTGGGTCTGCGCGGACTGTCGCACGTAGCCGGACGACCGGATCTCCAAGGACGACGATCGCGTCACGAACACACCCGCAGCGCTGACCATCATCAGGAGCATCATCACGACGAACATGGCGACGCCGCGCTCTGCGCGCCGCGCCCTCCGCTGCTTCTTCCTGATCGTCGCGTGTGTCATCAGAGTCCTTTGTTCGCCTTCAACGAAGATTGCGAATCGCGAGGTTGGGGACCGCGATCTCCGTGACGAGCGAGCGCACGCGCGCGGCGCCCGTTCGGTTGTCGTAGACCCGGAAGCGGGTGAGCGCGGAGGTCGTCCCGCGGGCAACCCAGCCGAAGCTGGGCTCCTGCTCCCGGTCGCGGATCGACAGGCGAACGATCAGCGAGCGAACCTGCTGCGGCCGGGCGGAGCCGCCGGTGACGCTTCCCACCAGGGTGGTGATGTTGGAGTCGCCGAAGGCGAGCGTTCGCATGGCCGGCTGCGCGACGATGCTGTTGGTCGGATTGCCGATGTCGTAGGCAACGGTCGCGTCGAAGTCGACCGCGTACTCGCCGACGAGACGCGCGGCGGTAGTGACCTCCTCGGGGCCGGGGCGCAGATCAAACTCGCGCCGGATCAGGTCGGTCTTCGCAGCGCGCGCCGCGGAGTCCACCGGGTAGAGCTCGCCGAGCCGCGCCGCGAGGCTGCCGATCTGATACTCGACCATCATCATCGGAGCGACCGTGGCGCCGACTCCGAGACCCGCGAGGCCGCAGCCGGCGCCCGCGGAGCTCGCGCTCGCGCCCGCGCCCTGGACGAGCGGGGTCGTGGTCAGAAGGAGCGTGGGGAGTCCGGTGGAGCTGGAGTTCACCCAGGTTCCGCCCATCGAGACGGCGAACTGCATCTGCCCGGAGGTGCTCATGATGCGAATGAGCCGCGGCGACATCGCGGTGCCGAAGATGCGATTGAACTCAGCCTGGCTCTGCACCCGCGTCCACTGGGGCGACTGGTTCTGGAGGGAGACCGTCGAACCCGAGACGCCCGCCACTGTGTACTCATCGGCCGTGACGTAGTTACCCGTCATGCGGAGAGTGATCGGGTTGATGTACAGGTTGTCCGAGGGAAGCACCGTGGGGTTCGGCGACGTCCGCACGATCTCCAGCCCCTGATACGCCGTCGTCGGACGGGGACAGACCCGAGGGTCGATCGCGCTGTTGGGCGTCGACATATAGCCAGCGCGAGAGAGGTCCGCGCGAATCTGCTCCATGGCGAAGCGGAGGCGGAGCTGCATCTCCGCGGTGCGCTGCTGCTGATTGAAGGTGTCCGTCGCCGTGCGGGAGACCGCGTACAGCGCAGACACGACGATCGATGTCAGGAGGATCGAGATGAGGAGCTCGACGAGCGTATAGCCCTGTTCGCGGCGCCTCATGAGTCGTGCCTCTGGATGGTCTGACTCACGTAGATCGATCGGATGTTGGTGGTGTCGGTGCTCACCGCTGCGGTCGCCGAGCGGGCGCAGTCGGTGTAGGTCATCGGTCGAACGCCGCCCTGCCGATACCACCAGACCCTGACCTCGGCCCGGATGAGCTGGTTGGGGATGAGCGCGGTCAGGCGGACCTGGGTGCAGTAGTAGGCCCGCGAGTCGGTGGTCGGGACGTCGTTGCCGAAGTAATCGAAGGCCGCCGTCTCGGGCAGCGCCGCGACGGACATCGAGGGCGGGTCGGGCACGTACCAGTTGGTCGTCTGGCTCGCGCCGAGGCGCGACAGGTACCAGGTCGCCGCGATGTTGCTGACGGGGTTGGACTGCGACGGCGAGGTCCACTGGTAGGAGTCACGTCGGAGGCGGTCCTGCCAACGGCGAGCGAGGTTGGTCGCCATGGTGATCTCCTGCGCGCGCTGGTTGGCGTTGACCGCCGTGCTCTGCATCGCGATGATGCCGAGCAGACCGGTCCCTAGGACGGCCATCGCCGCGAGAACCTCGACCATCGTGTATCCCGCCTGGGCGGTTGGCTTGCGACTCATGTCCGCATCCTCGGCATGCCCCCGAGCGGAATCAGGATCCGGCGGGTCGCCCCGCCCGTCGTCTGGAAGACGTTGATCTGGAACACTCCGCCCATGCCGAGCATGCTGGTGTCGTTGCTCCACCCCTGGCTGGCCGTCACGATCGGGGTCACCGAGTAGAACGCGGCTCCGAGCGGCGTGTAGCAGATCTGCAGGTAGGTGGTCGCACTGGGGAGCGCGATGCTGGCCCCGAGGTTGTCGCGGCTGAAGCGAGCGTCCGTGAGGTCGAGATTGGCAACCCGCTGGGCAGGGTCGAGGGCCCCCGGACCGAAGTTGGAGAGCCTGCAGGACGGCGAGCTGCCCTCATAAGCGTCGAGCCGGATCGCCGCGCCGCTCTGGGTGATGACCAGGGTCTGGGCGCGACCTCGGTACATGGCCCGGGTGCGAACCTCGCGGGCGATGTCGAGGACAGTCACCGCCGCCTGCTGGATGCGACGCTCCCGCGAGGCCTGCGACATGCCCGGCAGAGCCAGCGCCGTGACGATCCCGATGATGACCACGACGATCATCAGTTCCAGGAGTGAGAAGCCGGTCTGGCGGTCGCGAAACGTCACGGAGTGCGTAGACTGCAACGGGTGTGCCCTGACATCGTGATGCAGGAAAAGACAGCGGAAATCCCGGTGTGTCTCCCCCTCCACCGAAGCCCCTTGCGTGACCCCGCAATCATTGCGGACCCTGCGCAGACCCCCCGACAGCGGTGCGCATGGCGGCCGGGGTGGGCGCGTCGACGACCATGGGAGAGCGACGGCTTGCGGGTTCATCGGTGAGCACCGTATCACCCGGGGGCGATGAACCGTACTCCCCTCTTCTTGATCCTCTCCCTTGCGGCGGCTTGTCGGCGCGACCCTCCGCAGCGACCGGGCGCCCAGCCTGGTCACGCTCCTCCGGCCGCGCCTCCTGCTCCCGCGGCCCGGCCCGGCGCTCCGCCCGCGGCCTCCATCGATCCCCCTGCGGCGGCCGACGCCTTTCGTGAAACTGGCAGGTTTCTACCCCAGGGAGCCGCGCTCCCGGGGTGGTCGCAGTCCGGTGCGGTGCGCCTTGTCAACGGTCAAGAGCTCTTCCAGCTCATCGACGGTGCGGGGGAGAAGTACATCTCTTATGGCTTCCGGCAGCTCGCCCGCACGGATTACCGCAAGGCGGGTACCGAGCTCGTGGTGACCGCGGAGGTCTACGACATGGGCTCGCCGCTGGGCGCGTTCGGGCAGTATTCGATGCTGCTCAGCGACTCGCGCGACCCCGCGTCCATGCGCTCACGTGCGGTCGCTCAAGGGGGCGGCGGCTTTCTTGGCACAAGCCAGCTCGTGTTCTGGAAGGGTCAATACCTTGTTCAATTGAACCTCGCAGACGACTCGGGAGAGCAGGACGAGAGCGCCCTCGCGGTGGCAGCCCGGGAGGTGCTCCCCGCGCTGGCGACGCGGCTCGCCGGGGCGATTCAGGGCGACGTCACTCCGCCCGCCGGTGCGCGCGTCCTGCCTGTCGAGGGGCTCGTCTGGGGCGGCGCGACGTACCTCTCCAATGGCGTGTTCGGACTCGAGCAGACGGGTGCGGGGTGGGTCGGCCACTACGAGGCCGCGGGAAACCAGCGCTACCGCGTCGCGGTCATGACGCGTGCATCTGCGGATGAGGCTCGGGCGCTGCTCCAGCGGTTCCGTGTCCCGGGCGCCACCGCCCTCCCGGGCGTGGGCGAGGAGGCGTTCAGCACCCCGACGCTCGCGGCTGCCAGGAAGGGCGTGAACGTGATCGTCGTCGGCGCTCCCGCTCCAGACGCGCTCCCCGCGCTGGCTCCGGAGGGTCGGATCGAGCGGCTCCGGGCCGTCGTCACCACCCTGCCCTGACGTCCGGTTTCCCCCCGGCAAACCGCTCGCGATGCCGCAGAAATAGCCCGTCGGGTTGCTGATGCCGGGTGGGGGCGGGTAGATTGCGGGCACGTCATGAGTGCCGATCCCAGACCGACTCGCCGAGATCTCTTGATCCGAGGGGGGAAGTCCCTCGCCGTCCTCGGCGCCGCCGGGTTGACCGCGAAGCTGGCCTTCGATCGCGGGGGGTGGGACCTCGGGGCGAGCACGGGCGTTCGCGAGGTCCGCGACTATCATCGCAGCGACCGCGGCGGGCCGAGCGACTTCGTGGTGGCTCGGGGGACGGCGACCACCGCGCCGACGCTCCTCGTCGAGCAGGCGCTCGCGGCCCTCGGGGGCATGGGTCGATTCATTTCCCGAGGCGACATCGTGGTGGTCAAACCGAATATCGGTTGGGATCGGACGCCTCTCCAGGCAGCCAACACCAACCCCGATGTGGTCGCCGCGGTCGTCCGGATGGCGCTCGACTCGGGCGCGCGCAAGGTCATCGTCACCGACGCCAGTTGCAACGACCCCGGCCGGTGCTTCCAGCGCAGCGGAATCTGGGCGAAGGCCCATCGCGCCGGCGCGGAGGTCGTGCTGCCCGCAGAGCACAAGTTTCGCTCGATGCGCCTCGGCGGCGAGGTGCTCGACGAGTGGCCCGTCTATCGAACCCTCATCGAGGCGGACAAGGTCATCAATTGCCCGGTGGCCAAGCACCACAACCTGGCCAAATACACCGCTGCCATGAAGAACTGGTATGGCACCCTCGGCGGGCGCCGTAACAGGCTTCATCAATCGATCGACGTGTCCATTGCCGACCTGGCGACGTTCATGCGGCCGACGGTCACGGTGGTCGACGGCATCCGGGTGATGATGCGAAACGGCCCGCAGGGCGGCAACATCGATGACACCCAGAGGATGAATACCGTGCTCGCTTCCATCGATCAGGTCGCGGTCGACGCCTTCGGCTGCACGCTCATCGGACAGCGACCGGAGAACCTCCCCTATCTGCGCATGGGGCAGGAGCGGCACCTCGGCACCATGCAATGGCAGACCCTCCGTCCTCGGGAGGTCGCGGTGCTCGACGATGGGAGCGTCGAGCGGCGGGCGCTCTGGGTGCCGGAGGGTGAAGACCCGGCGGCGGTCGCGTTCGCCCTCAACCATGCGCGACGCCCGCAGGTGATCGCGTGAGCGGAGGAGACCTTCCCCTTCCCCTGCCGTGGCTCGGCGTCGTCGGCGAGGTACCGTCGCTCGATGGGCCCTCCCTGCCGCAGACGCCCGCGACGGTGGTCATCGCCAAGGATCTCGTGGCCCCTGCGGTGGCGCTCGCTCCCCCGGTGGCGGCGCCGACCGCGCGCTCGGCGACCGGCGTCGTCGAGCGGGTGCGTGGCTGGTGGCGGGAGAAGCGCAAGCCCCACAAGCGACCGGGATCTGGGATTCCAGCGAGGAAGATCATCGTCGCGCTCCGCAACTCGCGGAGGGTTTCGCAATTCGCCTTCCTGTTCCTCTTCCTCTTCCTGCTGGTGAGGACGGAGTTCCGGGGGAGCTTCAGCGGCGGCGCGACGGTGCGGATGCCCTACCCCGTCGAGGGCTTCCTGCTCGCCGATCCCTTCGTCGCGCTGATGACCTTCCTGTCCTCGCACACCATCTATCGCTCGCTCTGGTGGAGCGTCGGGATGGTCGCGCTCACCCTGGTCTTCGGGCGGGTCTTCTGCGGCTGGATCTGCCCCTTCGGGACGCTCCACCATTTCTTCGCGTGGCTCTTCCCAAACCCGAAGAGCGGGACCGGGGGCGCCCGGCGCGTGCGCGCCAACATGACCCACCCCTACCAGAACGTGAAGTACTACCTTCTCGGGGCCTTCCTGGTGGCGGCGGTGTGCGGGAGCGCCATCGGCGGCCTTTTCGACCCGATCTGCATCAGCGTCCGGGCCATCGGGCTCGCGGTGCTCCCCGCCATCAGCTACGTCACCGGCCGGGGGCTCGATCAGGTCTCGCAGACCAACATCCATCTCTTCCAACAAGGGAGTGACGTGACCCGCGACGCGCTGGTCGCCACGGTGCTCCAGCCGAAGCAGTACTTCTTCCATCAGACATGGGTCATCGGGGGACTGCTCTTCGCGGTGCTGCTCGCAAACCGCTGGATTCCCCGCTTCTGGTGCCGCGCGCTCTGCCCGCTCGGCGCGACCCTCGGGCTCATCGCGCGCAACGCCCTCTTCGGTATGGAGAAGGACCACTCCAAGTGCACCGACTGCAACCTCTGCCTCGTCGACTGCCAGGGGGCCGATAGCCCGCAGGGCGGCGTGAAGTGGAAGCAGGACGAGTGTCATATGTGCCTCAACTGCGAGACCGCCTGCCCGGAGGACGTGATCAAGTTCAGGTTTCTGCCCAACCGCCGCAGCACCACCCTGGCGCAGGACGGCATGGACCGGCGGAAGGTGCTCGTCGCGGCCGCCACCGGAGCCGCCGTGCTCCCCCTCGCCCGCGCCAGCGACACCCTCGACAGCAACTACTACGACCGGCTCATCCGGCCGCCCGGCTCGGTGCCCGAGCGAGACTTCATGGAGCGATGCATCCGCTGCGCGGAGTGCATGAAGGTCTGCCCCAACAACGCTCTCCACCCGGCGTTGCTGGAGAGCGGCATCGAGGGGTTGTGGACCCCCATCCTCATTCCCCGCATCGGGTACTGCGAGCCGACCTGCGTCCTCTGCGGGCAGGTGTGCCCGACCGGGGCGATCCAGAAGATCACCGAGGAGCAGAAGCTCGGAAACCCCGTGCGACACGTCGAGCCGATCAAGATCGGGACGGCGTTCTACGACCATGGTCGGTGCCTGCCGTGGTCGATGGCCACCCCGTGCATCGTCTGCGAGGAGTTCTGCCCGACCTCCCCTAAGTCCATCTGGGTCGAGGAGATCGACGTCCCAGACCGCAACGGTCACATGGTCCACGTGCAGCGCCCGCACGTCGACCCGCAGCTCTGCATCGGCTGCGGCGCCTGCGAGAAGGTCTGCCCGGTGCAAGACCGGCCCGCTGTGTACGTCACCTCCGTGGGCGAGTCGCGCAGCCGCACGAACGTCATCCTGCTCGAGACCAACAACTACAACCGCTCCTGACCCGCGGATTACCTGACGCGGTAAGCCCGAGTTCGCCGCCGCGGGACGCCGCGCCCGTGGTAGAGCCCCGGCCATGTCTGGACAGGTTCCCCGAGAGGCGCTGCGCGGTGATGCCCGGTTGCGAGCCGCGGAGGTGCTCACCCGCACCGAGGCCGACGGCGCCTTCGCGGCCGCCGCCCTCGACGCGGCCATCGCCCGTACGCCAAGTCTCGGGGCGCGCGATCGCGGCCTCGCCACGGAGCTCGTCTACGGCGCCCTGCGCACGCTCCCGGTGCTCGACGCCGAGCTCGCCCGCTTCGCCAAGAACGGCGCGCGCTCCATCGAGGCCCTCGACCCCTGGTCGCGCAACGTCCTTCGCGTCGCGGTCTATCAGGTGCTCGCGCTCGACCGCATCCCGCCCTCCGCCGCCGTCGACGCCGCCGTCGATGCGCTGAAGCGCTGGCGCTCCAAGGGCCTCGCGGGCTTCGCCAACGCCGTGCTCCGGAGGATCGCCGGCGAGCGACCAGAGCCGCTCCCGGCGGACCAGCGGGTGCGGCTCGCGCTGCGGGCGATCCCGGTGGCGGTGCGGGTTCGCATCGGGTCGCTCCTCGGGCAGGAGGCCGTGGAGACGGTGCTGCGGGCGGCCCTGGGGCGGAGCGCGGTGTCCTCGGTGCGGGTCAACCCGCTGCGCATCGACAGAGGCGCGCTGATGGAGAGGCTCCAGCGCGAGCGCGCGGGCGCGGTCATCAGCCTGGGGAAGAGCTCAGAGCTTGCGCTGTCCATCGAGCACGCGGGCGACCTCAGCTACACGTCCGCGTGGAAGGAGGGGCTCTTCGACATCCAGGAGGAGGGCGCCCAGGTCGTCGCCCTCATGGCCGGCGCGAAGCCGGGCATGGCCGTGCTCGATCTCTGCGCCGGACGGGGCGGGAAGTCCGCCGTGCTCGCCACGCAGATGGAAGGCCGAGGGACGCTCCACGCGGTCGATCAGCACCCCGCGAAGCTCGAGACGCTGCGGGCCAACCTCGCGCGCCTGGGCCTCTCCGAGCACCTCGCGCTGGGTACCTTCGCGGTCGACCTGACGGTCGGCGACGGCGAGCTCGCGACTGCCGCGCCGCCGGACGGCTACGACGTGGTGATGGTCGACGCCCCGTGCTCTGGCCTCGGCACGCTCGCGCACCGGCCGGACCTCATGCTGCGACTGCGCGATGCGTCGGCGTGGAGGGAGCTGACGGCGATACAGACCGCGGTGCTGGAGCGGGCGGTGCGGTGGGTGCGGCCCGGCGGCGTGCTGCTCTACGCGGTGTGCACGCTGACGGCCGAGGAGGGCGACGCGCCGGTCGAGGCGATGCTCGCGAAACGGCCGGGCTGGGCCGCCGCCCACGAGCGCACGGTGCTACGGCCAGACGTCGATGGCACGGACGGGTTCGTGATCCACCGCATCGTTCGCGCGGGTGCCGGTGCGGCGTAGGGGCGCGCGCCGCGGGCTCTGATAGCATCACGGCCGTGTCCGACGACGGCTCCCTGCTCGAAGCGCGCGACCCCTTCCTTGGCAAGGTGGTGGCCGGGAAGTATGTGATCGACGGCTTCCTCGGCGCCGGCGCGATGGGCCGGGTGTACCGGGCGACGCAGCGACCGCTCGACAAGGTGGTCGCGGTGAAGGTGCTGCACGCCAACTTCGGCGGCGATCAGGTCACGCTCCAGCGCTTCCTTCGTGAGGCGAAGGCCGCGAGCCGCTTCGATCACCCCAACTCCGTCACGGTGTTCGACTTCGGCATCGAGCCCGACGGCACCGCGTACATCGTGATGGAGTACCTGCGAGGGGAGAGCCTCGAGGACCTCATCCAACGCGAGGGGACCCTCGCCGCGCCCCGCTGCGTCGCGATCATGTCGCAGGTGCTCGCGGCGCTCTCCGAGGCGCACGACGCCGGCATCGTCCACCGCGACCTCAAGCCCGAGAACATCATGCTGGTCTCGCGTGGCGGCGAGGACTTCGCCGGCGAGACCGTCAAGGTCGCGGATTTCGGCATCGCAAAGATGCTCGGCGACGACGACCCGCGCACCGCCGCGAAGATCACCGCCACGGGCATCATCTCGGGCTCGCCCGCGTACATGTCCCCGGAGCAGGCGCAGGCGCTGCCCGTCGACGGTCGGAGCGACCTCTACCAGTGCGGAGTGATCCTCTACGAGATGATCACTGGCGAGATCCCGTTCTTCGCGAACAACGCCATCGGGGTCATCATGCAGCACATCAGCCAGCCGGCTCCGTCGGCCCGGCTGCGAAACCCGGCCTGCCCCGAGGTGCTCGACGCCCTGATCGCCAAGGCCATGGCGAAGGCCCCGGAGCGGCGCTTCTCTAACGCCCGGGCGATGCGCCAGGCGCTGAAGCTCGTCGCGCCGGACCAGGTCACCCCCACAGCGAACGTCGCGCTGCAGAGCACGCCGAAGCCGCTGGTCGCTCCGAGACCGGCCGCCGCGGCGAACGTCACCGAGACCCTGCCCGAGACCAGCGCCGTCGAGTCCCCCACGCCGAAGCCCCCTCCCCCAGCGCCGCGCAGGCGCTTCGTGCAGGTCGCGGCGATGGTGAGCGGCGCGGTCGCCCTCGCGGCCGTGGTGGTGGCGATCTCACCGAGAGCAGAACGGTCTGCGCCGTCGGCTCAGCTCGCGAGGCCGGTCCCCGTCGCGGCGGTGGTCGACTCGGGAGCGCCTGTGCGCGAGGCGATCGCTCCGCCCGCGCGAAGCGAGGATGGGGGCGCCCCGGCAGCGCCGGCGGCAGCGGTCGTGATTGCGGAGGCGAGCCCGCCCGAACGCGAGGCCACGGCGCAGGCGCGTGCCCGTACGCGCGGAGGATCGCGCGCCGTCGCTCCGGTGGTCGCCGTGGCCGAGCCGGTGCGGCAGACCGAAGCCCCGCCCGCCGTGATCGAGCCGCCGCCCTCGACGCCCGTCGTGGCCCCGGTGGTCGTGCCTCCGGTGGTCGTGGCGCCCGCGGTCGCCGCCGCGGCGGCCCCTCTGCCAGCGGTTGCTCCGCCTCCGCCTGTCCCGACGCTGCGCGGCGTGAGGGGATCGCTTGGCTCGATGCAGGTGTCCGGAGGGCTCACCCGGGGGGCGATTCAAGGTCGCGCCACCCAGGCCGCGGATGCGCTCGCTCGTTGCGTGCAGAGAGCGGCGGAGTCGCGTGGTGGCGCCGCGGCCTTCGGATCGTCGGCGACAGTGAGCGCGGTGGTCGCGGTTCGTGATCGTCGGGCCGACGAGGCCCGGCTAAGCGGCGGAGGCGCCCTGGTCGGGGGATGCCGCGATGCGGTGTTGGGCGCGTTTCGTGGAGACCTCCCGCAGGCGGAGGACACCGAGTACGAGGTACGGATGACGATCGCTCTGGAGCCGCAGTTCTAGAGGGCTCAGGGCGCAGTGATCGTGAGGTCGTAGCGAGGGTTGTAGGTGGTGCCGTTGTAGTGGCAATCCACCAGCACGAAGTAGGTCGTGCCCGCGGTGACGGCGAAGGTCACCGTCTCGGTCGGCCAGGTGCCCGTCTGCGAGTGGCACGCGACCTGGCTGCCGGTCGCGCAGACGCCCTGCCGCACGTAGAGCGTCGCGGGCCAGAAGTCTCCCGTAAGGCGGATGTTCGCGGTGCCCGAGCGCGAGGGGGTCCAGCTCCAGATGCGCTCGACGCCGCCGCTGTTGTAGGACGAGCCACAGGTCGCTGACTGCGTCCCGCGGCCGTTCATGTTGCCGGTGAAGCGGCCTCCGTCGGGAGGGGCGATGAAGGGTGAGGCGCACGATCCGACGCCGCACCCCTCGTCCGTCACCCCGTCGCAGTCGTCGTCCATCCCGTTGCACGTCTCGGTTGCGACGTTGGCAGCGCAGGCGCCGCGGCAGAGGTTGTAGCCGCTGTTGCACCGGAGGCCGCATGTGCCGCCCGCGCAGGTCGCGCTTCCGTTGGCGATGCCCGGGCAGGCGTTGCCGCAGCGGCCGCAGTTCGAGGCGGACGAGAGCGCGGACTCGCAGCCGTTGCTCGCGAGGCCGTCGCAGTCGGCGAAGCCCGCCGCGCAGGACACGCCGCAACGGCCCGCCGCGCAGGTCGGCGAGGCGTTGGGGGCGCCCGGGCAGGCTGCGCCGCAGCGGCCGCAGCTGGCCGCCGAGGTGCGGGTGTCGGTCTCGCATCCGTTCGCCGCGGCGCCGTCGCAATCAGCGTACTCGCCCACGCAGGTGAAGCCGCAGAGCCCCCCGGCGCAGGTGGCCGCCGTCGCGTTCGCCGGGACCGCGCACACGGTCGGCGCCCCGTAGCCGAGGCCGTCGGCGCGGCAGGTCTCGACCGCTCCCGCTCCGACGCAGCGGCGGGATCCGGGAGAGCAGATCCAGCCGGCGCACATGCCGCCGACGCAGGTTGATCCCGCCGCGCACGGGACGGGGTTGGAGCCTCCGCCATCCGCCGCACAGACGCTCATCGTGGAGCTGTCCCGACACGTGGAGTTCCCCGGCGTGCAGGCCCACGCGCGGCACTGCCCGGCGCGGCACGACTGGCCGACCGCGCAGGTGCGGGCCGCGTAGCTCTGGCCGTCCGCGGAGCACTCCCGCGCCGTCGTCATCGTCAGGCACTCGACCGCACCGGGCGTACACACCCACGGAGCACACGCGCCGCCTACGCAGCCCGATCGGTCGGGGCATGGGGAGTCGGTGGTTCCGAGGCCGTCGGCGGAGCAGACCCGACGCACGCGCCCGTCGACGCAGGTGGTCGCCCCCGGGGTGCAGCTTCGCGCCCGACAGACGCCATCGCGGCAGCCCTCGTCGGCGCCGCAGCGCTGCTCGGTGGTGCCGAGCCCGTCGGCGTTGCACACCCGTCGGCTCGATCCATCGGCGCAGGTGGCGGACGCGGGCGTGCAGGTCCACGCGGCGCAGCGGCCGGACGCGCAGGACTCGCGGGCGGCGCAGGCGCGCTCGACCCAGGCGCTGCCGCGGGCGTCGCATGTGCGGACGCGCCGCTCGTCGAGGCACTCGACCGCGTTGGGCGTGCAGACCTGAGGGCGGCAGGTCGCGTCGGGCGTGCAGTACTGCCCCGTCGCGCAGTCGACGTCGGCGACGCACTCCACGCACTGCGCGCGGACCGTGTCGCAGACCAGCACCAGGTCGCTGCACTCGCGCGAGGACCGGCATGCGCGCGGCGGCTGCACGCACGCGTTCGATCGACACACGGTGCCGTCGCCGCAGTCCGCGTCCACGTTGCAGTCGACGCAGTACCCGCGAGCGCTGTTGCACACCTGACCAGGGCACATCCGCGACGTGGTGCAGGCGACGGCCGCGACGCAGCGGTTGCCCGAGCATGACCGGCCGCTGCCTCCGCAGTCATCGGGGCCCACGCACTCGACGCAGCGTCCGCGCACGCGGTCGCAGACGCCGCCCGAGGCGCGACAGGCGGAGTCGTCCCGACAGGAGATCGCGGCCGCATCGACCGGGACGTCGTTCAGCGCCGCGTCGGACACGGAGACATCGGGTGCGGCTCCGTCGGGCTCGGGAGCGTCGAAGGCCGAGGCGTCAGGCTCGGAAGCGTCGAGCGTCGCCGCGTCGACCGGCTCGACATCGACGGAGGGGACATCGTTCCCCCCAGCGCCGGGGCCGGGATACACGGAAGCAGGCGCGCAGGCCGCGAGCGCAGCGGCCGCAATCAGGAGGCGCAGGAAAGGAGCGGTCATGGCTCCGCATCTACAACAAGCCGAGATGGGGCGCACGCGGGCGAACGCAGTGCGCATCGTGCGCACGCCCTGCGTGCAGGACACCTCGTAGCCGCCCGGAGTCAGCCGCGTCTACTTCCTTGATCGCTCCAAGCTCCCGACCCAGCGGGCGACGTCGCGGGTCGAGAGCAGCCCGCCGACGCTCCCATCTCCCATGACGACCGGCAGTTGCTGGAATCCCTCGGCAGACATCAGCGCGGCCGCGCGAGAGAGCTCGGTGCTCTCGACGACCGAGAACACGAGCGGCGTCATCACGTCGCCCGCCGTGGTGTGCGCTGGAGCCCCGACGGGGAGATCGTCTCCGCCAGTCTCGCCCGGCCCGGCCGGAGGGGACGCTCCGTCGAGGTGCGCACGCAGCAGGTCGGTCCATGAAATCATCCCGATGGGGTGGCCCTCCTCGTCGACCACCGGGACGCCGTCGGCGCCCCACTCCAGGAGCAGCGCTGCGATGGTATCCACGCGCACGTCTGGCCTTACGCAGACGATGTTTCGCTCCATGACCGCTCGCACAGGCGCCTGTATTCCGGCATCGGCCGGGGGCGTCGCCTCCCCCTCGAAGCGACGACAGAGGACCGTCCCGGACTGTCCGGGATTCGGCGGCCGGAAGCCGATGCAGCGCTCGCAGGCCGCGCAGTTCGACACGTAGACGGCCTCGCTTCGAGGGTCGCAGTGGACCATCAAGCGACGCCTCACCGTGCCGTCACCGGAGAGAATCTCCCTCACGCCGATGCCACACTCGCAGGCGTCCGCTAGATCGTTCGAGCCCATCACCGTCGCCAAGCCTTCCGATGCGGCGTTCCGCACCCACGTCGGCCCCCGAAGGGCAGCACCGGACATGCCACAGGCACGCTCATCGAAGCCCTACGCCGGAGCGAGCAGCCTCGCGCTCATCCCTTCGAGCACCCGGGTAAGCTCTGCGTAGATCAGCGGTTTGGAGAGCATGACCGTAGGGACGTCGGCGCGAGGCGCGATGCGGGCGATGACCTCGGGATAGCTGGTGACCATCACCACGCCGAGATCGGGGTGCAGCCGTCGCCCGAAGGTCGCGACCTCCAGCCCGTCGGCCCGAGGCAGGCGGTAGTCGGTGACCAGAACATCGGGCGTCGGTGCGCGCGCAAGCCGCTTCATCGCCGCCTCCCCATCGAGCACCACCTCGACCTCGTAGCCATCCTCTCGCAGCAGCCGCGCGAGCGCGCTGCCAGCCGAGACCGCGTCTTCGACCACGAGCACGCTGCACGATGAGTCAGACCTCGTGGGCATGAGCCGACCGGGTACAAGCGACGTGCCGCTGAGCGGAGCACGATCTCCGCCCTCCGAACGCTCTGCTGGAGGTCGCAGGGGTCTCCCTTCGAGGGCTCAAGGTGCGACGCATTCGCTGCGTCCGATGCGCATGGACTGCGCGGGGCGTGCGCATACTCGCGAGATGAGCAGAGTGGCACCCGGGTTGCTGATGCGGCGTGTCGATGACGACTGAGGTCCTTGAGGAGACGCAGGCGGGCGAACGCGCCTGCCTTCATTGCGGCAGTGACCTCGGACTCGGCGCGCTCGATGGGTTCTGCTGCACGGGCTGCCGGGTGGTGCATGGGCTGATCTCCTCGGGCGGCCTGCAGCGCTACTACGACCTGCGCGGAGGCGTCATCGGGCCGGCCGCGCCTTCGACCTCGACGCGCGACATGAAGTGGCTCGACGCCATGGAGGCCGCCCTCGTCGCGAGCGAGGGTCCGAAGCGCGTGGACCTCGACCTCCAGGGGGTGCAGTGCGCCGCCTGCGTGTGGCTGATCGACTCCCTCTTCGAGCGCTACGGAGATCGCGCCTCGCGCCTCGCGGTCACGGTCAACCCCGCGCTGGGGAGGGTCGAGCTGCTCGTCACGAGAGCGTTTCCGCTGAGGGCCTTCGTGCAGGAGGTCGGGCGCTTCGGGTACGCGCTCGGGCCTGCGCTGAAGACCGAGGTGCCTCGCTCCTCGGGCCTGCTCTGGCGCATCGGGCTCTGCGCGGCCTTCGCCCTCAACGCGATGATGTTCTCGGTGCCCGTGCACCTGGGGCTCCGCGAAGGCGCGGTCTACGACGTCTTCCGATGGCTCTCCATGCTCCTCGCGCTGGCGAGCGTGGTGGTCGGAGGCTCGGTGTTCCTGCGCTCGGCGTGGCGTTGCCTGCGGCGCGGCGTGCTGCACATGGACGTGCCCATCGCCCTGGGCATCGTCCTCGCCTTCACCGGCTCGCTCTGGAACTTCCTCGCGGGCCGTGACGGCGGCGCCTTCTTCGACACGGTGTGCACCTTCATCGTGCTGATGCTCACCGGCCGCTGGCTCCAGGAGCGCGTCGTCGAGCGCAACCGCGCCATGCTCCTGGCCTCCGATGGTGCCGACGGCCTGCTGGCTCGGCGGGTGCGCGACGAGCGCGTCGAGGTCGTCCGCTGCGGAGAGCTCGTCCCGGGCGACACGCTGCTCGTGTCCCCGGGTGACCTCGTCCCGGTGCGCGCCACGCTCACCTCCGAGGCCGCCAGCTTCTCGCTCGACTGGATCACCGGGGAGAGCGTCCCTGCGGCCTTCGCGCGCGGTGAGTCCGTGCCCGCAGGCGCCTCCAACCTCGGCGCCGAGGCGGTCACCGTGGAGTCCCAGGAGGACTTCTCGGCCTCCTCGCTGCGGGAGCTCCTACGCTCGACGCGCGCTGACGCCGCGGACACCTCCCGCTCCACCGCGTGGTGGCAGCGCCTGACGCGGATCTACGTCATCGCGGTCCTGGCGCTCGCGGCGCTGTGCTTCGCGTACTGGCTGCTGCTCCGCCACGACCTCGCCCGCGCCCTCCAGGCGACCACCGCGCTGCTGGTGGTCACCTGCCCCTGCGCCTTCGGCATCGCCACGCCCACCGCCTACGAGATGGTCTTCGCGGGCCTTCGCCGCGCCGGGCTCTTCGTGCGCTCGGCGAGCCTGCTCGACCGCCTCCCGGATGTGCGCCGCGTCGTCTTCGACAAGACCGGAACCCTCACCACCGGCTCGCTGCAGCTCGTGCACCCCGAGGCGCTGACGGCCCTCTCCGAGGAGGCCCGCGCGTCGCTGTACAACCTCGTGGTCCGTAGCACCCACCCCAAGAGCGTTGCGGTCCGTAGGGCGCTGGAGGCTTCTGGTCTGCCCGTCGCGTTCGACGCCACGCTCACCACCCGGGAGACCCCCGGCGCCGGCGTCGAGTTGGTAGCCGAGGGCGTCACGTGGCGACTGGGTCGCGGCTCGTGGGCGGCGTCCTCCGAGAGCGACCTCGTGCTCGGGCGTCAGGGCGTGGCGATCGCGACGCTGGAGACCACCGAGGCGCTGCGGCCCGACGCGAAGTCGGAGGTCGCGGCGCTCGCGGCCACTGGGCGCGAGGTGTGGATCCTCAGCGGCGACGAGCCCGCCCGGGTCGCCGCGATGGCTCGCGCGCTGGGCCTGCCGGAGAACCGCGCGGTCGGCGGCTGCTCCCCGGACGACAAGGCCCGCTGGATCGAAGCCCACGACCGGCGCGACACCTGGATGATCGGCGACGGTATCAACGACGGCCCCGCCGTGGAGCTCGCGTTCTGCTCGGCGACGCCCACCATCGATCGGCCGTTCATGCCGTCTCGCACGGACGCCTGGTTCGTCACGGCGGGCCTTCGTCCGGTGCGCCTCGCGCTCATCGCCGCGACCGCCCTCACCCGCATCAACCGCCGCAACCTCACGGTGGCCACCGTCTACAACGTCGGCACGGTATCGTTGGCCTTCGCGGGTCTCATGTCGCCGCTGCTATGCGCGGTGGTCATGCCGATCTCGTCACTGTCGATCCTGCTGGCGACCATCGCGTCGCTCTCACCCGGGAGGCCTCTTTGGAGATCCTGATCATCTTAGCCTCGGTAGGCCTGCTACTCACCGGCGCCGCGCTGGCGCTCTTCACCAAGAGCCTCGCCGACCGCGACTGGCAGCACGTCGAACGCATGAGCCTCTTCCCCATCCAGGACGACGCGCCTCCAGAGCCCGACACGGCGCATAGGAACCCATGAGCCACGAACCAGAGACCCCATCGACCGCCGAGTCCTCGCTCATCCGCATCCGGTACAACGATCAGCTGACGCGGCAGTTCGTCGCGGCCTCCATCCTGTGGGGGATCGTGGGGATGCTGGTGGGCGTGCTGGCTGCGCTGCAGCTGGCCTTCCACGGGGCCAACGTCGCGCCCTACCTCACCTTCGGCCGGCTGCGCCCGCTTCACACCAACGCGGTGATCTTCGCGTTCGTGGGCAACATGCTCTTCGCGGGCATCTACTACTCCACGCAGCGCCTTCTGAAGGCCCGCGTGGCCTCCGACCTGCTGGGCAAGATCCACTTCTGGGGCTGGCAGGCCATCATCGTCTCGGCCGCCGTCTCGCTCCCGCTCGGCTACACGCAGGCCAAGGAGTACGCCGAGCTCGAGTGGCCCATCGACATCGCCGTCACCCTCATCTGGGTGGTCTTCGCGGTGAACTTCTTCTGGACCCTCGCGAAGCGCAGAGAGAAGCATCTCTACGTCGCGATCTGGTTCTACATCGCCACCATCGTCACCGTGGCGATGCTCTACATCGTCAACAACCTCGCCATCCCGTGGTCGCCCATGAAGAGCTACTCGCTCTTCGGCGGCGTGCAGGACGCGCTCACCCAGTGGTGGTACGGCCACAACGCGGTCGCCTTCTTCCTCACCACCCCCATCCTGGGGATCATGTACTACTTCCTCCCCAAGGCCGCGGGGAGGCCCGTCTACTCGTACCGGCTCTCGGTCATCCACTTCTGGGCCCTGGTGTTCATGTACATCTGGGCCGGTCCCCACCACCTGCTCTACACAGCCCTGCCGGAGTGGGCGCAGACCCTCGGGATGATCTTCTCGGTGATGCTCTGGGCGCCCTCCTGGGGCGGCATGCTCAACGGGCTGCTCACCCTGCGCGGCGCCTGGGACAAGGTGCGCACCGACCCGGTGCTCAAGTTCTTCGTGGCGGGCGTGACCTTCTACGGCATGGCCACCTTCGAGGGACCGCTGCTCTCCATCAAGAGCGTCAACGGCCTCGCCCACTACACCGACTGGATCGTCGGCCACGTCCACGAGGGCGCCCTCGGGTGGAACGGCTTCATGGCCGCGGGCATGTTCTATTGGCTGGTGCCGCGGCTCTACAAGACGAAGCTGCACTCCAAGGCCGCCGCCGACGTGCACTTCTGGATCGGCACCGTGGGCATCCTCCTCTACGTCATCTCGATGTGGGTCGGGGGCATCACCCAGGGCCTGATGTGGCGCGCGGTCAACGACCAGGGCGCGCTGGTCTACCCCAGCTTCGTCGAGACCCTGATGGCCCTTCGCCCGATGTACTGGACCCGCCTGATCGGCGGCACGATGTACCTCACGGGCTTCTGCCTCATGGCCTGGAACCTCTGGGTCACCGCCCGCTCGGGCGAGGCCACCGACGGCGAGGCGATGGTGCTCGACACCCCCATCGCGAAGGACGAGGTGCCCTGGACGCGCGTGGCCTTCGGCACCCCGGTGGTGCTCACCGCGCTCGTCGTCGTGATCTTCATGTCCATCGCCGTGATGAGCGAGGTCGCCAGCGTGACCTTCGCCAGCATCGGCGTCTTCGTGGCCATCTCCGGGGTGATCGCGCTGCAGCTCTCTCGCGAGGACGGCCGCCCCACCTGGCACCGGCTGGTCGAGGGGCGCGCGGTGATCTTCACCGTGCTCACCGCGCTCGCCGTCTTCGTCGGCGGCGTCGCGGAGCTGATCCCCTCGCTGGTGATCAACCGCGCGGAGATCGCCACCGTGCGCACCAGACCGTACACCCCGCTCGAGCTCGAGGGGCGCGACCTCTACATCCGCGAGGGCTGCTACAACTGCCACTCGCAGATGATCCGCCCGATGCGCGCGGAGACCATCCGCTACGGCGAGCCCTCGCGGCTGGAGGACTCGATCTTCGACCACCCCTTCCAGTGGGGCTCCAAGCGCACCGGGCCGGACCTCGCCCGCGAGGGAGGCCGCTACCCCAACCTCTGGCACCTTCGCCACCTGGCCGACCCGCGCTCGACCTCGCCGGGCTCCAACATGCCCGCCTACCCGCACCTCAGCACGGCGCGGGTGGACCTCTCCCGCACCGCCGGCAAGCTCGAGGCGATGCGCGCCGTGGGCGTGCCCTACCGCCCCGCGGAGCTGAGCGCCGCGCGCGAGATCGCCCAGGCCCAGGCCCAGGCCATCGCCGCCGACCTGAGCGCCAACGGCGCCCCGGTGGCGCCCGACTCCGAGGCGGTCGCCCTCATCGCGTACCTGCAGCGGCTCGGCCGCCCGCAGGGCAACCCCGACCACGCCGCGGTCATCACCGCCGCCACCCCGGCGCACTAGGAGCCCCTTCGATGTACCGAGAGTTCTTCGCCCAGCATCCGATGCTCGCGCTGCCCGTGATGTCGCTCGTGATCTTCGTCGCGGTCTTCGCGATGATCGTGGTGCGCACCATGCGCCGCCGCCCCGCGCAGTTCGACGCCCTCGCGGCGCTCCCGCTGGACGCCGAGGAGGTGACCCATGGCCGCTAAGACCCCCAGCCAACCGGCCTACGAAGACCGTGTGGTGCACAGCTATGACGACATCGAGGAGTACGACAACCACCTGCCCAACTGGTGGCTCGCCACGCTCTTCGGGGCGATCGTCTTCGCGCTGATCTACTGGTTCCACTACGAGGTGCTGCGCACCGGGCCGAGCATCGCGCAGAGCTACGAGCAGTCCGTGGCCGCCGACCGCCGGGCCGCGGCCGCCCGCGCCCGCCTCGCCGGGAGCATGACGGACGAGTCGCTGCTGGCCCTCTCGCGCGACCCGGCCACGGTGCAGACCGGCCGCGGGGTGTTCGCCCAGAGCTGCCTGGCCTGCCACGCGGCCAACGGCGGCGGCGGCATCGGCCCCAACCTCACCGACAGCGCGTGGCTCCACGGCAGCCGCCCCACGCGCATCTTCGCCGTGGTCAACGAGGGCGTGCTCACCCGGGGCATGCCCGCCTGGGGCCCGCAGCTGGGCATGGAGCGGGTGCAGGCCGTGGTGGCCTACGTGCTCACGCTCAAGGACACCAACGTCGCCGGAGGGAAGCCCCCGCAGGGCACCGCGGCGCTAGAGTAGAGGGTTATGTCCGTCCACCTCCCGATCGTCGAGAGCCGAAGCTCCATCCGGGGCGACGGCAGCCGCCCCACCATCCACCCGGCCGATGTCCACGGGCGCTTCAACGCCGCCCGCTGGGTGGTCTTCGCGGTGCTGCTCGCCGTCTACATCCTGGTGCCGTGGCTGAAGATCGGGGGCAACCCGGCGGTGCTGCTGGACGTGGCGCACCGCCGCTTCTTCCTCTTCGGCGCGGTGTTCAACGCCCAGGACATCTGGCTGACCTTCTTCCTGCTCTCGGGCATCGGCTTCGGGCTGGTGGCGCTCACGGCCGTCGCGGGGCGCATCTGGTGCGGCTGGGGGTGCCCCCAGACGGTCTTCCTCGAAGGGGTCTTCCGCCCCATCCAGCGGCTCATCGAGGGCTCCGCCGCGCAGCGCCTCCGCCGCGAGGCAGGGCCCTGGACCGCGGAGCGCATCGCTCGCCGCACGCTGCTCTGGTCGATCTACCTGGCGCTGGCCCTGGGGGTGGCGCACGTCTTCCTGGGGTACTTCACGCCCATCCGAGGGCTGTGGTCGATGATCCAGGCGGGGCCTGCGGAGAGCCCCGAGGCCTTCGCGTGGATGCTCGCCATCACCGGGGTGACCTTCTTCAACTTCGCGTGGTTTCGCGAGCAGACCTGCGTGGCCATCTGCCCCTACGGTCGGCTGCAGTCGGTGCTGACGGACCCGGACTCGCTGGTCATCGGCTACGACGAGAAGCGTGGCGAGCCTCGCGCCAGGGGGAAGGTGAAGGCGGAGGGCGCGGGCGACTGCATCGACTGCAACCGCTGCGTGGTGGTGTGCCCGACGGGGATCGACATCCGCAACGGGCTGCAGCTGGACTGCATCGCCTGCACGCGCTGCATCGACGCCTGCGACGACGTGATGGCGCGGCTCGACCGGCCGAAGGGGCTGATCCGCTACGACTCGCAGCAGGGGCTGCACCACGAGCCCAGGCGCTTCTTGCGGCCGCGGCTTGCGCTGTACGCGGTGCTTGGGCTGATGGGCCTCGGGGCCACGACGCTGGCCTTCCGCACGCACACCCCCTACGAGGCCAACCTGCTGCGGCTCACCGGGCTCCCGTACACCCTGGAGAATGGCACCGTGCGCAACGCGTACGACATCCACCTGGTGAACAAGGAGAGCCACCGCGTCACCTTGCACCATCGATCCCATCACCGGCGCGCCCTTCTCCTTCGTCATCCCCATGGCCAGGGTGACCCTGGAGCCCCTCGTCGGATCGCACGTCCCGGTCTTCGTCACCGTCCCCCAGGGCTCCCTCCAGGGGGACGCTCGCGTCCGCATCAGGGTGCGGCCCGAGGGAGAGGGGCAGCCCCGGACCATCGAGGCCCCCTTCCTCGGGCCGAGCCGATAGGCGATCGCATTGTTACGTTGAGGCTCGGTCCAGGGCACAAGGCCTGCCCTGTGATGAGGAACGGAGGCATCGGCGCCATGTCCGACGATCATTCCCGCGAGTCCCTCGAGGATGTCCGCACACTGGCCGCGCGCCTGCTGGCCTCCGTCGAGGCCTCCGAGCAGGACCTCTCCCACGCAGGCGGGTTTCGCTATCACCTGATTCGTGGCCACGCCCTCGCGATGCTCGACCAGATCGAGGAGCTCGCCAGGGCCAGCGCCGACGACGACCCGACCAGCGGCTGAGAGCCGTCGCAGCTGCTGCACTGGCAGCGCAGCGATTGCGCGCGACGCGCACGCTCTCCTTGCCGAAAGGCACTTTGGTGCGCCACGGCTGGCTCCACGATCTGCGGCTCGATCTTTGCGCAGGGGCCCGTCGAGGTAATCCCCAGATGAACTTCCCCCTCGACGCTGGCCTCGCCGCTCGCCCCGCCTCGCAGCTCAAGGGCCTCGAACTTCCCGCCGCGCTCTCGACTTCGGTCTCGCTTCTCCTGGTGGTTTCGTTCGTCGCGGGGCTGCGCCTCGAGCCGTCGCGTCTCTACGGTCCCGTAGGCCAGGACGCCATCAACCTGATCGTCGGCCTTCCACTGCTGGCCTACTCAATCCGCCTCGCCCGTCGCTCCTCGCTGGCCGGCCTCCTCCTCTGGATGGGGACCCTCCTCCACCTCGCGTACTCCCACGCCTTCTATGTGCTGGGCACCCGCGCCACCGCGCTGCTCCCGGTGCATGCCGCCGTCGTCGCGATCAGCATGTACGCGCTGATCGACCTCCTGTTCGAGGTCGACGCCGATGCCGTCAAGGACGCCTTCGGCGCGCGCGCTCCGTCGAGGCTGGTCGGCGGCTTCCTCGCCGGCACGGCCCTCATGCACCTATCGTGGTGGGGCGCCGACCTCGCCTCCGCGATCATGTCGGGCCCGGTCTCCCGCCTCGTCGAGGTGCTCGAGCCGGTGCTGGTGATGGTGGCGCTCTTCGGCAGCGGCGTGCTGCTCTGGCGGCGGCGTCCCTGGGGATTCGTGCTGGCCGGCCTGCTGCTCCCGAAGGCGGCGCTGCTCGGCTTCGCCCGGGTGGCCACCGCCGCGATGGCCTCCCTCGACGGCGTCGTCATCAACCCCGTCCAGCCGATCGCCTTCCTGATGTTCGGGACGGTGACCCTCGGGCTGACCGCGCGCTACCTGCGCTCGATCGAGCGACCCGCCGCCTCGCTCCCCGCGCTCCGCTCGTAGCCACACCCCCCTCCGAGGGCGGGGAGCGGTGCCCGCTCTACGGCGACCACCTCCCCCGACCCTCGAAGACGCTCAGGCTCCTTCGATCGCGCGCCGAAGGCGCTGCTCCGCATCGGCGGCGACCGGCGCCAGAGCGGATCGGTCGGGGACCACCGAGAACATCGACGTAGGTGATGCGGCTGAGATCAGCGTGTCGCCCGCGTCCTGAGCCACCACGACGTTGCATGGGAGCAGCAGCCCGATGCCGAACTCGTGAGTGATCGCCTGGTGCGCGAGCTTCGGGTTGCAGGCGCCAAGGATGACGTACGGCGCGATGTCGACGTCGATCTTCTTCTTCAGCGTCGCCTGCACGTCGATCTCGGTGAGGACGCCGAAGCCCTCGCGCTTTAGCGACTCGGTGACACGGGAGCGGGCCTCCTCCATCCCGACGCCGACGAGCCTGCGCGTAATGCCATACGGAACGTTCATATCCATGAGAATCCTCCAGAGCCGGTCCTGGCCCGCCGCACCGCGCGGCGCCGAGCTCAGCTCCGACCGACGTCCTCGTGGTCGTCGGCGAGCCACTTCGCAAGGGTCTTCATGTCGATCCCCAGTCGCTCTGCGGTGCGCGTCCGATGGCCGCCGAGCTGCTCCAGGGCCCAGGCGGCGTAGCGGCGCTGAAGCTCCCTCGCGGGCACGATCTCCCCGTGGAAGGGCATCCGGGCGGAGGGCGAGTCCGAGAGCACGACGGTCGGCAGGTCGGAGGGCTGGAGCTCGGCGGTGCGCCCCAGCAGCACGCCTCGCTCGATGAGGTGCGCCAGCTCGCGCAGGTTGCCCGGGAAGCGGTACTCCGCGAGGCGCCCCAGCACCTCCGCGGAGACCCGTCGGACCACCGACGTCGGGTACCGCGCCACCGCCAGCTGGAGGAAGTGGTCGGTCAGCACCGGGAGGTCATCGCCCCTCGCCCGCAGCGGCGGGAGCTCGATCGTCACGACGTCGAGGCGGTAGAAGAGGTCCTCCCGAAAGCGGCCGGTCTGGACGTCCTGGCGAAGATTTCGGTGGGTCGCGGCGAGCACCCGCACGTCCACGACGCGCTCGCGGCTGTCGCCGAGCGGGCGCACGACCCCGCGCTCCAGCACGTGCAGCAGCTTGGCCTGGAGCGATGGGGACATCTCCCCGATCTCGTCGAGGAGCAGCGTCCCGCCGTGGGCCTCCGCGAAGAGCCCGGGGCGCTGCGTGGTCGCCCCGGTGAACGCCCCCTTCACGTGGCCGAAGAGCTCGCTCTCCAGCAGTGCCTCCGGCAGCGCGGCGCAGTTGACCGTCACGAAGGGCGCGGCAGCGCGCCGGCTCTCGGTGTGCAGCGCGCGGGCGACGAGGCCCTTGCCCGTCCCGGTCTCGCCCGTGATGAGCACCGAGGCGCTGGTGTCCGCGACGCGCTCCATCACGTCTCGCACAGCGCGCATCGCGGCGCTCTCGCCGAGGAGCGTCGTCGCGGCGAATCGGTCACGCAGGGTGCGACGCAGCGCCGCCGCCTCGCGCCTCACGCTCACGTCGTCGAGGCCGCGGCGGAGGAAGATCGCGAGCTCGTCGAGCCGAAACGGCTTCGTCAGGTAGTGGTAGGCCCCCTGGCGGATCGACTCCACCGCGGTGTCGATGGCCCCGTACGCGGTCATCACGATCACCGGCCGCTGCGGCGCGAGGCGGCGTGACTCCGCGAGCAACGACAGCCCGTCGAAGCCCGCCATGCGCAGGTCGGTCACGAGCGCGTCCACCGGCCCTCGCTCCATCCGCTCGATCGCCTCGCTGCCGGAGCTGGTCGCGGTGGCGTGGAAGCCCCGGTCGGACAGGCCCTCGGCGAGGGTCTCGGCCAGCTCGATCTCGTCGTCGACGATGAGCACGTGAGGCGGCGGATCAGGCGATTGCATCGGTCTCTCCTGGGAGGGTCGGCAGTCGGACGGTGGCCCGGGTGCCGCGCGGCGACCGGGGAGAGAGCGCGAGGGTGCCGCGGTGGATCTTCACGATCTCGCAGGCGATCGCGAGCCCGAGCCCGGTGCCCCGCCCCTCCGGCTTGGTGCTGAAGAAGGGCTCGGTCACGCGAGCCATGAGCGCCGGGCTGATGCCGCTGCCGTCGTCGTCGACGTCGAAGCGGACCTCCGCGCCCCCCGCGTCGAGCGCCACCGAGAAGTTCACGCTGCCCCCGGGCTCGCAGGCGTCGCAGGCGTTGAGCAGCAGGTTGGCGAGCGCGTGCTCGAGCAGGCGGCGATCGGCGCGCACCGGCGCGAGGCCCGCCGTGGCGGTCGCGGTGAGCCGGACGCCGGCCTTCGTGAAGCGGTGCTCGACCAGCTCGGCGGCGTCGCGCACCACTGCCGCGGGGTCGAGCCTCTCCAGGGTGGGGCTGTCGCCGCGCGCGAACCGAAGAAACCCGCGGACCACGCCGTCGATGCGCGACGACTGCTCGAGGATGCGCTGGATCGCGTTGGCGTTTCGCGCGTCGCCGCGGAGCCGGTCGAGGAGCTGCTCGGCGCGGCCGTGGATCACGCTCAGGGGCGTCGCGATCTCGTGCGCCACGCCCGCGGCGAGGGTGAGCATCGTGACCGCGCGGCCCTCGCGCTCGAGCTGCTCGTCGCGCTTCTGCTCGAGCTCGGTGAGCGTCAGCTCGCGGAGCATCGCCAGCTCCTTGCGCTCCGCCCGGAGCGCGAAGCCTCCGAACAGCAGCACCAGCGAGACGGCGAGCATGAGGCCGAAGAGGAGCCGCCAGCGCGCGCGCACCACGCGGTCTCGCTCCGACGCCGCGCTCGCGATCACCGCGACGTCCCAGCGACCGAGCTCGCCCGCGTCCACCGTCGCCGTGCCCGCGACCGCGATGCGCTCCGGCAGTCGGAGCGCGGCCGCCTGGGGCCTGGTGAGGCGCGTCGAGGACCGCGAACGGGCCAGCGTGTCGCGCAGCGGCGCGCTCTCGAAGCCCCGCCCCGTTGCCGTGCGGAAGAGCGCCTCGCCGGGCGGACGCAGGGCCACCAGCGCGTCGTCGCCAACGTCGATGCCGCGGAGCAGATCGCCGATGCGCGGGCGCTGCGGCGAGGCCTCCCCCCGCAGCGCCTCCAGCCGCGAGGCGACGGTCGCCCCGATCAGCGAGGCGAGAGTCGACTGCTGGTGCTCAACGTCGGCGAGCGTCGCCTCGGCCTCGCGGTCCTGGTCCCAGAGCCCGAGCGCGGCGACCAGCACCACGGACAGCGCCATCAGGCCGCCGAGCCAGGAGCGACGCCTGGTCCCTCTTCGCAGGGCGAGGGTCGCCCTCACCCTCATCGATCGGCTCTCGGCGGACTGGTCATGCTCGGTACGCACGTCGCAACTCTCGTACCTCCGAACACTCCGCTCGGCACGGCGAGGCCTATGAGCGAGCCGGTGCGCTGAAGGGAGCTGCCCGGGCTCGAGCGCCCCCGCCGGAGAATCTCCGTGTCTCACCGGATCATTTCCCTCCCCGTGGCGGAGGCCTGCGCCCTCGTCCTCGGGCGATCACCCGCGGTATGCGCCGTGCTGACGCGCGCGCCAATGCCTGCACTGGACCCGCGACCCGTCGCCCTGCCCCGTACCCGCCGCCCCAAGAGGGCCGCGGTCCCTGCGATAGTCTGGAGCGTGATCGCGATGCTGGCCTTCTTCCTCCTGGTCGCGGCGAGCTCCGCTCCCGGTCCGTCGAGCGCTTCACACGCCACGGTCGCGGACGGTCCGTGATCACGCGAGCGGCGCCCGATGCGACCCATGTTCGGCGCTGGAGCGAGCGGGCCGTGTTCGCCGCGGCCACGCTCCTCGTGGGCGCGCTCGGGGCGGCGTTCGCGATCGCCTTCCGGCTCGGTCTCCGCGGAGGGTTCATCGCGCTCCTCGGCGAGGACGACGTCCTCGCGGCCTTCGGTCGGATGCCCTGGGCGCTGCGAGTGCTGCTCCCGACCCTCGGGGGCGCGGCGGCTGGGCTGGTGACCGCCCTCGCCTCCCGGCGGCCGGGCTACGGCGTCGGCGAGGTGCTCGAGGCCGTCACGGTGGGCCGCGGCCAGCTCTCGCTCTCGGCGTGCCTCTGGAAGAGCGCGTCGTCCTTCCTGGCCATCGTCACGGGTGGATCGCTCGGCCGCGAGGGCTCCATCGTGCAGTTCGGCGCGGGCGTCGGGTCCGAGGTGGGGCGTCGCCTCGGGGTCACCGCGAACCACGGCCGCGCGCTGGTGGCGGTCGGCACCGGCGCTGGCTTCGCGGCGGCCTACAACACCCCCATCGCGGCGGTGCTCTTCGTCATCGAGGTGGTGCTCGGCGTCGCGACCCTCGACGTGGTGCTCCCGGTGGTCGTCGGCGTCGTGGTCGCGACCGGGCTCACCCGCGCCACCCTCGGCGGCGGCCCCATCTACGGAGCCCGGGACTTCGCCATCGTCTCGTCGAGAGAGCTCCTGGCGCACCTCGCTCTCGGCCTCGCGGCAGGGGTGCTCGGACCGGCCTTCCTCGCCGCCATCGCCCGAGGCGAGCGGCTCTTCGTGGCGGTGGCCAGACCTCGCCCTGCGCGCGGCGCGCTGGGAGGTCTCGGCGTAGGGCTTCTGGCGTGCGCGCTGCCCGGAGTGACGGGCAACGGATTCGAGGCGATCCATCACATCCTGGACGCGAGGTTCGCGGCCGGGATGCTGGCGCTGCTGCTGCTGGCCAAGAGCGTCGCGACGGTCTCCTCCGTGGGATCAGGCAGCCCGGGCGGGGTGTTCACCCCGACGCTATTTCTCGGTGCCGCGCTCGGCGGGCTCGTGGGCCGCGCCGCGCTCGCGCTGCCGGACGTGTTCGGCGCTAGCGTGGTGCCCGGAGGGTACGCGCTGGTCGGGATGGCGGCGCTCACCGCGGCCACCACGCACGCGCCGGTGATGGCCTGCGTGCTTGTCTTCGAGCTGTCGGGCGACTACGCCATCGTGCTGCCGCTGCTGCTCGCGACGGCGGTCGCCACCTGGGTCGCGCGCCAGCTGCGACCGGCCTCGGTCTACACCGACGAGCTCCGGCGCCGTGGCGTCGCCTGGGAGGGCAGCGTCGCCGAGCGGCTGGCGAGGGCGGTGCGCGCCAGGGACATCCTCGAGCTCGATCCCCCGACGGTCTCCGCGGACGCGCCCGTCGAGAGCGCGCTCGCGCTTCTCGAGACCGGTCGCGGACGGCGGGTCTATGTCCTCGACGGATCGACCATCCGCGCGATCGACCTGAACGCCGCCCGCGCGCTCAGGTCGGAGTCGGCGGAGGGGGCGATCGTCGGGCGCACCGCGGGGTCGTGCGCGTCGGCGGTGCCCGTCGCGCAGGTCGAGGACACGCTCTTTGAGCTCAACGAGAAGCTATGGAACGTCGACTTCGGCGAGATCCCCGTGAGCGCCCCGGGGGACGCCTCGAAGGTGCTGGGCGTGGTGACGCGCAGGGCGCTCCTCGGCGCCTTCGACCGTGAGCTGCTCCAACGCGACCTGCTGCTGACCCGGGTGGTGTGGTCCGAGGGCGGACGCGAGGGGGTGGACTACCTGGAGCTGCCAGTGGGGCAGCGCGTGGAGGCGATCGCTCCGCCGTCGCATCTGCTGGGGACCAGGGCCAACGTCGGGACGCTCCGAGAGCGCTACCGCGTCACGGTGGTCGCGGTGCAGCAGTCGATCAACGGTCAGCCCGGGTGGCGCGACCCGGAGGACTCCGCGGCGCTCCACCGGGGCGACCGGCTGCTGGTGATTGGTGAGAGCGCGCGAATCCACGCGCTGCGAGGAGAGATTCCATGAGGAGAGCGAGAAGTTCGTCGACCGGGGCAGCGCGCGGAGGACGCCATGACTGAGCCCGAGGCACCCGCGAAGGTCCGTCGCCCGCTGTGGAAGCTGCTGAAGGAGGACCCTTCGTATCGAGCGACCTTCATCGGGGTCTTCGTGATCCCCGCGGCGCTCATGACGGCGACCGTCGTGTGGATCATACGCGCCATGCTGCTCCACTGAGCCCTGCGGCCCGCTGGGACGGCGCGGTGGGGGGCCTCTATCCGCAGCAGGATCCGCCGCGCGGCTTCGGGCCAGGCTTCACGGCCTCGATGGTGGCCGACGCGACGTAGTCCTCGACGCCCGATCCGGGAATCCACTCGCGAATGAACTCGCGGCTCTCCTCCTTCACGGTGACGTGGATGCCCTCGAAGCCCGCCACGCGGAGCAGCGCGCGGATGGTCTCGACGCTCGCCGCGCCGGACACGCAGGCGGTGAGCGCGCCGACGTCGTTGAGGAGCGCGTCGGGGAGCGGCTGCGTGGTCACCACGTCCGAGATGGCCAGGCGGCCTCCGGGCTTGAGCACGCGAAACGCGTCCTGGAAGACCGCGCCCTTGTCCGGGCTCAGGTTGATCACGCAGTTGGAGAGGATGACGTCGACGGTGTTGTCGGCGACGGGCAGGTGCTCGATCTCACCGAGCCTGAACTCCACGTTCTTCGCGTCGAGCTTCACCGCGTTGGCCCTCGCCTTCGCGACCATGTCGGCGGTCATGTCGACGCCGATCGCGCGCCCGGTGGGCCCCACCTGCCGGGCCGCGAGGAAGCTGTCGAAGCCTCCCCCGGAGCCAAGGTCGAGCACCGTCTCGCCGGGCTTGAGCGCCGCGATCGCCTGCGGGTTGCCGCAGCCGAGCCCCATGTTGGCGCCCTCGGGCACCGCGGCGAGGTCGTCGGCGGTGTAGCCGAGCGCGAGGCTCGCGTCGGCGTTGGGACCGCAGCAGCCGGGCGCGCAGCTCCCGACGGTGGTCGCCCGGGCGACGTTTCCGTACTGCTCGCGCACGGCGGCGCGGACCTCATCCTTCGTCTGTTCGTTCATCCTGGAATCCTCCTGTTGGTGAAGCGTGAAGCCTTCGAGCGCGCCGGGTCAGGCGGCGCAGGGAGAGAGCATGGACCCGCCGGGTCTCGTCGGGCGCACATCAAGCGCTGCTGGGCGACGGGGAGGTCTCCTCCGGTGGGAGGGACGGTCGCCCGAAGAGGTCGAGCCTCGCCTGAGACTGCGGGAGCCCGCAGGGGACGAGGGCCACCCGCGCGGCGAGCTCGCGAACCTCGGCGTGGTAGCGCGCCTCGTTGGAGCGCCGCCGAACGAGGACGGGGTCGGTGACCGGCAGCGGGACGAGGCTCTGGTTCACGACCCAGGCGAAGGGTCGGATCTCCGCGCGCAGGAGGTCGCGCTGCAGCGCCGCCGCCTCGTGCACCGGCGTGGCCTCCGGCAGCGTCACCAAAAGGATCTTCGTGAACGACGGGTCGCGCAGCCGCGGCAGCAGGCGACGCACCTCCTCGGGCGCGCTCCCGGAGGTGCGCAACACCTCGCGGTGGTACGACTCGGCCGCGTCGAGGAGGAGCAGCGTGTGCCCGGTGGGCGCCGTGTCGATGACGACGAAGCCGTGCTCGCCCTCGTCGACGATGCGGGCGAAGGCGCGGAAGACCGCGATCTCCTCGGTGCAGGGGCTCCGAAGGTCCTCCTCGAGGAGCGCTCTCCCGGCCGCGTCGAGCTTCGCCCCGGCGGTGCGCATGACCTCGTCGGAGTAGGCGCGCGTCTCCGCCACCGGGTCGATGCGGCTCACCCTGACGCCGTCGACCGCGGCGCCGAGCGCCTCGACCACATGCGCCGCAGGGTCCGTCGTGGTCAGGTGGACCTTGTGCCCCCGCCGCGCGAGCTCGACCGCGATGTTCACGGCGACGGTGGTCTTGCCGACTCCCCCTTTGCCCATCGTCATGATGACGCCGCGCCCGCCGTCTTCGAGGCTCGGCACCAGCTCCGCGAGCGAGGCGATCGGCACCGCCGCCTGCGAGGGCGCACCGGGCGACGGGATCACCCGGCCGCGCGGCCCGAAGAGCTCGCGGAGCGCGTCCGTTCCAACGAGCCCGAAGGGGAGGAGCGGCAGCTCGGTTCGCGCGAGGCCGCGAAGGCCCGTCGGCATCGCAGCGAGCGCCTCCTCCCCCCGTTGCTGCATCGAGACGGCGAGCGGGTCGCCGAGGTCCTGTGCGCGGAAGATGCCGTTGATGACCAGCTCCTGTCGCTCGACGCCCAGCGCGGCCAGCTCACGCCGCGTCCGCTCGGCCTCGTCCAGCGCCGACCGCTCGGCGCGCGACACCAGCACGAGGGCCGTGCGCGACCCGTCGACCAGGGCGCGGCGCGACCCGTCGTAGAGCGCCTGCTGGGCCTTGAGACCCGCGAGCGGACCGAGGCAGGACGTGCCCCCGACGTTGGCCTCCAGGAAGCCCGTCCACGCGGCGGGCAGCTCGAGCAGCCGCAGCGTGTGCCCCGTCGGAGCCGTGTCGAAGACGACGTGATCGAAGTCGGCGGTCGCGCGCTCGTCCCCGAGCAGCTTGGAGAACTCGTCGAAGGCTGCGATCTCCACGGTGCACGCGCCCGAGAGCTGCTCCTCGATGCTGCGCACGGCGGCCTCGGGGAGCACCCCGCGGTACGGCCCCACCATGCGCTCGCGATAGGAGTGGGCCGCGGCCTCGGGGTCGATGTTCAGCGCCGAGAGTCGCGGCACTCCCGAGATGGGTCGAGGCGTCGCGGCGAGCTTCGTCTCGAGCACCTCGTCGAGGTTGGACGCCGGGTCGGTGCTGACCAGCAGCACGCGTCGTCCGCGCTCCGCGAGCGCGATGGCGGTCGCGCAGGCGACGCTGGTCTTGCCGACGCCGCCCTTGCCGGTGAAGAAGAGGTTTCTCGGTGCGCTGTCGAGGAGGTCCATGGCGCGCCGGTCAGCAGCAGCCGGTCTTCGGCTTGGAGTCGGTGCTCGGCCCGCAGCAGCCGGTCGACGCGGAGGGCGCGACCGCGAGCTTCTTCACGACGACTCCGGCCAGGGCGGCGAGCGTCTCCCGCGAAGGGTACGCCCCCTCGACCGCGATGCGGTCGCCCACGAGCACCAGCGGGAGCACCTCGGTGCCTCGCGCAAGCGCCTCCTTCACGGCGGGCGTCTCGGCGAACGCGCCGGGCTGCTGCGAGAGGTTGAAGCGCTCGACCGCCACGCCCTGCTTCTGAAGCCAGTCGACGTCGGCGGCGAAGCGAGCGAGCTCGGGGTCGACGCTCGGGCCGCAGACCCCAGAGGAGCAGCACATGGCGGGGTCGAACACTCGGATGGTCACAGACATGGGATCTCCCTTTCGTTGATCGTCGATGGACGATGATGTGAACATACGAGGACCATCACAGTCCTCCGACGAGGGCCTTCAGACGACGGAGCGCCCGCGGCTCGATGCAGTAGCAGACGCGAGGGCCATCGACGTCGCCCCGGATGAGGCCCGCGTCCTTGAGCACCTTCAGGTGCTGCGAGACGGTGGACTGCGCGAGCGGCAGCTCATCCACGATGTCGCCGCAGATGCACACGTTCTTGCGCACGAGTACCCGCAGGATCTTCACCCGCGCGGGGTGCCCGATGGCCTTCGAGAGGCTCGCGAGCTCCTCGTCGGCCTCGTCGCCCTCGATGGGGCGCAGATCGGCCAGCTCGCTCGCTGGCGGGCAGCAGGCCGCTGCGATCTGTGATTTTTCACTCATCGTCGAATGGCGATATAGTCTCCGACGCTGGCGCGGTCAACCGGCCTCGTGCGGCGCCTGGGCTCTGGCGAGCGCGAGCAGTCGGGCCGGGCCGACCGGCTCATCGGGAACCCACGGGACGATCGCCACCTTCTTCGCGTGGCGAGCGCGCACGATCTCGATCTGCTCGACCTCGGCCGCGACGCGCTGGCTGAGGCACGGGTCCGCGGAGCCCGCGGCGGCGAGGCTGCTGTTGATGACCCAGCCGAAGGGCTCGATCGCGGCGCGGCGCAGGTCGTCCTGCAGCCGGGCCGCCTCGGAGACGGGCGTGGTCTCCGCGAGCGTCACCAAGAGGATCTTCGTGTAGCTCGGGTCGCGCAGCCTCATGAGGGGCGTGACCGTCCGCCCGGACGCCTGCTGCGCCTCCGGCCCGGTGCCGAGGATCTGTCGGTGATACGAGCCCGTCGTGTCGAGGAGGAGCAGCGTGTGCCCGGTGGGCGCGGTGTCGAGGACGACGAAGTCCGAGCGGGCCTGGCCGATGGTGCGCGAGAACGCCGCGAAGACGGCGACCTCCTCGTAGCAGGGCGAGCGCAGGTCCTCGGCGAGCAGCGCCCGCCCGGCGTCATCGAGGCGAGCGCCGCGCGTCGCCATCACCCGCTCGACGTAGGCCTTCGTCTCTGCGGCCGGATCGATGCGGCTGACCGAGAGGTTGTCGACCTGACCATCGAGCGTCGAGGCGATGTGGGCCGCCGGATCGGTGGTGCTCAGGTGCACGCGGTGACCTCGCGACGCGAGCTCCGCGGCGATCGAGGCCGCGATGGTGGTCTTCCCCACGCCCCCCTTCCCCATGACCATGACGAGCCCCCGCCCCGGCGCCGCGATCTCGTCGACGAGCGTCGAGAGCGGCGGGAGCGACGGCGTGGCGAGCGGCGGGGCGGCGCGCGAGAGCGCCTCGGAGGCGCTGTCGTCGAGGAGGGCCCGGAGCGCTGCGAGGCCCACCATGTTGAAGCCGCGCATGGGCACGCGGAGCGCTGGCAGCCCCTGTAGCCGCGGCGGCAGCGCATCGAGCGCGGCTCTGCCTCGCTCCTCCAGCGCGGCGGCGACCCGATCTCCCCGGTCGGTCGCGGTGAACACCGCGTTGATCGCGAGCTGCTGGTTGCGGATGCCGATGGCCTCCAACTCGCCAGCGGTCCGATCGACCTCGCGGAGCGCGGCCCGATCGGGGCGGGTCACCAGCACGATGGTGGTGCGCGCGCTGTCGGCCAGCGCCTCGACCGCCGCGCCGAACCTCGCCTCCTGCATCTTCAGCCCGGTGTGCGGCCCGAGGCACGAGGCGCCCTGGCTGGTGGACTGGAGGAAGCCGGTCCAGGCGCGAGGCAGGCTGAGGAGCCGCAGCGTGTGCCCGGTGGGCGCGGTGTCGAAGAGCACGTGGTCGAAGGGCACGCTCGGCTGGTCGCCCGCGAGCAGTTCGGCGAACTCGTCGAAGGCAGCGATCTCCACGGTGCACGCGCCGGCGAGCTGCTCGCGAAGCTCCGTGATCTGCCCCTCGGTCCAGAGGGCGCGATAGGGCGAGATCACCCGCTCGCGGTAGTCGTCCGCGGCCCGCTCGGGATCGATGTTGAGCGCCCACAGCTGCTCAACATCGGGCACCGGTGTCGGCTCGTTGGAGAGCGCGACGCCCAGCATCTCGTCGAGGTTCGACGCGGGGTCGGTGCTCACCAGCAGGATGCGCCTCCCGGCTCCCGCCAGGCGGATCGCGGTCGCGCAGGCGAGCGCCGTCTTCCCGACGCCACCCTTGCCAGTGAAGAAGAGGAAGCGGGTCGGCTGCTCGAGGAAGGTCGCCTCCGGGTGCTCGTGCGCCTCGGGACTCGTCGCGCTGTTCATGCGGTGCCTCCGCCGACGGAGGTAGCACGCAGCGTCGATCGCTGTCGTTGCGCCGCAGGCTCCATGCGGTGGCCGGGCCCGCGGCGACAGGTACAGTGATCAGCAGGAGGCCGATGATTCGCTGGTGCGCCTACTGTCAGCGGTATCAGGGCGATGTCGAACCGTTCGACGACTACTCGGTCACGCACACCATCTGCGAAGCCTGCGTGGCGAAGGGCGCGCTGCTGAGGCCCCCGCCCCCGTCGATCAAGGCCATCCAGGCCTTCCTCTCGAGAATCGCTCGGTCCGGCGTAGAGCCCGGGCTCACCGCCGCGGAGGTCGTGGCGCAGGGCGATGCCCTCGGGCTCGACCCCTTCGACCTGCTGCGGGGCGTCGTGCAGCCGGTGCTACGCCAGATCGGTGACCGCTGGGCGCGCTCGGAGGCAACCATCGCAGAGGAGCACCGCGTCTCGGCGCTCTGCTCCACGGTGATCCAGACGATGATCGCGCGGGAGACGGACCTCGCGGCGTTGCGGAAGACGCAGCCTCCGGCGGTGCTGCTCGTCGTCGCCGAGGGCAACCAACACACGCTGGGGGCGCAGATCCTCGAGGTGTTCCTGCTACGTCATCACGTCCCGACCTACGCGGTCTATCCCGCGCTGCCGGCGCACGAGATCGTCGCGCTCGCGCGCAGGCTGCAGCCGCGCGTGGTGGCGATCAGCGCGGCGGTGCCGGAGCAGATTCCATCCGCATCAATCGTCGCCGAGCAGCTCTCCGCGCAGCCTCCCGCCGTGCGCCCGCTGGTCGTCGTCGGCGGGCGAGCGCTCGACGGCGGGCCCTCGCTGCCCGCGGGCTCACCGCTGATTGCGTGCAACGACGTCCACGCGCTGCTCGAGCTCGTGTCGCGCGCTGCGCCGTAGGCTCCCGGCGAAGGACCCCAGAACGACAACGGCCCCGGAGATTTCTCTCCGAGGCCGTTGTCTCCTGCGTGGCTCCGACTGCTGGACTCGAACCAGCGACCCGGCGGTTAACAGCCGCCTGCTCTACCAACTGAGCTAAGTCGGATCAGTTGAGGGACCGCCCTTCTACACCAACGATCAGGGGTGTCAACAACTTCTTCGATCGATGGCGGACGGGCCTCGCATTTGATGGGCACCTGTGGCATCCAACGGGCCCCTCGGAACTGCCGTCGCCAAATTTTGAGCGCGCGACGGCGAACGCACGGAGACCACGAATGAGCCACAACGGCACGAGCACCGCGCAGGGTGAGGCCGATCCGAACACCGATCCCACCAGCACGATGCCCCCCGAAGAGGTGGACGACAACATCGGCAACCGTATCGGACCGCCTCCCTCTCGACCTGCAGCCATCGACGATGACGAGCAACCGACGGACGACGGCCTGGTAGAGGCGAGCGCCGGTGAGGGCAGCGAGGCCGATGAGGCCGGAGAAGCCGCGGGCGCTGAGCCCGAGCCGGGCAACGCGCTGCACGATCCCACCAAGAAGAAGCGCCGTCGCAAGAAGGGCCGCGGCGCCGGTCAGTCCGCGGAGGGCGCCGGCAACAGCGCGCCGCAGTCGCAGGGCGGCGGCAGCCACGCCAACGGCCCCGCGCACCGCGCGTTCAAGATCGGCGACAAGGTTCGGGCGCGCGTGCTCGAGATCGGCAACGGCGGCGTTCTCTGCGACCTCTGGGGCAAGGAGAAGGGCGTCCTCGACCTCCGGGAGCTCCAGGTCGACAACGCCGACCCGAAGGCCGGCGACGCGGTCGAGGTGATCGTCCTCCAGGACGGCGCTCGCGGCGGCTACCTGGTGGTGACGCGCGACATGGCGCGGGCCGAGCGCGGACGCGAGATGGCCGCGCAGGCCTACAACGCCAACGAGCCCGTCGAGGGTCTCGTCACGGGCCTCAACAAGGGCGGCCTCGAGGTCGATGTGAGCGGCGTCCGGGCGTTCTGCCCGAGCTCTCAGGTCGACGTGAGGCTCCCGTCGCAGCCCGAGCTGCAGGCGATGGTGCTCTCCCGCGAGCTGTTCCGCGTGACCTCGATGATCGAGGGCGGGCGCGAGCTGGTGGTGTCGCGCCGGGCGCTGCGCGAGGGCGAGGTGCGCGAGCGCGCCGAGCAGGCCGCGGCGAACATCAAGGTCGGCGATCGCGTGAAGGGCGTCGTCGTCTCCGTGCGCGATCACGGCATCTACGTCGACCTCGGCGGCATCGAGGGTCGCATCCAGCTCCAGGAGATCTCGCACGACCGCGGGGCGCGTCCGCACGACGTGGCCCGCGTCGGCGACGAGATCGAGGCCCAGGTGCTGCGCATCGACATCCCGGCGCCTGCCGCTCCCGCGAAGCCTGAAGAGGCCGAGGCGGCCGCGACCGAGGCTCCCGCCGCCGACGCTCCCGCGGAGGGCGCCGTCGAGGGTGCCGCCGAGGGCGCCGAGGCCGGCAAGGACCGTGGCGACCGCGACCGCAAGAAGGCCCGCTTCTCGCGCCGCCCGGAGGGCACCCCCCGGGTCGAGCTGTCGCGCCGCGCGATCGAGGTCGATCCCTGGAGCGACGTGCACAAGCGCTTCCCGATCGGCAGCGTCCACAAGGGCAAGGTCGTTCGGATGCAGCCCTTCGGCGCCTTCGTGGAGCTGGAGAAGGGCCTCGACGGCCTGCTGCACGTGAGCGAGATCGGCGACCGCCGCATCGAGCACCCCAACGAGGTGCTCAAGGAGTCGCAGGAGGTCAACGTGCGCGTGACCAAGATCGACCGGCAGGCGCGCCGCATCGGTCTGGCCCTGCTGCCCGAGGGCATCACCGAGGAGCAGCTGAAGCAGTCGGTGCAGCCCCGCCCCGGGATGATCACCACCGCGAAGATCGTCGAGCACGAGTCGTTCGGCGTGTTCGCGCAGCTCGACAACACCGTCGGCAAGGTCGGCCGCGGGCTGATCATGCCGCAGGACAGCAACGTGCCCCGCGGCGGCGACCTGAAGAAGGCCCTCCCGGTCGGCATGGAGGTCAAGGTCAAGGTCGTCGAGATCGAGCGGGGGAGGCTGAAGCTGTCGATCCGCGCGGCGATCCACGACGAGGAGCGGCAGGCGTATCGCGCCTACCAGCAGCAGGCGAACTCCACCACGGTGGGCGTCTCCCTGGCGGACAAGCTCCGCAAGCTCAACCTCGGCCGCTGATCCATCGCGCGTTCAACGTGACGCGCGCCTCCTCCCTCCTCCCGCTCATCGCTCTCCTCCTCTCGGCCTCGTGCCGGCGCCCGTCGGGTGCCGCGCGCGACGTCCCGGCGGCTCCGTCCGTCCGTGACGCCGCGGTGAGAGCGGAGCCCCCGTCGCCCGCGCCCCGATGGTGCTTCGAGCCCATGGAGCGCGCCGACCTCCGCGCCATCGACGACGAGGGTCACCTCTGGACCCTCCGGGGCGACGCCCTCTCCCGCGACGGGGACGCGCGCCCCGCTCGCCTCGAAGCGGAGCTCCCCTGCCCCTCGCCAGGGACCTGGGCGATGGAGTTCATCCCCGGGGGATCGGCCGCGGCGGTCGTCGACGGGCGCTTCTACGTGCGCTCCTCGCGGGCGGCGCCCTTCGTCGTGACGCCGATCTGCACCGACCTCGGCGGCGCCCCCTGGTCGCCGGGGGCGCAAGGCGGCTGGGGCGTCGTCGCCAACGCGTGGCGCGCGGTGGGCCCCGGGCTGCTCATCACCCGCGAGCCCAACCCCGCCATCGGATGGTACGCGGTGACGGCCCTCGACCGCAGCATCACCGCGGGCGTCCTCGACGGCAGCCAGTCGCTGCTCTCCCTGATCAACGAGGGTCACCTGATCCTGGTGGACCAGCGGCAGACCGTGGCGGGCGAGGTGCTCGCGGCGCGGGGCGAGTCCTTCACCACGCTGTCACGCACGGCGGCGGGCGTGGTGGCGGCGCACGACGCGGCCGACGCGCGGCGGGTGCTGGTGACCTCCCGCTCGCTCTCGGAGGACTTCGTCCGCGTCGAGGCGCGCCGCGATTCGTCCTCGCCTACGCGCGCGGTGGTGGCCGTCGACCTGGCGCGCTTCATCGCCGTCACAGACGACTCCGTGGAGCTCAGCGTCGACCGCGGGCGCACCTTCCGCACGGCGCTCCGGCGGAGCCCTCCGGACGGGGGCGGAGCGTCCTTCGAGCGTCCGCACGTCGGGCGCCTGCGGGACGGGCGACTCGCGGTCGCCACCCGCGACGGTCTCGCCGTCGACCGCTGCCGGTGAGCGTTCGCGCCGCCGCTGCGGTATCTTCCGCCTCGAAGCTCCTGATGGACCCCATTCGATGCGATGTCCTGGTGCTGGGTGGCGGCCCTGCCGGTTCGGTCACCGCGGCGCTGCTGGCCCGCGACAACATCTCGGTGACCCTGCTCGAGCGGGCGCGATTCCCCCGGTTTCACCTGGGGGAGTCGCTTGCCCCGGCGGCGACCGCGGTGCTCGACGAGCTCGGGCTGCGCGAGACCATCGACGGCCGATACCTCCGCAAGCACGGGGTCGCGGTGCGGTGCGCTCGCACCGGGCGCCAGGAGCGCTTCCGCTATGACGAGGCCTTCGAGCCCGGCGCGGCGCTCGCCTGGCAGGTGCCGAGGGCGGACTTCGACGACGTGCTGCTGCGGTGCGCTCGCGCTCACGGCGCCGAGGTGCTGGAGGGCCACGCCGCCGAGGACGTGGTCTTCGAGGAGGGCTACGCGCGAGGCGTGATCGCCCGCCGCGAGGACGGTCGGCAGGTGTCCGTGCGGGCCCGGCTCATCGTCGACGCCACCGGGCAGGACGCGCTGCTGGCCGGGCGCCGCGGTGACCGCCACCCGGTGGCCGGCATGGAGCGGACGGCCCTCTCCGCGCACTACCGCCACGTCGCCCGCGCCGAGGCCGAGGCCGAGGGCGACCTCGAGCTCATCCTCTTCCCCCACGGCTGGATCTGGAACATCCCCTTCCTGGGTGAGGTGAACTCCGTCGGGGCGCTCTGCGCCAACAACTGGATGCGCGCCCGGCGCTCCGCGGAGCCCCTGGAGTCCTTCTTCGACCGCACCGTCGAGGACGCCTCCTTCGCGCGGGAGGCCCTCTCCACCGCCACGCGCCTCACGCCGGTGCTCGCCCACCAGGCGCTCACCTGGAGGGCCAACCGCCGCGTCGGCGACGGGTGGCTCACCGTCGGCGACTCCGGCGGGTTCACCGACCCGCTGCTCTGCGCAGGCACCACGCTGGCCATCGTAGGCGCCGCGCAGGCCGCCGCCGCGATTCGCGGGGCCCTCGACCGCGGGGACGTCTCCGCCGGGCGCTTCTCCCCTTTCGCGCGCGCCCTCGACGAGGCGAGCGACCTCTTCCTCGGCACCACCCGCGCGCTCTACGCCGACGAGCTGAGCGAGGTGCTCCTGGGCGGCGGGGCGCGCTCCGACCGCCGGGCCTTCGCGTCGATCCTCGCGGGCGACGTCTTCGGCGACGACCCGCCGTGGCGCGCCGCCTGGCGAGAGCGCTACCACCAGTCCGCCGAATACCCGATCGGGTAAGGCCCCCCCTTTCTGGGCCTCGCTCAGCGCACGTCCATCACCTCGACCTGCTCCCCTCGGAGCACCCTCGCGACGGGCCAGCGGGCCAGCGTCTCCGGCGTCACCGGGGTGCACTCGCTCGTCCCGAGGGCCCGCGCGACGTCCTCGTTGGCGGACACCACCAGCGTCACCGACGCGCCGCCCCCATATACAAGAATCGCCTCCATCAGCGACACGCGCTCGCCTCGCCAGGTGATGCGCCGCACCGGCGAGGCGTCCGCGCGCTCGGGGCAGTCCCAGAAGCCCGTCGGGTCGCCGTAGCGCGCCCGCATCGCCTCGAAGTGGCCGCGCAGCGCGGTGACGTCGTCGAGCCTGGACAGCACCTGCACCTTCACCAGCACCTGCGGGCGCGGCGCCACCTGGGCGACCACGCGCGCTCCCTGGTCGAGCACCTCCTCCCAGAGCGGGGCGTCGGCCCGGCTCCCTCGGCCCTCTCGCATCGCCGGGCGGGCGGCGCGAAGCGCGTCGAGGCTCATGCCCAGGTACACCCCGCGGAGCTCGTCGGGCATCCAGCGCGCGGACTCCGCGGCGATGCCCTGGAGCGCGGCGCGGGCCCCGGCGGAGGGGGACGGCGCGGCGGCGCGGGGACGGGGAGGAGGCGGAGGAGGAGGGACGGAGGCGCGCCAGGAGATGAGCCCCACCAGGAGGGCGATGGCGAGGAGCGCGGTGACGAGGAAGGTCCAGGGGCGGAGCACGGCGGGGCGGGAGCTTCGCACGGCCCCTCGTGGCTGTTCAGCCGAAGGCGAGGCGCATCAGGGTGAAGAGCACCCCGGCGAGGAGCATCGTGACCGGGAGCGTGAGCACCCAGGCGATGACGATGTTGCGGATGGTGGTCTGCTGCACGCCGGCGCCCTTGGCCACCATGGTCCCCGCGATGCCCGAGGAGAGGACGTGGGTGGTGCTCACCGGCAGGCCGGTGGCGCTCGCGATGCCGATGGTGCTGGCGGCGACGAGCTCGGCGCACGCGCCCTGGGCGTAGGTGAGGTGCGCCTTGCCGATCTTCTCCCCGACGGTGACGACGATGCGCCGCCAGCCGACCATGGTGCCGATGCCGAGCGAGAGGGCGATGGCGATGAGCACCCACGAGGGCGCGTAGTCGGTCAGCCGACGCAGGGCCTTGCGATCGCTGGCGAGGGCGCGCGCCTCGCTCGAGGAGAGGCCGAGGCCGCCGCGCTTCATCAGCGCCTCCAGGGACTTGTCCGCGGTGAGGATCTCCTGGCGCACTGCGAAGCGCTCCGCGCGCGGGATCTCGGCGATGCGACCGCGGCCCGCGAGGTGCCGACGCACGCCCAGGAACTGCGTGCGCACGACGGTGGCGTCGGAGGAGCCCGCCCGATCGCGGTGGCGCTCGATGGTCTGCTCGATGGAGTCGACCGCGCGGAGGGTGCGCTGGATCTCCGCCTGCGTGGCGCCGGCGTCGAGGGCGAAGCCCGCGGGGACGATCCCGATGAGGATCAGCATCACGAGCCCGACGCCCTTCTGGCCGTCGTTGGAGCCGTGCGCGAGGCTCACGCCGGAGCAGGTAGCGATGAGCATCGCACGGATGAGCGGGGGCGGCGGGACGTCCTGGACGGGCGGCTCGTGCATCGCGTGGCTGCGCCCGAAGAGCCGCTTCACCAGCAGCAGCAGCAGCCCCGCGGCGAGGAAGCCGAAGAGCGGCGAGATCACCAGCGAGAGCATCGTCTCGGCGACCTTGGTGAGGTTGATCCCCTGGCCGAAGACGTGGCCCGCGCGCATGGAGTTGGCGAGGCCGACGCCGATGATCGAGCCGATGAGCGTGTGCGAGCTCGAGGCGGGGATGCCGAGGTACCAGGTGCCGAGGTTCCAGAGGATGGCCGAGAGCAGCAGGGACAGCACCGTCGCGATGCCGATGCCCGAGCCGCCCGCCACCACGAGGTCGAGCGGGAGCAGCTTGATGATCCCCATGGCGACGGAGATGCCGCCGAGGAGCACGCCGGTGAAGTTGAAGAGGGCCGAGAGCATGACGGCAGCCGTCGGCTTGAGCGCGTGGGTGTAGATCACCGTCGCGACGGCGTTGGCCGTGTCATGAAACCCGTTGACGAACTCGAAGCCCAACGCGATGGCGAGGCAGACGAAGAGCAACAGCGCGCTGCCGGTGCTGAGGCCGTGGTCGAAGAGTGGGTTCATCCGGGCGACTGCCTCGTTACCTTTCCCGGAGCGCCGCGGCCAGAATCAGGAGGCCGCGTACCCGGTGTCGACCGCGGGAGCATAGGCGGGTCTCGTGGCAGGACGGTGACAACTTCGCCCCAGGGCGGCGGGGGGGGTCGTCAGCGGCAGATGTGAGGGTGGCAGCCCGCGGGGTCGCCCGCCGCGCGCGCCGACATGCGAAACGCGCCGGTCACGTCGCAGGCCCAGAAGGGCGGCGAGGCCTCGGTCTGCGGCGCGACGCTGCGGTGCGTCCCGCAGGAGCAGGTGCCGTCGCGGCGTTGGTAGCAGAGCTCGATGTCCGCGGCGGTCGGGCAGTTGTTGCGAACGCGCACCTCCACGCTGTCGATGTCCCCGCAGTGGGTGCCGCGGACGCCATAGACGATCTCCACGCAGCCATCGAGGCATGCCTATCCGGTTACCACCCAAGCGGCGGGAAGCTACCGGAGCGACGCCGCGCTGCGTCATCGCACGCCGCTCGCGTGGTGGTTGCCCGTGACCGCACGATACTGGGAGAGCATCGACGCGCTTCTCTTACGTGTGTCGAACGCCGCTAACTTCGTTTCGATTGATGACTTCGGCCTCGCTGCAAAGGAACTGCGCGAGCGGCTAGAGGCGGGAGAACGACCTTCCGATATCGAACAAGGGTTCGCCTTGGCGACAAAGATGAATGAGTCGTTTGATAAGAGAGTGTCGTGTATATGCTGACGCTATCAGATGGCGCGGCGGGTTGCTCTGCGAATGGCTTCCTTTCGTTCCTTGCGAAGATCCAAGAGGATCTGCCTCTCTCGGGCGAGGATTTTCAGCGTCTTGCTGATATCCATGTTGATTTCATCGACCCTTGCGACGTCCTCTGGGCGTGCGACTACCACTCTGCTCGATGGCCTTCTCCGCATACAAAACCTCCTGCGGCGTCGTGCCGCGCGGTGCGATACGCCACCTTCGGATCACGGATTCAATGTTCCGCAACCAAAATCGACATGGCGCCAATGACGCACCACGCCATCACGTCCGACCGCTTGGGTGGTAACCGGATAGGCATGCATCGAGGTTGGTGCACGCCGAGCGCAGCGTGGCGCCGCAGGAGGCGCGGTCGGGCGCGCAGACGGAGACGCCCCCGGTGGTCATCGCGCAACAGGCTCCGCTGCAGTCCCCGTCGGCGGAGCAGATCGGGAGGCACGTGGGGGCCGGGCCGACCCAGACGCATGCCTCGCCCGACCGGCAGGCGGGCGTGCAGCTTCGTCCCGCCGGGGCGCCGGGCAGGCAGGTGTACCGCTCGGAGGGCGCGCAGACCGAGCGGGTGCCGCCCGCGACCCGGTCGGCGATCTCGACGCAGCAGCCCGACGGGCAGTCGGCGTTGGTCTCGCAGGGCGCCGCGCAGCGAACTCCCTCGGCGCCCCAGTCGACGCAGGCGTTGTCGAGCGCGCAGGACTCCCTGCCGCACTGAAGCCGACCCCCAGGGCCGACGAGCCAGGCAGCCTCGACGCAGGCCCCCTCGGAGCCGCCGAGCGGCACCGCGCAGACCTGCAGTCCCCCGTCCATCGCCGGGCAGCGGGTGCCCGTGGAGCAGCCCGCGCCGCAGCGGCAGTCGGTCTCCGCGCGGCACACCCGACGCTCGCCCTCGGCGCAGGCAGCGCTCCCCTGGTCGCCCCCGCACCCGAGGAGCATCCACGCCATCAGCAGCACCCATCGCCAGGGAACCATTCGCTGCCGTGATGAATGGCACATCACCGCGGCGTGTCGAGCCCCGCGGGCCGCTGATAGAGTCCGCGCCGTGTCGAGCGAAGACGCCTCCCCGCGCCATTGGATCACGGCCGTCGCGGTGGTCGTCGCGGCTGCCGCGCTCACCTTTGCGCCTTCGCTCTCCGGCGGCTTCGTCTGGGACGACCAGCTCCTCATCGTCGCCAACGAGCGCGTGCGCGACCTCGCCGCCCTCCCCCAGGTCTTCGGCCGCAGCTTCTGGGACGTCTCCATCGCCAGCGCCGACATCCGAGGCGGCTCGTACTACCGCCCGCTGATCGCGGCGGCGTTCGCCGTGGAGTTCCAGCTCTTCGGGCTGCGCGCCTGGGGCTACCACGCGGTCAACGTCGCGCTCCACCTCGCGTGTACCCTGCTCGTCGCCCGCTGGCTCTTCGCCCGCCTGCGCACCGACGACCCGGGCGCTCCCCCGCCGGTCGCCGCCGCCGCGCTGGGCGCCGCGCTCTTCGCGCTGCATCCCTCGCGCGTCGAGTCCGTCGCCTGGATCTCCGGCGGCACCGACCTCTGGGCCACCCTCTTCGCCCTCGCCGCGCTCGGCGCCTGGCAGCGCGTCCGCGGCCCCCAGGGCATCATCGGGACCACCCTCGCCACCCTCGCGGCGGCCCTCTGCAAGGAGTCCGCGCTGGTGCTCCCGCTGCTCCTCGCGATCGAGCGCGGCCGACGTCCGTGGCGCGACCTCGCGGCCCCCTCCGCCGCCGTCGCCGCCGTCGTCGCGGCGCGGCTGTACTTACTGGGTCCGGTATTCCATGGCGAGGGTGAGGGCCTCCCCGGAGCGGCGGCGCGCGTGCTCTCCTCCGTAGGTCACCTCGTCCGCCTCGTGCTCGTCCCGTGGCCTCCGACGGTGATGCCCGCGCTCGTCCGCTTCGACGCCTCCGGCCCCGTAGCCTACGACGCCTGGTCGGTGGCGCTCGGCGCGCTCTTCCTCACCGGCGCCGCGGCGCTCCTCCTCGGCTCCCTCCGAAGACCTCCGCTCCGCCCCTGGGCGCGGGACCTCTCGATCCTCCTCGTCTCCCTGGCCCCAGCGGTCAACCTCGCTCCGCTGCGCCTCCAGACGCTGGTCGCCCCGCGCTTCCTCTACCTCCCGCTCCTCGGGGTCTGCGCGCTCCTCGCCCGCGGCCTTTCGCGCGTCCCTCCCTCCCAGGCTCGCGCAGTGGCCATGGCGTGCGGCGCGGGCCTCCTCGTCTGCGCCTCGCTGGTCGTCCGGCACACCGCGGCCTTCGCCTCGTCGGCCGACCTCTGGGCCTGGGAGGTCGGGATCAACCCCGACAACCACTTCGCCCTGAAGGCCCTCGCCATCGCCCGCACCCGCGAGCGCCGGCCGATCGAGGCGCTGCAGCTCTCGATCCGCGCCTTCGAGGCGGCGGGCCGGACGCACGCCCGCCAGGCCCGGGTCGACCGCGCCCTGGACGTCGCGAGCCGGGTGAGCGACCTCACCCCCGAGGCCGACCAGGAGACCCTCGTCGCGGTGAGGTCCTTCCTAGAGGCCTTCGCGCCCGGAGGCCACGGCCCCGCGGTGCTCTCGACCCGCGCGGTGCGGCTCCGCCTGCCCCTTGACGAGGCCGACCGCGACGGCCGCATCCGCCACGCGTGGCGCATCCCCTACGCCATCGCCCTCGCCCGCACCCTGCGCTACCAGGAGTCCGAGGCCGTGCTTCGGGCGATCCTCAGGGACCAGGGCCGAGACGCGCTCGCGTGGCGCAACCTCCTCCTCGTCACCGCCTGCCAGGAGCGCTGGTCCGACGCGCTCTCCGCCTGCGCGCCCGCCCTCCGCGCCAGCCCCTCCGACGCCACCGCGCGGCACCTCTGCGAGGCCATCGCGCGCGCCGAGGCGCTCTCCAGGGCGACACCGGCAGCGCCCCTCGACGCCCTGGTGCATCGCTCCAGGCTGCTGCTCTCCATCGGCGCGCGCGAGCTGGTGCGCCGCATGGTCGAGCCGGCCGCCGCGCAGCACCCCGAGCGGGCCGACCTCACGCTGCTGCTGGTGAGGGCCGACCTCGCGGACGGCGTGCTCGACCGGGCCCGAGCGAGGCTCGACGCGCAGCGCGCCCGAGGCACTACGCCCGAGCTCGAAGCGCTCGGTCATGAGCTCGATCGACACGCGTCTCCCTGAGCGGCCGTCGACGTATATTCGCTGCGTGAAATCCCACATGGCCATCGCGGGCCTGGTCGCGCTCGCTCTCCACGGCTGCGATGACGCCGCCCCCGCCGTATCCGACGCGGCACCCATCGACGCGGCCCCCATCGACGCGGTCGTCGTCGATGACCTGGCGTTGACCACCGACGATCGCCCCGTCGACCCGCCGCGCGACGTGCCGCCGCCCATCGACCTGGGCTCCGGTCCGATCGATCCGTCGAGCTGGCCCGTCGACCGACCGGGACCCTATCGCGTCGGCTACCGCACCTTCCGCCACACGTACACGCCGCGCGGGAGCTCCACGCCCCGCACCATCCCGCTTCACATCTGGTATCCGACGCTGGTCGCCGAGGGGGCGCACCCCACCTACGCGCTGATCTTCCGCGACACCGAGTCCTTCATCGACGCGCCGCCCGCGCCGCCCGCGCACCCCCGCGGCTACCCCGTTCACGTCTACTCGCACGGCCACCAGGGCTTCGGCCCCACCAGCCATTTCCTGATGCGCTACTTCGCCTCGCACGGCTGGATCGGCGTCGCCCCGGACCACATCGGCAACACCCTCCTCGACACGCCCGACCCTCGGCCCGTGCAGATCTACTACTGGCGCTCGCTCGACGTGAGCGCCGCCCTCGACGCCGTCTCCGCCTTGCCCCCGGGCGACCCGCTCTCCGGGCGCCTCGACGCCCGCGCGGCCATCCTCTCGGGTCACTCCTTCGGAGTGCACACGCTCTGGGCGAGCGCGGGCGCGACCTTCGACGTCGACACCATCCGGCCGCGCTGCACCCCGAGAATCTCCTGCACCGAGGCCGACCTCGCGGAGTTCGGTCGGGGCGTCGCCGACCCCCGCTTCGCCGCGGTGATCCCCATGGCCGGCGCCATCGACCGAAGCTGGTTCGGCGCGTCAGGGCACCGCTCGGTGCGCGTGCCGGTCTTCTCCATGAGCGGCACCCTCGACCCCGTCGGCGCCGACGCCCAGTTCGACTCCACCTCGGGCGTAGACCTCACCTGGATCGACGTCCGCGGCGGCTGCCACCAGTTCTTCGCCCTGGGCCGCTGCCCGATGATCGACGACGCCCTCCAGGGCCCGATCGTCGGCACCTACGCCCTGGCCTTCGCGCGGCGCCACCTGCTCGGCGACACCAGCCCGGCCGTGCGCGCCATCCTCGACGGCACGCGGTCCGTCCACGAGCGGGTCACCCTCCGCCATCACCCCGCGACACCCTGACCTCGGGGCGACGCGCTTACAATCCCGTATACTCCCCCGCCGCCCTCAACCGCTGTCCGGAGGTCCCTCTTGCACGCGACGTATGCCTCCCGCTGGTCGCTCGCGCTCGCGCCGCTCTTCGCGGTCGCCTGCAGCGACGCCACGCCGCCTGCAGCTACGCCCGACGCGGGCGTGGCGCAGCCCCCCGCCACGGTGACTTACAGCCCGCCCGAGCCGGTGCTCCGCCGGCTCACCAGGGGGCAGTACGTCAACGCCATCCACGACCTGCTGGGAGACGACCTGCTCGTCACGCGGCCGATGGAGCCCGACGTCCCGCTCGGCGGCTCGGTCTCCGTCGGCGCGGCCAGCACCAGCATCTCCCGGCGCGGCGTGGAGCAGTACGAGGCGCTGTCCTACGACATCGCCGAGCAGCTCCTCCGCACCGAGGCGCGCCGCGCCCGCGCGGTGGGCTGCACCCCGACCGGCACCGCCGACGCGGCCTGCGCGGAGAGCTTCCTCCGCGCCACCGGCCGACGGCTCTGGCGCCGCCCCCTCACCGACGCCGAGCTCAGCGCCCTGGTTACCCTGGCAGGTAATGCCGCCACCACCCTCAACGACTTCCACCGGGGCCTCGAGTACGCGCTCGCGGCGATGCTCCAGTCGCCGCATTTCCTCTTTCGCGCCGAGCTCGCCGAGCCCGCGTCGGGCTCCGGCACCGCCCGCTTCAGCCCCTACTCCCTCGCCTCCCGCCTCGCGTTCTTCCTCTGGAACAGCCCCCCCGACGACGCCCTGCTCACCGCCGCGGCGGAGGGGCGCCTCGACTCCGAGGAGGGCCTCCGCGCGGAGGTCGAGCGCATGCTCGCCTCGCCCAGGCTCACCCGCGGGCTGCGGGCCTTCGTCACCGAGTGGCTCGGCCTGCAGCTCCTCGACGGCGTGTCGAAAGACCCGATGGTGTTCACCTCGTTCAGCGCCGACGTGCCCGCCGCCGCCCGGGAGGAGACGCTCTCCCTCGCGGAGCACCTCGCGATCACCCGCGACGCCGACTTCCGGGAGATCGTCACGACGCGCGAGACCTTCGTGAACCGCCGCCTCGCGTCGATCTACAACGTGCGCGCCCCGTCGCAGACGAGGGCCGACGGCTTCGGCCTCGTCACCCTTCCGGCGGACTCTCCCCGCCGCGGGCTCCTCGGTCACGTGAGCGTGCTCGCCCTCGCGGCGCACCCGGTCTCCACCTCCCCGACGCTGCGCGGGAAGTTCATCCGCGAGTCGCTTCTCTGCAACGAGGTGCCGATGCCGCCGGTGAACGTCAACACCGCGCTCCCCGAGCCGTCGGCCTCGCTGCGCACGATGCGAGAGCGCCTGATCCAGCACCAGGCCGACCCGACGTGCCGGTCGTGCCACCTGCTGCTCGACCCCGTCGGCCTCGCGCTCGAGCACTTCAACGGCATCGGCGCGTGGCGCCCCGACGACCGGGGCGCCCGCATCGACCCGAGCGGCAACCTCGACGGGGTGAGCTACCGCGACGCGCTCGGGCTCACGCAGACCATCCACGACTCGCCCTCGTTTCCGCGCTGCGTGACCACGAGGCTCTACCGCTTCGCCTACGGCCGCCACGAGACCGACGGCGAGGTGGCGGAGGTCGGGAGGCTCACCCAGGACTTCGCGTACGGCGGCTACCGCCTGCGGAGGTTGATGTCATCCATCGCCACGAGCGCCGCGTTTCGCCGCGCCGACGGCGTCGCCGGGAGGCAGCCGTGAAGACCCGCATCCACCGACGAACGCTCCTCAAGGGCCTGCTGGGCGGCGCCGCGATCTCCATCGGGCTGCCTCCGCTCGAGTGCTTCATCAACGCCAACGGCACCGCCTACGCGGGCGGCGGGAGCAGCTTCCCCAAGCGCTTCGGCGTCTTCTTCTGGGGCAACGGCGTGCTCCCCGCGCGCTGGAACCCTACCTCCGAGGGCACCGACTACGCGCTCTCGCCGCAGCTCATGCCGCTGAGCGCGCTCAAGTCCGACCTGACGGTGATCTCCGCGTCGCGCGTGCTCACCACCAACTCCTCGCCGCACCTCTCCGGGCCGACGGGGCTCTTCACCGGCGACGCGATCGTCGGCGGTACCGTCACCCGCCCCAGCATCGACCAGGTGCTCGCGGCGGAGATCGGCGGAGAGACCCGCTTCCGGTCGCTGGAGATCGGGGTGCAGCGCTCGGAGAACAGCTACTCATACAGCGGCCCCAACCAGGTGAACCCGCCGGAGACCTCCCCCCGCGCGTTCTTCAACCGCCTCTTCGGCGAGGGCTTTCGAATGCCCGGGGAGATGACCGCGGTCGACCCGCGGGTGCGCCTGCGCCGCAGCGTCCTCGACGCGGTGGGGGCCCAGGCGAGCGACCTTCGCAACCGCCTCGGCGCCGCCGACCGCATCCGGCTCGAGCAGCACCTGGAGGGCGTGCGCGGCCTCGAGCGCCAGATCGCGCGCCTCGAGGAGAACCCTCCCAACCTCGCCGCCTGCCGCCGCCCCGACGCGCCCCCAGAGGCCTTCGCCGACCTCGAGGGCCGCCCTCAGATGTCGGCCATCTCGCGCGCGATGTCCGACCTCATGGCGATGGCCCTCGCCTGCGACCAGAGCCGCGTGTTCTTCAACATGTACTCGCAGTCGGTGAACAACACGCTCTTCCCGGGCGCTCCGGCGGGGCACCACCAGCTCACGCACGACGAGCCCGGAGAGCAGCCGATGGTCGACGCCATCGTGCGGCTCATCATGAGCGACCTCGCGTACTTCCTCACCGCGCTGCGCAACGTGCGCGAGGGCGACGGCAACCTGCTCCAGCACTCCATCGTGCTCTGCACCACCGACTGCTCCTACGGCAGGTCGCACTCCATCGACGACTATCCGCTCATCATCGCGGGCAGCGGCGGCGGGGCCCTCGCCACCGGCCGGCACATCGCCGCGCGCGGCGAAAACGCCTGCAAGGTGTCGCTCTCGATCCTCCGCGCGATGGGCGTGCGGGCGCCGGAGTTCGGCGTCGGCGCGGGCCGCACCACCGACGGGCTCTCGGCGCTCTCCCCATGAAGCTCCTCCGCATGAAGACCCTCCGCCACGCCCTGCTCGCCGCGCTGCTCGCCGCCTCGTCGGGCTGCTCCGACGACTCCGGCGTCGACCCCTTCGCGGGGCCTGCTCCCGCGCAGTGCCCCGCCACGTCGATCGAGCAGTCGATGATCCTCACCCGGCTGGTGCTGCTGCGGCAGCCCATGCCCGGAGTGTCCGAGGGCTTCGACCTCGACGGCCGGGTGAGCGGCGCGGACGACAACCTCTCCTGCCGACGCCGCGACCTCACCTCGCCGGAGGGGACGCCCGGCATCGACAACCAGTTCTCGCTCCTCGTGCCCGCGCTCGACACCGCCACCTCGGGCGCCCTCGACGCGGCCATCCAGGCGGCGATCAACAACGGCCAGCTCATGGTGGCGGTGACCGTCGAGGGCGTCGACGACCGGCTCAACGACCCCTGCGTGAGCCTGGTGTTTCGCCGGGTGCAGGGCAGGCCCTTCGTCGGCAGCGACACCCGCATCGACCCGGGCCAGACCTTCGACACGCTCCGCGACGAGCCCGTGAGCCGCGTCACCGGCCGGATGCGCAACGGGGTCATCGAGGCCGGGCCCTTCCCCCTCGGGCTGCCCATCGCCGTGCTCGACGCGCGCTTCGTGATCCAGCTTCAGAACGCGCGGGTGCGCATCCGGTGGAGGGCCGACGGCACCTTCGAGGGGCTCATCGGCGGCGGCATCGAGGCGGCGCAGATGATCGCCACGACGCAGACGCTCACCATCGGGGCCGACCTGATGGGGCTCGTCCGGCGGCTGATCCTCTCCATCACCGACCTCGACCCCGACGCCGACGGCAACTGCCGCTCGTTCTCCGCGGCGGTGTCCTTCGAGGGCCGCTCGGCCTTCGTCAACCCGTAGCGCTCAGGCCGCGACCTGCCGGTGCTGCGAGCGGTTGGCGAGCCGCGACGCCGCCACCCACGTCAGCGCCATGATCGAGTGCTGCGGGTTCACCCCGAGGTTGGTCGGAAACACGCTCGCGTCCATCACGTGCAGCCCTCGTACGTCGTGCACCGCGAGGTTCTCGTCCACCGCGCTGGCCCGCGTGTCGCTGCCCGCGCACGCGGTGCCGAAGAGGTGCGACGTGATCATGTTCACGTGCTGCGGCCGGAGCGTGGCCCTGTCGATGGCGTCCACCTCGGCCACGCTCTTCAGCACCGAGGGAAGCTCCCCGATGCCAGGGAAGACCTCCCTCGCCCCTGCCGCGAACATCATCCGGCAGACCAGCCCGATGCCGTCCTTCACCCGCTCCATGTCCCGCGCGGTGGGGGTGAAGTGCACCGCGGCGTCGCTGCCGCTGCCGAAGAGCGAGGGGCGCACCCGGCCGTGGGCCTCCATCCGGCAGATGAAGCTCCACTGGGCGTAGTGGTCCATCTCCGCGAGGCGGCTCTGCCAGGCCGCGCCCGCGCCAGGCAGCCTCGGGGCCAGGAGCTCCGGCGGCAGCGCCAGGGTCTCCACCTTCAGACGGCGGTCGCGCAGCGGCACCTCGTAGCCCTGCGTCGCGCCGTGGCTCATCTCGATGGGCTCGTCGAAGCGCCCCACCACCGCGCAGCCAGGGTGGGCCTGGAAGCGCTCGCCCACCGCTCCCCGCAGACCGCTGCGCCGCAGGATGACCGGCGTCTGTATCGCGCTCGCGCTGACGATCACGGCCTCCCTCGCCATCACCCGGAGCTGCGCCACCGGGCGTCGGGTGACCGGGTCGAGCAGCGCCCCCTCGACGCCGACCGCGCGTCCCCACTCGATGAGCACGCGGTCGACGCGCGCCAGCGTGAGGAGCCTCGCCCCGTCCCGCTGGGCCCTCGGGATGTACGAGACGTCCATGCTCTGGCGCGCCTCGCCGGGGCATCCCTGGAGGCAGCGCGCGCTGCCTTTGCAGCGGGCGGCGTTACGGGTCATCGGCTGGCCGGGGAGACCGAGCACCCGGCAGGCCTCGGCCATGCGTTCGGAGTTGCCGCCGAAGAGCGCAGTGCTGGTCTCGGTGACCTCGAGCTCGCGCTCGATCTGGTCGAAGGCGTCGTCGAGGGCGCGGCGCTCGACGAGGTGCGAGAGGCCGTGCTGAGCGATCCACTCGTCGCGGACGTCTTCGGGCAGGCGCCAGATGATGCCGGAGTTAATGGCGGTGGCCCCGCCCACGCAGCGCCCCTGGAGCATCGGCAGCGGCGTGGAGCCCCGGGTGGTGGAGGTGGCGAAATCGCGGAACGCCATCGCCATGGCGTCGAGCACCTCCGCGGGTCGCTCGGCGGTGCGGAGCTGCGGCCCCTCCTCGAGCATCAGCACGTCGCGGCCCGCCCCGGCGAGCACCCTCGCGGCGGTCGCTCCCCCGGCGCCGGTGCCGACGATGACGAAGTCGGCCACGTCGTCGACGACGCGCATCACGCGGCCCCCGGCGACGGGACCATGAGCACCGGGAGCGCGACGCGGGCCCTGACGGGTTGCGCCGCCGCCCGGTGGTCGTAGTGGGTGCGCCCTCGCACCGAGGCGACGCGGAACATCGCCATCGACGCCGCGAGCTTGAGCAGCACCCCGAGGCCCCGGAGCATGTAGAGCCGGTGCGAGCAGATGCGGGCCAGCACCGAGGCGCGCTCGGTGGAGTCGAGCGCCGCGAAGGACCGCAGGCGCCCCAGCAGGAGCAGCGGCGAGAGCATCGCCACGAGCACCGCCGCGCGCATCCCGAGCCGCCCCATCGGGCTCGACGCGTCGTACATGGTCAGCGCTCCTCGGACGAAGTCGACCTCGCCGGGTCGAAGGCCGAGGCCCCCGGCGGCCGGGTCGATGAACGAAGGGAGGACGATGGAGAGCCAGTGGCGCTCGACTCCGGTCATGGTCATGGGTGAATCTCCTGCGGGGACGTGGGGGCGTCGGAGGCGTGATCGAGCGTCGCGCGGAGCCGCGCGAGCATGTGGCGATCGAGTCGTTCGATGAGCACCCGCGCGTAGCGGCGGGCGCTGCTGGCGTCGCGGAGCTCGATGAGCTCCAGCACGCGGTCGTAGAAGCGCATCGTCGCGTCGGCCTGCACCAGGAACGCGAGCTCGAGCCCGGGCTGTCGCTCGAGCATGCGAACGAGCGTGTTGGCCACGAGCACCAGGGCGAGGTTGTGCGTCGCGCCCGCGAAGCGCCGCGCCAGAGCGAGGTCGGAGGCGATGTAGCGCTCGGGCTCTCCCCGCAGCCCGTGCTGAACGTCGACGTGGGAGCGCAGCGCCAGGAGTTCGTCGGCGGTGCACCGCTCTGCCGCGAGCCCGATGGCTTCCACCGCCAGCGTGCGCCGCAGCTCCATGAGGTCGGCGAGGAGCGCCACCGGGTCACCCGAGGAGAGCGTCCCGAAGGCGGCCATGTGCGCCATCATCTCGATGCCGCCGGTCTCCCGGACGTCGAGCACCAGGGTCCCCGATCCATGGACCGCCCGGAGCAGCCCCTCGCCCTGGAGCCTCGTGATGGCCGCCCTCAGCGTCGCCCGGCTCACCCCCAGCTGGATCGAGAGCTCACGCTCCCCAGGCAGCTTGCTCCCCACCCGATGGTCGCCTCGCAGGATGGCCGCACGCAGCGCGTGGGCGGCGAGCGAGGCAGCGTCGGTGGTGCTGGGATCGTAGTGCATTGGAAGGCTCGACTGGTCTGACCAGTTGATGCCCAGTGCGTAACACGCGTAGCACTCCATGCGCAAGCCGCGACCCATGAGGTGCCACGCGAGGGTGGCACCCCCGTTGATGGGGCACGACCGACCGTTGCGGTAGTACGCCGGTCAGATCAGGGATGAGGGAGGAGCGGGCTGCGGGACGCCGGGGGCGCCTGGGGCTTCGAAGTGGTGCCAGACGCCTCCGATGCGGCGCTGGTGGGGGAAGTACTCGGCTTTGTAGTTCAGGTGGTCGCAGGCCCCGACATACAGGCCCAGGTAATACCACTCCATGCCGAGCTCCCGGCAGAGCTCGATCTCCCGCAGCACGGAGTAGACGCCGAGGGAGCGCCATGACTCGTCGGGGTCGAAGTAGTGATAGACGCTCGAGACCGCGCGCTCCCCGAAGTCGAGGATGCTCACGGCGATCAGTCGCTTGTCGGCGAAGTAGCGAAGCTCCCAGCTGTCGACGGAGGTCTCGACGAGGAAGAAGCGGTAGTCGGTCTCCGTGGCGAGCTGCTCTCGCTGGGAGAGGCCGCGCTCTCGGGAGTGGCGGTTGTAGAGCCGGAGGTGCTCTGAGCTCACCGAGGGGCGCACCCGCTCGACGGTGAGGTCGGCGTTGCGGCGGGCCGCGCGGCGCTGCGAGCGCGAGGGCTGGAAGGTCGGGACGTGTACCCGGATGGCCTCGCAGGCGTTGCAGGCGGGGCAGCTCGGTCGGTAGAGGAGCGGCCCCGAGCGCCGGTCGCCCTGGTCGAGGAGGATGTCGAAGAGGTCGGGGGTGAGCCGCGCGGTGGGCATCCGCAGCGGGAGCTGCATCGTGGTGTCGGGGAGATAGGGGCAGGGCTCCGGGTCGTTGGAGACCACGAAGAACCGCACCGGTTGCTTCTTCACCCACACACCTTTGAGCCTACGCCTCGCGGCCCGCGGAGAGAACCGTCAGGAGTAGTCCTTCTCGGCCCGCTCCTGGTCTTCCTTGCAGCGGATGCAGAGGTTGGTCTCCGGCCGGGCCTCGAGGCGCTTGATGGCGATCTCCTCGCCGCACTCCTCGCAGAGGCCGAAGTCGTTGCCCTCGATCTTCACCAGCGCGCGGTCGATCTTCTCGAGGAAGACCTTCTCCCGCCCGCGGAGGCGGAACGTGAAGGACTGGAGGTACTCGCTCGACGCCAGATCCATCTCGTCTGGCAGGTCGTTGGTGTCGAGGGCCATGTCCTCGGTGAGCGTGCTCTGGGCGTTCTGCAGGATCTGCGAACGCTTCTCCAGGAGGAGCGTCTTGAAGCGCTGCAACTCGGACTTAGGAAACGCCATGTTACGAAACCCCTTTCCTACCCCAACCACCGCCGATCAGGGCCGGAGAGGATATGGGGGTCCAGAAAAGAGTCAAGCGAAACGATCGGCCACGGCGAGTCGTGCCAGCGCTTCGCGGCGACGCGACGGCGCGCTCACAGGCAGGACGCCACAGCGCGCAATGGCTACTCCGCGAGGCGCCCGCGAAGGTACATTCGGCGGCATGTCGACTTCGATCCGGCGGGCGTCGCCGTGAAGATCCTGCTCACCGGCGCGGCTGGTTTCATCGGCAGCCACACCGCCGAGGCGCTCCTGGCGCGCGGCGACGAGGTGGTGGGCTTCGACAACTTCAACGCCTTCTACGACCCGGCCATCAAGCGCCGCAACGCCGCGGTCCTCGGCGCTCACCGCGGCTTCACGATGGTGGAGGGCGACCTCTGCGACGAGCCCGCGCTCGCGGCCCTCTTCGCGGCCAACCGCTTCGACGCGGTGATCCACCTCGCGGCCTGGGCGGGCGTCCGCCCCTCCATCGACTCGCCCGGCATCTACGTCGACGCCAACGTGCGCGGGCTCACCAACGTGCTCGAGCGGATGCGCCACGCGGAGATCCCGAAGCTGGTCTTCGCGTCGTCCTCGTCGGTCTACGGCGGCAGGACCACGGTGCCCTTCCGTGAGACCGACCTGGTCGACCGGCCCATCTCTCCCTACGCCGCGACCAAGAAGGCCGGCGAGGTGCTCTGCGCCACCTGGAACCACCTCTACGGCACCCACGTCGCCGCCCTCCGTTACTTCACCGTGTATGGCCCCCGGCAGCGGCCGGAGATGGCCTTCCACAAGTTCGCCACGATGATCGCCCGCGGCCGCTCGATCCCGATCTACGGCGACGGCAGCAGCGCGCGCGACTACACGTACATCGCGGACATCGTGCAGGGCACCGTCGCGGCGCTCGACCACTGCGAGGGCTACGAGATCTACAACCTCGGCGAGTCGCACACGACGCGCCTCGACGCGGTGGTCGAGAAGCTCGGCCGCGCCCTCGGCATCGAGCCCAGGACGCACCACGAGCCCGACCAGCCAGGCGACGTCCCGATCACCTTCGCGGACATCACCCACGCCCGGGAGAAGCTCGGCTATGCGCCCACCACCCTCATCGACGAGGGCCTCGCGCGCTTCGCAGAGTGGTTCCATCGGGAAGGCGTCCATTGAGATGATGGGCCGGGCGCTCGTCCGCGTAGGCCCGTGGCTGCGCGGCGGCGCCCTCGCTCTCCTGCTCGCGGCGCTCATCGCCCCGATGCCCGCGGCGCTCCTCGACGCGCTGCTCGTCGCCAACCTCGCCGCCTCACTCGTGGTGCTCCTGAGCTGCGCGGCGCCGAGGCCTCCGCGCGTGGTGAACGCGCTCCCCGCGGTGCTCCTCGGCGGCGCGCTGGTTCGCCTCGCGCTCGAGCTCGCCGCGTCGCGCGCCATCCTCGGCGGCGGCTCTCCGGGCGCGGTCATCGCAGCCTTCGGGTCGGTGGCGGTGCGCGGTGACGCGGTGGTCGGCGCTGCGGTCTTCGTGATCCTCACGGTGGTGCAGCTCGTGGTGGTGGTGCAGGGCGGAGAGCGCGTGGCGGAGGTCGCGGCGCGCTTCGCCCTCGACGCGATGCCGGGCCAGCAGCTCGCCATCGACGCCGCCGCGCGAGGCGGGGCCATCGACGCGCGGCAGGCGAGGCGAGAGCGCGAGGCGCTGGATCAGCGGGCTCAGCGCGCCGGGGCGATGGACGGAGCGATGCGCTTCGTGAAGGGCGACGCGCTCGCGGGCGTGGTCATCGTGCTGGTCAACCTCATCGCCGGAACGCTCCTGGGCATCTCTCGGGGCGGCCTCGCGCCCGGCGCCGCGGCGGCGCGGTACGCCACGCTGGCCATCGGTCAGGGGCTCCTCGCGCAGGTGCCCTCGATGCTCCTCGCCGTGGCCGCGGCGCTCTCCGTGAGCCGCCCGCTGGTGCGCTCCGATGACCGCCGACTGGTCGCTTCCTCGACGCTTCGCGCGTGCGCCGCGGTGATGCTCCTGGTCGGCCTCGCGCCGGGCTTTCCGCTCTGGCCCTTCGCCCTGGTGGCCGCCGCTCTGGCCGCGCTCTCGCTCCTCCCGCAGGCCCCCGAGGAGCTCGGGCTCGTCGACCGGATCGACATCGACGACACCGAGCGTCGGCTCGATGAGCTCTCCGTCGACGCTCCGGCGCTGGTGCGGGCGACCTCCCCGGCGCTGATCTCCGCGACCGAGCTGACGGCGCTGCGACGCTGGCTGGCGGAGGAGGAGGCTCCCTCCGGCGACCTGCGCGCGCTGCTGGAGGCGGTGCTGCGCGCGGGCGCCGCGGGCGATGCGGCGGAGCGGTGGCGCTCGAGGGTGCGCGAGGCGCTCGGTCCGGTGCTCGCTACGCGCTTCGCGCCGCAGGGGGAGATCGCGGTGTGGATGATTGGCCCGACGCTCGAGGGCGCCCTTCGCGATGAGCTGGCGCGGCGGCCGACGCTGGGGGCTGCGCTGGCGGACGACCTGCGGACGATGCTCGACGGAGCGTGCGCGGGCGAGGAGGCGGTGACGCTGCTCGCGGCGCAGCCGGTGCGGCGGGCTCTCTGGGAGAGCCTGCGCGCGGGGCGGCGGCGCTGCGTGGTGCTCGCGCCGGAGGAGCTCGGCTCCGACGTGAAGATCACGGTGCGCGGGGTGCTCGATCCGATGGGCTGAGTAGGATTCTCGAGAGGGGCTGAGGCGGGGATCAGTAGCCGCGGCGCATCACGACGGGCGCGCCGTTCTCGATCTCGCGGCTGCTGAGGCTCACGAGGCACGCGGCGCTGCGGGGGTGCACGGCGACGACGATGAGCTCGCCGGCGACTTCCACTGGGAGCTCCTCTCCGGCGCGGTGAGACTCGGCGTCCGGCGCGTGGTCGACGTGCCCGTCGCCGTCGCGGTCGATCTCCTGGATGCGGATGCCGCGGCTGTAGCCCTCCACCGAGCGGCGCCACGGGTCGCCGCGCTGCGTGAGGAAGAGCCGGTTGCCGAGGCGCACGCCGTCCTGCGAGCCGCGGTCGATGATGACCACGAAGTTGCTCCCGACGATCTCGCGCGGGGTCGGCGTCGCGACGACGTGGGCGGTGAGGTCCCGGTCGTTGGGCACCGGCGGCACCGGGAGAAACTGCCGCTGGATGACCGCGACGCGCTCGCCCCGCTCGATGGGTTCGAGGGACTCGGTGATGCGCACCGTCGCGATGTGTCGGCGCGCATCCCAGGCGTCGACGACGACGGTGCCGAGCACCCGAACGACACGCCCGGCGTCGCGGTCCGACCCGCGCGTCTCCTGCGCCGACGAATAGATGGTGTAGGTCTCGCCGACGTTGGGGGCGCGCCGCGGAAACTCCACGTACGCCTGGTCACCCTCGGAGAGGAGCATGTTGTCCTCCGGGGCCCCGACGATGGACCCCGAGGTGTTGATCTCCTCGGTGGTCGCCCACGCGGACTCTCGCAGGAACACCGTCCCCCGCGGGTAGCGAGCCGCCTGACGGGTGACGCGCAGGCCGCCCGGCGTCTGGACCATCGAGGTCGTCGGCGTCGAGACCGACACCTCACCGGGCAGCAGCAGCCGCACCTGATCTCCGGGGAAGATCCAGTGGGGGTTGGTGATCTGCGGGTTGCGCGCCCAGACCCGCGGCCAGTACCAGGGGTTCTCGAAGTAGTACCCCGAGATATCCCACAGCGTGTCGCCGGTGTTCACCGTGTGGAACTCCGGCACCAGACCGCCGCTGCTCCGGGGCGTCGTGCCCGTCGTCCCTGACGACAGGGTGATCGTCGTCCGCGGGCGCGCGACCACCGCCGCGGGCGTCGCCTCGTCGTTCACCGTCACCTGCGCGTTCACGATCGTCGGCACTGCCAGAACGGTCGCGACCCACGGCCAACGCCAGAAGAACCTCATCGTCCCTGTTCCCTCTCGTCGCGAAGCCGACGTGCGGCCTCGGAATCTGGATGCTCGCTCAGAAGTCGCTGCCCCGCGCGCTCGGCCCCCGCGGCGTCGCCCGTGCGTCGCAGCGCGGTGCGCAGCGTGAAGAGCGCGTCGGGCACCTTGTTGCCCACCGGGAAGCGCTCGATGAGCCCCTGCAGCTCGCGCACTCCGCGGGGCGCGTCGCCGGTGCGCAGGAAGCACTCGGCCCGCCAGTACATCGCGTTGTCGGCGTGCGGGTGCGAAGGCCACCGCACCAGGAAGCCCGCGAAGGCCTCGACGGCCTCGGAGCAGCGGTTGGCGCGCGCCATCGAGAGCGCCTCATCGTAGGCCGTCGCGGCCCGCGGATCGAGGGTACCCGGGGCGTCCGTCGTGAGGGCGATCGGCGCGTGGCCATTCCGTGGCGGGGTAATCCCTGCGGGCGGCGGAGCCGGAGGCGGCGGCGCGGCAGGGCGGGGCGACGGAGGGGCGGCGGGTACCGGCGGCACAGGCACCACCGGGAGGCGCTCGTTGGCGTGCACCACGAAGGGCTCCCGCTCGGGGATGCGCTCGTTGCGGGAGATGCGCACCGCGGGGAGGTTGGACTGATCGCCCGAGTCGGCCTCCTCGGCGCGGCCCACGCGCACCGAGGTGCTGTCGACGCGAATCGGCTCCGCGGGGGTCGCCTCGACGCCCAGGCGGATCGTCGCGCGGTGCGTGTCCGTCGCGGCGACCGCGCGCCGGGCCTGCTGCGCCGCGTCCTCGGTGATCACCACGCGGTGGTGGAGCACCTCGAGCTGCGAGGCCTGACGCTCCTGCTCGCTGCGCATCCGGCGCATCTCGGTCTCCATGCGCGCCAGGGTGGCGCTGGTGTTGGCGCTGCAGCCCCAGCCGACGAGCGTGAGGGAGAGTGCGAGTGCTCTGGGTCGCATGGTCTCGGCGAGCGTAGAGCGTTGCCCTACGGCTCGCCAAGAAAGTGCCGCACGCAACTCGCGCGGAATTTCCCGACGACAAGCGGCCCATGGAAGACCCCCTCCCCTACGCACCCCTCTCGATTCCCATCGCCGGCCGCGTCGACCCTCGCTGGGATCCGCTCTGGATCCACGGCGACCCTTCGGCGCTCGGGCCTCCGGTGGTGGCCATCATCGGCACCCGCATGCCCGACCCCGCGGCGCGCGCGCTGGCCCACAACCTCGCCCGAGACCTCTCGCAGCACGGCGTGCGGGTGCTCTCCGGCGGGGCGCTCGGCATCGACGCCGCCGCGCACCAGGGCGCCCTCGACGGCGGTGGACGTACCGCCGTGGTGCTCCCCTGCGGGCTGGCGCACTGCTATCCCCGCCGGCACGCGGCGCTCTACCGGGCGATCGTCGCGAGCGGCGGGGCGCTGGTCTCGCAGTTTCCGCCGGAGACCCCGCCGACGCAGTGGACCTTCCCCCGGCGCAACGAGCTGGTGGCCGCGCTCGCGGATGTGATGGTGGTAGTTCAGGCGCCCGACCCCTCCGGGGCGCTCATCGCGGCGGACTCGGCGCGGCGGGCTGGACGACGGCTGATGGCGGTGCCCGCCTCCCCCTTCGACCGGCGCTCCCGGGGCAACGTCCGGCTGCTTCGGGCGGGCGCGCGTCCGTGCGTGACCGCGGACGACGTGCTCGCGTACCTGTCCGAGACCGACGGCGCTCTCTTCGCGCGTGACGCGACGCACGCACCCGTGAGCGCGCGGGTGTCGCGCACGCGGGCGACTGCCGCGCGCGCTCCCTCGCGCGCCCGAGGTCCCGACCCCCTCACGCTGGACGAGGCAGGATCGCTCGTGTACGAAGCCCTCGCCGTCGGGCCACGGCACATTGAAGAGGTGGCCCGCGCGTCGGCCCTGTCGACCTCTCGGGCGCAACAGGTTCTCTTGACGCTCGTCCTGGCAGGATTCATCGAAGACCGCGGCGGAGGGATGTTCACCCGCGCAGATGCGTAGCGGTGCATAGGCCCTCCACCGTTGTGTAAGGAGCAGCGATGTCGAAGGCACTGATCATCGTAGAGTCACCGGCGAAGGCCAAGACGATCCAGAAGTACCTGGGGAAGGACTACGAGGTGCTCGCGAGCAAGGGGCACATCCGCGACCTCCCCAAGTCCGGCCTGCAGGTCGACGTCGAGCACGGCTACGCGCCGCACTACGAGGTGCTCGAGGACCACAAGTCGGTGGTGACGGAGATGCGCCGCGCGGCCAGGGAGGCGGACGCGATCTTCCTCGCCCCCGACCCCGACCGCGAGGGAGAGGCCATCGCCTGGCACATCGCCCACGAGCTGCGCTCGGCCAAGAAGCCCATGCACCGCGTGGAGTTTCACGAGATCACCAAGAAGGGCGTACAGCTCGGGCTCTCGACCCCGCACGAGGTGAACCAGAACCGCTTCAACGCCCAGCAGGCGCGGCGCATCCTCGACCGGCTCATCGGCTACGAGCTGTCGCCCGTGCTCTGGAAGCGCCTCTGCCGCCAGGTCAACGGCCACTACCTCTCCGCCGGGCGCGTGCAGTCTTCCGCGCTGCGACTGATCGTCGACCGCGAGGACGAGATCATCGCCTTCAACCCGCAGGAGTACTGGCCCGTCGGCGTCGAGCTGCTGGGCAAGAACCGCCCCTCCTTCCGCGCGAGCCTGATCGAGAGCGACGGCCGCAAGCTGGTCACCCCGACCCGTGAGCGCGTCCCGAAGGCCGGGGACTACGTCCTCAGCAACGAGGCCGACGCCGCCGCGGTCACCGCCGACCTCAAGACCGCGCGCTTCAAGGTGGCCACGGTCGAGCGCAAGGAGCGCCGCCGCCGGGCGCCGCCGCCGTACATCACCTCGTCGCTCCAGCGCGACGCCTCCAGCCGCATCGGCTTCTCCGCCTCGCGCACCATGCAGGTCGCGCAGCGGCTCTATGAAGGCATCGACGTCGGCGCCGAGGGGCCCGTCGGCCTCATCACCTATATGCGTACCGACTCGACGCGCATGAGCGCCGAGGCCGTCGACGGGGCGCGCACGTACATCGAGCAGCGCTTCGGCAAGGAGTTCGTCCCGGAGAAGCCCAACTTCTTCAAGACGCGCAGCAACGCCCAGGACGCCCACGAGGCCATCCGGCCGACCTCGATGGAGCTGCACCCGGACGCGATCAAGAAGTTCCTGAAGTCGGACGAGTTCAAGGTGTACCGGCTCATCTGGGAGCGCTTCGTGGCGTGCCAGATGTCCGACGCGCTCTACGACGGCACCACCGTGACCATCGAAGCCCAGGGCGCGAAGAAGCACCTGCTGCGGGCGTCGGGTCAGGTGCTGAAGTTCGCCGGCTGGCTCGAGGCGCAGGGCGCCGGCGAGCGCGCCGAGGAGGTCGCCGGCGAGGAGTCCGTGCGCGACGGCGCTGCCGCTCCGTCCGAGGGCGGCGACGAGGAGAAGACCCTCCCGATGCTCGCCGAGGGCGAAGGGCTCTCGGTGATCGATCCGCCGGGGGTGCTCACGGAGCAGAAGTTCACGCAGCCGCCCGCGCGCTACAACGAGGGCTCGCTGGTGAAGGCGCTCGAAGACCTCGGCATCGGCCGCCCGAGCACCTACGCCGAGATCGTGAGCAAGGTGCTCTCGCGCGACTACGTGCAGAAGCAGGACAAGCAGCTCGTTCCGACGAAGCTCGGGACGACCAAGACCCACGGGCTTCGGGCGCGCTTCCCGACCGTGGTGGACTACGAGTTCACCGCGAAGATCGAGAAGGACCTCGACGCGGTGGAGTCGGGCGAGGCCGACTGGGTGAAGCTCGTCGACGCGATCTACAAGCCCTTCAAGGAGATCGTGGTCGCGGAGATGAGCGCCAAGGAGCCCGGCGAGGGCTGGCCGCGCGCGGAGCCGTCGGACCGCATCTGCGACAAGTGCGGCTCGCCGATGGTCAAGCGCTGGGGGCCCAACAGCAACTTCTTCGCCTGCACCGCGTACCCCAAGTGCAAGAACATCGTCGACGAGAACCCGGCGCCGCCGCCGGAGGTCTACGCCGAGCGCAAGTGCCCGAAGTGCGGCCGCGACCTGCTGGTGAAGACCCGACGCGGCACGGACGAGACGTTCCTGTCGTGCAGCGGGTGGCGCAAGAAGGAGCCGCTCTGCGACTACACCGCGCCGATGCCCATCGGCATCCGGTGCCCGAAGTGCCACGACGGCGAGGTCATCAAGGTCGGCGCCGCCAAGGGCCGCCGCCCCTTCTGGGGCTGCAGCAACTACGCGACGGACCTGAAGTGCGACTTCCGGCTCTTCCAGCCGCCGGTGAAGGAAGCCTGCCCGCAGTGCAACGCGGCCTTCCTGGTGCAGGCCGGCGGCAAGACCCGCCCGGTGCTGAAGTGCGTCACCGAGGGCTGCGGCTTCGAGCGTGCGCTCGCGGCGGCGGACGGTGCCGACGGAGACGGAGACGGCGAGGAGGCCCCGGCTCCGAAGTTCCGCGGAGGCGCGAAGAAGGGCTCGAAGAAGGGCGCCTCCGAGGCGAGCGCCTGAGCTCGCGACCGCTCCCCCCTCCCCTGATCCCTCTCTTGAAGACACAGGACCCCAAGCGATGACGGAACCGAGCGCGGTGACGGTGGTGGGCGGCGGCCTCGCCGGGTGCGAGGCGGCCTGGCAGCTCGCGTGTCGTGGCATCGCCGTCACGCTCGTCGAGCAGAAGCCCCTCCGCCGCACCGCGGCGCAGACCGGCGACGGGCTCTGCGAGCTGGTGTGCTCCAACTCGCTCCGGGGGGCGGCGCTCTCCAACGCCGTAGGTCTCCTCAAGGAAGAACTCCGCCGCGCGGGCTCGCTGATCATCGCCGCGGCGGACCTCACCGCCGTCCCCGCGGGCGGCGCGCTCGCGGTCGATCGCGACCGCTTCAGCGCAACCATCACCGCGGCCATCGACGCGCACCCGCTCATCACCCGGGTGTCCGCGGAGGTGACGGAGATCCCCGCCGCGAGGCCGGTGGTGCTCGCGACCGGGCCGCTGACCGGCGACGCGCTCGCCAGCGACCTCGTGCGCGCCATCGGCGAGGACCAGCTCGCGTACTACGACGCCATCGCGCCCATCGTGTCGGCGGAGTCCATCGATCCCGAGAAGACCTTCCGGCAGTCGCGCTACGACAAGGGCGGCGACGACGCGTACATCAACTGCCCGATGAGCGCCGAGGAGTACTACGCGTTCATCGACGCGCTCGTGGCGTCGGAGAAGGTCGCGCCGCGGGCCTTCGAGGAGGCGCGCTACTTCGAAGGGTGCCTGCCCGTCGAGGTGATGGCCTCGCGGGGCAAGGACACGCTCGCCTACGGGCCGATGAAGCCCGTGGGGCTGACCGATCCGCGCACCGGCAGGACGCCCTACGCGGTGGTGCAGCTGCGGCAGGAGGACTTCGCGGCGACGGCCTACAACCTCGTCGGGTTCCAGACGAGGATGACCTACGGGGCGCAGGCGAAGGTGTTCCGGATGATCCCGGGCCTGGAGTCGGCGGAGTTCGTGCGCTTCGGCTCGGTGCACCGGAACACCTTCGTCAACGCGCCGCGGGTGCTCACCCCCGCCATGGAGCTCAAGGCTTCGCCCGGGGTCTTCCTGGCGGGGCAGATCACCGGCGTCGAGGGCTACGTCGAGAGCGCCGGCGGGGGCTTCCTCTGCGCTCTGCTGCTGGCCTGGCGGCTCGGCGGCAGGGAGCTCGCCCCGCCTCCGCCGACCACGGCGCTGGGGGGCCTGCTCACCCACCTCCAGACGCCGCGGGAGGACTTCCAGCCGAGCAACCTGACCTGGGCCCTGCTGCCCCCGGTGGTCGATCCGAAGGTGAAGAAGCTCCCCAAGCACGTTCGCCTGGAGCGGGGCGCCCAGCGGGCGCTCGACGACCTCGCGGCGTGGCTCCCCGCCGTCGCCGAGGGCTTCGAGGCGAGGCCCATCGCGGCCGCCGAGCCTGTGGTGGCGACCTCGTCCGCGGCGGAGTGCGCCAGCGCGGACTGAGGGGCGCTCACTCGGTAGGGACGCCGCCTTCGCGCGGACAGGTCCATCGGCGAAGGCGGTCGTGGCCGTCGATGGCGAGCAGCGCCCGTCCCATCCAGGCCATCGGGGGATGCCAGTGCGGCGCGCCTTCCCTCGCGGGGATGCCCGCCACCGCAGCAGGGACCCAGCGCGACAGGTCGATCGACGCCCCCTCGGCGGTCGGGTCGAGGTCGATCGATCCGCCGCGCCACGTCACGCGCAGCACCGGGTGGCGACGCACACACCGCCAGCCAAGCGAGGTCACCACCGGCCAGCGCACGATGTCCGGGTCGTCGCCCGCGCGGGGCCGCGTTGGGGACGGGCCGCCGACGGAGGTCACCCGCACCACCCGCCGGGGCTCCGCGGCGTCGGGGCTGCGCTCCTCCCCGAGGGCGACGACGGAGAGCCCGGTCCAGGCGAGGGAGGCGCTGGTCCAGTCGACGAGCGGGTCGAAGGTGGCGGTGGGAAGGGAGGAGATCGTGGCGCCCTCGGTGCGGAGCGAGTGCACGTAGAGGATGCTCCGCACGGCGTCGGCGCCGCGGAGGTAGGCGAGGTCGTCGCCCACGCGGATGAAGCCCTGAGGCTCGAGCATCGGCGACGCGGCGGACTCGTGACGCACCCGCCGAGAGGTCCCGTCTCGATCGATGGAGAAGACCGACCAGGACGCGCAGCGCTGCCCTCCCTGCGGGCAGGGCTCGTCGGCGTCGGTGGCCAGCGCCAGCACGGAGGCGTCGGGGCCCGGGGCGAGCTCCACCCGCGAGCGGGCCCACCCCCGGCGCTCGGAGCCCGCGCGGGGGGCGACCGGGTGGCGGTTTACCTGGACAGGTTCTCCGACGACGTCGAGCGAGGGGTGGAGCGACAGCACCGCGAGCTCGCGGAGACCGCCGCCGCGGTCGTTGAACTCGTCGCTTCGCTCGGAGCCCTCCCCGACGTGGGAGATCCAGGCGACGCGGAGGGCGCCCCCGACGTTGGTCGCCGAGAGAGAGAGCACGTTGCCAGGGATGCGTCGCAGCCGCACCCGAGAGCCCACCGCCATGGAGTCGGCGTCGAGCCGCTGCCCCAGGAGGTCGGTGCGGTTGGATTGCGGGTCGAAGCAGGCGTCGATGATCGCTCCCCCGCGGCCCGTCGAGACCACGACGGCGGGGTGGCAGAACCCGTCCGGGAGTCGTTGATCGTCGTCCGTCGCGGCGCTGGTCGCGAGATCCTGGGTGGGGCGGCGGGGCGGTGGTTCACGATCGCGGGAGGGCGCGGGCGAGGCCTCGCGGCGGCAGGAGAGCGCGAGCCCGATCAGCGTCATCACCAGAGGTGCCCGAGGTCCCACGAGAGGGATCTTGAGTACCCTATCGGGGGCGGTGGGCGCGAGCCCGAGCGGAGCGTCGGGCAGGGCAGCGAGTGACAGCAGCCTCGGAGGCGAGCGGGGGGCGCGTGAGGCGCGGCAGGTCGCTCCAGCGGGAGGGCGTCCGCAGGTCGAACTCGAGCGCGTCGTCGGAGGAGTCGGGGAGCTGGAAGGGGGCGGTGACGTCGGTGCAGTCGTCGTCGAGGAGCTCGGCGAAGGAGGCGTCGAGCTCGTCGGCTTCATCGTAGGACAGTGACATGGCGGGTCTCCCGAGGTGAGGGCTTCGGGGCCCTTGTCGGGAGCGCTCCTCCGGGTCGTTGCGTGGCGGCGCGATCAGCCCGCGATGGCTCGCAGCACCGGCGACCAGGCCCACAGCGCCGGGACCGCGAGCGCCAGGCTGCTCATGACGATGGCCGCGGCGAGGCGGTCGTCGCAGCGCTCCAGCGTGGCGATGGCGGCGGCGATGACGGCCGCGGGCATGGAGGCCTGAAGCACCGACACCGCGATGGGGGCGCCGTGGAGAGAGAGAGCGCGCACCACGAGGAGGGCCAGCGCGGGCGAGAGCACCATCTTGATTGCGAGCGCGGCGACCAGCGGGGCGCGCTGGCCCCGCAGCACCGAGAGGTCGAGCCGCAGGCCGAGCGAGAGGAAGACCAGCACCGAGGTCGAGGCGCCGATCCACTGCAGCGCCGAGAGCAGCGGCGCGGGCGCGGCGAAGCCCGAGAGGTTGAGCGTGAGCCCGAGGATCACGGACACGGTCGCCGGTCGCCAGAGCACGCTGCGCAGGCCCGCGGTGGCGGGCGTGGCGCCGTCGCGCTCGCCGAAGGCCTGGGCGATGGCGATGCCGACGGTCCAGAGCAGCGCGGTGGTGTCGATGGTGTCGATGAGCACCGCCGCCTGCGCGGCCTCGGTGTGCTCGGGGAAGAGCACCCGGGTGATCGGGACGCCCAGGAAGCCGGTGTTGCAGAAGGCCGAGCAGAGCATGACGGTGCCGCGCACCGGGCGCGACCAGCCGGCCAGGGTGGAGACGGCGTAGCCCGCGGCGAGGGAGGCGAAGAGCGCCACGGTGCTCGGCACCAGAGACCAGGCCACCGCGACGGTGAGCTGCCGACGGAGCAGGACGTCGAGGGTGAGCGCCGGGAGGGTGACGTCGATCACCAGCGCGGTGAGGGCCCCGGCGGCGAGGTCGGCGGGGACGCCGAGGCGGCTCGTGCGGCCGAGGAGGACGCCGATGCCCACGAGCGCGAGCAGCCCGAGGAGCGTGGGGAGCAGTGCGGCGACGGCCACGGGGAGCGGCGCCTCAGCGCTGACGCGCGTCGACGTAGAACATGTAGCTGATGAGGCACGCCACGCAGACGAGCGAGATGCCGAGGACGATCGCGACGAGCACGAGCGTGACGCGCAGGCCCGAGGGGGGCACGAAGCGCGGCGGATCGGCGGGGGAGGACGGGACGGGGGGGTCGCTCACGGGCGGAGGTATAGGTCCGGGGGTGGCCGAGAGGCTAGCGGGAGCAGCCCCATCGGCGGCGCGGCGGCTGGAAGGAAGGCGGGCGCACGATGGGGTGCGGCTGCGGCGGAGGCTCGAAGCAACGGATGCGACGGAACACCGTGGGCTCGTCGATCTGCGCGCCGCCGTCGTTGTTCACCGACTGGAACTCCTGCAGCGCGGTGTCGATGACGCCGCTGAAGTTGTCGAGGTTGTAGCCGAAGGGGCGCGGCCCGCAGAACACCTGGCGCACCTGCCAACGCGTGCCGTGGAAGTTCAATCGCAGGCCGTCCATGGTGCCCTCGGCGGTCTGCGTGACCACCCAGTGCGAGAGCCCCGGAAGGCATGGCCCCGGCTCGCTCACGTTGGGCGGCGTGTCCCAGGAGTAGGCGTCGATCTGCCCCGTGAGCCGGTTGCCGTTCTGGTGGATCTCCAGCACGAACGAGTACCAGGCCTCGTTTCCTGGGTACCAGCGCAGCGACTTCCAGACGCCTTCGACGGGGTTGGGGCACTGCGCCCGGTCGGCCGGAGGGGGGAGCCGGGCCCGCTGCTCCTCGACGGTGGCGGGCGCGAGCGAGGGCAGCAGCACCAGCGCCCCGAGCAGCGACACCGCCCCGACGAGAGCGAGGCGACGACGCAGGCGAGGGCTCATCGCGAGCACCCCGAGCGGGACGGCGGGCGGAAGGCCGGGGGCGCGACGACCGGATGCGGCACCACCGGCGGCTCGTAGCAGCGCACGCGACGAAACACCGTGGGGTCGTTGATCGCCCTGCCGCCGTCGTTGTTCACCGATTGAAACTCCTGGATGGACGGGTCGATCAGCCCGGTGAAATGGTCGAGGTTGTAGCCGAACGAGCGCGGCCCGCACCAGACGTTCTCCACCGACCAGCGGGTGCCCCAGAACTCGATGCGGCCGCCGTCCGCGAAGCCCTCCGCGGACATCCCCACCTGCCAGTGGTGGATGCCCGGGGTGCACAGGGGCGCCGACGATCCCTGAGGCCCGCTGCCGAACCAGGCGTGCGCCGTGATGCGACCGATCACCGGGATGCGCCCCGGCACGCCGCGCAGGTTGGGCGAGGCCGCCCCGCGGGGGTCGCGGCGCACGTCCAGGGTGAAGATCATCCACTCGTCATACGGGGCCTCGTATTTGTGCGAGACCCAGACGCCCTCCAGGGGGTCGGCGCAGACCGCCGGAGGAGGGAGGCGCGCCCGCTGCTCCTCCACCGTCGCGGGGGCGAGCGAGGGCAGCAGCACCAGCGCGCACCCGAGGCCGATCAGCGCCCACGTGAGCGCGCGCCGACGAGGCCGACTCACGGGGTCGACTCCGGACCGGCGATGTCACGCAGCACGCCGTTCATCTGCTCCCTCGCGGCGGCGTCGTTGGCGGTGGTGGTCCCGTCGAGCGAGCGCACGTCCGTGGTCGAGAGCCCCACCCTGGTCGCGAAGGCCTGCGCGTGGAAGGCCAGCACCGAGCGCGCGGCGAAGGCCTCCACGGTCTCGCCCCGGGCGCGCGTGGTCTCCGCGCAGGTGAGCTGCGTCGCGAGCGGGGAGCGAAGGCACATCCGCATCGCCGCGTCGGTTCCGGTCACCAGCACCTCGAAGCCCCGGTCGTCCGAGCGCAGCCGCGGAGAGCGACCCAGCAGCGTCCCCGCCCGCTCGACCGCAGCGCCCCCGCCCGTCGTTCGGATGTGCGCCGGGAGCGCGAGCCCGAGGCGCCGCAGGGTGCCCGCGTCCTTCTGCATCGCCCGCTCGTAGTACCCGTACGCCGCCGCATCGCGGCCCAGCGCGCGCGCCGCCTCCGCGGCCACCGCCGCCACCCTCGCCTGCAGCAGCACTTCCGCCGTCGGCAGCGCCGCGAGCGAGCGCTCGGCCAGCGAGAGCGCCCTCGCCTCGTCGCCTTGCGCGAGGCGCACCTCCGCCTCGAGCGCGTCGTGAAGGGGCCTGATCGCCGGGAACGCCGCCTCCTCGCGCCTCGCGTCCCGCAGCGCCACGGCCACCACGCCCGGGCCCAGCACGCGCACGAGGTCGCCCACCATCCAGGTCGGCACCGGCTCGATGCCTCGGCGCACGTACATCCGAAGCGTCGCGTCGAGGCGGAGCTCGTCGGTGAGCGCGTTGGTCACCCGCTCGTCGTCGGGCCATGCGCGCGCCCTCGTGGCGAGGCTCCCGGCGCCGCCGCTCACCCGCCCGGTGAGGCCCGAGACGCTCGCCCGCTCGGCCTCCAGCTCGGCCTCCAGCGTGCGCAGGGCGCGGCGCAGCAGGGCGTGCGCGCCGAGGGCCTGCTCCTGGTCGCTGGCCACGAGGCCACGGCGGTCGGGGCGGTCGATGGCGCGGTCGATGAAGCGCAGCCCGGCGCTCCCCTCGCCCGCCACGAGCAGCACCGTGGCGACGGCGACGTCGGTCTCCGCGCGGTCCTGGTCGCGGAGGTTGGCGGGCTGTCGGACGCGCCAGCGCTGCATCTCCCGCAGGGCGTCGACGGCCTGCACGGTGCGCCCGGTGTCGAGGTAGAGCCTCGCCAGGAGGCGCCACGGGTTGGCGGTGGTGAACTCCAGCCGGCGGGTGCCCTCGATGAGCATCCGCTCGGCCTCGTCGAAGCGCAGCACCGCGAGCGCCCCGAGGGCGGCGTTGTAGGCGTGCACCGTGACGTGGGGCGAGGTGGCGGGGTTGGCGTCGGTGCTGCCCTGGGCGCGGCGCACGGCGGACTGGTAGGCGTCGAGGCAGGCCTGGTACTGCGGCTGTCGCGCGCGGGCGGCGCCCTCGACGGCGCAGAGGGCGTTGCGGCCGAGGGACTGCTGCCAGGCGTCGGTGGTGCGGATGGCCCGCTGCGCGAAGCTGCGGGCCTCGGTGAGGCGGTTGAGGTGCACCAGCGGCCAGGCGTGCTCGGCCAGCAGGTCGGGGTCGTAGAGGTAGTCGTGAAACTCCAGGACGTGGAGCTGGTACTCGTACTCCTCCATCTCGCCCGCGAGCGCCTGCGTCGCGAAGAGGATCTCCCGGTGCAGCTGCCACGGCGCGCCCGCCACGCGGGTGCTCCCGTAGCGCGTCTCGTAGATCTCCCTCGCCCTCCCCAGGTGGAACATCGCCCTCGAGAGCGATCCCTCCGCCTCGCGCAGCGCGCAGCCGAGGACGTAGTTGCCGACGATGGAGTCGGGGTCGACGCGCAGCACCGCCTCGGCCTTCGCCCGGGCCGTGACGAGTCGGTTGTCGTTGTAGAGCCGCAGGGCCTCCTGCTCGAGGGCGGTGGCCTGCGCGGGGACGTTCTGGGCGACGCCCGAGCGGCCGCCGGACAGCGCCAGCGCGCCGGCCAGCAGCAGCCAGAGCCCCCGTCGCATCCGTCGTCCTCGGGGGGCGGTCATCGCCGCATCGTGCTCCGGGTGAGGCGTTCGAGGGGCTCGGTGAGGCACTCGCGCAACACCGCGTCGACGTTGTCGGTGCCCGGAGCGAGCTCCAGCCGGTGGCCGAAGATGTACGGCGCGAGCGCCTCGACGTCCTCGGCGCTGACGTAGTCGCGCACCCGGGTGAGCGCCCTCGCCTGGAGCGCGGGGATCATCAGCACCAGCGAGCGGGTCGAGGCCCCCTGGAGGATGCGAGGGTCGGAGCGGGTGCGCCCGGCGATGTCGACGAGGCACTCGCGCACCTCCGGCGCCACGTGGATCTGGTTCTCCACGACGGCGCGCGCCTCGACGATCTCCGTGCGGGTGACGCGCGGGAGCTCGCTGCCGGCGCCGGCGCGGCGGGCCTTGAAGCTCGCGAGCACCTCCAGCTCGGCCTCGCGGTTGATGTGGTGCATCTTCACCTTGAAGAGGAAGCGGTCGAGCTGCGCCGACGGCAGGGGGAAGGTTCCGGCGAGGTCGAGCGGGTTCTGCGTGGCGATGACGAAGAAGAGCTCGTCGAGCCGGCGGGTGCGGTTGTCGATGGTGGTCTGCTTCTCGGCCATCGCCTCGAGCATCGCGGACTGCACCTTCGGCGAGGTGCGGTTGATCTCGTCGGCAAGCACCACGTGGGCGAAGATGGGCCCCGCGCGGAAGAAGAACTTGTTGGTGTTGGGGTCGAAGATCGTCGTCCCGGTGACGTCGCTCGGCAGCAGGTCGGGCGTGAACTGGATGCGCCGGAAGGTCGAGATGTCGTCGTCGGGCTTGTCGTCGATGATGCAGTCGCCCAGGGCCTTGGCCAGCGTGGTCTTGCCCGAGCCGGGGTAGTCCTCGAGCAGCATGTGGCCGTCCGCGAGGAGGGCGATCACGAGCAGCTCGATGACCTCGTCGCGACCGCGCACCGCCGTCTGGAGCCGCGACCGCAGGCGCTGCACCACGCTGTACGCGCCGTTGAGGTCGGTGATCGGCGGAGCGGGCGTGTGGGTGACGTGCTCGCTCTGGATGAAATCGCTGTCCATAGGCTTCGTCTTGTCTCCTGTGATCATCGCGCGTCCAGCCACGAGGCCGGGTTGAGCAGGCCCAGCACCCGCCGCCAGCGCTTCGTCCCAGCGCGCAGCTCGCGCCGCAGCGAGCGCAGCCCGTCGCGCCAATGCTTCCTCGACAGCGCCTCGGCGTCGGGGTCGCGCTTCGAGGGGTCGCCCAGCTTCGCCGAGAGGTGCATCGACGTGAGCTTCGTGAAGGTCGGGGCCACCGCCGCGACCCGCGACGCGAAGCGCTCCCGGGGCTCGCCGTGCTCTCGCACGAGTCCCGCCTCGGCCATCAGGTCGAGCGCCTTGCGGTAGCCCACCCTGGGCAGCGCGCGAGACGCGGAGAGCGTCACGCGGGCCCGACGCCAGAGCTTGATGAGGTAGAGCGACGCCAGCGCGGCGCCCAACAGACCGAGAAGGCCGTAGCCGAGGTCGCGGCCGTAGTGGCGCTGGGGCGGGCGGTCGCGGGGGCGGGGCTGCTCGGGGTCCGGCGGAACCTGCCGGGCCATCTCGCCGAGGATGCGCTGGAGGTCCTCGTCGGTGCCCTGCCCCGGCGGGTCGAGGTTTCGCTCGGCGGCGATGTCGAGGACGATCCAGCCATACCCGGTGACGTAAAGCTCGGGCCAGGCGTGGGCGTCGCCGCCGCGCAGCAGGATGGTCGAGCCCCCGCGACGGTTGCTCTCGTCGGAGTGGTAGCCCGCGCTGATGCGCGAGGGGATGCCCAGCGAGCGCCACAGGAACACCGCGCTGTGGGCGAAGTGCACGCAGTACCCGGTGCGGTTGCCGAAGAGGAAGTCCGCCGTCGGGTCGGGGACGCCCGCGTGCCTCGCGCGCGTCGAGTAGATGAGCTCGTGGTCGAGGTAGAGCTTGATCGCGAGGGCCTGCGCGAAGGGGTCGCTCCGCAGCCGCTGCGGCAGCCGCTGGTTGACGATGCGCTGCGCGAGCTCGCGGTAGCGAGGGTCGGTCGGCGCCTGGGTGAAGTAGGCGCGCACCTCCGGGGTCCACCGGGGGTCGCCGGAGGCGTGGCCGGTGAGCCGACGGTAGTCGATGCTCTGCGAGAGCGACTCGAAGCGCCACGCGCGGAGGAAGCGCTGCGGGTTGGGGTTGGGCGCCGGCTGGTACCGGATCGGCGACTCCAGCGCGAAGGGGTAGGTGTGCTGCGCCAGCACGGCGATGAGCCCGTTCACCCTCGCCCGGCCGTTGGCGGTCGCCGGGTCGCGGACGCGAAGCTCCATCGTGGGGAAGTCGTCGACCACGTCGCCGTCGACGTCGGTGCGCGTGGTGCGGACGAGGCGCGGTCCGCTGAGCTGGCTCCACACCTCCTGGCGGAAGTAGTACGCGCCCGACGGCGGTGAGTAGTCGTCGTCGAGGATCACCACCGCCATCGGCGTGGGCGAGTTGCTCGGGGACTGGTCATCGTCGAGGCGCTCGCTCGCCGACGGGGGGATGGGCCGACCGCCGTCGTGGGCGCCCGATCCGGCGCCGCCGTCGATGTCGATGAGGTTGGGCATGGGCACGTCGCCCGCGTCGGCGCCCCCGCCGCCCGCGCCGCCGTCGCCCGCGTCCGTCGGCCCGCTGGAGCCTCCGCCGTCGCCGCCGTCGCCCCCGCTGGAGCCGCCGCCGTCGCCCGCGTCTCCGCCTGCGCCCGCCCCGCCGTCGCCCGCGTCTCCGCCTCCCCGATGGTCGCCCGCGTCCCCGGCGTCCGGGCCGCCTCCCCCGCCTCCGCCGTCAGGCCCGCGGTTGGGCCCATGTCCGTTGCCCGCGTCGGGCGTCTGCCTCGGCGGCTGCCCCATGCCCGCGTCGCTGATGCCGAGCTCGCTCATCGACTGCGGCATCGGGGCGCCCACCACCTGGATCACCCCGACCGCGGAGAGCGCCAGCAGCACCAGCAGCACCAGCGAGGAGAGCGCCCGCCCGCTTCGGGTGTCGGCCACCAGCAGCACCGCGAGCAGCGTCACCGCCGCGCCGCCGATGGCCAGCAGCACCTGCGCCGGGTCGATGCCCTGCTGCCAGGCCCAGTCGGAGAGCCACAGCGGCCGGGCGATGACGCCCTCACGGTGCGAGGCGAACACGGAGGTGAACGCGACGGTGACCAGGCCGAGCTCGAGCGCGGTCACCGCGGGGCGGCGCACCGCCATCATGCGCAGCGCCGCGACCACGGAGAACGACAGCGCCCCGAAGCGCAGCACGCTGGCGGTGACCAGCGCGTTGGCCGGACCGGCGAGCTCGGCCAGCGCCTCGGTGCCCACCGCGAGCGCGGCGAAGCGCCATAATACGAAGGCGAGCAGGCCGAGGCCCGCCACGCCGACCGTCGGGCGCACCCGGGAGCGGCCCAGCAGCTCGCCCGCGACGACCCCGAGGATGGCGCCGATCATCGCCGCGGCGAGGGCCTCCCCGAGGGCGACGCCCCAGCTCAGCGCGAAGGCCGCGAGGGCCATGGCGAGGGCGCGCACGGGGTGACGCCACCCGGCGAGGGCGCGGCGCAGGAGCTTCACGCAGCCTCCAGCGAGCGGTGGTGGCCGCCGGGGTAGGCCCGGCCGCCCGCGCGGTCGATGAGGGTCACCGGGGCCCGGGTGGTCGCGAGCGCCCTCAGCACGGCGGCCACCTCAGCGCCGGGCGCCGGGGTCACCGGGCCGTGCTGGGCCTCTGGGCGAATCTGGAACGCGAGGCGAGACCACCAGGTGGTCTTCACGATGGGCACGATGCCGTCGGTACACACGACGAACTCCACGGGCGACTGCATCTGGTTGGGCGCGGACCTGGCGCGCACCGTCGCGATCACCCGGTCGAGCCAGGGGCCCGGGCGCCCCGGCACGAAGACCACGGCGCGGGCGAGGCCGCCGGGGGTGGCGCGGGAGAGGAAGTCGGCGAGGCCCGACCCGCCGAGCTCGGTGGGGGTGGAGGCGGAGCGGGCCAGCACCTCGAGCGCCTGCACCGGCGACTTCGCGTACGCGTCGTTGCCGTCGGCCCCGAGGACCCACTCCGCCCCGAGCGCTCCGGTGTCGACGGCGACGCGAGCGGCGCCCGCGGCGGGCTCGTCGCCAGCGCCCGTGACGAGGTACGCGACGGTCTGGCGGGTGGGGGCGATGGCCCGCTCGGGGGTGCGCACCACGAGCTGACGGGAGCGGGCGAAGACCTTCCAGAGCACGAACTTGATGGGGTCGCCCGGCGCGTAGTGGCGCAGGTCGACGCGCTCTCCCTCCGGAGGGCCCGCGGGGTTGGAGATCTCGTCGCCGCCGGCGATGGAGCGCACCACCCGGATCTGCCGGAGCGCGCCCATGGAGGGGACGAAGCGCACCACGCGCTCTTGCCGGAGGGTGAAGGTCAGGCGGGTGAGGCCGAAGGCGTCGCTCACCTCGACCCGGCGGGTGATGGTGTCGTGCAGTCCGCGGCGCAACGGCGTGACCTCCTCGTGCAGTCGCCGCTTGAGCGGGACCAGACGCACTGACGCCTCGGGGACCTCCCAGTTCCAGCGGATGCGCACGAAGGGGACGAACCAGAGGTTGGAGAGGGAGAAGCCCGTGCGCGCGGCGTAACCGCACTCGAGGCGCAGCGGCTCCTCGTCGCGCATCTTTCGCCCGCGGCGCCAGAGCACCAGGGCCGTGATGGTGGTGCTGAGGAAGGCCGCGAGGCCGAGGGCCAGCCCGACGGTGCCCACCACAAGCAGCAGCAGGTCGATGTGCCGGATGCCGTAGCGGACCAGCGCCCAGGCGCAGCCGACGACCACGAGCAGCCCGAGGCCGGTGAAGGGGAAGGCCTCGACCACCCGGCCCCCGAGGGCCGAGACACGACGAACGAGGGGGCGGAGGGTGCGTCGGAGGGTCACGGACGACATCAGGTCAACAACGCTCGGGATCCCCGGAAGGTGACAGGGCGCGGCAGCATGGCACACCTCAACCCTCCAGGCGGCGATGATGATCCCTGTTGGGGGTCGGCGCCCGCTGGCGGGGAGGAATTCACTCGATGGCAGCGAGGGCGCTGCGCCACTGGGAGACCTCCGAGGCCTTCAGCGCGACCTCGGCTCCGTGCGCCAGCGCGCCGATGAGCGGAGCCTCGCCCTGGGACAACGCGAGGAGCGGGACGTGGCCCAGCACCGGGTGCGCGCGCAGCGAGCGGAGGATCGCGAGGGGGTTGAGCCCGAGGAGGTCGAGGTCGACCACGATGGCCGACGGGGGACGGAGCCCGAGCGTGATGAGGTCATCGTAGAGGCCCTGGTGGGGAGCGAGCTGCCAGCGGGCAGGGAGATGCTCGCCGAAGCGGCGGAGCACCTCGGGGTCCTCGGTGAGCACCGCCACGGTGCGAGGCTCCGTCGGGGCGGCGCTGGCCTCCGCGAGGGCGATGCCCCGGGACTGCAGGAAGGCCGCCGCGTCGGGCAGCGCGATGCGGACGCTGCGGCCCACGGTGCGCGAGGCCTTGATCTCTCCACGCCGCACCGCCTGGAGCACCGTGGTTTTGTGGAGGCCTGCGAGGCGAGCCACCTCGCCCGCGTGGAGGAGCCTCGGGGGCCTTGCCGTTGGCGCTGGCGCATCGGTCGGTACCCGCGTCTTCGGCATCCGCCCATTGATAGCCCAGCGAAGCCCCGGGCGGCCGCTGCACCGGCGGACGAAACAGAGCGCGCCGGAAAGTTGTATGGGCCGCGCGGCATCGCCCACAGAGGTCAGCCCATGGGACTGGTCGTGGTTGTACTCGTCGTCGGCCTCGTGGCGTCGGATCTGCTCGGGCTGCTCCAGCGCGCCAGGTCGTGATCGGGCTTTCCCTCCGCCGCCCGGATGGCGGACGATGCACGTGCGGATGAATGTCCACGACCTGACCTGCACCAGTCGCTCGGTAACCCCCGATGTCGACCATGGCGCCCACCCTCGTACGTTCGCTCCCCTTCGTGGATGTCCGCGTGACGCGTGACGACGACAGCGCCCCGGCATACGTCCAGCGCGCCCGGGAGGGCGACGCCCGGGCCTTCCAGGAGCTCTTTCGCAACCACCGTCGCGACGTCGCCCGGCTGGTAGGCCGCCTCCTCGGCCCCAGGCCCGAGGTCGAAGACGTGGTGCAGGAGGTCTTCATCCAGGTCTTCCGCTCGCTGCCAAACTTCCGCGGCGACGCCCGCTTCACCACCTGGCTGCACCGGGTGACCGTCAACGTCACCCTCATGCACCTCCGCGCCGCCCGCAGCCGCCCCCGGCTCGGCAATGAGCTCCTCGACGAGCCCGCCGCCCCAGAGGGCGACTCCCCCGTCGACCACGCCGCCCGCAACCAGCGGCTGCGCGCCCTCTACAAGATCCTCGACACCCTCTCCGACAAGAAGCGCGCGGTGTTCATCCTCCATGACCTCGACGGGGTGCCCGCCGCCCAGATCGCCGCCATGGTCGACAGCCCGGTGCTGACCGTGCGCACCCGGCTGTTCTATGCCCGCCGCGAGGTCTACGCCGCCATGGCCGGAGACCCGACGCTGGAGTCCATTGCCCGTGAGCTCGCGGCGAGCGATCCCACCTCCGAGACTGTGAGCCCGCGATGAGCGACCATCCCTCCATCGACGCGCTCCAGGCGCACCTCGCGGCCCCCGACGCCGCGCTGCGGGAGCACCTCGCTGGCTGCGCCGAGTGCACCCGCCTCCTCGGCGGCCTCGCGGCCCTCGACGAGGCCCGGCGCCACACCCCCGTCCCTCCCCCCTGGGAGCGCCTCGATGAGGTGCTGGCCCTCGAGGCCCAGAGGGTCTCCCAGGAGATCCGATCCGGCAGGCTCAAGGCTTCGCCGAGGGTTCCTTCGTGGGTCGCCACGGGTCTTGCCATGGCCGCGGGCGTAGGCCTGCTGCTGGGCGGCAGAGCGCTGCTCCAGAGCCGAGGCGCCCCTGTGGATGCTCCCGTCGTGGCGCGCCCCACCCCGGCTCCCTCTCCGGCCCCGTCGCCCGCGCCGACGCTCACCCCCTACGAGG
>Ga0207969_100012_pt1 | contig 148521 bp, 151 predicted proteins | sample LakWasMet25_LOW6_2_FD_183869 | JGI IMG/M metagenome (GOLD analysis project Ga0207969, IMG submission 183869) | Freshwater sediment methanotrophic microbial communities from Lake Washington under simulated oxygen tension - Sediment Metagenome... | ecosystem: Environmental > Aquatic > Freshwater...
TTAATTTTGTAGTCAACCTAATGGCGGGCATTGCTGCCTATTGCCTGTCCGACAACAAGCCCACGCTGTCTCTGACTAAGGTCAATCTCTTGCATTCTGCTTAATGGCTTATCCCGAACTCAGGTTAATTATTATTCCACTGACCAGCTATAGGCGAGTAAATTTTAACTGACTATATGTTTAGTCTCGCATTTAACTGATTTATATCAATAATAAAAATACCTGACTTTTATCATGCCATTGAAGTATTAACTTAAAAGGAGTCTTGCCTCCAATGAAATGGAGTTTAGATTGAAATTGTAGCTTAAGAGATAGTGGAACAAATGCGTTTCCAGAGCGCCCACATTGTCATAGCAAAAGCGTTTGGATGCATTGGCCTTGACCTTCTTGTGCGTGGCTCCGACTCTGCCCTGGATCCATGAATGCTTAACTAGAGTGGTGCGGTTTTCAAATTATCGGGCATTACACAGGGCCGAGAAGAGAGATCCTTGCCTTGAGCTTTCATATCGCCAGGCAAAAGGTTGCAACTGAATTCGACGCCGCTGTCGGTGAGGATTTTTTCAATCGTGAACGGGTATTGCGCCAAAGCCTATTCAAAAAATACTTGGCGGTGCCCATACACTTTTTATTGTGCAATTCCAGGCAGACGTAGCGAATGGCGCGGTCGGTGGCAATAGACAGATACCGCTTGCCCTTACCTAAATTTGTTACAGTTTGGGACGATAACAAGACAAGTTGCACATCGGTTTTTGTTACGGAATAACGCCATTTATTAGCCGCCAAATTGAAGTGTCGCCGCTCAACCACTCTGCAATTCGATGGACAATAAAAAACCCGCTAAGCCTTATGACTTGCAGGTTTATGATCTTCTTTGAGTCTGTTTGAATCAACTAATGGAGGCTGCGGGCGGAATCGAACCGCCGTAGATGGCTTTGCAGGCCACTGCATAACCATTTTGCTACGCAGCCCTAAAAGTTAAATAAAAAAGCCGCGATAGTTCGCGGCTTTTTTTAAATTAATTGGAGCGGGAAACGAGATTCGAACTCGCGACCCCAACCTTGGCAAGGTTGTGCTCTACCACTGAGCTATTCCCGCGCTTCAATTTATTTGCTCATTATAAGCTCTTTTTAGATCTTGTCAACTTTTTATTGAACATCAATTGCCAAAACCCAACCCGAGCTACCTTTACATTCGCCATCTTCAACCTGAACCTTAACGAATGCATTTTTCTTTCCGGCGAAATCTTGTAAATCTACGACAGTTACCGCTGTTCCCTGCTTAATACGTCTGCAAGACTCAACCTTGCCTTTATCTTCATCTTCACTATCATCAAATGCAGCTATAGCTCCGGGCACTGAGACCAATTGTATAGGTGATTCAACCTCGTAAGTATTCGGGTTTTTCAAAACATAACGTTGTCCGGTAACAAGATTCTTAGGCGCAGCAGTGGAAATAGTACCCGAATCACCACCACTCATCATAATGACAATAAGCAGAAGGACTACGCCTCCTAAAGCGCCAAAAAAAACTTTGGGATTGTTTTCTTTTAAGCTCATCATTGATGAAAACAGCTTACCAGCCGTTTCTTTTGCTGTGTCTACCGGTTTTTTAGCGTTTTCTTCATTACTCATTTCGTATCCTCACAATTGTAATTTTTTATTATTTTCAGGTCTTTGCCCGAAGCATATTAACTAATCGCCTCGATAACTCATATACATAAACAATCCAGTACGAGTTGGTATCCTGAGTTATATTTAACTGTCCACTTTAAAAGGCCGACAATTCATCACCAACAATCAACTTGATGCATCAACTTACCACGATAAGAAAACTTTTCAAGCGCTATATACATATAACATTATATTTCAATAGAGTGCGTTATTTAAATGAAATCGTAACCTTTTTTAGCTTGCGCAGGCATCGGCTTGTTCTTTTCAGCAACCCGCCGACATTCAAACTGCCAATAACCCAAACCGACATTCTTCCTGTTATTCAATGCCACAGGAAAATCTTCATTATTCATAAACATTCGAACCACATCATTATCTTTCAGCATAAAACTATCGGTAATGATGTAGTTTTTTTCACATTCGAGTTCCCTCGCGCTATAAAACAGCCCTTTCTGCGGAATATCTTTACCCGACGCGTCCAGTGGACCATAAGTGACGGCAATGGATTGATGAGCCAATAGCTGCATACCGAAGTTTATTCGACCGCTTTGTTTATCGACAATAACCTTGTTAACGATCCCTAATGAGCGTTTATATTCTGGACTATCTGTTTTTCTAAAACTGACCAAGCTTCCTACTGATAGAACACCTGTTTTATTAAAAATACCCGACAATAATCTGTCAGACGCCGATTGAACAAGAAACTCCATATCTCTTTCGTCGACGGATTCCAAGGCATTTTGCAGCTCATGAGCTGCCTCCAAACCTACGGCAATGTATCGATCCGTTCTATCGCTAAAGAAAGGCACACCCTGCAAATCAACCCCCATCCATCTTTGTTCAAGATAGTCGAGTAATTCCGCCGAGGGTTTTCCGATGTCACTTCTCAACACATGCATCGAACTAAACCTTGCCTCCACAGCATTAATCAATTTTTCTTTCTGCTTTAGCGCCTTAAACAACTTGGTAAAGTCCAGATACAACATCAATGATTCGTTTTTTGCACTTACTTCAAATTGATATTGCGGCGCCTTATCTTCGTCCGTTAAAACAATGCACTGTATTTGCTGACCGCTCACCGGCTCTTTCTTTAGAGCAATCAAAGGACCTACTGTTTCTATATAGTTATAAACCAATAAGATTTCCTTTTGCATCAAACCGGTCGGATCGGCAAGGCTGAGCAATAGAATCTGCCGATAGCATTCTTCAGGACTGCTGGCTTTACTAGGCTGACTGACATCATTGGGGACTTTGGTCGTGCTGTTTTTTATTGACACACTCAGACTGTAAAGCGAATGCAAATCTATCCAGACCCAATCAGGGATCGGCATCCCCATAATGAAATGACTGACAACAATACTGCTCAGCCCTTTAATGCAGCGCTGGATGGCTAATGCGGCATTCTTTCCTTGAAACCAGCCGACATCACGCTTGGTTAGCTCCTTAAGCACCATCCAATAGCCTAGGGTGAATTCTTTTTCAATGGAAACCAATATACTCAAAATTTTCTTATCATTATCTTCTTTCGGGAACCCCGCTTTAATCAGCCGGGATCGAAGATAATCTTCAATGTCATGAACGCTTGAACTAAGAAGCTCCAGAGCGTCCAGCCTTAGCTGGATCTTCATTTCAACGGCATTGAAATCTATAAGAAAATCATGGAGCAAGCGCGTGGCCAATCCTGGATTAGCCGTCGGCAATTCAGCTATCCAATGCTGTAGCGCCTTTGCTTCAAATTCTTTTAAGCGCGCGGAATTTTTTTGTTGCGCTGGAATAACCAGAAAAAAAGAGTTCTTCACATATTCACCGAGTTGATTTTAATGCTTTACGTTGTTCAGGAAAAAATTGGATGCCCCTGTATCTCTAGGCATTTTAATCCATCATTTAAACCATCAAGCTCCGCCTTTTCTCACCATCATCCCTTTTGAAGGGTTGTAACCAATGATCGCAGCCGTCATAAATATCACAAAGGCAGCAAAGGTATAAATAAATGCCTGACTGTTAAACTGACCGTACAAAGAAAAACGGATCAATTCAACCGCTTGAGAAAATGGATTATATTGCGCCAGATGATAAAGCAGCGCACTGGACTCTTTGATTTTCCATAAAGGATACAGTGCGGTCGACATAAAAAACATCGGGAAAATCACAAAGTTCATTACACCGGCGAAATTTTCCAATTGTTTGATAAACGACGACAACAATAAGCCTAAAGCGCCCAGCATTAAGCCTGTCAGTAACAGTGCCGGCAGAATCCACACATAACCCAGCCACGGCGCCTGAATATCATAAAGCCAAGCAATCGCTAAAAACACATAGACTTGCAAAACCGATACGCCGGTACCGGCCAATAATTTACTGAGCAATAAAAACCAACGCGGCAACGGACAAACCATCAATATGCGCATACTGCCCATTTCGCGATCGTAAACCATCGATAATGAACTTTGCATGCCGTTAAACAACTGAATCATACCGATCAGGCCAGGCGTAATATAAACTTCGTAAAGAATATAGGTCTCATAAGGCGGAGTAATCGCAAGCCCTAACGCGGCCCTAAACCCGGCCGCGAATACGAATAACCAGACCAAAGGTCTGACCAAGGCGGAAATAAAGCGCTCGCGCTGGGTAACAAACCGCCATAGCTCACGCCAGATGATGCCCCACATGGCGCGCCAGTAATGTAGTAATCTCACGCCTGGCTGTCCAGCCCGGCGTCCTTCAGGTAAATGCAAACCCGCTCCCGGCCGCTTAGTCATGCCGTCTCTCCTTGGGTCAAACTGTAAAAAGCGTCTTTAATCGTCGGCGTGCCGGTTACTTTAAGCACGTCATCAACCGTTCCATTGGCTTTGACCTGCCCTTTGTGCAATACGATTAAATGATCATCCGGATAAATCTCATCAATCAAATGGCTCGCCCATAATACCGCCATTTTTTCCTCGTCGGCCAAACGATGCACATATTCGACGATAGAAAGCCGACTGGGCACGTCCAAACCAACGGTGGGTTCATCCAACAACAGCACCGCTGGCTTATGCAATAAGGCCCGGGCAATCTCCACGCGCCGTCTGTGTCCGCCATTGAGCTGGCGCACTTTCTCAAAACGCCGGTCATACATATTTAAACGCTCCAACTCCTGTTGAATCCTTTCCGCAGCCTGTTTCCTCCCCATGCCATGCAAGGAGGTGTGATAGCGCAGGTTCTGCATCACCGATAGATCCATGTCCAGAGTAGTTTGCTGGAAAACCACGCCCAGTCTTGCCAATGCAGACAGCGTTTGCCGCTTAACATCGAAACCGCACAACTCGATCCGTCCGTCACGAGTGTCATACAAGCGGGTAATCAAGGAAAACAACGTACTTTTCCCCGCGCCGTTAGGGCCTAACAAAACCGTACACTCACCCGGCCGAATCTTAAAGTTAACCTGGGACAGTGCTTTTTTGCTTCCATAAGAAAAGCTCAAGTCCTCAACGGCCAATGCAATTGATGAATTCATGGTTTGACTGCAACTCCCCATGGATACGTACCCACTCCGACCGATTTGGTCACTGTTTGCGCCTCAAGATCGATCAGGGAAATATCGTTGCTGGTGCCGTTAGTGGTGTAAAGCCGTTTTTGATCCGGCGAAAAAGCCAGATTCCAGACTCGCTGGCCGACCAGCAGGTATTTTTCCACTTCAAAGGTCTGGCCATTGACTACCGCAACACGGTTTGCCGGCCCCAACGCCACATAGCCACGCTTTCTGTCTTTATCGATAACCACGCCGACCGGCTGGATTTTATCGCTCGTCACGCCCTGCACTTCGAACTTGATATTTTTGACGATCTGCTTGGTTTTAGCATCCAAAATCATCAAGGTACCGGCCATTTCCGAGGTGACCCACAGCTGCTGGCTGTCGGCAGTAAAGCTCAGCGCGCGAGGACGCGGATCAACCAATGTGTTTTCGACGATGGCATTGGTTTTGGTATCGATCCAATGCACCATGTTGGTCGTTTCGGACGCGCTGGCTACCCAGAGATTATCGGGGCTGACAGTAATACCCTCAGGCTCCACGCCGACCTTAATCTGTTTGACGGCCTTTTTATGCTTAATGTCGATAACAGTCACTTGGCTGTCGTCTTCATTGGACACATAAAGCTTATCGCCCGCGGGATTTAGCGCAAAGGTCTCAGGGTCCTCGCCGGACGGCAATTTTCCTGTTTCTTTCAGCGTCTCGGCATCGATAATCTTGATGGTATTGTCATCACTGGTTGCAACATATAAAAACTTATTATCGGGGCTGATGGCGATGCCTCTGGGGCGCCGGCCGATTTCTACCGTTTTGATTAACTTACCGGCAACGGGATCGACCACCGCCAGTGCATTATCCTTTTCCAGTGTAACGAACACCGTTTCGGCCTGCGCCGTTGATGTCAGCGCCATCGTCAAAAACAGCCCTAAAACATTTTGTCTCATCATTTACTCCATTTGCAGGTTGACTCAGGTTGATCATAACCCAAAGTATCGAGTTCGGTTTTGGGATGCAAAAAGCCTTCAATCGGCGCTACGGCAACCAACGATCTGGGCGCTGACAGCAACACAGGCTGCCGCAACTGACCATCCCAGGACCGGAACGACAACGGATTGCCTTTATAACCCTGCAACGCAAACGCGTCGCTTAGCATATAATCCTTAAGTTTATTTACGTCATTGGATTTGGTGCGGGTGGCCGCTTCGCCGATAGCTCGGACTGCCAGATAGGCGGCATAATCCTGCTCTTCCATCCAGCGCCCCGCTTGATCTTTAAAGCGATTTTGGATCTGCACCGCACCCCATTGCTCATGGGTCCGGTGCCATGACGTAGCGACCAATCCCTGAGTGCCGATCACCGGCCTTGCATTCCAGGTCCTGTATTCCAGATATTCGCCGAACTGGCCTTGCTCATCGGCAACGACCAGCACATCATAATCATCATCTATCTGGGTAAATACCGCCACATCCGATTGCGCCGTACGCCGCGCATCGTAGGTGTGTTCCCAGGTTTTTTCCTCGACTATTTTCATGCCGAAACGTTTAGCCGCCCGTTTGAGCGCGTCGGCAAATAAACGGTCTTCTTCGGTAGCGCCGATGACTAAAAACCATTTATTCCAGCGTCTTTTCATCATGTACTGCGCCAGCGCATCGGCGCGCATGGCCCGAGTAGGCAACAGATGCAAAACATTGTTGCGGCATTGCTCATTGCGCAACGCATCATCGACGGTCGCCGCATCGAACAATAACTTCTGTTTTGCGGCCGGCAAATCGGCGATCTTGTTAGTCAGTTCGGCAGGCAAGTTAAGCACAACATGCGAAAACTGATTGCCAACCTCTTTATTAAAAGCCTCGGTGACATCGCCATCCAGCGGTACGATGATTTTTTTCAGTACAAACTTCTGCCCGGTAAATTGTCCGGTCGTATTGTTGTCATTAATCGCAAGCTCCGACCCCAAAATGCCCTTGTTTGGAATAAACGCATCCAGGTTAGACAGCGGCGGGGGGGCTTTTTGCTCTTGCGTAAAATAAGCAATATTAATGATCTGTTTAGCTTCCGCATGAACAAAATCCACACTAAGCAGATGAATAACAAATAAAATCTTAACTGTTATCTGGAAAAGCAAGGTAATTGATCGCATCATGTCCTAACAAAAATAAAATGCACAGAGACTAATTTTAACGGATTCACTCTCTTTGTTTAGTTTTTCGATAAAGTCTACTGAAACCGGGGCTTAAATCCATGGAATAATTTAGTCTAAAGTTGCCCGGCTGCCGATGAAATCAGTCCGTCCTTCATGACAAATTCATGTTAATGAACTGATGCTGTCAACCAGGATATTGACTTCGCTCAACAAACAGTTCAGCATCAATAAATATTAAAGACAGAAGGGGATAACAATGGACGCCACTAAATTACAGCCAAAATCAGATACCTTTATTACTCCGGCAACATCCAGGCGGACAACGGGCCTGGAAAGCAACGAACCCGCCATTGAGACCCGGCCGGATAGCGATAAGGACGATAATCTAAATGTTGCAAAGGAAACCATAAACTTTTCCGATACCTCATTAAAATTATCCACATCGTCACCGGTAAAAAGCAGTGACCAACCGGCACCGATAGAAAATAAAGATCAAGCTCAACAGGCTCTTAGCCAACTTATCGCCGACATTCAAAGCAATCCGGCTCAGGCACAAGCTGTCCACAGCAACATATTCAACGGCGCTGTAAAATCGTTATTAGGTTAATTACTCTTGTCAATGACGCACTTTACATTAAGTGGGATATATATTTATCCCGTAAAATCATTAGCCGGCGTTAGCGCAAACAGCTGGCCTGTCACTGAAAAAGGCTTTCAGCACGACAGAAAATGGATGCTTATTGATAAGAATAGGCAATTTCTCAGCCAGCGGAAGCTGCCGAACATGGCTTTAATTAAAACCGCACTGACCGATAAAAATCTGATCCTGTCCGCGCCGGGCATGGAAAGTCTCTCTTTACCCCTAGCGCCTGTTGATGGAGAAATTATCACCAGTACTATCTGGCATGACCAGTGCGAAGCCCGTAGCGTTTCAACGGAGGCCGACCAATGGCTCAGCGATTTTTTAAAGCAGGATTGCCGGCTGGTTTACCAACCCGATGAGACCATTCGTCCGGTTGATCCCGTTTATGCCCAGCCTACCGACCAAGTGGCATTTTCCGACGGCTTTCCTTTTCTGATTATTTCAGAAAACTCGCTGGCTGCATTGAATCATGAAATGCAGCTGAATTTACCGATGGCTCGGTTCAGGCCCAATCTGGTTGTTTCCGGCTGCCCTGCCTATGCAGAAGACAGTTGGCGCGAAATCAGCATTGGCACCATAGATTTCAGGCTTCCTAAACCTTGCTCCCGGTGTTCAATCCCGGCAATCGATCCAGAAACCGCGAAAATCGGCAAGGAACCGCTGACCACGCTCAACCGCACTCGAAAATGGCAAAATCAAGTCTATTTCGGACAAAATGCCCTGCATAATCAATGCGGCCAATTGACAGTTGGCGATGCGGTACAAATCAAATTAACAGGCGCAAAACAACCGCCCATCTAGCTTTTTCTGGCGGCTAATCAGCCGCCTATCTCATTTAATCATCATTCAAATATTCATGCATAAAGCTTTTTTGCTGTTTGTCATCCCGCTATTGTCTTACGGCTTTTGGCTAAGTGAAGAATTTAAAGGCATTGCCGCAGGCGTCTCGATTTTCCTGTTCGGCATGCTGTCACTGGAACAAGGCTTTAAAGCCTTTACCGGAGGCGCGCTGGAGCGGATCCTGCAAAAAACCACTGATACCTCCTGGAAAAGCTTCAGCTTTGGCTTTTTATCGGCAGCATTGATGCAATCCAGCAGTTTGGTCTCCATCATCACGGTCTCGTTTTTGAGCGCCGGACTGATCGATCTGGTCGCCGGCATCGGCATTGTTTTCGGTTCCAATCTGGGAACCACAACCGGCGCGTGGCTGATCGCAGGACTTGGTCTGAAAGTGAATATTGCGGCCTACGCCATGCCGCTGCTGGTTTTTGGCGTGTTGGGCGTTTTCCAGAGCGGCAAGCATTTGAAGGGGGCCGGCTATATCCTGGCCGGCTTGGGCTTTTTACTGCTCGGAATCCATTATATGAAAGAAAGCTTCGAGCATTTTGAAACCACCTTTAACTTGGCTAATTACGCCATGACCGGCATCAAAGGGCTATTGATCTATACGGCCGTAGGAATTATTGCCACCGTGATCATGCAGTCCAGCCATGCGACGATGCTATTGACCATTACCGCGGTTTCCGTACATCAAATTAGTTATGACAATGCCCTGGCGCTGATTATCGGCGCCAATATCGGCACCACCATCACCGCGATCATTGCCTCTTTCGGCGCCAATATCCAAGGCAAACGGCTTGCGGGTTCGCACCTGTTTGTTAACCTGCTTACCGGCATTGTTGTACTGCTGTTTATTAAGCCATTCGGCAATGCTGTCGACATTATCAGCGCCAATTTGGGCATTGCCGCCTCAGACAATGCGATGAAACTGGCAACCTTTCATAGCCTGTTTAATCTTGCAGGCGTTATTATCTTTTTTCCGTTTATCAATCAGCAGGTTCTGTTACTGGAAAGAATATTCATAGAAAAACGTCCGGCTATTTTTAAACCGAAATATTTGGACCTGTCGGCCATGGACTTTCCTGAAACAGTCGTCGAATCGGTCAGACTGGAAAGCATCCATTTATACGAAAATGCCATTCATATTATTTTGCATACGTTTGGCCTGCGTAAACATGATCTCAAAAAAGACGACTTACTCAAGCAGCTCATCGAACAAAACCGCCACCGAATCGAATACGATATCGATGCCGTCTATGAAAGGCGGATAAAAGGCATTTACAGCGCCATTATTGCTTTTATCAGTCAAGCTGACTTCACTTGGAAGATGGACCAGTCTTCGAAACTTTCCTGGCTGCGCGAGACCAACCAGCACCTGGTCGAAGCCATTAAAGACACTAAACATTTGCAGAAAAACTGGACTCGTTTCAGGGCATCAAACAATCAGGCTACAATCAACGAATACACTAAAATTGCTTACCAAATAGTTCTGCATATCCAACAGATTGAAAATTTCAGGCATGAAATTGAGAATAATGAGTTACCGTTATTGTCGCTGGACGCGTTAAAAGCGATCATTAAAAATGACGACATACAAATGAATCGCGCTATTGAAACGCTGATCAGGGAACGACAGATAACCCCTGAAACCGGCTCTTCCCTGATTAACGACAGCGCCTATATGTACAGTATTAAAAAGAATCTGCTAAAAGCCGCCGAAACACTGTTTTTACACAGCGGCACCAGCGCCGCCAAAATTGAACAACAATTAACCCTGAATGAAGCTGAAATTAACGATGTTGTTCACACCGTGGATACACCATCCATGCATCAACCTGATCGGTGATGAAAACGATGAAAATAGAAAAATTACTTCATAAACTACAGGCCTTTTTTGACACCGAAAAGCACAGAAAAAGGCAACATATCCAGGAATTAAAGAAAGTCCTGCGTAAGCTCAAGAAAAAAGAGCGAAAAATCACCCACGCCTTACAGCAGGCCGATGACGACTGTTTGATAAGGCATTATCAAACAGAACTGGAAATCATCAGAGTGCAGCGCAAAAAAGGCATTGAAGTTTTGCATCACCTTAAAAAACTAAAAAAATCTTAAATGCCCGGTATTCTCGTCACTTATTAGCGCATGCTGATGCTGTTTCAAATAGAATAATACCGAGTAAATTAATCTAGAATCTCCACCTTTTCGATAATCTTTTTATTTTTAAGCCCCATATGCAGATCGAAGTATTTTTATCCATTTTTATCTTATTAGTGCTTGCATTATCACACATCAAAATAAACATGCCGAACACCAACAACTTTGCTGTATTTCATTACAGACCTTTTAAGCTATTGAAAATGTTGCTTTGCTCAAAATATAGCCCGCTACTGCTTATCCTGGCTTTCCCTTCCTTGGCAATGGCCGCCAAAGAAGCCGGGGCTGCTAGCCAGACGCAACCGCTGGACTTGACTCAGCATTGGGTCGGTTATATGGCTTTGATTGTTTTTGCCGTTGCCTACATCTTCGCCATTACCGAGGAAGTGACCGAGTTAAAAAAGTCCAAGCCGATGGTGTTCGCTGCCAGCCTGATCTGGATTTTTATTGCCGTGTTTTATGTCAAGGATGGCATGAGCGAGCAAGCGGGAGTTGCGTTCCGCTCTACCCTGGAAGGTTATGGCGAACTGTTTTTGTTCATCATGGTATCAATGACTTATTTGAATGCGATGGAAGACCGAGGGGTATTCGATAGCTTGCGGGTCTGGCTATTGAGTAAGAATTTCAGCTACCGGCAATTGTTCTGGATTACCGGTTTCCAATCGTTCTTTATTTCCTCCGGCTGCAACAACCTCACTACCGCATTGCTGATGGGCTCGGTGATTCTGGCGATGGGTAAGGGATGTCCGCGTTTTGTCACCTTATCCTGCATCAATGTGGTGGTCGCCTCCAACGCAGGCGGCTCGTTCAGCCCTTTCGGGGACATCACTACGCTGTTGGTCTGGCAAAAAGGCGTCGTGCCGTTTGCCGACTTCTTCTCGCTGTTGCTTCCGGCCATCATCAACTTCGCCATTCCGGCCGGCATCATGCATTTCTTTATTCCGCAGGAAAGGCCCGCTGCGGTAATGGAAGCGCAAGATATGAAACGAGGCGGCCTGACCATCATCGGTTTGTTCGTATTAACTATTATTACATCGGCCTGCTTTGAAAACTTCCTGGGCCTACCACCTGCCGCCGGGATGATGATGGGCTTGACCTATTTAAAGTTTTTCAGTTATTACCTGCAAAAAACCAGCGCTGCTCACCCCATATTGATACCCGAGGATTTGACCGACGGCAAAATCGACCATTTCGCGCCGATGAAGTACATGAACAATCCGCAAGCCGAGGCCAATCAACAATTAGCCAAAGAGTTGCCGTTTGATATTTTCCAAAAAGTCGCCAACCTGGAATGGGACACCCTGCTATTTTTTTACGGTGTCATGGTCGGCGTCGGCGGCCTGAGCTTCATCGGCTATATGGAAGTGGCCTCCCATCACTTGTACGGCGCCATCGATCCTACGATCGCCAATATCCTGGTCGGCATTGCCTCCGCGTTCGTCGATAACGGCACCATTATGCTGTCCGTACTGATCATGGCGCCGGATATCTCTGAAGGCCAGTGGTTACTGGTCACCTTGACCGCCGGCGTCGGCGGCAGCATGCTGGCAGTCGGTTCCGCCGCGGGCGTAGGCTTGATGGGACAGGCTAAAGGAATTTACACGTTCACCAGTCATTTAAAATGGACACCAGTCATTATGTTGGGCTATTTCGGCAGCATCGCCGCCCACTTTCTAATCAATGGCCGATACTTTTAGGAGTTTCAGTCAATCAAATTTCATTGTTACGCGCCGATCAATAGCATTCAGTAAGCTATTGATCGGCTGTGGCAATATCCGGCTATCGCAGGCTATCGCAGTTAAACGACCTCTCTCACCCGCCCATGACGGCCACTTTTCCCACATTCATTTGCCTACCCGCAAATCACAAGCCCATCATCAAACTGCTGCCATGCTTTTTCAGCCAACCTCTTCGGGTTTTGTAGTCAGGTAAATGTTCGCCAACCAGGGCCCAAAAATGAGCGGAGTGGTTCCTGATCCGGATATGGCAAAGCTCATGCACCACCACGTACTCCAGGACTTCGGGCGGAGCTATGATAAGCAGCCAATTAATATTGATGTCGTTATGAATGCCGCAGCTACCCCATCGGCTTTTTTGAGTTTTGATTTTAATGGTCTGCGGGAACAGCTGTTTTCTTTCCGCATGCTGCTTAACGACCTGTTCTACCTGGATTTTCGATTCCTTTTTCATCCAGCGGATTAAAGCTTCTTTTATCTCGGCACCGTGGTCATTAGCCAGCAATGCCTCGGGCACGTGGGCGGTAAATTCCGGGCCGAATTCTATTTTTATCCGTTTTAATTTTGAAGGCTGCACCGACAACTTATATGATGCCCCTCGATAAGGAATTTCAGCGCCGTGGCCATAAACAGCCGGGGCCATTTTTTTATGATGCAAGCTATTGGCTGCGATTTTAGCCAGGGTTTGGATTATCCACTGCTGTTTGGCCTGAACAAATTGATGAATCTTATGCTCGGCGGCTCTGAGCGGTGCGACAACCTCGACTTTGCCGTGTGATACGATAATTCGCGTCTGCTTGGCCCGCTGGCTGCGCCGGATCTCGTAGGAAAACGCTGGATTAGAAATATCGGCTCTCTGGTTTAATAGCGATAAGATGTTTTGCTTCAATTTAAGCATCTTGGTTAATCATATGGGTTGCCAGCTGTTGTAATGCCTGGCTTAAATTCTCCCTGAGTCTTGCATCCATATTGACTTCGGCTAAGGCTTTATTCATGCACAACATCCATTGATCTCGTGCGGAGGCATCTATCGCAAAGGGGAAATGGCGCTGACGTAACCTTGGATGTCCGTATTCCTGAACAAACAGATCGGGACCGCCCAGCCAGCCGGACATAAATTTGAACAATTTCTCACGGGCGGACGATAAATCCGCCGCGTGCATCGCCCGAATCCCGGCTGCTTCAGGCAAGGTATCCATATAAAAATAGAACCGCTCAACCAAACTGCGGATTGCCGCCTCTTTGCCTATCACTTCATAAGGCGTTACTGGTGTGTTTTCTGTCATAATCGGGTACTGTAAAAAATCATTCTTTCAATAATCCGCTATTTTACTAAATATTCTTACTAATGCCGCTAAACTCTTGTAAGATTCAGTGGTCTGCTTTTTCTGTTAACCCTTTATTTTAAGGAATCTAAATAATATGAGACTAAATACTGCTATTTCACGTCCGGAAGCCGATATTCTGGCGACCAACAAGGTACTGAGAAACACTTATTTATTATTGTCGATGACATTGCTGTTCAGTGCGATGACCGCAGGTGCGGCAATGATGCTGAATTTGCCGCATTTCGGCCCTATCATTACTTTGGTCGGTTATTTCGGCCTGTTGTTCTTGACTACCAAATTCAGCAACAGCAGCTTAGGCCTGGTTTTCGTTTTTGCGTTGACCGGATTTATGGGACTCACGCTCGGTCCTATTTTAACTATGTACATTAAGGCCTTCAGCAACGGCCATGAACTGATCATGACCGCATTAGGCGGCACAGGCCTGATATTCCTGGGACTATCAGGCTATGCTTTAACCACACGCAAAGATTTCAGCTTCATGGGCGGCTTTTTGATGGTGGGTGTGCTGGTAGCGTTCCTGGCGGGTTTAGGCGCGCTGTTTTTCACCATACCGGCTTTATCGCTGGCGGTATCGGCCATGTTTATCCTGCTGATGTCCGGCATGATCTTATTCCAAACCAGCGAAATAATTCACGGCGGTGAAACCAACTACATTCTGGCGACTGTTTCTTTATATGTATCCATCTACAACCTGTTCCTGAGCTTGTTGCAATTGCTGGGCGTATTCAGTGGCGATGACTAAGTAAGTTTTAACAAGCGCTTTACATAAAAAAGCCCGGCTTATTTGGTAAGCCGGGCTTTTTTTATGTCTTGCCGTTTTAGGGCTGCGTTTTAGAGCCATGCAATCGAATCAATAAAGCGGCCTCGTCATGGCTTAATCCGGAGTTTTGCATTAACTCATTAACACTGGCGCCGCTTCTTACTTTTCGGATATCCCCGCTATACGGATGAGAAGACTGGTCATTTTGCTCAACATCGGCAAGCTTTGCCGCCAAATCATCGATTTGCTCGTCGGTAACGGCTATCCGACTGTCTACTGTGGCTATCCGGCTGTCGATGGTCAGCGCGGCGGAACACAATCCTGCAATATCATTGCTGTGACCGTGAACGATATCATTAAGAACCTGATAATCTCGCTTAATTTTCAATTGCGCACGCACCAGCCACAAAAGCGCAAGCAGCATCACAAAGATAATTATGCCCTCAATGATAACAGCGACTATCACAGGATTATTCATCAGATAAATTCATCAATATGTTGAATAGGTTCAGCATCTTGCTCTTTCGCTGCTGCTTTTTTTCCTGACTGCTGTTGCTTTTCCGGGCGATGATCATTCCGGTCGATTTTCTTAAGCCTTATGACTGGAGAAGAGGGTGATACGGGTTGTATTTCTGACATACCGGCCTCCTGTAATTAAAATTAGCGCCAATGAAGATTTCATTTTTAATAGTAGCAGTCATTCCACTTTAGTGTTAATAAAAGCATCATGGTTGATCGGCAACCGTTGTCGTCGGAGCCAAATTCAATAATTTGGCGCGTTCTTCATCATTAGCACCATAGCGGGCAAAAGCTTGCGACATTAAAACCAGAACCACCCGCCGGTTCTGAAACCGGCCCACCTCTGTCTTGTTGTCGGCGATAGGATGAAATTCTCCATAGCCAATCGCTGACAAACGAAGAGGATTAATACTCTCCTTAACAAGCTCGTGCACGACACTGGTTGCCCGGGCGGACGACAAATCCCAATTCGACCTGAATTTTATGTTATCGATAGGAACATTATCGGTATACCCTTCGACATGAATCATATTGGGCAAGGGGTTAATCACTTCGGCAATCTTTTTCAATACGGGTATCGCTGTTTTGGATAATTCCGTTTCACCGCTCAAGAACAGCATCTCGCTATTCATTTCCAACTCTATCCAATAATCATTTTTCTTGACTGCCACCAAATTGCCGTCGATAAAAGGCGCTAAGACCTGTTCGAATTGGTCTGATACCTGACTCAGATGCTTTCTTTCCTTTAATATTTCGTCGCTCAGTTCGCGCCTTTCGTCAACATCTTTCGTTGCTGGATTTTCCAATGGAATGGGTTGAATAACCGTCGGCACAGTGCCTATCTGAATGGGGTCAATTTCTTTGACATATTGTCCGTTATTGGAAAACGCTTCGCCTAATGACTCGGACAGTGTCTTGTACTTCCCTTCATTGACTGAAGAAATGGCATACATCACCACAAAAAAGGCAAATAATAAAGTTATGAAATCGGCGTATGACACCAGCCACCGGTCATGATTATTCGTGTTTGCTAACTGTCTTTTTCTACGCCTAGCCATAGCTATTTTTTATATGAATCTTGTAAATAGCCGCCTAGTTTCAGCTCGATATTTCTTGGATTTTCACCCTCTGCAATAGCAATAATGCCATCAGCCAACATTTCTCTGGCCTGGGTCACTGCAAGCACATAAGCTTTTAATTTATTGGCAATCGGCAAAAAAAACAGATTGGCTGAGCCTACACCGTATATTGTCGCGACAAAAGCTGTTGCTATGCCTTCTCCTAAAAGTTCAGGGTTGGTAAGGTTCTGCATGACATGAATTAAGCCCATCACGGCACCGAGAATGCCGATGGTTGGCGCATAACCGCCCATCGCTTCATAAAATCCTGCTGCCTGTAAGCCCATGCTTTCCTTCGACAAGATATCCAAATCCAATATATCCCGAATGGCATCAGGTTCAGTTCCGTCAACCAGCAGCTGCAAGCCTTTTTTTATAAACGGATCGTCTTCATTGGGCAGCACATTTTCAAGACCTAACAACCCGTCTTTCCGGGCTATATGACTCCAATCAACTACTTGGTCAATTTGCGCAGAAAGATTCATTTTCCGGGGCCTTAATACCCACAAAAGCATTTTCATGCTTCTGACAAAAACGACGGGCGGGAATTGCAGCAAGGTTGCACCGACTGTTCCCCCAAACACAATAATAAGCGCCGGTATGTTGACCAGTGAGCCGATATCGCCTCCATCCAGCATGACCCCCAGCAGAATCGCACCGAAGCCGACAAAAATGCCCGCAATAGTTAAAAAATCCATTTTTTAGTTTTCAAGATTGACAACTAAAAATCATCAATCGTTAGCCCACTCAGATAGTCTTGAACGCAATCTCAATATAGCCTGAGTGCTGATTTGACTAACTCTGGATTCACTCACATTCAAAACTTCCCCGATTTCGCGCAAATTAAGCTCCTCATCATAATAGAGCGATATAACCAAACGCTCACGCTCAGGCAAGCTCATGATAGCCTTTGCCAATGCCTGCTGAAAATCTTCTCGACTGATGCTGTCTACTGGGCCTTGTTCATGATCCAGAACATCATCAAGGTAATGATCGCCATCTTCCGCCAATTCTTCGACACTGAATATGCGGCAACTGCTTGAATCCTGGAGGATGTGATTATATTCATCTATGGCTATGCCTAAATGCTCAGCCACATCGACGTCTCTTGCCTCTCGCCCGGTTTTATTTTCGATTTCCCGTATGGCGTCAGAAACCATCCGCGATTTTTTATGCACGGAACGAGGCGTCCAATCACTGCGCCTGACCTCATCCAGCATAGCCCCCCGAATACGAATACCCGCATAAGTATCAAAGCTGGCACCCTGCGAGGCATCATAATTCTTGATGGATTCCAGCAAACCAAGCATTCCCGCCTGAATCAGATCATCGACCTGAACGGAGTCCGGCAATCTGTTCAATAAGTGGTAGGCAATGCGCTTAACTAGCGGTGCATGCTGAATGACACGCTCATCGGTGCCTCCAGTCTGGACCGCAGTGTACATTGCCACACGATTCATGCGACATCCTTTTGGGATCCGTATTGAATCATTCTTTCAATAAAAAACTCGATATAGCCGCCTGCTTGAGATTTCAGCGGCCAACTGTCAATTCGTGCCGCTATTGATTTCAGCGCGAGAGACGCTTTGCTTCTGGGAAACCCCATCATAACCGGCGATTGTTTTTGCACTGATTTACGCAAATATTCGTCATAGGGCACCGCGCCTGCAAACTTCAGGGTAACATCCAGATAGCGATCCGTTACTTTACTTAACTTCTGAAATAACGCTTGGCCTTGCTGAACGCTTTGAACCATATTGGTGATTACGTGAAAATGGGACAAGCCATAGTCTCTGTTCAACAACTTAATAAATGCGTAAGCATCGGTTAATGATGTCGGCTCATCGCAAACCACCACAATAATTTCCTGGCAAGCGCGGGCGAAATTCACTACGCTGGCCGAGATGCCGGCCGCAGTATCGACAATCAATACATCGATATCCTGATCAATCTCGCTAAAGGCACGGATCACTGCGGCTTGTTCAATTGTGTTCAATTCAGACATCTTCTGAATACCGGATGCTCCGGGAATTACTCTCAAACCTGAAGGGCCGTCCATCATGATTTCATCCAAGGTTTTTTCCCCAGACAGCACATGAGACAGATTGAACTGGGGATACACGCCTAGCAAAATATCGACATTAGCCAGTCCCATATCAGCATCCATTAGCACCACCCGCTGCCCCATTTGCGACAGCGCGATGCCAATGTTAACCGACAAGTTTGTTTTGCCTACGCCCCCTTTGCCGCTGGTGACCGCAATAACGCGAACGGGTTTCATTTTATTCATTTTTCTTATCCCGGCTGCTTGGTCAGGTTGATTATGCATAGCCTTGTGCCGCCCAAGCTTCATTATTTATATCGTTATAATCAGTTTCCATATCCAACTCAGCCACGCATTGCGAGATTAAAGTTCGGGCACAAGGGCTGTGCATATCCTCAGGTACTTGCTGACCGTCGGCAATAAAAGACAGCGGCAGATTATTCTCTATGATTGAAGAAACTGCCGAGCCTATTGTTGCCGCTTCATCAAGTTTAGTCAAAATACTGGCTTGTGGTTCAAAAACCTGAAAAGCCTTGATGATTTCATTCATAGCTTTATATTCGGTCGCAGCTGACATCACCAGATAGGACTTAATGGCAATACCGCTTTGTTGCAGGGTATTAATCTGTTCAACCAGCTTCATTTCGCGTTGGCTCATGCCGGCAGTATCGATCAAAATAAGACGTTTGTCCGAAAAACCGGTGATCAGGTTACGCAATTCAGCGGCGCTGGATGCCACCCGAACAGGAACATCCAGTATCCGTCCATAGGTATTCAGTTGCTCATGCGCGCCGATGCGGTAATTATCGGTAGTAATCAAAGCGACCTGTCTTGCGCCGTGTTTTAAAATGAATTTAGCGGCCAGCTTAGCAATCGTTGTGGTTTTTCCAACGCCGGTAGGCCCTACTAAAGCGGCAATACCACCGTGCTGTAGCAGATCATCCTCGGCCACAGGCAACACTTTAGCCAACAACTCTTGCGCTTGGCTGAAAACAAGTTCTGGATCGGTGTGATTGGTAAAGCGATTGGCAATTTTAACACTCAGTTTTCTTGAAATACTCATCCCTGCCAAACGCTGCAGCAAGTCAGCTCTGACCGGGTTGGTTTGAGACATTGCGGCCCAACTAACGCTGGATAGCTTGGAGTCCATCGCAGACCTTAAGGACTTAAGCTCTTTGCTCATTTCCATCAGCAAACTATCGGCCGCGCTGCCTTGCTTATCGGCCGGGATCGCTATCTGCATCGGCCTTTCTGCTTGCTTAGGTCTTGGTGCTGCAGAATATACGACCGGCTTGGCGCTCTTTGCCGATGCTGTTTCCATATTTCCGCGTAGATGTACTTTTTCCGCATAACCGACATATTGATCAATATTCCGGCGACCGCCAGGGATGGTGGAAGTGTCGGAATCGGTAGGGAACCGATTCGACCGACCGCCAGGGATGGTGGAAGTATCTCGATCGGCGGAAAACCGTTGCGGCCGTGCTGAAGAACGCTCAGGCACGAAACCCTCCGCGCTTTGCTTTCTTTGGCTGCTTAATACATGCAAACGATTTTTTTCCGCTTCAAAATCAGGCAAATCAAGTTTTTTAGTTTCACGATTGGCTAAAGTCTCGCTATCGTCAGAGAATCTGTATGAGCGATCTGAAGACTGTTGTTCTGCGGCTTGTTTTTGCAGCTTGTTCTGGATCAACTGCTCATCAAAATCCCGCGCAGCGACAATTTCAACGCCGCCTTCAACAGATTTGTTGGACATTATGACTGCATCTGAGCCCAGCTCTTCTTTAACCATGCGCATGGCCTGGCGTATATCTGGCGCAAAAAAACGTTTAATTTTCATAACTTAGCCTCATGTACTATGATCTTCGTCCGACAGTTGAAACGACCTTGATCTGGCGATCAGCAGGTATTTCGTTGTATGCCAAGACATGTAAACCCGGAATTGAATGGCGAACGAATCGGGACAGCCAGGGGCGGATAAAAGAAGAAACCAGCAACACGGCCGTCTGCCCTTCCATTTCCATTTTCTGCATACTTTCTTGTAAGGATGTATGCATTTGTTCTGCTAACCCCGGTTCTATCCCGACACCGCTTTCGCCTGCCGTTTGCAAAGACTTATGCAACAACTGTTCCAACTCGTGATCTAAAGTAATAACCGGTAACTCTTCCTGCATCCCACTGATTTCATGAATAATTAATCGCCCTAATCCGGCACGGACCGCCGACGTCAAGATGTCAGGATCTTGACTTCTGAGACCGTACTCCGCCAAAGTTTCGACGATAGTACGCATATCCCTGATAGGTACATGCTCTTGCAGCAAGTTTTGCAATACCTTGACCACCACGCCCAACGGCAATGTTTTCGGCACCAAGTCCTCGACCAGCTTAGGAGCGGACTTAGCCAAATTGTCGAGTACTTTATTCGCCTCTTCATAGCCGAATAACTCATGGGCATGTGCCTGCAAAAGATGACTCAGATGAGTCGCCACCACCGTGCCGGGATCAACCACCGTATAACCCAAGGTTTGCGCATGATCTTTCTGATTAGGTTCTATCCATACCGCATCCAGGCCAAATGCAGGATCTTTACATTCCTTGCCTTTTAACGTGCCAAAAACACGACCCGGATTGATCGCCATCTCCATATCCGGCATAATTTCAGCCTCACCTACAGACACGCCCATCAGCGAAATCCTATAGGTCGTCGGGCTTAAATCAAGATTATCCCGAATATGGACCGATGGAATTAAAAAACCCAATTCTTGAGACAGCTTTTTCCGTACCCCTTTGATGCGAATCATCAGTTGGCCGCCCTGATTCTTGTCTACCAGAGGAATGAGCCGATAACCCACTTCCAGGCCGACCACATCAACCGGCATCACATCATCCCAGCCCAACTCTTTGGTCTCAGGAGCAAGCAGATTTTGAGGCAGCTCCTGCGAATAATCGATAGCGACCAATTCGGCCTCTTTATGCCGCTTCTCGATTAAATAGGCTGAGCCGCCCAGAACCGAGGCGAGCAGGATAAATACTAAATTCGGCATGCCTGGAATGATACCCAGCGCGCCAACTACCGCTGCCGAAACCGTCAACGCTTTGGGATTAGCAAACAGTTGCGCGGTAACCTGCTGCCCGATGTTTTCGCCGCTGCTACCCACCTTGGTGACGACCAGCGCGGAGGCTACCGACAACAGCAAAGACGGAATCTGGGCGACTAAGCCATCGCCGATGGACAGCAGTACATAAATTTTTCCGGCCTCGGCAAAACTCAGATCATGCTGAATCACGCCGATGGCCAAGCCGCCAATCATATTGACGAACAGGATGATAATCCCGGCAATCGCATCGCCCCTGACAAACTTGCTCGCACCGTCCATAGAGCCGTAAAAATCCGCTTCTGTCGCCACTTCGGCGCGCCGCTCACGCGCTTGATCCTGGGTCAGCAAGCCGGCGTTCAAATCGGCGTCAATCGCCATCTGTTTACCCGGCATCGCATCCAATGTAAACCGCGCCCCGACTTCGGCAATCCGGCCGGCGCCTTTGGTAACGACCATGAAGTTGATGATAACGAGGATCGCAAAAACCACCAGGCCCACGGCAAAGTTGCCGCCGATCACGAAAGCGCCAAAAGCCTCAATCACCTTCCCGGCCGCATCGCCGCCTTTATGGCCTTCAATCAATACAACACGCGTTGAAGCCACGTTCAACGCCAAACGCAATATGGTCGCGAGCAGGATAACGGTTGGAAATGACGCAAATTCCAGCGGTTTAAGCGTATAGACAACAACCAGCAGGATGATTAGCGAGAATGCGATGTTAAAGGTAAAAAACAGGTCGAGTACAAATGCCGGCAATGGCAATATCAGCATCGACAAAACCATGACGATGACTAACGGCGCTCCCAGCTCGGCTTTGCCCAGTGCCGCCAACGCTGCCTTCAGTTTAGTTAAATCCATACCCTAATCCCGTTTAAATTCATCAGGCACGTTAACATTTTCCGGAGGCAATGGCGCTCTCCAGTCATTTTTCTGAGCCGCTTTCAACTGATAGACGTAGGCGAGTATTTGCGCTACAGCCAAATAAAGGCCCTGCGGTATCTCTTTATCCAGCTCTGTCGAGTAATATAACGCCCTGGCTAAAGGCGGCGACGCTACCAGCGGCACCTCAGCACCTATCGCCGCATTACGGATTTGGGCCGCTATCAAATCAACCCCTTTGGCGACCAGCTTTGGCGCGCTATTTGAGTTCTGGTCATATTTTAAGGCCACCGCATAATGGCTGGGATTGGTCACAATAACATCAGCTTTCGGCACTTCCGCCATCATACGGTTTTGCGCCATCTCCATTCGCATCCTGCGCTGCCGCCCTTTCACTTCGGGACTACCCTCGGATTCTTTATGCTCATCCTTGATTTCCTGCAGAGTCATTTTCAGTTTTTTATTATGATCCCACAGCTGATAAGGCACATCGACCATCGCAATAACGATCAACGAGGCGCTGAGCAGTAAAAAGCACATGCCGATAATATTTAGCGCATGATCAATTGACTGTTTCGGCGGCTCAACGCCCAAGCCCAGCAATTCACTGATATAGGATTTGTACAAAACAACCGCGACTGCAAAGACCAATACAATCTTCAGCAATGCCTTGAGCATTTCTATTACACCCCGCATCGCAAACAATCGAGGTATGCCTTTGATGGGATCCATTTTTTCCAGCTTGGGAGAAACAGCTTCCCAGCTAAATATCCAGCCGCCCATAGATATCGGCGCAGTAATCGCGACGACAACCATCAGCGCAAAAAACGGTGCAATCAACATAAGCCCATCAAGCATCGCCTGCTTAAAATACAAAGTCAGACTGACCGGATCAAAAATGGTTTCACGGCTCAACTGGAAGTCGGCCCGCATCATTTCCAACAGCCCCTTACCGATCTTTTCTCCCTGCATCAGCAACAATGTCGCACTGACGATCAGCATCGCGAAAGTATTAAGTTCTCTGGAGCGGGCAATCTGGCCTTTTTTTCGGGCGTCGGCTAAACGCTTACCGGTAGGCTGTTCTGTTTTTTCCTGATCCGAATCATCAGCCATAATCTATAACCGCAGCAACTGCCCGATCAAATCATAACCATCCGTCAACATCCCGGAAAACTGATCCAACACGTCAGGTAATGTTTTCCAAACCAGTAGCAATCCAAGCATCAAGGTTACCGGAAAACCCACCGAAAAAATTTGTAATTGCGGAGCCGCTCTGGCCGCTACCCCAAAAATAATATTAACCAGCAACAAACTGGCGACAACAGGCATAGCCAGCAATAAGCCGCCGGCAAACATCTTGCTGCTCCACACCAGGACAGACCAGATATTTGCCTTATCAATACCGTCAATACCAATAGGCAAGGATTTAAAACTATCCAACAGCATTTGTATCAGCAACAAGTGTCCATCCAAACTGATAAAAATCAATGTCGTGGTTACCGTATAGATTTGAGAAATCACTGGCACTTGCTGTCCACTTTGCGGATCAACCATCGTCGAAAAACCCAATCCCATGCTCAAAGCGATGCTTTGCCCTGCAAAAACAACCGCGGCAAACACCAGCTGCAAAATAAAACCGCTCGTCAAACCGATCATAATCTGGGCAATGGCCATTATGAATCCGGTATAGCTAAACATTTCAACAGCGGGCAGAGGAGGAAGTAACGGCATGACAACCAGCGTAATTGCCACTGAAAGAATCAGTCTGACTCGGGCCGGTACAGCTCGAATGCTAAACAACGGCACGGCAACAAACATGGCGCTAATGCGCATTAACGGCCATATAAATAATGCCACTTGGTTGAGAATCTGCGCTTCGGTAAAGTTCAACGTTCAGCCAATTAAATGCGGAATATCTCGGATCAAATCCTGGAAATAATCAAGGAACATTTGCAGCATTGCCGGCCCCATAATCATCAAAACAATTCCAATCACGATTAACTTAGGCACAAATGTCAACGTCGTCTCATTAATCTGGGTGGCCGCCTGAAACATCGCGACAATCAAGCCTACCGCCAAAGATGGCAACAACACCGGCGCAGTCAGCTTGACCGCAACAATCATCGCTTCCTGCCCAACCATGTAAACAGTTTCCGGTACCATAATTTACCTCGGATAGACGACCGGCCGGCCGCCCCTACAAAACATAAAAGCTTGCTGCCAACATTTCCATGATCAAAGACCAACCGTCAGCGAGAACAAACAACATTATTTTAAACGGGAGAGAAATAATCATCGGCGACAACATCATCATCCCCATGGACATCAGTACGCTGGCGACGACTAAATCAATAATCAAAAAAGGCAGGAAAATCAAGAAGCCTATCTGAAACGCTGTTTTCAATTCACTGGTTACAAAAGCCGGCAGCAACAATGAAAACGGCACGTTTTCAGCCGACTCCAGCTCCGCATTGCCGGAAATCCTGATAAATAATTCCAAATCAGACTCTCTGGTTTGTTTGAGCATAAACTGCCGGAACGGCTCGGACGCTTTTTCTATGGCGGCATTAACGTCGATTTTTTCTTCCAGATACGGCTGGACGGCTTCGGTGTTCACCTTATCGAAAACCGGCATCATAATGAAAATCGTCAAAAACATGGACAAGCCTAACAGCACTTGGTTGCTCGGAGCCTGTCCGGTGCCTAATGCTGTTCGCAGTAAACTCAGCACGATCATGATCCGGGTGAACGAGGTCATGGTCAGCAACAGCGCCGGCAATACCGTTAACAAAGTCATTAACGCCAGAATCTGAATCGTTACCGAGTAGGTCTGAGCGCCTTGCTTGCCGGTAGTGACGGTGACCGCTTCAATTCCCGCTGCGGCGTAAGCCGGCATATTGATCGCAAAAAAAGCGATCCCTATAATCAGCAACCGAAACAACATGCTGTTAGCCATCGGCTTTTCCTTTCATTAACTGTTGCACAATCGCGCTAAATCCGCTGTCTTTACCGGTAGACAGCGGCTCGTTACTCAAGCAATCGTCGCCCTCCAGCACATGCAAAGCGTCGATACGTCCCGGCGTTACCCCCAAAACCAGCTGTTTTTTGCCGACCTGGAGCAAAATGACTTTTTCCCGCATGCCTAACGCCAAGCCGCCGACAACACGCATTTTCTCAGTGCCACCGGCCGAGATGCCGCTTAACTTGCGCATTCCCCAGACACAGAAAAAAAAGATAGCCAAAACTATCAGCAAGCCGATTCCCCAGTGGAGCATATCCCCAAAAGAAATCGTCCTGACTGTCTGCTTTGGAATATCATCGGTTCCCGGCGTAGCAAAGCAGGCAGGAAACCACCAAAACATCACCCACGCGGCAATTATTTTTTCAGGCATCAGGCTAATCGTTTAACCCGTTCTGACGGACTGATGACATCGGTTAAACGAATACCGAATTTATCATTGATCACTACCACTTCACCATGCGCAATCAGTGTGCCGTTTACCAGCACATCAAGCGGCTCCCCGGCAAAACGCTCCAACTCAACAACCGAGCCCTGATTTAACTGTAAAAGGTTTCTGATATTAATCTGCGTCCTGCCAATTTCCATTGAAATAGTAACGGGAACGTCCAAAATGACATCAAGGTTGATTTCATCACCTGAAGCCGACTGTTTATCTTCAAACTGATTATTAAATTCCTGGAATGCAGCGGCCTCAAAATCATCAGCCAGCTCCCCATCATCAGGCATATTCGGATATTCACTCATGTTAGTTCCCAACTTAATATTATTATGATCAAACCCTGAAACGCATCAGGTCGATTCAAAGCTTTACCTTATCGATAATTTGTATTGCATAATTACCGTCCGATATGCCTACTTTACCTTCAAATACAGGAATCCCTTCCGCTTTAAGGATCACCGTCTCCGGCATATCAATAGGTATTACATCGCCTTTCTTTAAGCGCATAACGTCCCTGATGGACATGCTTTTTTCCACCAGCAGACTGTTTATATTTACTTCCGCTCTTAACACTTCCCCACGCAATGCAGCCTGCCAACCGTCATCTACCTCGCCGCTGTCACTACTGATGGCATCCAGCAGTTCCCGGATTGGCTCAAGCATCGCATAGGGCATAGCAATATTGACGTCTCCTCCTCCACCTTCCAGCTCAACATGAATGGTAGAGATCACGATAATATCTCCAGGACTGATAATGTTGGCAAAACGGGGATTAATTTCTGCACCGACATATTCAAAATCGAGCTCCATAACCGGCTTCCAAGCTTCCTTCAAGTCCTTGAAAATCATATCAATGATGATCCGAACCACTCGCATTTCAGTCGGCGTAAATTCCCTGCCTTCAGTCTGGTTATAAAATTGTCCTGCACCGCCAAAAAAGTTGTCTACTACAGTAAAAACCAGTCGCGGATCGATGACTATCAGCGCTTTGCCACGCAAAGGGTTAAACCGAACAATCGTCAAATTGGTTGGAACCAGCAGTCCTTGTATATATTCAGAAAATTTTTGAACTTGAATGCCTGATATAAAGATTTCCGCCGAACGGCGCAGAAAATTAAATAAGGAAATACGGATAAACCTGGCAAACCGTTCATTAACCATTTCCAGGGTTGGCATACGGCCGCGAACAATTCTTTCCTGACTGGCAAAGTCATATTCCCTGACCGCGCCCTTTTCATAAAATTCTTCGGCATCCGCTTCAGAATAAAACTCGGAATCATCCTCTGTTTCGATATCTCCGTCGCTTACACCGTTTAGCAGCGCATCAATTTCAGCCTGCGAGAGCAAATCACTCATGTTATTGCATTACAAATGAAGTAAAAAAAATCTCATCAACTTGCCCTTTCCCTGCCATTTTTGTTACAACGGCAGTCACATCATCCAACATAGCTTTACCTAACAGCTCCTTTCCTTCACGAGTATTTAAACTGGCTGGATCCTGCGCACCGATCAGCATCAGCAGATTGTTGCGTATCATTGGCTCGTTTTTTTTCAACACTTCAATCGTCTCGGCGCCTTCGACTAACATGGACATTGTAATCCGCCCGTGCTGGACTGCCGCGCCCTTGGGAAAGTCGACAACAATAGGTTTACTCATATCAAAATAGAGTTTTTCTGCATGAACTGCCGCCTCACTCTCATCAGCCTGTCCATCTTTTCCACCATTATCTCCTTTGATAAGAAAGAAAGTGATACCGCCCCCAGCGGCTACTAACATTATTGCCGCGACAATTATGATGATCAGTTTTTTAGGCGACTTTTTTATGCCCCCGTCTTCTTGCTCAAGTTCAGCCATGTTTAAACCCTTTAGTTTTTAGTCAGCAATTAAGCAATTTAAAGACCACATAACAATAATACTTATAAAACAACTTATTAAATTAAACCTATCATTCATCTACATCTGTAAGTAACACTAACAAACAACTGAATGTTATCATTGACCAGCATCATAAAACCAAATCATACAAGAAAAAAGATCCTTTTAAAAGAATAAGATACGAATACTTATAAATGTGAATAATTAACTATACTACGGCTCAATAACGAGCTCTGGGAAGTAGATACAAACAAAGAACCGCGGCTTTAATAATGGATCCGCCATAAAATTGACACCTGTACGACGAAATTAAATAAAGTTTTTTAAGCTCATTACCAAAACAATTAACCCCGCCCACGATAAATGTTCTTGATGGTTAGGCGCAGCTCCTCGGCAACACAACATCATTCATTGGAAAAAGTAAAATGCCATTAAAAACAAGGCAGCATGAACAATTTATTGTATTAATAACCAGCGATATCAATATCAACCATGTGTCATTAAAGCACCGACGTCAAAATATCACTGTAGCTACCCAATACGATGATATGTTAATGAACCTTGAAACAACCCAATTCGATCTAATCCTGATTGATTTTACTGAAAACTGTTCGGTCGCACCGGCTTCCGACCGATTGTCGGATTACCGTCATCCTTGGCAGTCAGAACTTATCGCTCGCCTCAAAGACCCTGCTGGAATAAACAGTAAAACACCGGTTATTGCTATCGTTAATCCGGCACACGAGTTTTATAGCGATCAGCAACATCCGATGGCGTTTTACGATTGCTTGGTTGGCCCCATAACGGAACAATGGGTCAATGAACTTATAGATCTTTGGCAAACAAAGGCTTTAGCTTTAAATTATATCCAAACAATGCTGAGTAAAACTAAAAACAATCAGCGACTTACTCTAACCCTTTTTGAAAAATTGTTTGAGGAATTACCTTCGCAAGTCATTAACATTAAAGATGCGCTGGAAACCGAGCAATACGACCTCGCCAAAGAGATTACGCACAAGTTGAATGGTTCGGCGAGTTTTTGTGGTTTAACGGATATTCAACAGCCAGCCAATGCATTAGAAAACTGCCTGCTAAACAATGATTTTGCAAGCGCACACCAGCATTTCCTTACGCTGCAGCAATGCATTTTAAGTTTTACACGCCACCAAAATTTTATTGTGACAACCCTGGGGCAAATGATAAGTCCATAAAAAAGCCCGTAAAGGGCTTTTTTATGGAGTGCAGCGTCCAGTTTTAGCCTAGCTCGTCAAGCAGCGCTTGGGCTGCCTTTTTTTGCTCGACCGTACCTTGATCAAGTACTTCTTTAGCAATATCCTTAGCCGCATCTGCATCGCCCATATCAACATAAGCTTTTGCCAAATCCAGCTTCGTTTCCAACTCGTCCATATCGGTTAAATCAGAAACACCAAATCCATCATTGTGACTGGACTGCTCATCAGTTGTTAGGGGCAGATCCAGATCAAAATTAAAGTCAAAATCATCGCCAAAATCTTCATTGAAATCTAAAGACTTATCCGTTGAGAGTTCAATTTCCTGCGTCTTTTTATTGTTATTTTCTAAGCCGCTAAAGTCATCCGCTGTAAAGTCATCCGCTGTCTCATTACTGTCCATTGAGAATGAGCTTAGATCAAAGTCAATGCTTTCTATCTCTGAACCCGGTTGATCCGCAACAGCACTGGCCGCGCTAAAATCACCCGCCGTGTCTGTGCCGCCCATTGAGAACGAGCTTAGATCAAAGTCAACGCTTTCTATCTCCGTACCCGCCTTATCCGCAACAGCACTGGCCGCGCTAAAATCACCCGCCGCGTCTGTGCTGTCCATTGAGAACGAGCTTAGATCAAAGTCAACGCTTTCTATCTCCGTACCCGCCTTATCCGCAACAGCACTGGCAGAGCTAAAGTCATCCGCTGTCTCATTACTGTCCATTGAGAACGAGCTTAGATCGAAATCCATATCTTCATTATTTCGCTGATTATCCACAAACGAATCATCTTCAGCTTCAGGTAAACTCAAACCGATATCCAGCTCTTTACTCTTAGGCTCTATTGCTTCCCGAACCAAACCTTCACGGGAGGACGCCTCGAAGGAAGCCGTTTCAGTAGTTACGCTTTCATTATTGTCTAAGATGTTGTCATCACTATCTTCAATAAGCGCAGTGTCAATGACTGGAAATAACTCTTCCCCGGAAGAAAATATCGGCAAGTCAGGGCACATTTCACGCCCCATCTCGGCCGCCTTTTCCCAAAACTCGGCCTCATTGCGCTTACCTGCCTCTACCAACTCATTAGCATAAGCTTCAAAAGCGGCTTTGTTTTCGTTAGCGTAAAAAATTTCCAGCAATTTCAACTTACATTCATCACGGTTCGGCTGATCTTTAATCGCTTGCCGAATTAATTCTTCGGCCTGCTGATAGCGGCCATAGGCAAGATACACATCAGCCTCGGATATAGGATCAATTTCTCCTTGATCGGTGTCGAATGAATCAAAGTCACTGGGTGTAAATTCGCTTAAGAAAGAACTTTCGCCTACCGTACCCACATCAAGAGATGCACTATCCTCGACAACCGGTACAGAAAGGCTCTCATTCGCTTCAGGCGTATTAATCATATCGGTAGAGGCAAACATACTCTCCGTATTCGTTTCCTCATCAACCTTATTCTTCCGCCACCAAAGCCATCCCATCAACGCCAGAATTGCCGATCCCGCGCCTCCTAAACCCAGATAGTAAGAGTTGAACAATCCATCCGCTTCCGGCACTGGTTGAACAACTGGTTGTACTGCTTGGGCCGGCTGTACTGGCTGTACAGGCTGTACAGGCTGTACAGCTTGAACAGGTTGCGCCGGCTGTGCAGGTTGATCAACAGATTGTTGAGGAACAGGCGGAACTTGATTCGCAGGTTTTTCCGCTACAATTTCGCTTGGCGCGGGCTCAGCCGGATTAGAAACCGGAGCTACTTGATCTTCAAGTTTAGCCGCCACGCTCTCGCTTGGTGCTGCCTGCTCCTGAGCAGCAGGACTTTCCTTAAATTTATTCTGCAGAGCCGCAAGCTGTTGATCCTTTAAAGCAATCAATTCCTGCATCATCGCCAGTTGCTTTTCCAACTCCGCTACTTTGCTTTGCGTTGCGCCATCCGTCGGCATGGCTCCACTTGCGCCCTCTTCAGTTTTGCTTTTAGCGATCGCCGAAGATGCATCAGCCGCTTTCTTTTCAGCACTCGCCTGTTCATTCGCCGACGCTACAACGGCATGATCTGCAACCGCCGTTTTAGTCGGGGCAACCAGGGTTAACTGGTTATCGCCAGACTTTTCCTTTGCAATTTCATTGCGGACTGGAGCCGAGTGATTTTGCCAAGCTTTTTTATGCCGGTTGAATTCTGCTAACGCCTGATTTCGGGATAATTTTAGAATCGCCTCTCTTTCGGGAATCTTCAGCATTTTTCCAGACGTTAAGGCAAAAACGTTTTCTTTATAGAATGCATGCGGATTTGCTTCATAAATCGCCATCAGCATTTGTGCTACAGAAACGTCGCTTTGTCCTCGTGCTCGATCGGCCACGCTCCACAACGTATCATGGGCAAGTGTAGGCCCATATTCACTATCGCTGCTTTGCGCATTAGCATGCGCTTGACGCTGAAGTGCCGCAGACGGCGGTTGCGTATTACGCTCAGTGCTGTTTGAAACAGGAATGGTCGGTTTGCTATAAACTGCCGGCGGGTCTACTAATACAGTGAATTCACGGTATAAATTGCCTTTGGGCCAACTTACTTCGAGCAGAAAATCAAGAAAAGGTTCTTTTAACGCTTCTTTCGAAGTTACCTTAATGAATGTCGCGCCATTTGGGCGAGTAACGGTTTCAAGTTTAATTTTCGATAGAAAATAAGACCATGAAACTCCCGCCTCATCAAATTTTCCCGGAGGAGCCATGTTTACCTTGATGTCAGAGACACTCTCGCCTGACAATGTTAACGCAATCTCGGCATCCAGATTTTGATTGAGGGATGAGTGCAATTTAATATCACCAATACCCAAAGTATGGCCACTAGCCGGTGCCAGGAGCGATACAACCGCTAAAGTTTTAGTTAAATTGCGCACCTTGCTCTTCTTCACAATAGTTACCACAGTTTCTTACCGCATCCAGTCAAATATGTAAGTTTAAGCTTAGACTAGATGTAATTTTTTACCAGCACTTCTGCTATTTGCACACTGTTTAATGCGGCACCTTTTCGAACATTATCGCCCACCACCCACAGATCAATTCCTTGAGGATGCGATATGTCTTCTCGAATGCGCCCTACAAACACATCATCATGGCCTGAGGACTCGGTCACCGCCGTTGGATAACCGCCGTCTTTACGATCATCCATCACCGTAACACCGGGCGCTTTTTCAAGCAGAGCTCTCACTGTCGCTACATCAATTTTATTACGGGTTTCAATATGCACGGCCTCGGAATGTCCGTAAAAAACCGGTACCCGTACTGCAGTCGCATTCACCAAAACACTGTCATCACCGAGAATTTTTCGGGTTTCCCAGACCATCTTCATTTCTTCTTTGGTGTAGCCGTTATCCATGAACACATCAATCTGCGGCAATACGTTGAAAGCAATCTGTTTAGGATAGACGTTCGCTATAATGGGCTGCATATTAAGCAAGCTCATTGTTTGCTTAGCCAGCTCTTCTATGGCTTCTTTGCCGGTCCCCGAAACGGCCTGATAGGTACATACATTGATGCGCTCAATCCCTACTGCGTCATAGATCGGCTTTAACGCCACCAACATCTGAATGGTTGAACAATTGGGATTGGCGATAATGCCGCGATTTTTATAATCGGCAATTTTTTCAGGGTTGACTTCCGGCACTACCAGCGGAATGTCGTCGTCATAGCGAAACTGCGAGGTGTTATCAATTACCACACAGCCGGCTGCGGCGGCTTTGGGCGCATATTCCGCCGACACGGAAGCACCTGGTGAAAACAACCCGATCTGCGCCTTTGAAAAATCAAAGGTGGCCAAATCCTGTACGACTAAAGACCCGCCTTTAAAAGGAATTCTTTTACCCGCTGAATTGCTGCTGGCTAACGCATAGACCTCGCCAACAGGGAAATTGCGCTCTTCCAGAATAGACAGCATGGCTTCACCCACCGCCCCGGTAGCGCCAACCACAGCAACATTATAGAGTTTGGTCATCTTATTGGCCCTTCTGTGCAGCTAAAACAGGCGCATGTACCCACAGCATGGCAATGTAACCTGAACATATGCCGGTCGGTAAAACTACAACTTTCTTTGTCATTAACTTTAAAACCTTATTAATCTGAATTTGAATACTGATGATCACGGAATGTTTTTGAGTGCCATGTTTCGTGAATTGGACTGCGCTATTTACATCCAAATTTGCTGCTCCAACGTTCCGGATTAACGGTAACACTCTCTGGAGCACAAAAGCCGCTAATCCAGCCTATGCTTCCTCTAAAACAGCAAAAACTTTTTTGGTGATCTCATCGACGCTGCCGACACCGGCTATCGAACTGAACTTGACCTGACGCTCTGGCGCTGAATAATAGCCAACCAAAGGTTTAGTCTGTTCATGATAAACGCTGAGTCGTTTGCGTACGGTCTCTTCCTTGTCGTCATCACGCTGAATCAAAGTCTCGCCGGTCACATCATCAAGCCCGTCAACTTTAGGTGGATTAAACTCAACATGATAAGTGCGCCCGGATTGTAAATGCACTCTTCTGCCGGCCATGCGTTTTACAATTTCCTCATCTTCCACCACGATTTCAATAACTGTATCGATGTTAACGCCCATTTCATTTAGACCTTCAGCCTGAGCGATAGTGCGAGGGAAACCGTCCAGCAAGAAGCCGTTAGCGCAATCGGCCTGGGCAATACGCTCTTTAATCAACCCTAAAATAATGTCATCGGAAACCAGACCGCCGGCATCCATGACTTTTTTTGCTTCAACACCCAACGGTGTTCCTTCCCTTACCGCGGCCCGCAACATATCACCCGTTGATATTTGCGGAATGGCGTACTTTTCAGTAATAAATTGAGCTTGAGTTCCTTTGCCGGAACCAGGACTCCCTAACAGGATGATGCGCATAACTAACTCCATTGTGTCGCTAAGACAGATTTAGACTCTAAACATAACAGCTCGCGGAGGTCGAATTAGTTAAACCCGGCCTGCAAACCAAACAAAAACGTGGCTGATTATTTTATAACACATCAAATTTTATCTCTTGTAAAAATATGTTGATTTCCCTATTCTTACTCAGTTTTTTTGAAATATGCGTTGAAGATTTAGTGGTTTTCGATCGAGCAACATGATTGGACTGACCTAACTTTTCTTTAATCCATTATAAAGAGCAGCTGTCACTTAACTTATCGTTAAAAAGGCAACGTTATCGGCATCTGTTTTTCCACTGACATGATCCGGATTTTTTCATCAGTAGAGAAAAAATCACAGCCCATCAGCTAAATCCCAAAAGCCCCTCAGGGCTTTCCTGTTTTAACCGGCAACAAACCATGACCCATAAAACTTTATCCGATCAAAACATTAAAGCCGCAACATTAGCATGGTTAAAATCCATCATTATTGAATACAGCATCTGCCCGTTCGCAAAACGCGAACTCAATCGGGGCAGCATTCGCTTCAGCGTCAATCATGACACAGAAATTGAACAATGCCTGCTGAGCTTGATACTTGAATGTGACCGACTGGATAAAGAACCCGACATTGAAACCACATTGCTGATTTATGCGGATGCGTTCGCAGAATTCGACGACTATCTGGATTTCCTTGAAATCGCCGAATCATTGTTAATTGAACAAGGCTATGAAGGTACTTACCAGCTGGCAAGTTTTCACCCCGACTACTGTTTTCAAGGCAGCGATCCGGATGATGCCGCCAATTACACCAACCGCTCACCCTATCCCATGCTGCACCTGCTGCGGGAAGCCAGCCTAGAACAGGCCGTAGCCGGCCACCCTGATCCGGAAAACATCCCGCAACGCAACATCGAATTAACCCGAAAACTGGGTTTATCCAAAATGCAGGCTTTGTTGGCGGCGTGTTTTCCGGTTGACCAATAACTTAAATCAGTTTTATTGCTTAAAACCTTCTAACTCTTTAGCCCGTGCGGCAGTAGCGGACATGAAACAGTCATTGGCATTAACCCTGGCTATCGATCCCCCTTCAGGATCGTAATAAAAAGCACAGTTAGCCTTTCTGTATTTAAGCCATAACCGCTGGGCTTCCTGCAACTGTTTCTTACGCTCGGGAGTTAGACTGCCCATAACATCTTTATAGGCTTTGTTTAAGCGAACATCTTGCCACCCCGTTTCAGCCTCTATGCATCCAATCATTGATAAAGTGCTGCCGTTGGACTGGTCCATGCAGGCTGAAAATGTTTGACTTAAACCGTTGTTTTCCGGCAATTGCTCCTGCGTTGCTTTATCTCCGTCGTCAGCAACCGCCGGAGCAACTGCCGCCGCCATCAGCCCGGCTATCGCCACATATTTCAAAAACGACATCACTGATCTGTCCAGATTAATCCAAAATCACACTCAACTTTTTCTATGGCCGAGCTGGTTTCAGTTTTTTTCGGTTACAGGAATTTCTTCATCAACTTCCGTTTTATTTTCGACAATGGCTTCGGATTCGGTAACAGCAGAAACCTCTTCAACCGCAACTTCGACTTCATCCTCGACATGACCATCGTCAACATCCGCCTCTTCATTGATAGGTGCAACTGCAGCGGCGGCAAACGGATTTCTCTCTGCATCATCTGCCGGGACTTCGGTTTTTTCATCTGAAACCGCATCATCCGCAACGTCTTCGATTTTTTCATCCGAAGCGGCATCTGCACCTGTTGGCTCATTAATTTCAGCAACCGCTTCCGGCTTTTTATTTAAAGACTCCATAAAATCGACAAACCAGTCCTGACGCTTAACGCCATCAAGATCCGGGTCAGCAAGAATATCGGCGACGGCCGGTAAATACCCCTTGTTTTTAGAGACTTCCAGGGCATTGTGGCACGCCTCTTTCTCGCCTCTCAAGCCATAGATGCAAGCCAGGTTATACGAAGCCGATCCGGCCTGAATGGCATTGGCTTTTTCAAAATAATTTTTGGCCATGCCATATAAACTGTCCTGAGGCCCAACCGTTTTAACCCTAGCCAATTCCATATAAGCCACACCGCCATCCAATGCCGCGCCAAGGTAGGCAGGCTCAAGAGTCAGGCAAAAGGAGAATTTAGCAATAGCATCCTGATACAGATTAGCTGCCGCCTCACGAGACTTGGTTCTCGCCTGATGCAACAACGCAAGCCCCCAATTATATAAAGCTTCGGCAATCAAAGGCTCGTTAGCGACGACCTCGGCATAATCCTGGTAAACTTTTGTAAACAGTTGATCCGCCGCATAGCCTGAGTTGCTACGTGCTTCCGCAGTTTGCTTGATAGCGGCTTTCAACTTGGATTTCTTTGATATGGAGTCAAAAAACGACATGATTTATCTCTCTTGATTTAGTAATTTATAATCGTGCGCTATAGAATAACAGCAGAGCTGATAACGACACCATTCAAATGTGCAAATAACACATTACCGACCGACAACAAAGAGAAAATCATGAACGAATCAAACACTTGCGATATTGCCAGAGAAAAAGTCAACCTGGAAACATCGCGAATTGCCTGGAAGGAACTGCAACGCTTTTTTGCCGGCGGCGCCGCAGTATTTGTTGCCTCGGACCTGGATTTGGTCGATGTGGCCTACCAGTTTTCCATCGACAATAAAGAGCAGGTAGCGTTATGGATGCAAAACAATCAGATTGCGCTGGTATCCGATCAGCAGGCAATTTCTTGGCTTGAGTCTGACGCCGATGTATGGGCCGTCGTCGTCAAGCCCTGGATATTGGTTCAGGAATAATCTGCGCCCTTAAGCTTTTCCACGCGAACCCGACCTGCCCTTGCCTCTAGCGTCTCCCCGCTTATTACCGCCGGCCGGTTTAGCGCTACGTGCCGCTGGCTTTTTAGTGTGCCGGTAATCTTTTTTGCCGGTATTTTTATTGGGCGCGTTCTTTTTAGGCGCATCCATCACCTTCAATGAAACCGGCTCATAACCGGTATCGGCCACGCGCGGAATTTGCCGCTTGAGCAGCTTTTCAATTTCCGCCAGCATCCAAGCTTCTTCAGGACATACCAGCGACAAAGCCTCGCCGCTTAAACCGGCGCGTCCGGTACGGCCAATGCGGTGCACATAATCTTCCGGCACCTGCGGCAAATCGAAATTCACCACATGCGGCAAGTCGTCAATATCCAGACCGCGCGCAGCAATATCGGTCGCGACTAACACCGAAACCTTGCCGTTTTTAAAATACTCCAGCGCTTTGTTGCGCGCACCTTGGGTTTTGTCGCCGTGCAGCGCCACGGTGCGGATACCGTCCTCAATCAACTGCTTTTCCAGGCGGTCGGCGCCGTGTTTGGTGCGCACGAACACCAGCACCTGCTTCCAGTTATTGCTGCCGATTAAATAGGACAGCAATTCGCGCTTGTACTCGCGGCCGATGCCGTAAACACGCTCAGAGACATTTTCAGCCGTGGCATTTTGCTTGGCGACTTCGACCTCAACCGGACTGTTCAGCAACTGCGCAGCCAGCGATTTGATCGCGTTCGGCACGGTCGCGGAAAACAACAAACTCTGCCGCTTCTTCGGCGTCAGCGCCATGATTTGCTTAATATCGGGCAGAAAACCCATATCGAGCATGCGGTCCGCTTCATCCAGCACCAGCATTTCCACGTTGGCCAGATTGATATTGCGCTGCTGCACATGATCGATCAACCGCCCCGGCGTCGCCACGACGATATCGCAGCCCCGGCGCAACTGACGGGTTTGCAGGCCGATGCTGGCACCGCCGACCACCGCTTCCGCATGCAACGGCAAATGCGCGCCGTAAATCTTTACGCTTTCATAGACCTGCGCAGCCAGTTCACGGGTCGGCACTAAAATCAGCGCGCGAACTCGACGCGGCTTTTGATGCGGGTCATGATTTTCGGCCAGCCGCTGCAATAACGGCAAGGTAAAACTGGCGGTTTTTCCGGTGCCGGTTTGAGCGCCCGCCAGCACATCCTTACCTTCAAGGATCAAGGGAATGGCTTTTTGTTGTACCGGTGTCGGCGTGACATAGCCTTGGTCGGCTACGGCTTTAAGGAGTTCGTCGGCTAAACCGAGCTGGGCGAAAGACATTTTTTAAAATCTCAGGTAAATGGTGAAAAAGGCAAAAGACGAAGGGTGAAAGGCGAAGGACTCCAGCCGAACGGGGTTGCAACCCTCATCCGGTTTGTACAAGACCCAAGGCTCAATATCTAACGCGGCTTTTTTCGCCTTTCGTCTTGAGCCTTTCGCCTGCTTTTCAGCCCCCCGTCATATTCATATAGCGCAATATGACCGGCTGCTCGTGGATATTGAATTCGTGTTTTTCCGGCTTGATCAGCATCGCATCGACAATGGCCTGTTTCAGCGCCGCCATGTCGCCCGGATTGGCTCGGATGATTTGTTTTAAATCGACCGAATGCTCATTGCCCAGGCACAACAGCAAGCGCCCTTCGACCGTTAGGCGCACCCGGTTGCAAGTGCTGCAAAAGTTCTCACTGTGCGGGGAAATAAAGCCAACGCGGGTTGAACTGCCCGCTACAGTAAAATAGTTCGACGGCCCACCGGTTTTTTCAGGCGTGGCAATCAAGGTAAAATTCTTCGCCAGATCGGTCTTGATCAAGTCGCTGGAATAATAAGCATCGGCGCGGTCATGCTGGTCGACGACACCCAGCGGCATTTCTTCGATAAAACTGATATCGAGGCCGTTATCGACCGCAAACCGAACCAGATCATTCACTTCCAGATGATTTCTATCCTTAAGAATGACTGCATTGATTTTTATCCGCTCAAACCCTGCCGCCTTAGCCGCCTGAATGCCCCTGAGCACCTGCGCCAGATCGCCGGTTCGGGTTATCGCCTTAAACTTGTCGGCATTCAGCGTATCCAGGCTGATATTGACGCGTTTGACGCCCGCCTCTTTTAACGACGCCGCCATCGTCTCAAGCTGGGAGCCGTTAGTCGTTATCACCAACTCATTCAGACTTTCGATACGTCCGATATTTTGCAGCAGCTCCAACGCACCTTTCCTGACCAAAGGCTCGCCGCCGGTGATTCGGATTTTTTTTACGCCCAATTCCGCGAACGCTAAGGCCAGCGTATAAATCTCTTCCAGCGTCAAAACCTGCGCGCGCGGCAAGAACGTCATATCCTCAGCCATGCAATACAGGCAGCGGAAATCACAGCGGTCGGTAATTGAGATTCTCAAATAATCAACGGTTCTGCCGAAGCGGTCGATTAGTTGAACGGGGAGAGACGGATGAGTCATTAGCGCGGCGGTAAAAAATCCAAGACGCCAATATTAACATAGTATTGGGCTTTTATAGAGCGCCTATGTTCCTGACCATCCCGTTTGGAAACAGTTGCCCCATGCGGAACGGGTAATAATGGATTACTTATAAACGTCCTTACGATGTCCAATTTCCAACAACAGGATAATTAACTCGCTGTCTTTTATCTGACAGATCAGCCGATAATCTCCAATCCGATAACGCCATAATCCAGCATATCGCTTTCCTTGCAGCGCCTTGCCGTATGAACGGGATTGTCAGTTTCAATAAGCCGGTCGATAAACCGTTCAATTCGCTGCTTTGTACCGGTATCGAGTGATTTTAACGATTTAGCCGCACTGCCCTTTAACTTGACTTGCCATTTACTCATAAAGGCTTTTTTTAGCCTCGTTCCAGTCAATCAACTCATCGTCATTGTTACTGAGCTCATCCAGCGCATTTTCTGCAAGCAGCGCATCACTGTAATCGGCTAAATATTCGCGCAAGGCATCATTAACGGCTTGATCCAGGGAAATATGCGCTTGTTTAGCCAGCTGGCTAAATTGTCTGTCGAGTTGTTCGTCAAGAATTACTGCTGTCATTGCTTAATCCCCTTGATGTCGTTTTTGCGCTAGTTTCATTGTTCCTACGCGAGGAAGCGATCGATTAATAAAATGATGAGGAAACGAATGAGTCATTAAGGCTGCGATAAAAATCCCAGACGTCAATATTAACATAGCATTGGCCTTTTAGAGGGCACCTGTCGACATACTTAAGAGCGTCTTTAAAATTCCTCCCGGTCAGCCGCGATTTTTTTGGTACACTGGATACATAGGCCTTTTGATAGCTTGCATCATTGAGAAAAGCACCATGAAACGCAACAATGCCCTAACCATACTCAAAAAAATCAAACCCATCTTAACCCAGCAGTTTGGCGTTACCCAAATGGCATTATTCGGCTCAACCGCACGCGATGACGCCCGTGAAAATAGCGATGTGGATATTCTGGTTGGGTTTGATGGACCAGCCACTTCGGCGCGCTATTTTGGCGTGCTGTTCTATCTCGAAGACCAGTTAGGTTGTCCGGTCGACCTGGTCACAGAAAAAGCATTGCGCTCTGAGTTGCGCCCTTTTATCGAAAAGGAAGCCATCAATGTCTAAACCGATAGAACGTGAATGGCGTTTTTATCTGGACGATATGATTTCCTTCGCCGAAAAAGTACTCAATTATACCGATGACTTTGACCAGCAACGCTTTGTCGTTAGTGGCTTGAATTACGATGCCACCGTGCGCAACCTGGAATTAATCGGCGAAGCCGCCACGCATATTCCCGATGCAGTCCGCCAAAATAACCCGCAAATTCCCTGGCGGACGATTATCGCCACCCGAAACCGGTTAATTCATGGTTATCTCGGCATTGATAATGACACCTTATGGAGCATTATCCAAACAGATATTCCCGCGTTGTTACCGCTATTGCAGAATGTACAAAAAACAGCAATATGAGCGGATGTTATTCAAATAATCACGTGCCGACGTTTAGTGTGCCATCAATCCCGAACGATGGACTTCGCAAGCTCAGCCCATCCTACGCCCTACCCAACTAGAAGATACAGATGCATTTTATAGATGAAGCAACGATAGCCAAGATTCTAAGCATGCAGGATCTGATTCCGGCGATGCGTCAGACCATGATTGATTTCTCGCGTGGACGAATCGATCAGCCGCCCCGCCGAATGTCGGCTGTTCAGCCGCACGGCGGTTTTTTCGGAAGCATGCCGGCGGCAAGTGCGCAGGCTGTGGGCGCCAAGCTAGTCACCTTTTACCCGGACAACGCCAAGAAGAATCTGCCCACGGTTATGGCTACGATTGTACTGTTCAGGCCCGAAACCGGCGAACCGCTGGCGACGCTGGATGGCCGCTTGATTACCGAGATGCGAACCGCAGCCGTTACTGCGGCCTATATCGATGCCGTTGCCGCCCCCGATGTGAAGACTCTCGCGGTTCTGGGTGCCGGCGCGCAAGGCAGGAGACATATTGAAGCCTTATCCTGCGTCCGCAAGTTCGAGGAAATCCGCATCTGGAACCGCACGCCGCAACGGGCCGAGCGGCTCGCCGCTGACGTAGGCCGCAAGGCGATGTCGCGTGAGGAAGCGGTGCGCGGTGCGGATGTGGTTGTGGTGGCGACATCCTCCACCGAGCCGGTGCTTGAAGGCCGGTGGCTTCGCCCGGGCGCGAAAGTGGCATCCGTCGGTTGGGCTGGCGCAGACAGCGCAGAGGTCGATGTAGAGACGATGTCGCATGTGGTTGTTGTCGACTCCCGCGAAGGAACGCTGGCAGAATCCGGCAATGTTCGACAATTCAATGCCCAAATTTATGCCGAACTTGGTGAAATCCTCGATGGTACGCGGACAATCAATCCGGACACTACCGTGATCTTCGATTCGATTGGCATGGCCTGCGAGGATGTAGCTGCGGCGATGCTGATCTACGACAAATTGCAGGCAGCATCTAAACCCGCCTAAAGCACATCGTTCGAGGTTGGCGCGGTTCGCTAGGGAAACTTCAGGCATTTGGAGTGCAGGCTTTGCCTACATGGACAGATATTTGCTCCTCGGCAATTGCTCCTGCATTGCTCTACTACAGGCCATCCATGGCCTTATGCAATATCTGCATTGACCTCCACGGATGGAGGAAATGCCGCAAGATTGCCTGGAGCAATTGCGGCCACCACATCCCTGTGGATTATGTAGGTAAGGGGCGTGAGCACGACTTGTATGATTAAAACCAAGCAACTAACCCGTTTTTATTAGAATAGGAATTCTAGTGAAAAAAGGCTGAGGTAGACCGGTACGACTTAGGTGTATTTAATAACATCGTCATGCAGCCAAGGTCGCTTCAGCCGACTTTTTAAAACTCGAACAGTTGTCAGGAACGCGTTGTGATTCCGCATTTCACAAGAATGAGTGCCAAAGGTAATTTTCTCATACGAAGTAAAAAAATTACCTCACTTAGCGGTATTGAGTTCGCTAGCGCCCTCCGCATCCTGCAACACTTAATCCAAAAACGCCCTGATCGCCGCTATGCCCTGCCCTCCGCATTGCCGCGCGGTAATCAGGCTGGATGTTGTCATGCCGCCCAACGCATAGACAGGCAGGTTGACCTTGGCGACCAGTTCGGCAAATTGTTTCCAGCCCAGCGCCGGCGCGCCCGGATGGGTTTGGGTTGGCAGCACCGGGGCCAGCACGACAAAATCCACGCCGATGTTTTGCGCCTGTTGCAGTTGCTCAAGGTTATGGCATGACGCGGCGAGCCACTTGACGCTTTCGGGACGTGCGGTCAAAGCCATCAGGTCGCAGCTGGTCAGGTGGATGCCGTCTACAACGACCGGACAGTCGACGGCGGAATTCATTAACAGCACGGCCTGTTGCTGTCGGCATAGCGGATAAGCCTGCTCGATAAATGTTGCCACGGCGTCGGGCGACAGGCTTTTTAGTCGGGCCTGAATTAGCTTGATGCCTCGGTTCAATATTTTTTGCAGGTTGGGCAATAACAAGGCCTCATCCGCGTCATCCAAAATCGCATAATACTCAGGCAATCGAGCTGCGGTGATGATCGGCTGATTGGCGGCGGGAAACGTGTAGTGCTCCAGCTCAGCCGGACTAACCCATTTGAACGGTTGGCCTTCCAAGCTTTTGGCTTCGCCTGAAAATTGTTCGACCAAAAAGACGTTGAGCTGCACGAATCGGTCGGGATACTGGTAGCGGATAGTAATCAGCGGGCTTGCCGCTGTCACGGTGATGTTCAGTTCTTCCTTCAGTTCGCGCGCCAGCGCTGATTCCGTGGTTTCGGAGGGCTCAATCTTGCCGCCGGGGAATTCCCATAAACCGCCTTGATGCAAGGCGGCATGACGGAGGGAAATCAGGATTTTCCCTTCAGAATTTTTGACTACGCCTACGGCGACTTGGAGTGGGTGCATATTTTTACGACGGACGCTGGAGCGTGGGGGCAATAAAACACAACGGTTGGAGTGCAGGCTTCGCCTGCCTTGCAAGCAGAGCTTGCACTCCGGTAGTAGCGAACTCCAGAACGATAACATGAGAACAGGGAAAGGGCGACTAAAGTCGCCCCTACAATTCCTTACGATCCTTAAGTCCGGTACTCCGCATTGATCTTCACATAATCATATGAGAAATCGCAGGTCAAAACTTCCTGAACGGCGCTGCCTCGGCCCAATTTGACAGTCACGGTAATCTCTTCCTGATTCATCACCCTCTGTCCGGCTTCCTCGGTGTAGTCATCAGCCCTGCCGCCGTTCCTGACGATGCAGACGTCGTTCAAATACAACTTTACGTCTTCCAGCACCATGTTTTCGACGCCGGCGCGGCCGACTGCCGCCAGTATCCGTCCCCAGTTCGGGTCGCTGGCGAAAAAGGCGGTTTTAACCAGTGGCGAATGGGCGATGGTTTTGCCGACACGCACCGCTTCTTCATCGGTCAAGGCCTGCTCGACCACGATGCGCATCAGCTTGGTCGCACCTTCACCGTCGCGGACAATCGCTTCGGCCAATTGCTTGCAGACAGTCATCACCGCATCGGCAAAAATCGGATAGTGCTCGCTGTCGCGTGTGATTTCCGGCGCCTGGGAACAACCGCTGGCCATCAATACGCAAGCGTCGTTGGTCGAGGTGTCGCCATCGACGGTGATGCGGTTGAACGATTGCTCGACAGCCACAGCCAAGCATTCTTGCAACAAGGCTTGCTCGATTTTCGCATCGGTCGCCATAAAACCGAGCATGGTTGCCATGTTCGGCTGAATCATGCCCGCGCCTTTGGAAATACCGTTGATGGTGATGGTTTGACCTTCGATCTCGATGACTCTGGATACGCCTTTAGGGAACGTGTCGGTAGTCATAATCGCCTGGGCCGCTTTGTCCCAATTGTTGGTGTCCAGGCTTCCTACCGCTTCCCGTAAAGACGCTTTGATTTTATTGACAGGCAGTGATTGGCCGATGACACCGGTAGAAAAAGGCAGTACTTGCGTTGCAGCAGCGCCGACCACTTCGGCCAAATCGGCGCAGGTCGCCAACGCATCTTTCATGCCTTGCTCTCCGGTGCCGGCATTGGCATTGCCGGAGTTAATCAGCAGCCAGCGCGGCGCATGGGCCAGGTTTGCTTTGGCGACATGCACGGGCGCGGCGCAAAAAGCGTTCTGGGTAAAAACCGCCGCACAGGTAGCCTGCTCGGCCATTTGTATCACCAGGATATCGTCCCTGACGGTTTGCTTGATACCTGCGTTCGCGGTACCCAGCGCTATTCCTGATACTGGGTGCATGACCGGAAAACTGCACTGCCCTACTGCCATAAGTTAAGCCTCGTTAAACTGAGTTGTTATATAACACTTGGTTTTTATCGTTAAATAAATACCTTCAATGACTTCTTTTTTTGCATAAATCAAATTAATACTATTGGCCATATCAATAGCATCATCCTCATATTCATGAGCCAACAGATTTCTTATACTTCTCAAATCCTGCCATTCATTGACAATATCTATATCGATATATTTTTCTATTTTTTTTATAACATCCAAAAACGGCAATTTATCGGCATTTTCTTCAAACCTACCCGCTAATATTTTAAAAAGCTTTTCGCCCATACTGTCTTGAAGCTTTGAAAACCTAAATAAATACTGGTCTATCGCTTGCACATCATCCTTGGATAAATTCTCATATTTAGTCGCAGTAAGCGGCATAAATACCGACATGTCGCTATAGGCTTCATTTATCCTTTGCAGATGCTTATCGCATTCCTTAAAAATCTTCTCGATTTTTATGTTTTCTAAATTCAATTCTATTCCTTTTTCAATCGCTTCTTTTTCTATGGGTCTGGTTTTATCTTTGGCAATAACAACATCTATTTTTTGCTCGCCTAAAGTCATATCCAATGCGCTTAAAAACTTGATTTTTTTCTCATACAAATTATCTGTATTTTCAGGCACAAGATATAAATCTATATCCCCGCCTTTTTTATTATCATCAACCCTGCTGCCGAAAAGGTATACCTTTACTTCGTTGCCGAATATATTCTGCGCATTGTGTTGAATAGTGCTTATCTCAAACAGGCTTAATCGCATTATTTTTATATCCTATCCGGCGTCAGACTTTAAAAAACACAAACACATTGTCGATTTTTTTGATTTCGACGCGCATCCGCTTGCATTGTTTTTTTATCGCTTCTAACTGCTCGGGCTGCTGGCTGAGCGCAAAAGGCAAGATCACTTCGACTTCAATCTGGCCGTCCAGGTAATGAATTCTGAAATCTTCTATGATTGGCCTATAATCCACCAAATAGCGGTCCAGCAATTTTTTCACTTCGCCTCTGGACAACGGCCGGGATTGCTCCTGCAAGCTTTCGTCGTCTTCGGGATCGACATGCACCAGCACATCCATCACGTCGTCAAAACGCTTGATCAAATCGTCCCTGACGATATCGCCAATCATGTGCCCTTCCGAAACAGTAATGCGCGGATCGACGACGATATGCGCATCGATCAGCGCGTCCTCGCCCATTTGCCGGGTGCGCAATAAATGGATGCCTTCGACACCGTCAATCGCATGGATTGCGTCTCTGATATCGGCGACCAGCGCAGGAGGCAATGAGGTATCGACCAGCTCCTTGATGCTCTCAAACACCAGATTCAAACCGATTTTAGCGACCATCAACGCGACCACGACCGCGGCAATGCCATCGGCCAACGGATAGCCGAGCATCACCGCGCCAATGCCGATCAAAACCACCAGCGACGAGATCGCATCGCTGCGTTGATGCCAGGCATTGGCCAACAACAATTTGGAACGGGTGATTTTGGCGATACGTTTGGTGTAGTGGTACAGCCATTCATTAATCAGAATGGACAGCGTCGCTACGCCCAATGACAACACATTCGGCACCGGCAGATGTTCGGGATTCACCATGCGTTCCATGACCGACCAGACGATGGCGCCGCCGATACCTATTAAGCTGACTCCCAGAATAACCGTCGCGATGGTTTCAAAACGACGATGACCATAAGGATGGTCATGGTCGGCCTCGCGGCTGCCCAGTTTAACCGCAATAATGACCAGAAGATCGCTAAGCAAGTCCGATAGCGAATGAATACCGTCGGCGATTAAAGCCGCCGATTGTCCGAGAATGCCGAAACCGATTTTGATCAGTGTTTGCAGGACATTAATCGCCGCGCCCGCGTAGCTGGCCCTAGCTTTTAATTTATCCGTTTTTACGGCATCTAAGACTTCAGCCATTATGGGGTCTCTTGCAAAATAATCTATTCATAATCGATAGCCCGAAATGGCTGTAGGTTGAGTTGCTTCTTTTCGCAACCCAACCCATTGACGCAGTAAATGTCGGGTTACGGCTATGCCTAACCTACGATTCTACGATTCGCCCACTTCCAGGATAATAATGTATTCGTTATCGCCCGAAATGGTTTCCAGCACTTTGTGTCCGTTGATCCGGCACCATGCCGGAATATCCTGCATCACACCCGGATCGGTACAGATAACTTCCAGCTGATCGCCCGCTTTAAGCTGCTTAACTTTATCCTGCGTGCGAATAACCGGCAGCGGACACAGCAGGCGGCGGGCGTTTAGTGTTTCTCTGTTCATATATACCATTCCTGCGGGATTTCGTCGGCGCCGAACGGTTTGACCTGAATAGTCCGCTCAGAACCGTCTTTGTCGGCAATACTTACATCCACCTGTTCGGCATTGCGGCCTTGTCCGTAGCGGGCGGTAATCCGTGCCGCGAGGAACAAATCTTCCGCGGAAGGCGATCCATCCACCAGCACCAAAGGACCGGCATGACTGGTGCTATTCATCGTGATAAATTCTTTTTTGTAGCCCTGCATAAAGCGCCCTTCGCCTTCTTCCCGGGCGACGATGACTTTAAAATGTTGCGCCGGCCTGATATGTCTTCCGACTTTCAGCAGCATGACATCATCCAGGTCGTATTGCTTGTTACCGTCGCGCGCTTTCCATAAATCGACCAGCTTGGCTGAATAGCTGGCATCGGTCAGAAAACAGCAGCCGCCCGCAGGCTGGGCATATTCGTTAAAGCCGAGTTGTTCGGCCATCGCCATCTGCGGCTTGCGTGAACGCCCGCTAAAATCGTGCAGTTTTTCCCGATCGACCCAGCCTTCCCGCTCCGGCAGGGTTGGCGGCAGGCTTTTCGCGCACAAAGGCCGCAATAATAAATCATCGGCGCCCGATTCCTGGGAGATAATCGGCATCGTCGCTTTGCGTTGCGACATCGGCCGTTGCCCGATCACTTCGCCGGTGATGATGAAGTCGAAACCGTTTTCCTTAGTCCATTGCTTGGCCTTGTTGACCATGAAAATCTTGCAATCCAGGCAAGGATTCATGTTTGCGCCGTAGCCGTGTTTAGGGTTGATCAGCACGTCTTTATATTCTTCGATGACGTCGACGATGTGCAGCTTAATGCCTAGCTGTTCTGCGACCCACAAGGAGTTATTGCGTTTAGGCTTTTCCTTGTCTTTGGCCCTGATCGCATGGGTGTGGCCTTCTACGCAAAAGCCGGTGAAGAAATTGATGCCCTCGACATGAATGCCTTGGTCCATGATAGTTTTAGCCGCCAGCATTGAATCCAGACCGCCGGAAATCAATGCCACTGCTTTTCTTTGTGTACTCATATTGCTCAGAAATGGGGGAAATTTGTCTATTATACCGGCTTCTTTCCTAATTGGGTTTGCAATCAACAGCAACGGTTGATTCACCACAGAGGACACGGAGAACACGGAGAGTTGTAGGTTGGGCTAACACAGGAAGCCCAACATTTGCAGCTGCTTAAGCTTGCAGGCAAAGCCTGCACTCCAGTCTTTGGCATAAATACAATCGGGAATGTAAAAAACTCCGTGTCCTCTGTGTTCTCCGTGGTGAAACTTCCTTTACATCAACCGAAATTGATCCTGGCTTCCAGATCGTTGCTGGAATCGGCATTTTTCAATGCTTCTTCCAAGCTGATTTTTCCGTCTTTGTACAATCCGTACAAGGCGTCGTCAAATGTCCTCATGCCCTTGCTGCCGCTTGATGCCATGGCCGATTTAATTTCGTGCAGATCCCCTTTCAGGATCAGGTTGGCTATATGGGGCGTGTTGATCATCACTTCAATGGCCGCACATCGCCTGCCTGCCGTGTCGGGAATCAGGCGCTGGGAAATAACCGCATTCAAGTTGACGGCAAGATCCATAAACAGTTGCGCATGATAATCATGGGGATACATGTTGATGACCCGCTCCATGGCCTGGTTGGCGTTGTTGGCATGCATGGTCGAGATACACAAGTGGCCGGTATTGGCCAGCTCCAACGCGGCCGACATGGTTTCCCGATCCCGAATCTCGCCGATCAAGATAACATCGGGCGCTTCCCGTAAACAGGCTTTCAAAGCCCTGGCGTAAGAGTCCGTATCCACGCCGACTTCGCGCTGGTTAACGATCGATTTCAGGTTCGGATGCGAAAACTCGACCGGGTCTTCAATGGTCAGGATATGACCGGCCGAATTGATATTGCGATGGTTGATCATGGCCGCCAACGTGGTCGATTTGCCCGATCCGGTACCGCCCACCATCAGCAACAGGCCGCGCTTGGCCATGATCAATTCCATCAAAATATCCGGCGTGCCCAAATCCTTGCCGGTTGGAATGACTGACGGAATCAAGCGCATCACCAGGCCTACGGTCTTGCGTTGATAAAAAGCATTGGCGCGAAAACGCGCGCTGCCGTCCGGCAGGCTGATCGCAAAGTCCAAGTCCCTGGTGATTAAAAACTCGTCGATTTGTTCCTGGGTCATGATCCCGAACGTGCCCGATTTTGTTAACTCGGGCGTCAGCATAAAATCATCCAGCGCTACCGCCCGACCGAAAATTTTGGCTTTAACCGGCGAACCGACCGTCAAAAACAAATCCGAGGCATTCAACCGGGCCATTTCCTGCAGATAGGGCAGAATGTCCAAGTCGCCTTCCGGCGCAGCGCCCAAAACTTGGTAACTCTCCGCTACCGGTTCGTTGGCTTCGGTTTCTGCCAGCGCCGAATCAGGCACAACAAACAGCACCAAGCCGTTATCCTCGACTTTGGCGTTCGCCATGAATTTTTCGCCGCCAGGCGCAGTGCAATTGAATTTCAGCGCTTTATTCTGGACGAGTTCCTGCCTCTGGCTGTCATTGATGAGACTAAAGGTAATTTCTTTGATGACATTCGAGCTTAGCTCGTTTTTGCCCAAGGGATATTCTTCTCCGGCTAAGCCTAGAAGTACCGGTGAACCCGCTCTCAAAGACAGGCTGTCGGCATTTTTTTCCAGCATTAATTTTAAATAGGGTGTCAGGGTCATGTCAGGTTTATGGTTTTTATTATAATAAGGGACTACCAAGGCGGGAACACATGCCCCACCCTGCGACAGCTTTATCAGATAGAATGAATCTCTTCCTCTTCGCCTTCTTTCGATTGCAACGAAAGTCCGCCGGTCGAACGGTCTTCGCCGGAGGCCAGTTTGATCTGCAAACGCAGCTCATTTTGAGAATCGGCATTTCTTAAGGCTTCGTCGTAATCTATCTTTCCAGCTTGATAAAGCTCCAATAAGGCCTGATCGAAAGTTTGCATGCCTAGCTCACGGGATTTGGCCATCAACGGCTTGATGCTTGCATACTCGCCTTTGGCGATATAGTCTGAAATCAGCGGCGTATTCAATAAAATCTCGATCGCCGCACAACGACCGCCGTCAACAGTTTTGACCAGCCGCTGGGAGATAATCGCACGCAAGTTAACGGAAATATCCTGCATCAGTTTCGCCTGTCTCTCCATCGGGAAAAAGCCCAAAATCCGGTCTATCGCCTGATTGGCATTGTTGGCATGCAAGGTAGCCATTGCCAAATGGCCGGTCTGGGAAAATTCCAGCCCGTAGTTCATGATTTCTTCGCTGCGGATTTCGCCGAGCACGATAACGTCGGGAGCCTGCCGCAAAGTATTGTGCAGTCCGGCTTCCCAGCTCTTGGTATCAACGCCGACTTCGCGTTGCATGACAACGCAGTTTTTATGAGGATGTACGTATTCGATCGGGTCTTCGAGCGTGATGATATGGCCGTAGCTGTTGGCATTGCGATGGTCGATCATCGCCGCCATCGACGTTGATTTACCTGAGCCGGTGCCGCCGACCATGATCACCAGGCCGTTTTTGTTCATCATCACATCTTTTAACACAGGCGGCAGGCCCAGTTTATCGAAATTGGGTATTTCCGAAGCGATGACCCGGATGACCAGTCCTTGGCAGCCTTGCTGAACAAAAGCGTTGACCCTGAATCGGCATAACCCGGCCGGGGCAATCGCAAAGTTGCATTCTTGCGTTTCTTCAAATTCCTTAAGCTGTTTGTCATTCATGATGCATTGCGTCAGGGTCTTAGCGTCATTAGCCGATAAGGGCTGCTGGGAAACCGGCGACATTTTGCCTTTGACTTTGATTGCAGGTGGAAAACCGGCGGTAATAAATAAATCAGACCCTTCTTTATGCAGCATAAGTTTGAGCAACTTAATCATAAAGTCCATCGCTTCTTTTCTTTCCATTGACTTCCCCTTGTATTGGTTAGCTATATATGGTTTTACCTGAAAATAAGGTAATACTTCATTGATTATAATTTTAATTTTTAAAGATACCTACAAAAAACCAGCCGTTATCAACAAGGCCGTTTTGGCCAAAACAGCCCTTATCAGATGCTGTTCATTTTTAAAAACAGCATCTTATTTTTATACCGGCAGTTTTATGCTTCGGGTAAAACATTTATGAATCTGTGATGGTGTGAACAGTCCAAAGCTGGGCCGGTTTGCTCAGATACCGGTATCGTTGACGATATTGCCAAAAACTTAATTTTCTTGCCTGATGTCGAGCGCTTCAAAACTGTCCGTCAACATCACGAAAGTAATCCGGCAACGAACAGGATCTTCGAATAAGGTTGCTTCTATCAAAAGTTGAAGCGCTCGAAATGGCAACCCAGAATAGCAGTTCCCGAGTTAAAGCCTTTGCTTTACAGCATCGGATTCATCAGGCGATGAAAAAGCTTCAGCCTGCTGCTCGATTTCATTTTTTGCTTCCCGCCAATCTCCACTTTCAGCTTTTGTCAGCTTTGTAACAGGCTGCGTCTGGGAGCAACGCATCAGCCGGCGACCTGTCCGACCATGTAAAACCGTACTTTATCAGACTGACAAAGTCTTGCTTTACGCTGCCTTGGATACCTATTTCTGCCGGTTTCAGCTCTGCCAAAGTGCCGAACAAGCGGTCCCACAAGGACAAGACCGAACCGTAGTTGCGGTCATGCTCACTGCGCTTGACTGAATGGTGCACACGGTGCAAATACGGAGTAATAACTATCTGTCCAAGCAGCCGTTCACCCCAAAATGAAATATTAGTGTGGTGCAGCATGGTAAAAAACGTCAGGATCGTCTCATTCGCAAGCACTAAGGCTTCTTGTATTCCTAAAACAACAATTAACACAGCCTTCATCAAATTGATGATTACAATTTCCAGAAAGTGTGCCCGGAAAGCCGTTGAAACGTTCAAGTTGGGATCAGTGTGATGCACTTTGTGAAACATCCACAAGCAATCGAAGCTGTGACTGGCTTTATGCCAGCTGTATAGCAGTAAATCCACGGCTAAAAATGACAGAACCGCTTTCCCTATTGGATTCTTAATAACGTTGAGCAGCCCTTTATCGGAGTATTGTTCAGCCAAAACCATTAACGATGGAATCGACAATAACGACAGAACAAGACTATTGAAAGCAAATAGCTCGATATTCGCCCGATAAGATTGCCGCAACCGTTCGATAAGCCACTGCTCTCTGGGCCGGCAAAACTCAAGAATCACGAACAGGGCAAAAAAAAGGAACAGCATGTACGCTGCCGTTTTTTCTGATGATATGTCGACAATCCATGTTAGATAGGATTGAAGTAAGGTCATTAAAGATTTAAATTCATTTAACATTGCCATCTCCTCCTCATAACAAAATTGGACAAAATTTACGGGAGTGATTAAAGCAAAGTTATCTTAACGACAAATTATCCTAGATCTTTTTATTTACGAAAAACACAAAAAGATTCATACAGTTACTAAGCCTTAGAACATCACTTTACGGATGAGTGATTTAATTAGCATAAGATGTTGATTCGTTCTTTTCCTGCTTTTTGTAGACTAGCTGCGGTTTTTAGAACTATAGAAAATAACAGCAAACAACTTTAACGCGCTTGTTGTGTCCGTCGTCCAAAATCCAGAGGGCGTTCGGAGCATCCATCAAAATACTTGGCTTGATAACAGGATAATCACGGCATAACGCAAGCCTTTGCCCAATCCCACCAGAATGACAAAAATACCCAGATTTACCTTCATGATGCCGGCAATAAATGTTAATGGGTCTCCCCCCACCGGCAGCCAGGCCAATAATAATGACCAAACGCCGAAACGCTGATACCAACGCTGGTAGCGATGCAATTCTGAGGCGGGAAATGGGAACCAGCGTTTATGCTCAAAATGAAGTAGATAGCGGCCTAAAACCCAGTTCACGACAGCGCCTAAAGTATTGCCTGCCGAGGCGAACAACCAAAGCAGAAAAGGATCATAGCCCGCCGCCAACAAGCCGACCAGCGCCACTTCCGAATAAAACGGAAGCAGCGTGGCAGCCAGAAAACTCATGCCGAATAAGCTCAAATAAGCGGTCATAGTGCCCGCCGCGCGGATTGAACCAGGCCATGAAAAAGGTTGCGTTGGCGCGATATATAAAGCAAGTATTCAGGATGCCACTGAACCCCTATCAAGAAGGGCCGCGACGGGTCTTCTACCGCCTGCACAATATTATCCAGGTCACGGCCGACAACTCTTAGCCCTTCACCCAACTGATCAATGGCTTGCGAATGAAGGCTGTTAATCTTGCAGCGGTTAGTCCCCAGCAGTTCTTCAAGACGGCTGTCCGATTCTACCAGCAGGGTTTTCACCGGCAATACCGTCCAGCGGTTGCGCGTATAACGGCGCAGCTTGCGTAGATTCTGATGCAAAGTACCGCCCAGGTAGGTGTTAAGCAGCTGTTCGCCGCGGCAGATGGCCAATATCGGTATATCCTGTTTCAAGGCTTTTTCGATATAAAGTAATTCAAACATATCCCGTTCCTTGTCGTAACGCGTTTTGGGCAATACCTCGGATTCGTAAAGCGCAGGATAAATATCGTCTCCGCCGCCGATCACAATGCCGTCCAATCCCTCATGCAAATGCGAGTTTCTAGGCGTCAGCCGTAGAGGAAGGCCACCGGCCCAGAAAATAGCATAGCGGGTAAAATACCAAGCCCGGTCCCCGCCTCTGCTAGGCCCTGTTACGCCAATCAGAGGCCGCAATAACGTTTCAGGCATGCCTCAACCATCTCCTGCCAATCCTGAAACAGCTCGACTACAGGCCTATCCAGAAACTTGATATAAGCCCGGCATATTGCGCTCAGGCAGTCGCGGTTACAGGCCAGCCTTTCTACCATGAGCCAGTTCTGCCAATCCCTATCAATATTCCAGCCGGGCTTATCGATCTGGCAGTTGGGCAGCCGGTAATGCAAAGTAGGACGGGCATGAACACGAGCATCCTCAATAACCGATAGCGTTCTGGTTTCATCAAGATAAGCAAATAACGGCAGCATATCCAAAGCCCTGTTGCGGGTCGGGTTGGCGATCAGATAATCATCAATCAGCCTGTCCTGATCGGGATGATAATCCAAATCAACCACCTGCCGGATATAATCAGTCGGAAACGGGGAAATATAGCCGGTGATCGAGCGGGTTAGATCAATCTCGCTACGTTGCACCAACCAATCATAAAGACACAGAAAAGCTTTCAGATAAGAAACGATGGTTTCAGTATCCAAGTTCGGCAACTCCGGATTGAAATGCAGGCCAAAAGCATACAATGCGCCACTTTCCGTTCCTTGAGCGCCCGATTCCCGTAACCGCCGAATCAATAATCCCAATTCGCCGAGACGATCCATAGGAATCGGCGGCGAAACGACTTCAAAAGGCACAATCTGTTCGGCCGCCATCCGTAAAATCAACTCGGACCATTCATCAAGCTGAGCCAGAAAATCCTCCGGATCCGGTTTGTAACGGCCTTTTTCTTTCAGATATTGAAAATCCAGTTCAACTTTAAAATCGCCCAGGCTCGTGTCGGTAATCGTGTTTTCATAGGCGGTATGAGCAATAACAGCTCCCCCAAACTGCTCTTGAATCAGTAAAGCAATGTTTTCAAGAGTCAGCCCGGAAAACTCAAGTTCTACGCCTACACGCCTCATTTCACCTGATGCTTTGGTACTGATGGGCGGAAGTAAGAAATTTGGAGTTGGATGCATAGCGGCCTTTTGTCGTTAATGCGAGCGAGGAAATCAAATCAAAATGCGCTACTTAATCTCCAGATCGGTAACTTGATCGGTTTCTGAAAGGGCCAGTCATTATCTCTTGGGCGCAATAAAGATCAATAAGCCTAATTACTTAGACTGAATGCAATTAAACGTCGGAAAGCGCGGCAAGACTAGCGAGCCCGGATCATTAATCAATGGAGGTATCGCTTATTCAGTCTGATGCCCGCACAAAAATGGCAATTGCCATTCATTTTATGCACTATTTTTGTGCGTCCTTAAGACAGCAAATTTCATTTGCCTGCATAACCCTTATCCACGTAGGGCAAAACTATATGGCTCGTATCTTGCATTAAAAAGTTTTATTTTGTCATTACCGCATTACTCTAAGGATTATTCACATGCTGTCAGAAACTGAGCGTTTCGAAACTTTCTCTCCCTATATCCGAAGTGTTTCCCAGTGCAAAGAAATTCTCCGCGACTTGAACGGAACCTGGGGCTTGGTTTCCGCCATCGCAGAAATCAGTTGTCCTGCAGAGGCCGCAACCATACTGCCGGCAATGGAAACCACCAAAAAAGGTTTTGCCGATCTCGAAAACAAGCTGACCAGCCAACTGGTTGGCGAAGAAATTAAAAAAACTTGCCTTGAACTGGAATCCAAGGCGCAAGTATCGATCGATATTCTGGTGCGCAACTTATATGAAAGAACCGCAGACATTGGCTTCCTGGCGACCAACGCCGATATATGCGCTTTTGTTCAGGCCTCCGTAAACGGCGAAAGAACCCATATCGATTTAATCAACCAACTGCTTGCCGAGTACGGTTCAAAATATACCGTATACGATGATATTATCATCCTGGACACCGACGGCCGCATATTGGCCCGGCTTGACTGCAATAGCTCAGCTGTCGACCAAAGAATTGCCGACCCCATTATTCGCAAAACATTGCAGTCAACGGCAGACTATGTTGAAACCTTTGGTAAAACCGGTCTTCGCCCCGGCACAGACCGAGCCCTGATTTATTCAAGACGCATCGTCGATCCGGTCGGTGACTCTGTGATTGGCATCTTGTGCCTGTCCTTTCGCTTCGATAATGAAATGGAAGGTATATTCCGCAGCCTGCAAAAAAAAGGCGACAAAGCGGTCATGTTGCTGCTGAATGCCGACTCGGTGGTCATCGCCACCAGCGACCAGGACCACGTGCCGATCGGCCGCGTTATTGAAGCGGTCCCGGAAGGCAATGCCTACGGCATGAGCGACTTTGCCGGACGCGAATACCTGTCGGTAACGCACCGGGGCCGTCCCTACCAGGGTTATGCCGGACAGGAATGGTACGGACATGCGATGATTCCGTTGCAGTCGGCATTCGGTTTTTCCGCGTCGGACAAAGAGATCAATGCTGAAATTCTTCGCCATGGCGACGCGCTGTCTACCGAGCTGTCCAGCCTCATTGCCGATGCCGCCGAAGACATCAACCTGTCCCTGCACCGCGTAATCTGGAACGGCGAAGTCATGGCCACCAACCAGCACGGCAATCTTTTATCGCTGAAGGCGATTTTAAGGCAGCTTCGTTCCATGGGCGCACGTACCGCTCAGGCACTTGCCGACTCCAGCAGCAAGCTGCATACCACGATGATTACCTCAGAACTGCGTAATGCCGAATCCATCGCGCGGCTGATGATTGATATCATGGATCGCAACCTGTACGAGCGCAGCAATGATTGCCGATGGTGGGCGCTAACTTCAGAAATCCGGCGCATTCTCTCCGAAGGTCGGCTGAGTCCTGACGATAAAGCGAAAATTACCGATATTCTGGTTTATATCAATAAGCTTTACACGGTCTATACACGGCTGTTTATTTATGACATCAAAGGGACTATTGCCGCCGAGTCCAATCTGCATCACGACCCTCTGGACGCCGTAGGCAGACAAGTGACGGCCTCTTACGCGCAGGACACTTTTTCATTGCGCTCGCCGCAGGAATACCGGGTCTCGCCTTTTGAAGAATCCTGGCTGTACGACGGCAAGCCAACTTATGTTTACAATGCCGCAATCCGGCATATTGACGACATGAACAAGATTGTTGGCGGTATCGGCATCGTTTTTGACTCCGCGCCTGAATTCAAGCACATGCTTGAGGATTGCCTGCCCGATAAACCCGGCGCTTTCGGCTTGTTTGTAGAACGGCCCAGCGGCCGCATTATTGCTGCAACCGATGCTTCCAATTACCAAAATGGCGAGATTCTTTGGATAGACCCTGAGTTTTTTGAATTGCAGGAAGGCACCGGAAAATCAAAAATCGTGCTTTATAAGAAAAAGTACTACGCCGTCGGCTGTTACTCGTCACGTGGGTACCGCGAGTTTAAAACCACCGGTGATTATCATAACGATGTCGCGGCGTTCGTGTTTATTCCTATCGGAGAAAAAACCGAAGCAACCGATTCCGACCAACGCGTAGCCATCACTTACCCGCAAGAGCCGATGATCGGTGATGTTATCGATCTGGCAACGTTTTACATCGGTTCGGAAATTTACGCATTTGATGCCTCCGAGGTAGTCGAAGCGATAGAAGTCTCAATGATCAATCCGTTGCCCGGCACCAAGTCCTATGTCGTCGGCAGCGTGCTGTATTCCGAAAACAATCCCGACGGCAAAAACGAAAAAACCCCGATCATCGTCATCGACGGCCGGATTTTGACCAATACCCCCATCGAGCCGGACGAACCGATAAACACCGCCGGCGCAATTGTCGTGGTCAAAACAGAAACGGGGCCGATCGGCTTATTGGTCGACGGGCTTGACGCGATTCCCAGTTTCGAGAAAGCGCAGGTTCAGCCGGTCGGCGAATTACTGCGGGGCGACGGCGGCTACATCAAATCGCTGGTGAACATCCCCGAAAGCAACATGACCGGAAAAATGCTGATCGTGTTGAATCAGGATTTGATTTTGTCGGCGGTGCGGGGGAGGTAGTAACCGTATTTGGCGAAATCTAACCCTATCGCCATAGTGCGTAGATTGGGCTGACGTAAGGAAACCCAATAGATCGTCGCTCAAAAAAGTGGGCTTCGTTCCTCAGCCTAATCTACGGCACTGACGGGCATCGGCCACAAGCAGTCTGTCAACAATTTCTAGTGAATGTCTGGTCAAAGTAGAAAAACAGTCATCCTTAATATAGTGCTCTGCATAATTGGAATTAAGGATGATACGGAAACCTTTCCTCAGTGTCCGGTTCGTGACGTTATTAAGCGGCCGATGTGTCAAACGGTGGACTGTTTACCATTTGTAAGCAGCAATATCTTAGCTTTGCGATATTCATATGTGTGGTAACGCACCGACTGTGTTCAGCTTTGAGCATATAATGGTTTCAGTTCGGAAACGATGTTTTTCCGCGCAAGGGTCATTATAAAATTAACAATAAGGAACACTCATGAACAAAGATCAAATAAAAGGTCAAGTCGAAGAAGTCAAAGGTAAAATCGAAGAAGCTGCCGGCGTGATTCTGGATGACAAAAGTATGCAGATAGAAGGAAATATCAAAAAAAACGTAGGTAAAGCCCAATCTGCTTTAGGTGATCTCAAAGAGGCCATTAACGACGACAACTGAAACGGGCGGTGCTGAGTCGCGCAGTCGGGTTCAGATAAGCTGGTCAGTTCCATTGCGGTAACGCGAGATATCCACAAATATTGTTTTCACAAGAGATGAACATGAAACTCGTCGGTTAATGGGCAATTATCGCTTTGACCTTCGAGTACTCACATATTTATCTGTAGCTTATATACTGTCATCAACTGATGACCTCTTACAAGGAAGCACCAATGCTTGAAACTTTAGCGATCGTCTTAGTTATTCTTTGGATAGGAGGATTGGTTTCCTCGTATACATTGGGTGGGTTCATTCACATTCTTTTGGTTGTTGCAATTATTGTGATCCTGTTACGTGTCATTCAAGGCCGACGTGTCCTGTAGCGGTTTAGGCAGCACTGTAAGTAAGGCGTGACGACTATTGTAAAAGCAGTCCGGTACAATGAAAAACACCGTTGCTACACTGCTTGATCGCCTTTTCTGTTAAACCTTCGGCAAATCTTCGTTTTTAAATAGTCTTATGTTTACGCAGAAGGAATGGCTCGGCTCGGTGTGTAGTTGGCCTTGGCATAAGGCAGGACTGCAAGCACGCCGAACTAGACCGATTTCCAACGGTGTCATTTATATAAATAAGGAAGACAAGATGAATGTAGTCAAGATCATGGCAATCGTGCTGATCATAGCGGGTATTTTGGGACTGGTTTATGGTAGTTTTACTTATACAAGGGAAACTCAGGAAGCCAAGTTAGGCCCGTTGGAACTGTCGGTTAAGGACACACAGACGGTTTATGTCCCGGTTTGGGTCGGTGTTGGAACGATACTGGCTGGGGGTGGACTCCTGCTTTTTGCAAGCAGGAAGCGCTAGCGGCTGCGGAATGCAATTAAAACATACAATATAGCTCAACAAAGCTCTGGTTAATTCAGAGCTTTCTCGCTTAAGGATGCGCAGTAAAAAATGGTGTAAGCAATGTTGCGGTTAGACTACATTTGCTATTTTTTTAGCAACACCGGTTACTGTAAGCAATGTTTTCTTTTAAAGAAGGCATTAATGCTATCGCCTTTCAAGCTAGTCCAAATTGAAACAAAATAACAAGATCAATCTATTAAGGAATACCCGTGAAAAATATAAATGATTATAGAAAGGAAATTAGCGCCTTGAAAAAAAGTTTGCTTGCCATTGCCTCATTAACCAGCATAGGTTTCCTGCCACTGGCGCAAGCCGCCGATCAAACTCATGAAAAAAGTTATAGCGATCAAGCCCAGGATGATCGTTGGTACGTAGCACCTTTCGGTTCATTTGTCAGAACCGGTGGCGATCGGAAGGCAAGTGACGGTTGGGGTGGCGGCATGGGCGTCGGTAAGATGCTGGACAAGCATTTTAACGTCGAGTTGAAAGGGTTTTATGAAGGATTTGGCGGCACTAACGGACCTTGGAGTCTGGCTGGCGGCACGGCTGATTTACAGTATTATTTCTTTCGCGATAAATTCTCGCCTTATGCTGTTGTCGGGGCTGGCGGTATGAACAGCTGTGCTTCCGCAAATTGCGGGGCTGGCTTTATCGGCGAAGCCGGTGCAGGTTTTACTTATGAGCTTCACGACAATTTCTCGCTCCGTAGTGACGTGCGCTACCGTTACAATAATAATCTTAATGCTCAGGTACAGCCCGGTACTGACGAATTTCATGATATGACGGTTAACGTTGGTTTTGTCATTCCGTTCGGCGACAAGCCGAAACGTGTGGAAAGGATTGAGCCCGTAGTTGCCGCAACTGTCGCTCCTGCCAGAGATTGTTCCACTCTTGATGTAGATGCCGACGGTGTTAACGATTGTTTGGATCGCTGCCCTGGAACTATCAAAGGCAGTAAGATTAACAACAGCGGATGCCCGGTCAGGCTTGTACTTAAAGGTCAACACTTTAAATATGATTCAGCAGAGTTAACGTTGAACGCCCAGACTATTCTTGATGATGTTGCACAAGGTCTTGTCTCTTATCCTCAGAAAAATGATATTGAAGTTCAGGGCCACACCAGCAGCGAAGGTTCCGATAACTATAATATGAAATTGTCGCAACAACGTGCGCAATCGGTTGTCGATTATCTTAAAATGAAGGGCGTTACCAATAAACTAATGGCAAAAGGCTACGGCGAAACCCAGCCTATTGCCGATAACAACACGGAAGCGGGTAAGTCTGAAAATCGTCGTGTAGAGTTGATCTGGATCGAAGATTAATGATGTTCTAAGACTGAAAAATCGGTCGGAATTTTCTTAATTTTTTAAATAATTAAACCCGCCTTGTAAGCGGGTTTTTTATGTTAACTAGCCTCTTATTAACGTTGAAGCTAGACCATGTTATTTCTTTCAAAAGTATTGGTTCAAATATCCCTCAACTACACAGATCTTATGTGGGGTAGCGTACAGACCGAGCCTGAACTTACTGCTAAAATAGATCTGAGTTTTCCACTCAATTCCACTCAACTAGCCTAGCGCCTGATTCAAATCAAGATGTTTTTTCCCTCTGACGTTTTTTCTCAACGGGTTATCACTCTAGCTATGTCACTTGACGCATTTTAAAAACACAGCACAAAGGAGTATCCCTTGAAAACAACAAATGAAATTGGGCAACAGAGTTTAGCAGATAGAGTTTTTGTGGTTATCTGTTTATCAGCTACTTTTGGCTTGGCTGGTTGCCAGCAAGATGGCACAGCAGAAAAGACAGGCAAAAAAATTGATCAGGCAACTGAAAAAGCCGGACAAGAACTTGAAGGTGCAAAGAAATCGGTAATCGATAAAGCTGAAACAGCTGGTGAATACATTGATGACTCAGTGATTACTACAACGGTTAAGGCGGCAATTTTGAATGACCCCTTGCTTAACGCATCCCATATCGACGTGACCACAGCCAAAGGCGTGGTGAAGTTGAGCGGTAAGGTTGATTCCGAGCCAAGCATCGGCAGGGCGATGGAAGTGGCCAGCAGCCAGAAACATGTGAAATCAGTTGAAACCGACTTGATTGTCAATACAATCTCCAGCAAATGATCATTTCTTTACGAGGTATAGTTGTTCTTGGCATTGTGCTGATGCCTACGTCTTTTGCTTTTGCCGCTAATCCGGATGACGCATATATCGCCGGTTATGCTGCAGGCGTATTAAAACATGATCTAAAGCTTGATATGCCGCCATTAACAGTACGGGATGGCGTAATTACGTTGCCGGTCGACGGTCTTGAAGCCTCCGACCGCGCCAAAGCGGTACAGTTATTATGGGAAATTCCTGGCGTCAATGCGGTAAAGACATCGGAAGCCACAGGCGGGCAACCTATAGGTTCCTATTCAAATACAGCCCAAATTTCCGGGGATGAAGCTGCGTCAGGAACTAAATCAACCCTATTATCAACGGGACTTCTGCCCAAGGGACATCTATTCAAACCCTTAATAGCAGATACGCGTTGGGCTCACTTTTCGGCCGCTTATCATAATTTTCAAAGTAAAAATTTTGATGGAAGAGATATAGCCTCGGTTAGCTTCGGCGAAACGATACCGTTTTACCGAAGTAACTTTGGGAAATCCGCTGTGCAATGGGAGACGGGGCTTCAAGCGGGTGTTTTTAGTGACTTCAATCTGGGGGCTTCATCGTCTGATCTTCTTAACACCGATTTTATTGTGTCAGCTTATTCAAGTCTGCGTGCCGATCAGTTTTCAGCTTTTGCTCGCCTTTATCATCAAAGCTCGCATCTTGGTGATGAATTTCTGCTGCGTAAAGTTAATACCAAATTCGAGCGCGTGAACCTTAGCTACGAAGGTGTGGATTTGAAACTCTCTTATGAGCTTCCTTATGGAGTGCGCGTATATGGCGGCGGTGGCGGCCTGTTCCATAAAGAACCTTCGGCGCTTAAGACATGGTCGGCACAATACGGCATTGAGTTTCGAAGCCCCTGGCGCATGGATTTTGCATCAATGCGTCCTATCGTTGCGGCTGATATCAAGAACTATGAAGAAAATAACTGGAGTACCGACATATCTGCCAGAGCAGGCGTCGAGTTTGAAAATTTACAGGTATTAGGCCGGAAGCTTCAGGTTCTTGCCGAGTATTATAACGGCTACTCTCCTAGTGGGCAGTTTTATAAAGAAAAAGTGGAATATATTGGCTTGGGTGCGCATTATCACTTCTAAACCAAGACAAATTGCGTATCCGCTATCGCATGAGAATTCTCAACGCATGCATTTTGATTTTCGCAAGCTTGACCGATAAGCCGTTTTTGAGGTTAATGCTGGCAGTATAGAAGGCTGCCAGTATTATCTAAAAGCCGCCGTTATAGTGCATAGCTTTCAGTCAATTCCTAAAAAAATAAACCTACACTGCGTCAACAATCGCATCGGTTTTTACAGTTTTGAAATTCTGCCTAAATAAATTGCCTCTTACTTTTTGCGTCATTGGCGCTCAAGTATCTAAACCTTAGCTACTCTACTTGGAATATTGTGTTATAAAGAACTGCACAATGTAGCTTTTAAAGTCTTACCTGTTGTGGCTTCGCTGTTTTTTTGATTTTCACCCTATTGCTTACTTGCTTCAGAGACAAAAAAATGGCCGCCCTCATCCCCGTTCGACATACACCAAAGCAAAACCATCTTCTCGCCGCCCTGCCTACGGAAAGTTTCGAACGATTCTTCCCTCATCTGGAACTGATCCCGATGCCGTTCAGTGAAATCCTTTATGAATCCGGCGGCCAATTACAATATGTTTATTTTCCGACGACCGCTATCGTATCTTTACACTACGTTATGGAGAATGGCGCATCAGCGGAAGTCGCAGGAGTGGGCAATGAGGGCATGCTCGGGATTTCGCTTTTTATGGGCGGCAATACCACGCCCAGCTTGGCCACCGTGCGGACCGGAGGCTACGGTTACCGACTAAATGGACAACTGATGCAGGAGGAATTCAACCGCGCTGGACCGATGATGCGTTTGATGCTGCGTTACACCCAGGCATTATTAACACAAATATCACAAACTGCAGTCTGCAATCGGCATCATTCGGTAGAGCAGCAGTTGTGTCGTTGGCTGTTGTTAACGCTCGATCGATTACCTTCGCATGAATTGACCATGACACAGGAACTGATTGCCTGCATACTCGGCGTACGCCGTGAAGGCATCACCGAAGCCGCCGGCAATCTGCAGCGCTCCGGTTTGATCAGTTACCGCCGGGGCCACATCACGGTATTTGACCGGTTGGGATTGGAAGCCCGCTCTTGCGAGTGCTACAACGTAGTCAAGAAAGAATTCCACCGCTTGCTCTGCGATGCAGAAACCGCCAAGAGCAATCCTAAAAACCTTAGTTAGCCACAGATAAACATTATGTTACGAAAGGCTTGAGCTTCTCCAAAATGGTAGTGCAAAAAATTGACGTAATTTGTTGTTCATCTGTACAAATCCGTGTTGATCCGTGGCTCAACTGCTTTTTCTAGGTTAATCATAAAATTGAGCCGTCCCGGCAAGCTATAAGATTAATGATATGTTTGTTTATGGCAGGATTAGCGTATAAGTTATACAGAACCGCCGCGCAGTTCGTCGCAGCTTTGCCAGAGGGATGAGTAGAGTTCGGTTTTTTTTGATGGCTATTGAGAATTGTTTTATTGTTTTGATCTGCCCGCTTACAAAATGGATTACATAGCTAGCAAGCGGTTGTTTTGTTCATTTGCGGCAGGTGCAATTAAAGGTATTTGGTCAGTTTCGCTTTCGACATTTTACAGCAAGACAAGGCTGGGATAGTTTGCGTCATTTGTTTAATGTTGCTATGCCCATAAAATTTGGCATTAGTTCCTTCATCGACTGTAGTTCAAAATCATCAATGAACAAGGTAATTCATTTGGTTAAGACGAATAGAAACCACAACTCTACTGATTCTCCAGAAGAGAGTCCAACCGCGAGTGGGAATCTTAAGGAGTTTCTACATTTTTTGGCGTGTTATAGAAAGCTGGTTATATCTTCAGCAAAGAAGGAAAAGACGGAATAATGACTAACCAACATTCCACCGGCTTGCGGAAAAGCTGCTCAGGCGGATGATTTCAGGCGTTGCCGCTGTTTAAAAATACATACTGCCTTTCTGAATGAGGCTCAGGGTCGACTCAGTCTTTCGGGAATGACGCGGTCCGGCCAGAAGCGGACTGTAAGCTCAGTTTTTCACAATTACATTCTGATAAAAATACAGCGTAGTTTGACGTTAGATCTGCCATTACATAATGTATCACTAAAACTCAAGGTTATAAGCATTGGTACGTATACAAAAGCCCAGTTAAAAAATGAATTTAACGCAACAGAGCCTATAGGTATTTAGTCGAATTGTATTTCGGTTGAAATGTTGTATTTTTGATCCGCAACCGAGATTAGATTAGTGATTTCATCCAACTTTTGAGGTTCAAATGGGTCAAGTTTTAGGATATGTTTTTCTGTTAATTGTTGCCTTTTATCTACTGACATATACCGTAGACCCTTTTTTAATTGCGCTAATAATTATCGTATGCATTGTAGTCTGGTTTTTCTATATACGATAACGAGGCGAAGTAAAAGGTATGAATGAGTTAGATTTGGGTAACCGCGACCGACTCTAATCGGCCAAAAATAGCCAGTCAACATCAGATTCAGTCCATAGAATATACTGAACACAGCTCTCCGGATAAAGGGATTCGTCCCCAAGCAATCCGCCATGATCGGAATCTTGAACCCGATTCCTACAGGTTCTCTTCAAGCAAGTTTTTTTGTTCGATTGTTTTGTATACTGTAAGACGATTAGCGGTCTGCTGTAGCGGAACCGCAGAATTCATAAATTTATTAAAGGGACACTGCAAGCATGAGCTTAAACGCACCCACTAACAGCAACTTTGTGCTCTACCAAACCGAAGACGGCCAACCCCCGTATCGAAGTCCGTTTACAGGATGAATCGGTCTGGCTAGCGCGCAAGCAGCACTCACAGAACTATTCCAAGCCAGCAAGAGAATATCAGTCTGCATTTGAAAAACATCTTTGCCACAGGAGAGTTGGCGGAAGATCGAGTTGTCAAGAAATACTTGACAACTGCCGCCGACGGCAAGCAATACCGTACCAAGCATTATAATCTTGAAGCTATTATCGCCGTCGGTTACCGGGGCAAATCCCATCGCGGCACTCAATTCCGCCGCTGGGCTACCGAGCGCTTGAACGAATATCTGGTAAAAGGTTTCACGATGGACGATGCGCGCTTAAAGCAGGTCGCCAACATCGGTTCCGATTACTTCGATGAAATGCTGGAGCGCATCCGCGACATTCGTTCCGGCGAAAACGCTTTTATCAAAAAATCCGCGATATTTATAAACTGGCGGTCGATTACGATCCGCAAGCCGAAGCAGCGCTGGAGTTTTTTAAAATCGTATAAAACAAACTGCATTTCGCTATATCCGGCAAAACTGCCGCCGAACTGATTGCTGACCGCGTCGATGCCAGCCAGCCGAATATGGGCTTGACCGCCTGAAAAGGCGAAAAAGTCCGCAAAGGCGATGTGACCGTAGCCAAGAATTATCTGAACAACGAAGAAATGGACGGCCTGAACCGCATTGTCAGCATGCACCTGGATTATGCCGAAGACCAGGCCAAACGCCACCGGCAGGTTTTTATGCGCGACTGGCGCACCAAGTTGGATGCATTTTTGCAGTTTAACGAGCGCGATATTTTGACTAATGCCGGAACGGTCAGCAAAATAGTCGCCGATCAGCTGGCGTTGGAAAAATACGAAAAATTCAATCAACACCATTTGACTGTGGAGGCGGAACAAGAGGCTTTGGGGGAGGATGCCGAATTACAAAACTATTTGGCAGAAAAACAATAAGCGGGCAAAACAGCATTGCTTCACCCTACCGCACTTAGCAATGAAATGATTGTCAACGTAGATGGCAATTTTTTTATTGTCGTTTTTTAAAGCTAAATACGCAGCCAATTATCGCTTCTATGTAGCCCTAGCAGCACCATCATGGACGCCGACAAAGTCACCGAACTCGACGCCTTTTCCCGCTGGCGCGACATCGCCTCCGTTCGCTGGATTTTTATTGGGACTGATGATTCATTAGAGATGGGAACCTGACAAAAACAGGCTTCAAGTTTCGGCAATCATTGCGGTTATTTCCAGCTCCCTGCTTATTAATTTACTGCTGAATATCCGCTAACTACCCTGTTGTTTTTACGCAAAGACGCCATGCAATCCAGCTTCACCGAGATATTTATTTATGCCTGAGATCAGTAGCAAGTACCCGGAGCATAAACTCGCAAAAAAACAACTTGTGGTGGACTAGCCACTGGTTATTCGAAGCACCTAAAAACTAAAACCAGTTCATAGTTAATGGCTAATCAAATTTCTTGTTTTACTTATTTAACCGGAGGAATATCACCCTCAGACTAAACAATAACGGATGACTCATTATGAAAATTTTAAACGTATTGGTTTTACTAGCCTCTCTTTTTGCGATAGCTGGCGCTGCTTTTTTTCAGCTTTTGGTTTTACTGGCAAATGCACTATTTACCCAATCGATGCATAATCGGCATTCCTCATTGCTGGGCTAGCAAAACGGCGCGCAATGCATACCTTACAGACTGCTTTGGGCTATCTGTATTAGCGCTCTGATTCTTTCTTAGCAACCTTATCGCGCAAATAAACCGGCATGGCCTGCTCGACACCAACGGCCTGCCCTAATTCAAAGCCTCGCGCTCCTAAGCGGGCAATCGCTCCGGCTCTGGGCAGCATGTCGGCTTGATGCCGGATAACGCGTCCTCCCAAGCGGGCCGTCAGTTCCTGAGAATAAACGCCCCAGCCTGAGCCAATGCCGACGCCAGTCAAATCTGGAAAGTCTATCTGCTCAGCCGGAGTCACGGCTTCATCGCCGATCAACTCGGCGTATCCTTGCTCATCACGTTGGTAAACACCCCAGAAAATCTCGTTCATTCGCGCATCCATAGCCACAAAAGCGACATTCTCCTCATTATGATCGAAAAAATCCTGGGCAATGGCCGCTAAGGTAGATACCGGAACTACTGGCAGGTCGGCACCCAAGGCGATACCCTGAATTACGCCGGTGGCGATGCGCACGCCGGTGAACGAACCGGGGCCGCGGCTGAACGCCAGCGCATCCAATTGTTGCGGCTTTAAGCCTGCTTCTGTCATCAACGAATCGATCATCGGCAAAATCAGCTGGGTATGTTTTTGCGGCGCCAGCTCAAAGCGCTCCCGCACCTCGCCGTCAATAAACAGCGCTGCCGAGCAGGCTTCGGTTGATGTTTCTACTGCCAGTAATTTCATTATTCGGTCTCTTCGGCAAGCGCTTCCTGCGCAGCCTTATTTCCTGCATCCATGCAGTCATCCTGAAAAAATGCCCGTACCTCTTCTATATCGCGAGTGCGCTTCATGGCCGGTACGCTGTCTAAAAATATCTGCCCATAAGATCGCTTCAACAAGCGCGGGTCGCAGACCATCAATACGCCGCGGTCCGTCACGTCACGGATCAAGCGGCCTATGCCCTGCCTTAACGCTATCACGGCGGACGGCAACTGGTAGTGGAAAAACGGGTTCCGCCCCTGTTTGGTCATCGCGTCCATGCGCGCTTTCAGTACCGGATCGCCGGGCGACGCGAAAGGCAGCTTGTCGATAATGACGCAGGACAAGGCCTCGCCCCTGACGTCCACGCCTTCCCAAAAGCTCGATGTGCCCAGCAAGATCGCATTGCCCGCCGCTTTAAACTGTTCAAGCAATAAGGCTTTAGGCTTACTGCCCTGGATCAGCAACGGAAAATCGACTTTTTTTTCCAGCAATTCGGCGGCCTCTTTCAACGCGCGATGACTGGTAAACAGGAAAAACGCTCTGCCCCTGCTGGCCTGCAACACCGGCACCGCAAACTCGATGATCCGCGGAATAAAGTCGTAATCATTGGGCTGCGGCAAGCCTTTGGGGTGATAAAACAGCGACTGGTGGGCGTAATCGAAAGGACTGCCCCAGCTTTCGCTGGCTGCATTGCTGAGCCCCAGGTTATTGGCGAAATGGTCGAATTTATTGGCCACGCTTAAGGTCGCTGAAGTAAAAATCCACGCGGCCTGATGGTGCTGCATAAAGGCGCGGAATTCCGCAGCAATATCGAGCGGCGTCCGGCTTAAGGTGAAGGTGTTTTTATAGGTTTCGTACCAGCGTATCCATTTGCCGCTGTTGTCTTCGAGAATAATCTTTAGCTGCTGCACCAGTTCGTCGGCACGCTTAAAACACGAATCCAGGCCTTTGGTTTTAACCGAGGCCAATTCCAGTTGGTCGGACAAACGCTGTAACTGGTCTTTAACCGCAGTCAGGCTCGCGGCTATTTTGGGGTTGTTTTCGATGTCCTGCCAATCGCCGCGTTTAAGCTCGATGCCGAACGCCAGCCTCATGTCTTTAACCTCATGCTCCAGATCTTCACAGGCAGTGCGCAATGCGGGCATGTCGGTTGCGTCCTTGAAATATTCCATCAAGGCATCTTTAGCCAAATCGTTCATCTGCTTGGCGCTGACGGTAATGCCTAAAAAATTGGAGGCAGTATCGGCCAATTGATGCGCCTCGTCGATGATAACCACTTCGGCATCGGGCAACAGCTCGCCGAAACCGTTGTCGCGTATCGACCAGTCTGCACACAGCAAATGATGATTGACCACCAGGACTTCGCTTTCCTGGGCTTTTTTCCTGGCCTTGACCAGGAAACAGTCGGCATAATCCGGACAATCCTGGCCCAGGCAATTGTCCACTGACGATGTCGCCTGATACCAAACCGGGTCGGACTCCGTCACTTCGGACATTTCCGAGATATCGCCGGTTTTGGTACGCTTTGACCAGGAGCTTATTTTTGCCAGGGCGACCGCATCTTCCTTGCTGAAACCCAGCGTGGACGTCAATGCGTTTTTCAGCCGGTACGTGCATAAATAGTTGCTGCGGCCTTTCAGCAATGCGGCGATAAACGGCGTCTTCATGGCCTTGCGGATAACCGGCAAATCTTTGTTAAACAGCTGGTCCTGAAGGTTTTTGGTGCCGGTCGAGATAATGACTTTTTTGCCCGACAAAATGGCGGGCACCAAATAAGCGAAGGTCTTGCCGGTTCCGGTTCCGGCTTCGGCGATTAAATGCTGGTTGGCTTCGATAGCATGGGCGATGGCTTCAGCCATTTCAAGCTGGGCCGCTCTCGGCTGATAGCCGGGGATGACCTTGGCCAAGTCGCCGTCGCTGCTGAAAAAATGTTTGGTATCTGTCAATTGAGTCTCTTGTACTAACTTTAACTATCTTTATGTTGACTATTTTAAACTCAACCAACAAGTGCAGTTCATTTTTTAACTGAATTTAAAAAATCGCCCAAGCAATGAAGATAGCGGATCGGGCATCTAAATTACTTATCAAGCAGATCGATAATATACCCGAAAAAGAGGACAGCATCGGTTCAAACTTCGGCTTAAAACCACAAGCCAGACCTGAGCAGGCTGACTATCATGTTCGTCCTGTTTACTGCACAGAACGCGCCCCTTTGGATATTATGGAGCCGGTGCGAATTCTGAGTTTTGAAGCACCATGAAGAGGATGTTGAATCTGAAATGACTAGCACTTGAAAATATAAAGTAACTGATTAGAATAATGGGCAATTTATAAATATTTCGACCTTACAAAATGACAATAGGTGGCTTAACATTTCTTCCTCACTACAATGACACATTGGAACAAAATGCAGAATATCTTCGACAAATACTTCCCCTCATGTCAAAGAATAAAATTGCTACAGATCCTCTTAATTTTGCAATTTTCTATGAATATATTACCGGCAGAAACGTTGTCTTAAACAATGAACTGGACGAACTGCTGGGCAAGCAGAACGTTTTTACTTCTGAATTAAGCACCAGCCTTTTTAAAAAATACATCTGCGACAGTTCGCACGACTCCCTGGAAAAAATAAATCGCATCTTATTGCAGCTTATTAATAAAACAGGCGAAGCATTGGATACTACCGGCGAAAAAGCCAGCACAGCAACAATTAACTTCCAAAACCAGAACAAGCGGCTGGAAAACAACCCAAGCTTCCCTGAAATTAAAACAGTTTTAAACGAACTCATCACGGGAACTAAAAGCCTTGCCGAAACCAGCATGGCGTTACAAGCGCAACTGGACGAGAGCAACAAGGAAATGCAGTTGCTGCGTGAGGAACTTGCACATGCTCGCAAAACGGCAAAGACCGATGCTTTAACGGGCCTTTTAAACCGCCGCGCTTTTGACCAAAAGCTGAATGAATATATTGAAAATTATGAGCAAAGCAATGCCGGACTTTGCCTGCTTATTTTAGATATCGATCATTTCAAACAAGTCAATGATACGTTTGGCCACCAGATGGGGGATAACGTACTGCGTTATACGGCTAATCTGATGAAGCATCACATTACCGAGCATCATTGTGCAGCTCGCTATGGTGGAGAGGAAATGGCTATTATCATGCCCAATACAACGCTTGATAAAGCCGTGGAAATCGCCGAGAAAATAAGAATTTCGTTAGCCCAACACCCTTTAAAGCTAAAAGGAAGCAAAAAATCCATAGGCAAGATAACCATTTCTATAGGAGTCTCAAGTTTTAAAATAAATGACTCGCTCGAAAGCTTAGTCGAGCGCGCGGACCAGGCAATGTACCGAGCTAAAGATTACGGCAGAAATCAAGTCATGGCTGAAGACGTTATTTAAATTGAATTTCTTTATCCAGGCTTCGACGCTGCATAAGCACTGCCTATGCAGCGAGTAAGCGTTTGATAAATAACGTTTATTTAGCGCTGCGTTCCGGTCAGACCATAAAAAAGCGCTTTTGCTTTTAGCCCATCCAGCGGCACAACGGGCGACCACTGCATTCCTCCGTCCTATTAAAGATAAAGCCAGAGATTGGCCGATAGATTGCCGTCAATACAATGCTCACCTGCTTTACGGCACTGCAAGTATTTCTATTTAGCAAGTTGCTTATTGTCTGTACTCTCCGGCTATTGCCACCTAAAGCCTGGCTTTAGAGTAAAGCAAAACCGAGTGCCGCATTGACCCTCAGCAAACTGCTCGACTTCGATTCCCACACATCGGAAACTATGGTACAAAGTCGTTAATGCCACTTGAATTGAGAGAAATCCGGATGAAAACGACGATAAATCAGCAACGCCGCAAGTTATTAAAATACACCGCAATCGGTATCGCCGGAGCGATCACTTACCCGAGCTGGGTCAAGGCAGGTGAATTTGCCAGAACCAACGTGCCGTCTGCCGATTTTATGCCTGACGTTGAAATTGACCTGACCATGAGCCCGGCTGAAGTAGCCATTTTAAGCGGCAAGAAAACTCGTATTTGGAAAATTACCGGCAAAGTCCTAAAAGGCCCGTCAGACACGCTCGACAATAATGAAGGCACCTATCTGGCGCCTTCCCTGCGTTTTAAGAAAGGCCAGAAAGTCAGGATGATTCTTAACAATAATTTACCGGCGCAATCGATTCTGCATTGGCATGGCCTGCACGTCCCGGCCAACATGGATGGCAACCCCATGTACGCGATCAATCAGGGCGAAGCCTATGTCTATGAATTCGAAATACTCAACCGGGCCGGAACCTATTTTTATCATTCCCATACTCACAGCGTCACCGCCAGACAAGTGTATTCCGGCCTGGCTGGTTTGTTAACCGTTACTGACGACCAGGAACAGGCGCTGAATTTACCGAGCGGCGATCTGGATGTGCCGCTGGTGATTCAGGATCGCAGTTTCGACGGCGAGAACCAGCTGGTTTATTCGGCCCATATGATGCAACGCATGCAGGGCTTTCTGGGCGACCAGATCCTGGTTAATGGCCGGCCTGATTTTGTATTGCCGGTCGCTACACGCGCCTATCGGCTCCGGCTGATCAATGGTTCCAACTCCCGCATTTACAAGCTGGCTTGGGATGACGGCACACCCATGGTAGTAATCGGTGTTGACGGTGGCTTGCTGCCAGCTCCGGAACAACACCCTTATGTCATGTTGGCTCCGGGAGAACGGGCAGAAGTATGGACGGACTTTAGCGGGCGGGCGATAGGTAGCGAGCTGAACTTGCGCAGTCTTAGCTTTGATGCTGCCACGCATGGCGGCATGGGCATGATGGGTGGTAGAGGACACCGAGGCATGGGCGGCGGCATGATGGGCGGAGGCGGACGCCGAGGTATGATGGGAGGCGGCATGGGGGGTGGCATGATGGGTGGAGGCATGATGGCCGTCAGCACTTTGCCTTTAGGATCCGATTACCCGATCTTAAAAGTCCGGATCGCCAAAAAGGAACAAGGCGATAACAACTTGCCGAAAACCCTGACTCCTATTACTGCGTTACAGGTCAAGAATGCCGCAAATGCGGCCAATCCCAGAAACATTACCTTATCCATGGAACACATGTCAGCCTTGCTGAACGGTCGCGCTTATGAAATGGATGACGTTCAACCTTATGAAATTATCCCGGTTAACAGTCTGCAACTCATAGAGTTCGATAACGGCTTCGACGGCAATATGCATGGCATGATGAACATGCCGCATCCGATGCATATCCATGGCGAACAGTTTCAAATCGTTAAGCGTGAAATGAGTTCGCGTTTCAGCGAAACTTACAGCACCGTCTCCGCAGGATTTATAGACAGCGGCTGGAAAGATACGGTTCTGGTGATGCCGGGCGAAAAAGTCACGCTGTTAAAACCGTTTAATGATTTTAAAGGCCGGTATATGTACCACTGCCATAATCTGGAACACGAAGATATGGGCATGATGAGAGATTTTCTTATTAAATAATTCCGGTTTTATTTCAGGTGACCGGGTCTAATGAAAGGCGCTTCTTGAGGCAGTTTCTACAGCACGTGTGTTTATGCTTAGGGAGCGCCTGACCTCAAAGACTTTTGGCAGCATAGGAAAAAATCCATGCCCCTATTGGCTAGCTTGCAATCAACATGAGCCGCAACATTATAAATATCATCGTTGATGTGGCGGCGGCCTTGCTGTTTCTCGGCATGATCGCAACAGGCTATATATTGCGTTTCACATTGCCCCCGGGAAGCAACAGAGCTTTTAGCCTGTGGGGTCTTACTCGTCACCAATATGGCGACGTGCATTTCTGGATCAGTTTTGGCTTGTTAGCAGTGCTTGTTATCCATCTGATGCTTCATTGGAAGTGGATCGTCACAGTCATCGTCAAACGTTACCATGGAATACAAAGCCCACACTCTTCACTACTGTATAGCGGCGTATTAACACTGGTTATCGCAACTTTAATTTTCATGGCTTTTGCATGGACAGTTCAATATAACGTCAAACCCATAACCCGACCAGTCCGTGATTCCGGCGCACCTAGCAGCTTTCTCGATGGACAGATCGGATCAGCATCAATTGTCCAATCAAAAAACGGTGATCCGGAAGTTATTTTTTGGAAAAATATCTATCCGATCTTTGAAAAAAATTGCCTGCCATGCCATGGACCGCAAAAACAATATGCCGGCTTTCGTGCTGACTATAGCGAAAATTTTTTCCGGGACATTGGCCGTAAACCGTTGATTTTGCCCGGACGGAGCGACGAAAGCCCCTTGATTGCAATAGTCTCCGGAACCAGAGAAGATTTGCCTATGACTGACGTGCACAAACTGTCCGAACATGACGTCTTAATGCTCAGGGCTTGGATAGATGCGGGCGCAGAATGGCCTGCTCCGTTACCTGAGAAATAGGAACCCGATTTGATCTGTCCGCTTCGGGCGTTTACTCACTGAATAAGACTGCCGTAATTAAAACCATGCCCGATACCTCAAGATTGTTTTTTGCCTTATGGCCTGACGATAAAACCCGCCAAGCGCTGACACGCTTGCATCAATCCATTGCCGATAAAGGGTTAAAGTTGGTGCAACCGCACAATCTCCATGTGACGCTGGTGTTTTTAGGTCAAGTTGACGCGGAAACCGAAGCCGTGATTAGTCAGTATGCCGCCGATATTACGACGCAACCTTTTACATTAAACTTTGACGGCCTAAGTTACTGGAAAAAACCCGGAATCTTATGCCTGAGCTGCCGACAACCGGCACCGGAGCCGGCAATGATGTTGGCGTCCGCCTTGGAGACGGCAGCGGCGAACTGCGGCCTGCGCACCGACACCCGGCCCTACACGCCTCATATCACCCTAGCCCGACATGTCCGGCATTTGCCGGAGATACAAATTGAGCCGATAGTCTGGCGCGCCGAAGCATTCTGCCTGGTTGAATCCTGCAGTGAGCCGAAAGGCGTCCGTTATCAGGTAAGAAAGCAATGGCCTTTTATTAAGCCAACGGTTAATCCGGATCAATAACTTTAATTTCGCTGGTAAATCGGCCTTGTGCAAGACGGGTTTGCACCCTATCCCCCAGCTTTAGTTGTTCGGTAGACCGGATTATTTCCCCGGATGACGGCTTAATTGCCAAGGCATAACCACGGCTTAACGTTGCCAAAGGGCTGACCGCATGCAAGGTCTGACTGGAGTTTAACAGCCGCTGCTTAAGCTGTTTCAGCTTATAGTTCGTTGCGGAAACAAGGCGATTAGTCAAATATTCTTGCCGTTGTTTATGACTGTTTATGATGATCGCAGGATTATGCTGCCATAATTTAGCCGTTCTTGCTTCAATCATACCGGTCATATGACGTAGTTTGGTATGCATGGCTTGATTAAGCCGCGCATCAAGCTCCTCAAGACGCCGCACATTTCCAGCCAGCTTCTGGCCGGGATGCTGCTGTTGCAGGCGCTTGGTTAGCCAGTCCAAAGTTTGCTGTTTCTGATTCAACTTTCGTTGCAGTTGTTGCTGCAGCCGCGATTCCAGATACATGAATTGTGACAGCCATTGCTGCAGATCGGGGCTGGCATGCTCTGCGGCAGCAGAAGGTGTTGCCGCGCGCAGGTCGGCGACGAAATCGGCAATGGTAAAATCGGTTTCGTGCCCGATACCTGAAATGATCGGAATCTTGCTGGCATAAATCGCTCTGGCAACAAGCTCTTCATTGAATGCCCAAAGATCCTCCAGCGACCCGCCGCCCCGTCCGAGAATAATAACGTCACACTGTTTATGCTGGTTGGCAATCTCTATCGCCTTGGCAATTTCATGTTTTGCGTTATCACCCTGTACGGAGACCGGATAAATAATAACCGGTATCGTCGCGAAACGCCTTTTCAGCACGGTCAGAATATCGCGGATAGCCGCGCCTGACGGCGAAGTAATAATGCCGATTGCTTTTGGCAGCAACGGCAAAGTTTGTTTGTGGGCGGGCTCGAATAGCCCTTGCTCCAATAGTTTCAGTTTTAACGCATCAAACGCTCTGCGCAGAGCGCCGTCGCCGGCTTCTTCAATATGTTCGACGATAAGTTGGTAATCGCCTCTGGGTTCATACAGGCTGACTTGCGCCTTGACGATAACCTGCTTGCCGTTTTCAGGTTTAAACGCCAAGCGGCGCTGCTGAGTGCGAAACATGGCGCAACGCACCTGAGCATTAGCATCCTTCAACGAAAAATACATATGTCCGGAAGCGGGGGTACTTAAATTGGATACCTCGCCTTCAACCAGAACAGACAGAAAATGCTCGGCAAGTAATTGACTGGTTGCGCGGTTAAGTTGAGTAACGGTAATGACGTTGCGTTGTATTGAAGCAGAGGGGGTTATCATAGCTGTCGCTTTGCGCGGATTAGGAGTAAGAGTTTATTCTCATACGCTTACCCGTTTCCATTCATTTTTTGTATGCTCTCTCGTTGCAACTGATTGATGTAGCGTTGGACGATCGCTTCAAATGCGGGTGTAACCTGATTAAACGCGGAGCCTATTTTTTGGATTTTGAGCGTGGCAATTTTATCCGGGTTCATGATGAGCTTGGAGCAGACCTTAAAGGAAATAGTATTTTCACCTGTCCCCGAAAGAACAAACCTGGCCTTTTCAAACTGCGCACCTAGCGCCAAAAAGTCGGACACTTCAGTTGAGGTACTGAGCACTGAAAAGCCACTCAGACTAATGTCGTATAACAGCAAATCAACAGGGTCGTGACCCTCCAGTATCAGCTGGCAATAACTCCCTTTCGAACGCGGCGATTTTATTCTGAAGTATTCTCTGCGCTGCATCCAATAAATTGACTCTGGAATCGGCATGGAAAACGCCGGCTCTCCATTATAAAGAATTTGTTTCAGCTTGCTTCCTTTAAAAGAAACCTTAATGCCTGCATAGTCGCCTTCGAAAGAGCTTCTGGCGGCCTTAAGAAGTTGCTGATTTAAAACTTCTTTATAGCCGTAATCGAAAACTATGGACTTACTTGACTCATCAATCTCAAGTATTACGGTAAGGAAAGAGGCACTATCTTCGCCAAAACGAACGCTGAGTAGACATTTATCCTTAATCAATAAAGATAAATTTTGGACTATCTGTCTTGGATTGGAGATTGAAAAAGAGAGGGCTTCGTTCATCAATAGTGACCATGTATTTTTAGCTGATTACCGGGCAACATAAGGTGTAGCCATAGGTGGTTGCGCTATATAAATCGAGTAAAGGGAACTGTGTAAAGCTATTAGCCTAGCCCCTGCATTGTTGTTGCTCTTCAATTTGGATAAATCACTCTTTCTGTAAATCTTCTCGTTGAATCTGATTCATATAACGCTGAATAATCTCTTCAACTTGATGTGTTGTTTTAATGAACTTGCAGCCTATTTTTTGAATTTTTTGGACCTTATTAGGGTTAATTATGTATTTAGCGCAGATTTCAAAGGATACCATGCCTTCACCTGCGCCTGAAAGGATGAGTTTGCCGCCAGATAATGATGTGCCTGGAATTAAGAGATCAGAGACTTCCTTGGAAACATTAAGCATAGCAAAGCCGCTCAAACTGATGTCGTATAACTGAAGGTTAACGGGCTCCCTTCCTTTTATTATTAATTGGCAATAACTGGATTTTGAAAGCGGCGACTTAACCCTGTAATACTCTCTTCGTTGCATCCAGTAGAGCGATTTAGGAATAGGCATCGTGAATGCCGCTTCATTTTTGTGAGTAATTTTTTTCAGCGCAGCACTAGTAAAAGAAACTTTAATGCCGTGAAAATCCCCATCGAATGAGACTTTGCTTGCATAAAGGATGCGTTGATTCAAATCTTCTTTGGGACCGCAATCTAAAACCAATGAATTATCTTCTGCATTGATACTAAGCAATGTGGTGATATAAGATTCATCATTTGTTCCGAAACGAGCATTAAGCAAACATTTATTTTTAAGTAATAAGGATAAATTATTACTTATCTGCCTTGGATTTTCGATTAAAAAAGAAGATAGGTCGCTCATTAATTTGTATTAGTTATTGATTATTCTGTATTAAATGCGAGGCACACGTATGATGCAAAACTTCCTCCTTTTGCATTCCTCTTCATAGCCTTGTTTCATACAGACTTATCGGATGAATTAACCGCCTCCTCTTCGGCCTTCAGCGGATTTACTCGTAAAAAAGGCTCATCTAAAATCTTTTAAATGCTGCTAAGTCTATTATATTGTAGAATATTTGCTATTCAAGCACAAAAAACGGGGACGGTCGTGGCGTGGTTTTTTTTATTTTCTGCAGGATTTGCAGAAATAGTGTTCGCTTTAAGCCTTAAATACAATCAAGGATTTACCAAACTATGGCCCAGCATCGTAACGATGGTATCCGGCGGTTGTAGCTTTTATTTGCTAGTATTGGCAATTAAAACTTTGCCGCTGGGAACTGCATATGCCGTCTGGACCGGTATGGGTGCAGTCGGCGTGGCTATTTTAGGTATCATTTTGTTCAAGGAATCTGCCGACTGGTATCGTTTGCTGTCAATTACTCTGGTAGTTGCTGGAATTATTGGACTTAAGCTGACTGACGGCGCTTAACGTGCTGCACCTTATTTTTCAGTCACCCATTGAAGTCGCTGTTTTGGAGCGGATTGAATCAGGGGACGTTGTAGTGTTCCTTGAAAATGCGGTCCTGTGCGTATTACAAAACAGCGCCATAAGCGATGCGCTAACGCGTCAGCTAGGAAAAAATCGTTTTTGCGTATTATCAGATGACATTGCTATACGCGGAATTATCACTGATGAGTTGGTTAAAGGACTTGAGGTGATAGATTATGCAGGATTGGTGGAATTAGCGACGGATAATCCGGTCATCCAATCATGGACATGATGAATTCAGATTTGCATTTGGAAACAACCGAACAGGGTTTTCTGATCAATTCCGCAGATTGGAATGAAGATGTTGCTGAGCGGTTAGCCGCATTAAACAATATACAGCTGAGCGATGAACACTGGGAAATCATTTTGTTCATTCGGCGTTATTACCAGCAATTCAAACACTTGCCCAATGCGCGGGTTTTTACTAAAGCGATTGCCAAAGAATTGGGCGAGGCAAAAGGCAACAGCCGTTATTTGCACAAACTGTTTCCCGAGGGCCCTTTAAAATATGCCTGCAAGCTGGCCGGTTTACCTAAGCCCCCCACCTGTTTATAGCGTTGTTTAAAACGCCCTACCCTTGTTTAAACCGGTGAATCAGACGCCTGTCTTTCTTATTCGGCTTATGATCCCTGCCGCTAAAATCGAACAACTCCCGCTGCTCACGGTTTTGAATGATTTGCTGCTCACGTTTGGCACGGCTTTCAACGCTTTCCTCATAGAGCAAAACCGCTTCTTTCGCCGAGCGCCGTTGGCCGCTGAGAGCGATAATGGTGATATCCCAGCGGTAATTATCTTTACTAATGGACAGCATGGTGCCGACCTTGACCTCTTTTCCGGGCTTGGCGCGCTGGTCGTTGACGTGGACTTTGCCACCGGAAATAGCCTCCGTAGCTAATTTGCGCGTTTTAAAAAAACGCGCAGCCCATAACCACTTATCCAGACGGATAACTTCCAGTTCAGACATCTAAACTACTTCATTGCCACTTTCAGCCCACGCCTTAAATCCACCGGCCATGCTGACGGCGTTTTTGAATCCTATCTTATTTAATGCTTCAGTAGCCAAGGCGGAACGGCCACCGGTTTGACAATAAACAATGATGTGAGCGTCTTGTTTATCCTGAAAATCAGGATGCGAGCCTATCTTGAATTCCAATACGCCGCGAGGTATGTTGAATGCTCCCGGTAAATGGCCTGCGGTATATTCAGAGGGCTCTCTTACATCCAGTACAAGACTGGTTTCCAGAGAATTTTTTGCAGCATCAACATCAATTTCTACAATATTCTGTTTGGCTTGAGCAACAAGATCCATTGGGGTAAGTGTCATAATCATCTTTACCAAAAAATAATTGAATGTTAGCAATAAACGGAAGCCAATTTTATAGGATTTATTCCAGGCTCCATTATTAACGTTAAAATCGGCTTTGCAGCCATAGCTATTCTAAATAAAAACATCGGCTTTTGTCTTTACTTAACGCCGGTGTGCGACAGGATCAGCATTAAATAAAAGAATACTGAGAAGAGAGGCGGAGGTGGCCATAAACATGACCACCCGCATTAGAGAATATTAGTTGATGTGTTTTTTTAATTCTCTAGGTAAAGAAAATACCACTTTTTCTTCTATACCTTGAATTTCAACAGCTGATTGTCCGCCCCATTGTTTTAACTGGTCGATAACTTCCTGAACCAGAACTTCCGGTGCGGAAGCCCCCGCGGTAACACCCACCACAGCAATGCCTTCAAACCAGCTTTCCTGCATATCTTTCGCAGTATCAATCAGGAAGGCCCGTTTACCGAGCTGTTCAGCAATTTCGCGCAAACGGTTAGAGTTTGAACTATTGGGCGAACCGACTACGAGGATAAGATCAGCCGTTTTAGCCAGCTCATGAACCGCATCCTGACGGTTTTGCGTGGCGTAGCAGATATCGTCTTTTTTCTGTTCCTGTATGGCACTAAAGCGCGCTCTTAAGGCATCGACCATGATCTTGGTGTCAGTCATCGATAAAGTCGTTTGCGTAACATAGGCCAGATTATCGGGATTTTTTACCGTCAGGTTTTTAACATCTTCCGGAGTTTCTACCAGATAAATGCCGCCATTGTCCGCGCTTCTTTCATATTGCCCCATCGTACCTTCAACTTCCGGATGTCCGGCATGGCCGATCAGGATAACTTCACGATTCTCTTTGGCATGTTTAGCAACTTGCAAATGGACTTTGGTAACCAGCGGACAGGTCGCATCAAAAACCGTTAAATTGCGCTCTTTAGCTTCCTGCTGCACTTGCTTGGAAACGCCGTGAGCGCTAAAAATCAGATACGAGCCGACCGGCACGTCGGTTAAGTCTTCAATGAATATAGCGCCTTTGTCTTTAAGCCCATCGACAACCGTACGGTTATGGACAACTTCGTGACGGACATAAATGGGTGCACCGAAAGCCTGGATGGCTTGGTCAACGATTTCGATAGCCCGGTCGACACCGGCACAGAATCCACGTGGGTTGGCGAGTACAATTTGCATATCTTGACTTCTTTGCTAGGTTAATTTGGAGTTATTTTAACTCAACATTGTTTCTGAGACGATAATTCCATCGGCATCAGCATATAAAAAATGATTTTGCTTAAAGTTGACACCGGCAAAAGCGACCAACAAGTCGCGGTCGCCATGATCTTTTTTATGGCTTTTTAACGGATGCGTATGCAAGGCACGTATCCCGATAGGGAGTTGGTTGATAATTGCGGAATCGCGGATACAGCCATGAATAACAATGCCCTGCCAGCCATTGGCGACAGCAAGCTTTGCCAGATCAGCCCCCAGCAACGCACAGCGGTGGGAGCCGCCGCCGTCAACAACCAGCACCCTGTTTTCAACTTTCTCTTCCAGCACAGCCCTGACCATGACGTTGTCTTCAAAAGCTTTCACTGTGGTGATTTGGCCGCAAAAGCTGGGATGACCGCCATAAGGCTTGAGCAGCGGTTCGGCGATCTGGAAGTGGTCTTCTTCCGAATGGGCATCGCAAAGGTCGGCAGTAGTAAATGTCATGATTCAAGTCTCAAAAGGCAAAGGGCTAAAGACTAAGGGTCAAAGGCGGTGAGCTTTTTCGCCTTTTGCCCTTTGCCTTTCGTCTGTTTTTAAGTATACCGCGCCAACAAGCCATTATCTGCGTTAATTTGCGGCAACGGTATTTTCACTTCATAGCCGCCGCCCGACGCTTCTTCCATGGTTTGCCCGTACATGCCTTCCATACGCTCGACAATAATATCCCGGTTGCCTTCCGGCAAGATCAGTTCCAACTTGTCGCCGACCGAGAACTTGTTCTTAACGTCGATGGTGGCAAGGCCGGTCGTCTGATCATAACTCCTGATTTCACCGCAAAATTGCTGCTGATGGCTTTTGGAATAACCGGTTATGTAGTTTTGCTGTTCATGGGTATGGTGACGCTGGTAAAAACCGTCGGTATAACCGCGATTGGCCAGATTTTCCAAAACACCGATCAGTTCAGGCTGGAATGCACGACCCGCCAACGCATCGTCAATCGCCTGACGATAGGTTTGCGCGGTGCGCGCCACATAATAGTGCGACTTGGTGCGGCCTTCGATTTTAAGGCTGTCTACGCCGATTTCGACTAGGCGCTGCACATGCTCGATCGCTCTCAGATCTTTCGAATTCATGATGTAAGTGCCGTTTTCGTCTTCCATCACCGGCAGCAATTCGCCTTTTCGGCCTTCTTCCTCCAGAAAATACACCTTGTCCGCCAGCGGATGCCGTTCCGCGCCGCCACAGCTGGCGTTGCTGATATCGGACATCGACAGCGCCGCGCCATCCAGCACGTAATCGCCTTCGGCATTTTCATGCGCGGGCAGCGTGTCATATTTCCAGCGGCAGGAGTTAGTGCAAGTACCCTGATTAGGATCGCGGTGATTGAAATAGCCGGATAACAGACAACGGCCGGAATAAGCAATACATAACGCGCCGTGGACAAACACCTCAAGCTCCGTATCGGGGCAGAGCTGGCGGATTTCTTCAATTTCATCCAGAGACAGTTCGCGGGATAAGATGACCCGTTCAACGCCCATGCTTTTCCAGAAATTGACCGATGCATAATTGACGGTATTGGCTTGTACCGACAGATGGATCGGCATGTCCGGCCAGGCTTCGCGCGTCATCATAATCAAACCCGGATCGGCCATAATCAATGCGTCCGGCTGCATCGCGATAACCGGGGCAATGTCTTTAATAAAGGTTTTAACCTTGGCATTATGCGGAATCACATTGGTCGCCAGGAAAAACTTTTTGCCCAGTTGATGGGCTTCATCTATGCCCTTGGCCAGATTATCGGCCAGAAAATCATTGTTGCGCACCCGTAGGCTATAGCGAGGCAATCCTGCATAAACGGCATCCGCGCCGTATGCAAAAGCATAGCGCATGTTTTTAAGAGTCCCGGCAGGAGAAAGTAACTCGACTTGTTTCACGCAGGGCTGTCCTGCCCTGCGCCCTGCGGATAAATGCACATCCGCTCCCGGCGGATTGGTCACGTCAGGCTGTCCTGCCTGACGCCCTTCGGGTAAATGTAAATCTGTTCCGGACATATTTGTCATGTTGAAGTATGTAAATAATCTGTGTTGGGGGTATTCTATCGTAACCCGCTTAAGCAACCAAAAATGGGAGGATCAAATGTGGATAGTATTGTTTATCGTCGCGGTACTGTTTGTTTTGGGCAGCGCGCTAATTCTGTTACGTTCCGCCAAGACACCGAAAGTTCCCGACAATGTAAAAGCACAACCCTATGACCAAGATGAAGATGATGACTGGTAAAGTAAATAGTTTAGTGCGTCCGTAGCGTAAAAGTGACCGGTCCATTGTTGACCAACGCAACCTGCATGTCGGCTCCAAACTGGCCGAATTCGACATTAGGATAAATTTGCTTCGCCAGCTGTTGCAGATAATCAAACAGCTCCTTGCCTTTTTCGGGCGAAGCCGCAGAAATAAAACTGGGCCGATTACCTTTTTGAGTATCCGCCGCCAACGTAAATTGCGGAACCAGCAATAAACCGCCGCTAATGTCCCTCAAGCTCAGGTTCATGCGATCATCGCTATCGGCAAAAATCCGATAATTCAGGATGCGTTCCAACAGACGTTGGGCATCTTTTTCAGTGTCGGCCTTTTCCACCGCAACCAGTGCCATAATGCCGGTATCGATTTTTCCAATGTCCTGGTTATTGACGGTGACTTTAGCGGTGGTTACGCGTTGAATAATGGTGATCATACTATTTTAATTCAGACAATTCATTGATCCGCTCCAGCCCTTGCGTAGAACGATAATAAATATAAATCCATGCCGCAACGGCACTCCCGTCATTAAGCACGACAGACTGTTGTTGTCGGATATATTCATTAGGTTCAGGAAATTCCGGACCGACTTCCTCGTATCGGTCGAGCAACGGCAACACGACATCGGCCTGATGAAGGCGATAAACCTCGCCCCTCACTATATCGTTGGGATCATTAGAAGGCACGACACCAGGATAGTAATCGATTTTAAACAGCTTGCCCCGGTAGGCTGCCTCGCCGATAAATTCGGCATGCCGCGCCAGCAGCTCGGATATTGAGTTGTTCGCATCGCGCCTGAGCGTTCCGTAAACAAAAATATAATCGGGATTCATGATGCGCTTATTGTGCCGTCCCCAAGCCTAAACCTGGGAACGTGCCGGAAAAGCTCCTGCTTTGGTCTTCACGGTTTCCAATCTGGAGATTGGAAACCGCTGAGCTTAAAGGGAGACTGTTTTAGTGCCCAGTTTCAACCTTGGCGCCTTTTGCTTGACCGATTTCAGCCAAAGTTTGATTGAACCAAGGCGTATCGATGTTGAACGGTTTACCGCCTTTGATGCGTGGAAATTCGATCGCACGCAGTACAAAGTTATTATCGTCATCGTGGCCGATCACGCCTGCTTCACGACGTAGCGCACACTCAACAGCCAAGTCTGCGCAAGACTTGATCAAGCGAATATCCTCAACATTGGAGGCCGAAGCGCGGGCGAAATAACCTGATTTTTGCACCAGCGTTTTTTCAGCGCCGATCATTTGCGCGAACTGGTCACCGAACCATTTACCTGGGTTAACCGCATCCAGTTTGACGTGGCCGAACGCATCGCGCGGCACTTCCTGTCCCTTGGCTTGCATTTCAGCAACGATAGATTCAACGCCTGCGCCTTCAGATACAAAGATGTTGACGCAGTCGACTTTGTCCATCACATCGCGCAGACGAGCCGCTTCGGCGGCAATATCGACGGCCATTTCCGGAATGAATACGCCATGAACTTCATAAGTCTCGCGACTCAGGCCCAGTTCAGGCAACCATTCGGCGCGATCCAGCAGCTTGCGGTATTCAACAGCAGTCGCCGCAGTCAACCAGCCGCAGCTGCGTCCCATGACTTCATGGACAATCAGCATGCGCGGGTTGGAATTGTTTTCGGCGACCACGTTCCAGAAATAACGAGCGCCCTGCTCGGCAGCCGTCCAGGCACCTAATGATTGCTTGATCGGGAACACGTCGTTATCGACAGTTTTTGGCAGACCGATGACGGTCAAGCCGTAATTGTTTTGCGCCAGGAACGCAGCAAGATCAGCCGCAGCAGTGTTGGTATCGTCGCCGCCGATTGTATGCAGAACATCTACGCCGTCTTTAACCAATTGGTCAGCCGCAACTTTTTGCGGATCTTCGCCTTCTTTGACCAGGCCGCGTTTAACGCAGTCTTTAACGTTGGTCAGCTTGACGCGGCTGTTGCCGATTACCGAGCCGCCGAAACGATGCAAAAGGCCGGCCTTTGCGCGAACTTCCGGAGTGACCGTATAGTAATCACCCAACAACAGCCCTTTATAACCGCTACGGTAGCAGATGATTTCGATCGAAGGATCGATTTCAGTGTAACGTTCGATAAGGCTGCCGATGGCTGAGTTTAGGCAAGGGGCCAAGCCGCCCGCCGTGAGAATCGCGACTTTTTTAGGTTTGTTCATGGAGAAACTCAAAGGATGAAATTAAAAAACGAAAATTTTATCATACAAGAGCAGCCCTTTTTTAGTCTTTCGTACCGTTCTCATACCGGGAAGTGAGGCCATATAATGGTTAAAGCTTGCTTTGCCCTGCATGTATAGGCGCGTAACAAACTATTTAGCCCTGTTTTGAACGACGGCCAACTAAAAGACCTTCCAGGTTTTACAAACCTGGAAGGTCTAAAATAGCTACGCTTTCGTGTTGAACCTCTGGCTGGATTAAATCAACCTTCCAGATGATATCCGACAATACGCTCAACTTCATTTTTAGACCCCAAAACAACCGGAACCCGCTGATGCAGGCCTTTAGGCTTGATGTCCAGAATGCGCTCGCGTCCGGTAGAACAAGCACCGCCGGCTTGCTCGACAATAAAAGCCATCGGATTGGCCTCGTACATAAGGCGCAACCTGCCGGGCTTTGACGGATCGCGCAAATCATACGGATACATAAAAACCCCGCCGCGCGTGAGGATACGGTAAACCTCTGCCACCATGGACGCAATCCAGCGCATATTAAAATCTTTTTCGCGAGGACCATCCTTACCCTGCAAACATTCATTTATATAGCGTTTTACGGGAGGTTCCCAAAAACGCTGGTTCGACACATTAATCGCAAATTCACTGGTATCGTTAGGAATTGTCATATTGGGATGGGTCAGGATGAACTCGCCTATATCTTGATCCAGCGTAAAACCGTTAACGCCCTGCCCTGTTGTTAAAACCATCATCGTCGATGGGCCGTAAAGAACAAAACCCGCGCAAACTTGCTCGGTACCCTTGCGTAAAAAATCTTCCAGAGCCGGATCCACGCCTTCGCGGCAACGCAGTATTGAGAAGATAGTGCCTACCGCCAAGTTGACATCAATATTTGACGAGCCATCCAACGGATCGAACAACGCCAGATATTTACCTTTCGGATATTGCGGAGGAATAAGAATGATGTCGTCGTTTTCTTCCGAGGCCATGCCGGCCAGATGCCCGGTCCAGTTCAGCGCATCTACCATAATGTCGTTAGTGATAATGTCCAGCTTCTTTTGCACCTCACCTTGGACATTCTCGGAATCAGCGCTGCCCAGCACGCCTACCAGATTGCCTTGATTAACCAGATGCGAAATTTTCTTACACGCAGTCCCGACATCGTTTAATATCGAAGTAAATGTTCCAGATACCCCCGGCAATTCGCGCTGCTGCTCAATGATAAACTGGGTTAAAGTGACATGATTGCTCATTCTTTATCGCTCCGATGATATGTTGTCGTTTTCAAAAATATTCATATAGTTAGATGCAGCTTCCGCTTACGCAAAGCTTTGCATCAATAGCGCCTTGCGAACATGAAGACTGTCTGGGCTCAGCTTACAAGCCAATAACCTATTGTAAATCATAAAGACCGGTATTGACGCCGCTAATATGGATGTTATTGCCTCATACCTCTTACATGAAACCAAATCACTTCTTTGTTGATGCGGCTATTGCCCTGAAATAACAATCGCCGAATCAAAAGTATAATTCTTCTCTACAAACAAAAGAGCTTGATAGTCATGTTGCAAATATCCAATCAGGTCAGCATCCCGGACAATGAGATTGAAGTTCATGCGATTCGTGCCCAGGGAGTCGGCGGACAAAATGTCAATAAAGTGGCGTCCGCCGTTCATTTGCGGTTTGATATTAACGCATCCTCATTACCCGAGTTTTACAAGGAAAAACTGCTGGCGCTAAATGACCAACGCATTTCAAAAGAGGGCGTAATCATCATCAAAGCGCAGCAGTATCGCACCCAAGAAAAGAATAAAGAAGACGCTTTAAATCGGCTGCAAGCGTTAATTCAAAGCGTGGCTATCGTGCATAGAAAACGCAAAGCCACAAAGCCCACCAAAAGCTCAAAGCTAAGGCGCCTGGACAGTAAATCCAAACAAGGCCGACTAAAAGCCTTAAGAGGACATATTGATTACAATTAGCCAAATAACACTAAGCCAAGCCATTTTTCTTTAAAGCCGCCCGCCCTGAGCTTGCCGAGGAACTAGTTAGAGAGCGTATCCGGTGATTAACCCTGATTTTTGATTAAGCTAGGTGCAGTTTGCAGGCTCATTGTATAATTTCAGTGTAATGTTTTTTTACTGACCTCCTAAAACTTAAGGATTGATTTAAATATGCCTCCAGAAAAACGCTTTACTCGTAGTCGTGGAATTTATTTACTGCCTAACTTATTTACCACGGGAGCTTTGCTTTCCGGTTTTTATGCGATCACTTCGGCTATGGGCGGACGTTACGAAACTGCTGTTATTGCCATTTTTGTAGCGATGATTCTGGACGGCCTGGATGGCCGGGTGGCGAGGCTAACCAATACGCAAAGCGAATTCGGCGCGCAATACGACAGTCTTTCGGACATGGTTTCATTTGCAGCCGCTCCCGCATTAGTCATGTACTCATGGGCGTTCGCCAGCTTGGGCAAATTAGGCCTGTTTGCAGCATTTGTTCATTCAGCAGGCGGCGCATTACGATTGGCTCGCTTTAACACCCAACTGGCAACCGCCGATAAAAATTATTTCCAGGGACTTCCCAGCCCTGCCGCCGCCGCTATTCTTGCGGGATTTATCTGGATTTGCCTGGAGTACAAATACGACATCGAACTGTTCAAATATTTTGCACTGGCCTTGACAATTAGCACCGGCTTACTGATGGTCAGTAATTTCCGCTACTGGAGTTTCAAAAAAATCGATTTTAGAGGTAAAGTGCCTTTTATTGTCGCTATTGCCGTCATGCTGGGCATCTCGTTTGTGATGGCGCAGCCGCAAACAATGTTGTTTCTGCTGTTTTTAGGTTACGCGATCTCAGGCCCGGTTCTTACTTTAATCATGCGCAGACGTAAGTTGCATGGACGTAAAGCATAAAAATCTGCTTGAGACAGCTCAGCCATTGGCGTATAGTCACGACCATGTTTATTCAAATTTATCATGCATTTCAAAATTCTCTTCCCGGCGCAATATCTGCCGGAACAGCCTTGCGTGCGTGGCTATGCCTGCCTTTAAGATTCCTGCCCTAACGGGCACATATCTTTTTCCATATTAATGACCCAACCCCCCTATATCCGTGTATCAACCTAACCGTTGATAACCCTTCATCGACTGTATGTAGGCAAGAAGTAGAGCACCAACAGTAGGCGCTCTAGGCGATGCAGGGAACAATTGCCGAGAATGGAGTTTTTATGAAAGACCAGTTAATAATATTCGACACTACCTTGCGCGATGGCGAGCAAAGCCCCGGCGCTTCGATGACGCGCGATGAAAAAATCCGTATTGCCAAGGCCTTGGAACGCTTAAAGGTCGATGTGATCGAGGCCGGTTTCCCTGCGGCCAGTCCCGGCGATTTTGAATCCGTCCAAGCCGTGGCCAATGTCATAAAAGACAGCGTAGTATGCGGATTGGCTAGAGCTCTGGACAAAGATATCGACCGCGCAGGCGAAGCGCTTAAGAGCGCCAAGCGGTCACGGATTCATACCTTTATCGCCACCTCTCCGATTCATATGCAAATGAAATTGCAGATGCAGCCTGAGCAGGTGATCGAGCATGCGGTCAGGGCTGTTAAACGCGCACGGCAATATACCGATAATGTTGAATTTTCGCCGGAAGATGCAGGCCGTTCGGAAGAAGACTTTTTGTGCCGGATACTTGAAGCCGTCATCGACGCCGGAGCCACGACGCTTAATATCCCCGATACCGTGGGTTACAGTGTTCCCGAGCAATTCGGCGCAACCATTGCCAACCTGATCCGGCGCATCCCCAATTCGGACAAGGCGATTTTCTCCGTGCATTGCCACAATGATTTGGGCCTTGCGGTCGCCAATTCGCTGTCGGCGGTCATGAACGGCGCACGTCAAGTTGAATGTACGATTAACGGCTTGGGCGAACGTGCAGGTAATGCGTCGCTGGAAGAAGTGGTCATGGCGGTGCGCACTCGCAAGGATGTATTCCCTTGCCAAACTGTCATAGACACCCGCGAAATCTTGACCTGCTCGAAACTGGTATCGTCAATCACCGGCTTTCCTGTGCAGCCTAATAAAGCCATCGTTGGTGCCAACGCCTTTGCTCATGAAGCGGGTATCCATCAGGACGGCGTGTTAAAAAGCCGCGAGACTTATGAAATCATGCGCGCCGAAGATGTCGGCTGGACGGCTAACCGTATGGTGCTGGGCAAACATTCGGGCAGAAATGCGTTTAAAAGTCGCATCACCGAATTGGGCTTTGAGTTCGGCTCGGAAGAAGAATTAAACGAAGCTTTTGCCCGCTTCAAGCAATTGGCCGATAAAAAGCACGAAATCTTTGATGAAGATTTGCAAACCTTGATTTCGGAAGCCGGGTTCGAGGCGGAAGACGAGCATGTCAAACTGATCGCCCTGAAGGTGTGCTCGGAAACCGGCGAGATACCGAGTGCAACCGTTACGTTGCGAGTGGACAACAAAGAGTTAACCGGCAATGCCTGTGGCGGTGGCGCAGTCGATGCCAGTTTAAAAGCCATAGAAAAACTGGTGCAAACCGACGCGACGCTGGAGCTTTATTCCGTCAACAGCATCACCAACGGCACCGATGCTCAGGGCGAAGTAACTATTCGCCTTGAAAAAGCAGGCCGGATCGTTAACGGCTTGGGCGCGGATACCGACATCGTGATCGCATCGGCCAAGGCCTATATCAATGCCGTGAATAAGCTGCAAAGCCCTGATCAACGCAGACATCCTCAGAAAGGCGATGTTTGAGCTGTTTCATTGCTCCCCCGCTCCGGCATGGGAATAATAACTAGTCGAGCCGGTTTTGGATAACGCAACACGTCTGCAATACTTGGAAGCTATGGGCATTGAGGTTTGGGTGCCCAGAGCTTCTATTGATCATGAACAAGCATCGATACCGGATGCCATCATTGAAAATGCTCTGCCGGAACCGGTCGACAGCTGGGAGGCGTTGCAAGCGGAAGTTGTCCCATGCACTAAATGCGCTTTGTGCAAAACACGCACCCAGACCGTTTTCGGCTCGGGCAATAAAAATGCCGAATGGATGATTATCGGTGAAGGGCCAGGTCAAAACGAAGATCAACAGGGCTTGCCTTTTGTCGGCAAGGCCGGTCAATTACTAACGGAAATGCTAAGAGCTATAGGCCTCGATCGAGAAGAGGTGTTTATAGCCAATATTGTAAAATGCCGCCCCCCCGCTAACCGCGACCCTCAACCTGTCGAAATTGAAACCTGTAAACCTTATCTGCTCCGGCAAATAGCGTTAATCAAGCCAAAAATCATTGTCGTTCTAGGACGTGTCGCCGCACAGGCGCTTCTGAATACGAATCAGCCTATTGGCAGTCTGAGAGGCAAAATACACGCTTTAAATGATACGCCGGTTGTTGTAGTCTATCATCCGGCCTACTTGTTAAGATCACTGCTCGACAAGCGCAAAGCATGGGAAGACTTAAAACTCGCGCTGCACACGTATAAAAACATTAAAGGTTAGTCATGTTGGGAACGATGTTAGATAAGATAAAAAAATTTGTAGTTTATGATGCCGATAGAGAGTTTTATTCCAAATTATTTCCTGACTCGGTGGGAAGAAAAGATTTAATGCGCCTGAGAAAAATGCGGAGTTCCGATTTACCCCAGGTTATGGCAATTGAAAGAGCAAGCTATCAATTTCCTTGGGGGGAAGACATATTCAAGGACTGCTTTAGAGCCAACTATAATTGCTGGGTCTGCGAAGAACAAGATAATGTATTGGGTTACAGCATACTCTCCATGGCTGTAGGCGAGGCCCACGTGTTAAACATTTGCGTAGCGCCGGCCGAACAAGGGCAAGGGATAGGCCGTAAGATGCTGGAAAATCTGATCAACCAAGCCCGAGGCCGGGCAGATACCATGTTTCTGGAAGTCCGACCATCCAATACCGTCGCGATTGCCCTTTACGAAGACATGGGCTTTAACGAAATCGGCATCAGAAAAGGTTATTATCAGTCGGAAAATGGCCGCGAAGACGCCATTATGTTGGCAAAGCAGATTTTTTAAAACTGTAGGGCGACCAGCCGGGTCGCCCTTTAAGGTGCAGATTTACTTCAATTTATCAGTAACATGCGGCTCAATAAGCTGATACATGATTTGATGCATTTTGGGACTTGCGGCAATAACATTACCCGATTCCAGGTATTTATCATTAAAAGAAAAGTCGGTAATAACCCCGCCCGCTTCTTTTACCAATAAAATCCCTGCAGCCATATCCCACTCCATCAGACCTATCTCCCAAAAACCATCCAATCGACCGGCAGCCAAGTAGGCCAGATCAAGCGCCGCAGCGCCAGCACGACGAATTCCCGCAGAATCGATCGCTATTGCGCGAAACATGCCTAAATAAGCATCCATATGCAATTCGGTTTTAAACGGAAAACCGGTGCCGATTAATGCGCCTTTTAAGCTGGTTTGATTGGTTACCCGAAGGCGGCGATTGTTTAACATGGCCCCGCCGCCGCGTTTGGCAGTAAATAACTCATCGCGTAACGGGTCATAAACCACACCGACTTCAATCCTGCCTTTGTGTTTTAAAGCAATGGAAACGGCATATTGCGGAAAGCCGTGCAGAAAGTTGGTAGTGCCGTCCAGCGGATCGATTACCCAGACAAAATCGTTGCCCTCATGAGTGCCGCTTTCCTCTGCCAAAATACTGTGATCAGGATAGGCTAACTTGATAATGTTGATGATTTCCCGTTCGGCCATACGATCAATCTCGCTGGCATAATCGTTTTTGCCTTTTTGGTCGACCTTTAAGTGACCGATATTATCGGATGAACGAAGTATCAAGTCGCCGGCGGCTCTTGCGGCACGGACGGCAGTATTTAACATGGGTTGCATAGGCGGATTTTTGTTGAGTACGGATGTATGGACGGATATTTGCTCCTCGGCAACTGCTCCCTGCATTGCCCTACCTCCTGCGTCCATGCAGTCGTGTAATATCTGCATTCCCCATCCTTGTGGGTGATGCAAAAGTTAGAGCACCCAAAGCAGGCGTCTACGCGATACAGAAGCAATTGCTGAAAACGCCATATAATAGCAAATATTTTGCTAAACTTAGGCTCTTTTTTTAACTAAGGACAAGGTCTTGCTGTCTAATATAAAAATTGTGCTGGTCGAAACAACGCACCCGGGCAATATAGGTGCAGTTGCCCGGGCAATGAAAAACATGAAGATGCATAATCTCTGGCTGGTTGCGCCGAAAATATTCCCAAGCGCCGACGCCACTTCCAGAGCTTCCGGCGCTGATGACGTGCTGGCGGGAGCCACCGTTTGCCAAACGCTGCAAGAGGCCGTTGCCGACTGTCAACTGGTCATCGGCGCCAGTGCCCGTGGCCGAACCATCAGCTGGCCGGAACTAACTCCCAGGGAATGCGCCGAGAAAGTGCTGATTAGTGAACCCGGCAACCGAGTGGCCATTCTTTTTGGCCGGGAAAATTCGGGCTTGAAAAACCACGAACTGGATCTGTGTCACTTTTTGCTGCGTATCCCCTGCAACAGCGAATACAGCTCCCTCAACATTGCCGCCGCCGTGCAGGTTGTTTGTTATGAATTATTTATCGCATCCGGCTTGGCGCCGCAAGAAGAAATTTTTGTCGGTGATAAAGGTGAAGAGCCATTAGCCACAGCGGCGCAAATGGAATCGTTTTATACGCACATGGCTGAAGCATTAACCGACATAGGCTTTATGCATCCTGCCAAATCCAAATCCATCATGCGCCGTTTGCGCCGGATTTATAACCGGGTACAACTGGATACCAAGGAACTGGACATACTCCGGGGCATCTTGCGGATGTCTCAAGGCTACAAGAGGAATAACGATGTTTAACCGAATAAAAGAAGATATTGCCTGCGTCTTTGACCGCGATCCGGCTGCGCAAACGTTTTTTGAAGTAATTACCACCTATCCCGGATTTCATGCGGTTTTAATTCACCGGCTGAGCCATTTTTTCTGGCTGGCGGGCTTCAGATGGCTGGCCCGTTTTATCGCCCATCTCGGCCGCTGGCTGACCGGAATTGAAATTCATCCTGGCGCTGTCATAGGCAGGCGTTTTTTTATCGATCACGGCATGGGTGTGGTGATTGGTGAGACTGCCGTTATCGGCGACGACTGCACCCTATATCACGGCGTGACCCTGGGCGGAACCAGTTGGGATAAAGGCAAGCGCCATCCGACCCTGCATAACGGCGTGGTGATCGGTGCGGGAGCGAAAGTCTTGGGACCTATTGATATCGGTGAAAACGCCCGTGTGGGGTCAAACTCGGTGGTCTTAAAACCGGTACCGGCAGGCTCAACCGCCGTCGGCATTCCCGCTCATATCGTCGACCCCAATAGCAAAGCCGCAGCGGCCGAGCGCGATAAGATCGCCTACAAGATGGGCTTTCATGCCTATGGTGCAACAACTGATGTGCCTGATCCAATCGCCTACGCGATTAATCACATGCTGGATCATATTCATGACATGGACAGACAAATAGAAACCTTGCAAAAAGCCCTCAATGAGGCGGGCATTAAATATACGGAATCCCCCATCTCCAAATTGGACGGTTGCGAAATTGAGGATGGCTATGACTAGCCAAAAATTAAAAACGTTCCAAGCTAATCGGCATCCAAGACCTCTTACTGGACAGAAGTAAACCTCTCCTGATAAATACCTACTCTTACTTAGGGTATAATAGTTGACTATTTTGCTAGGTTAAGTATAGTAACAATATCTTAACGGTATTTATAGAGGACACTATCGTGCGTTTAACAACTAAAGGTCGCTATGCGGTTACCGCAATGCTGGACTTGGCTTTTCACAGTCAAATCAAGCCAGTAACCCTGACTGACATTGCGGCTCGTCAAACTATTTCCCTGTCTTATCTGGAACAGCTATTTGCCCGCTTACGCCGGGCAGGCATGGTAAAAGGCGTCCGCGGGCCTGGCGGCGGCTACAAGCTGTGCCGCAAGACCAGCGATATTAATATTGCCGAGATTATTGCCGCCGTCAATGAACCGCTTGACTCAACCAAATGCGGGGGAGAAGCCAACTGCCAGAAAGATCAAGCCTGTTTGACCCATGATCTGTGGATGGGGTTGAGCGAACAGATCAGAAGTTATTTGAAGAGTATTTCTTTGGCCGACCTGTTAGAAAGAAACCAGGTTCAGGAAGTTGCCATAAGGCAACATAACGATGCCCAGCAAGCCATTGAAATTTATCGCCAAGACTGATAGCTGACTTGAATGATCTATTTTGATCATAATGCGACCACGCCGATAGACGATCGCGTTCTGGATGCGATGCAGCCTTTCCTGAAGACATTCTACGGTAATCCTTCCAGCTTATATCGTCTTGGCAGAATCTCAAGCAGCGCCATCGGTGCCGCTCGTGAACAACTTGCGGCATTGATTGGCGCACAGCCTGGGCAGATCGTTTTCACCAGCGGCGGCACCGAAGCCAACAATCTGGCTTTGGCAGCGCTCGCGCCTCAGGCCGGCCTCGCTGTCTCGGCTATCGAGCATCCGTCGGTTATTGAACCCGCCCTGCATTTAAAGCGCTTGGGACACCAGCTGACCTTACTCGATGTCGATGCCACCGGCTTAATCAAGCAGGAGGCTATAGACGAGGTTATTCAACTAAAACCTGCCCTGGTTTCAATGATGCTGGCTAACAATGAAACCGGCACGCTGCAGAATATCGCTCATTATGCCGGCCAGTTAACAGCATGCGGTATCAAAGTTCATACCGACGCCGTGCAGGCACTGGGCAAAATTCCGGTAGATTTTAACGGCCTCGGCGTACATTTGATGTCGCTGTCCAGCCATAAAATTTACGGTCCCAAAGGCTGCGGGGCACTGGTATTCGAAAAATCCATCGCGCTACAACCTGTCATGCTGGGCGGCGGACAGGAACAAGGGCTTCGGGCCGGAACTGAAAATATCGCCGCGATCGTCGGCTTTGGCAAGGCTGCGGAACTCGCCAAAACCGAACTTGCCGACCGCCACGCGCATCTGCTAAAACTTAGAAAACTGTTGGAGCATGGCTTAAGCACCATTCCCGGCCTGACCATTTTTGGCGAACGCACTGAACGGTTGCCTAATACCGTCCAGATGGGCATCGAAGGCATTGACGGCGAAATGCTGCTGATGCAGCTGGATCAAAAAAATATTGCTGTTTCCAGCGGCTCAGCTTGCGCCAGCGGCCAGAGAGAACCCAGTCCAGTCCTGGCAGCTATGGGCATTGACCCTGACCAGGCAAAAAGTGCAATCCGTATCAGTTTGGGAAAAGCCAATACCGAAGCTGAAATTCTTGAATTTATTAAACAATTAACATCCTTAAGTACCAAAGGATAAAGAGGTTATATGTCTGTCTCACTCACTGAAAGCGCCGCCCGGCAAATCAAAAAACAACTGGAAAAACGCGGCAAAGGCCTGGGTTTGAAACTGGGCGTCAAACAATCCGGCTGCTCGGGTTACGCCTATACGATTGACTATGCTGACACCCTGAATGAAGGCGATGCAGTGTTTGAAAATTTCGACGTCAAAGTCATTGTGGCCGCCAATGACCTGCAATTTATCGACGGCATAGAGCTGGATTACCGCAGGGAAGGCATTAACGAAGCCTTCCAATTCAACAACCCGAATGTAAAAGCCACCTGCGGTTGCGGCGAGAGTTTTTCTGTTTGATTAATTAATCAGGCATGCGGGTTGAGCTGATATTATTCAGCTCAACCCACTTGTTCAATCGGGTTACCCCGGCTGTTAACTTAACCGTTAAAATTTGCCGTTAGCGTTTTTCCAGTCGGTACGCTCAGGGATAGTCTCAATGGTGTCCCAATGCTCAGCGATTTTGCCATGCTCGACCCGGAACAAGTCATAAAAAGACATATGGTTGCCCGCAAAATATCCCTCGCTGGCTACCAGTACGAAGCTCCCCTCCCCCAGCACCTTGTGAATACGATCATACCTCATCGTGACGCCCTGCTTTGCCAGGGCTTGCAACGCCGCGCTCAGTCCTGACAGCTTGTCGCCTATTTGCGGATTGTGCTGGATATAGCTGTCGCCATCGAAATAATCGTTGAGCTTGTCCATATGGCCGTTGACCAGAACTTCGTCTACAAACGAATGAACCAGTTTTTTGTTGGCTTCGGTTTTATTAATATCCACGGCTTGAGTTGCGCCATCGGTCATTGTGCGTCCGCTTGGATTGGCGGATGCCGGCTTTTCCTGAAGATTGTCCCAATGCTCGACAATGCGGCCATTTTCAAACCGGAAAATGTCAAAACCGATTTTCGGGCCAAAAAAGTTATAGTCGGTATGAGCAAAAACAAATTCGCCGTCTTGAAATACCCGCATAGTATCAACCTTAGCGCTTCCTTTAGGCAGTTGCTGCAATAATGCGCCAAACCCGGCCAAGCCGTCAGCCACGCCCAAGTTATGCTGAATATATTGGTTTGGATTGATACTGCCAGCCGGTTCCGGGTTGCCGGTTTCAATACTTTTAAGCAGTGCGACAACTTGATCTTTTTGATTCGGTAACATCGGTTTCCCCTTATTAATGGATTCGGCGCTCACAGAAGCAGCAAGTACTAGAGAGCCGAGCGCCGCGCTGCCAATTGTGATGAGTCGGATTAATTGAGCATTCATCGTTAAGTATCTCCAATGGATTTAAAATGCAGTTGCTTTTCAATTTTGCAGCAACATGGTAATTTTCGCCCGACGCACAAATTAAAATAAGGTAAATAGTCGCAATTTTATGGTAGATATTGGACAATCTTAAAATGAAAGAACAAAAAGAATCAGCCTCTGGGATACAACATGTAAGTTATAGACCGCCGGAACAGTACGCACTGGATCTTGAAGTGCTGCCCGCGTCAGAACTAAGGCGGCGCGTAAATAACGGCTACCTGAGTTCAACGCACCGGATTGAGTTTCACATGCTGATTTACGTTACCGCCGGAAAGTTTAACCACATCGTGGATTTCAAGTCTATTGCCTGTGAGCCGGGGTCTCTGATAACGCTACGGCCGGCGCAAGTACACCGGTTTGACACTGAGTCGGATTGGGAAGGATGGTTAGTAATTTTCAGGCCTGAGTTCTTGCAGCCACTGCAAACAATGACCTTAATTGACGATCTAAAAGCCTATGGAAGCCTGGAAGCGTTACCCTCACATCAATCATTGGACAAGCTTGAAGCTCACGCGGTTAGTGAATGCATTACTCAAATGTACAGCGATGCTCATATGAGCGCGCAGTCGGCCGAACTTCATCCCCTATTAAGGCACCAGCTTTGTTCGCTATTGCTGCGATTACATTTTATTCATGGACAACGCGTAGTACAAAGTAACGCGTCGCCAGTCAACCTGCATAGATTCAGGCGCTTTCAACAACTGCTGGAAAAAAGTTTTTCGACACAGCAGCAGGTTGCCGACTACGCAAAACAGCTTGGATGTTCCGAGAAAAGTCTAACCCGTACCACACTTAATGTTGCCGGGATCAGTGCAAAAGCATATATATCATCCAGAATAAACCTGGAAGCCAAGCGGCTGCTGACACAAACCGCCTTGCCGATTGCGACGATTGCCGACCGGGTGGGTTTTGAAGAAGCGACCCATTTTGTGAAATTCTTTAAACGCGAAGTGGGCTGTTCGCCAGGCGAATTTAGGCGTCAGCAAGAAAAACGATAACAGTCGTCTTGATCGATTTTGTTGATATTTGGCGTGTATTTGCATACCCAAACCTTAATCCTTCGGCCTCAACACCAGTATCTTCCCGAGCGTTTGAAGACCTACCTCCTCCTCAAGCACTAATCCGGATTGGTCGAACAGGTTTTGCCATTCAGGAAGCGTTCTCTCACGGCCTCGAGTGTTCACGAACATCTGCATATCGAAAGCGGCACTGGAAAAATCGGCGTGCAATTCCGGAACGACTAATTCCAACAGCGCAATCCGGGCGCCGGTACCCGCACTTGCGGTAGTCAGATTGCCCAGCACTTTGAGGCAACTTGGATCATCCATGCCATGCAGGACCGCACTCAATAAATAAATGTCTTTATCATCTTTGGCGGTGGGAACCGATTCGAGCAAGTCCCCGGCTTGATAGACCAACCGGGAAAGCAAGGCCGGCGATTCTTTCCCAGCCCAATAGCTTGCGGCTGCCAAGACAACCTGTTCCCTGTCGAATACTAAAGCCGTAAGATGCGAATGTCGCTTTAATATCGCTAACGATTTGCTGCCTTTCGACCCACCCACATCAATGATCCGGTCAAATCGCCCCCAATCGAAGTCAGCGGCAAAACTGCCGCCCGTCAATGTTTCCACAGTGTCCATCGCACGCGCGAACAGCGTATCGAATTCGGCGTGAACGTCCATGTAGTCATAAAATTCACGGCCATGAGAAATTTCAAACGGAACCTTGCCGCTACGCACCCCGCGTTCCAATTGCTCATACCAAGGCAGGCTCATCTCTACAGAATTGTGCATCAAAATCATTGCTCTGACGTTCTTAGAATTATCTTCACGCAAATAAGCGGATAGTGCGTTATTTCGGAAAACCCGAGGCGATACTTCTGAAAATACTCCCATGGCCGCCAGCATGCGCAGCAGACGGTAGATGGCGTCGGGTTGAGCCGAGACTCGTGCCGAGATAACTTCAACGGAAAGATGCTCGTCTCCCAGAACGCTTGCAATGTCCAGATTCACAGCGACGTAAAGAGCGCGCGACTGCCAAAACGCCGAACCGATCCGGATTAACCGAAATGGCAGAGGTACGAGTTTATTGGGAATGTTCTGTAGCCAGGCGGCAAACTTCATTAGCTTTGCGAAACGGCGAACTGCACCCGGATTTTTTTGTAATGTCATTGCAGGTCTCCTTTTATTTCGCCTTTGCCTGCGCTAAGCCAGCGGAAAACAGCTGGCCATTGAACTCTGCCAATTGTTCCAGGAACGCCGCATCCATTGATTGCCCCATCTGCTCCTCGAAAATATCTTTCAGCAGCATCGGCATCATTGCCAGGCTGACAAAGGCCATCCGCACAATATCGGGGTCTAACGCAGCATCGACTTGTCCAGCGGATTTCAAATTTTCCACTTTTCTGGCACCGCTTGTACGGCCTCGCTCCAGTAACTGTTGGATAAAGCGTCGGCCCGGCCCTTGGTTAAGCGCCAAAACTTTTAGGATCAACTTCGGGAATTCAGGGCGTTTAGACATCGTTTCGTAATACAACAACAGGTAGTCTTTGAACCCGCTGACGGACTTCAATGTCTGTCCGTCCAACACATCAAGTAGCGGCACCATCGTGTCGCGAATCATCTCCTCGTACAATCCTTCCTTGCTGCCGAAGTAATAACGGATCATCGAAATGTTGGAATCCGCCTTTTCCGCGATCAAGCGTGTCGTGACTTTGTGGTATTCATCGGATAAAAAACTATCGAGAGCCGCTTTGAGCAACCGTTCGCGGACTGGATCGGAAGCAGCTTCGGGAGTGCTAATCATCACTTTCTCCAATATTAGAAAAAACGTCAGATTAGCAATTGCAAGTCGGCGTCACCAGTAGTTTCGTTTATCAAATCAGGCGGTTTGATTGAGCTAAAATTTACTGTTCGGGAAGAGAATATAAATAGTTACAGTTGGCTTTTACCGGCGTAACTTATAACTCCGGTGTTTATCGGCTGAGTGACGATTCGATTGGTTTGACTGGAATGCTTTAGGCCACAACAGCGTACTCTACACATCCTGCAACAGATTACTCAAGCGTGCAAACTCAGCCAATGATATGTTTTCAGCCCTCAAAGTCGGATCTATGCCCAAAGCGGCAATCTCTTCCTCAGCAATCAGTTTTTTCAATGAATTACGCAAGGTTTTGCGCCGTTGCGAAAATGCCTGGGTAACGACGCGATTCAGCTTGACCATATCATTAACCGCAACAGGCGGCTGTCTGTGCGGCACTAACCGGACAATAGCCGACATCACTTGCGGAGCCGGATCGAAACTTTCCGGCGGCACATCGAACAGCAGTTCGGTTGCGCAATAATATTGCATCATGACGCTCAGCCTGCCGTATTTTTTGCTGCCTGGAGCCGCGCAAATCCGGTCAACCACTTCCTTTTGCAGCATGAAATGCATGTCTTCAATGCAATAAGCGTTATCCAGCAGATGGAACATCAATGGCGTTGAAATGTTATACGGAAGATTGCCGATGACGCGCAGTTTTTGGTCTTTATCAGCCAGCGACGAGAAATCGAACCTTAATGCATCGGCACTGTGGATTTGCAGGTTAGAGTATTGCTTAAATTTCTGCTTAAGCAAAACCACCAAATCACGGTCAAGCTCGACCACTTCCAGACGTACGCCTTCGTTTAATAAAGGCTCGGTCAATGCGCCCTGCCCCGGCCCAATCTCAACCCAATGCTGACCGGGCTTGGCCTGAATGCTGGAGATTATATTGTAAATAATGTTGTGGTCATGAAGAAAGTTCTGACCGAAGCGCTTGCGCGGAGTATGTGCCATTTTATTGTGTAGCCATTGTGATTGCGGTTTGCAGTGCGAACTGTAGACTGCCTAAGTCGGCCTTGCCGCTGCCGGCAAGATCTAAAGCCGTGCCGTGATCCACAGAAGTACGGATGATAGGCAGCCCCAGAGTAATATTGACAGCCCGTCCAAAGCCCATATGCTTAAGCACCGGCAAGCCTTGATCATGATACATGGCTAAGACCGCATCCGCTGTCGCCAGATATTTGTCGGTAAACAGCGTATCGGCCGGCAGCGGCCCATGCAGATTCAAGCCTTGCTTTCGGAAGGTATCAAGCACCGGCTCGATAATATCGATTTCTTCCCTGCCCATATGGCCGTTTTCCCCAGCATGAGGATTCAAGCCGCACACCAGTATTTTCGGGTGGGCGATGCCAAAGCGCGAGCGCAATTCATGATCCAGTATTCGAATCACTGTCCGCAGCCGGGTATGAGTAATGGCCTGACTGACTTCCGACAGCGGCATATGCGTCGTTGCCAGCGCCACCCGCAAGCCCGGCGTTGCCAACATCATGACAGGATGTCCGCCGGTAATGCCGGCAATAAATTCGGTATGACCGCTAAAAGCCAAGCCCGCGTCATTGATAACGCCTTTATGGACTGGCCCGGTGACCATCGCGTCAAAAACAACGTCCATACAGCCTTTGGTGGCTTTGGTGATGGTTTTGAGCACATAGCGACTATTTGCAGGGCTCAACCGTCCGCACTGTGCCGGTTCAACCAGTTCCACAGGCAATACCGTCAAGCATCCGGCAGTCTGGGCCGTGGCAGGTGTAGCGCTGTCGAACTCTTTTAACTGAAGCGGGAGATCTAATCGCCTGGCGCGCTCTTCCAGTAATTGCGGACTGGCTATGGCAATAATTTCGCAGGGCAAATCCTGCTGGACGAGCTGAATGCAAAGATCGGGACCTATGCCTGCGGGTTCTCCGGGTGTTAATGCAATACGCGGTACGGGTAGCCTGGTTGTCATCATCTGAAAAATGATATGAAAAAGGGTAATTTTACAGCATAACTACCGGAATTATTTCAAAAATAATGCCGATTTAAGGATAGACAGGCAATGCAAACAGCCATTATCTCTCATGCCTCAGCTATAAGCATTAAAGCCTATGCTATAAAAAACCGGACTCCTCCATCAGTCAACTCGCTTGAATGGCTCGCAGGCATTTCAACAAACGCTAAGCAAAGCCAGTTCCGCCATGCAGACAAAAAAGAACACAGCTTAGAAATAATGTAAACGCCGCAAAACAGCTCGTCGATATCAAGACTTTGGCGGAGGGAGAATCAGCAGCAATTTGGATAAATTGCTTTATATCGGCAGTGACAAATCATGCCTAAGGGATGGCGGAGCGGACGGGGCTCGAACCCGCGACCACCGGCGTGACAGGCCGGTATTCTAACCAACTGAACTACCGCTCCGCAGTTCGAGGCGCGTATTCTAAAGCATCACATCGTTCTGTCAAGAGTAAAGTCGCGATTCCGGTATTATGTTTTTACTTTTACGCCGTATTTCAGAAATAGACTAAGATTATATTAACTCATACACATAGTGGAGCATTCAATGTGCACGCTCAATCAACGCAAAGAAATTTACACAAGGCGTGGCTCCTGTCTTATTTCCCATATTGAAAATTAACCCAGCCCAAGCAATGCATTATCTAATCTCGTTGTTTTTTTTAGCTTTCTTAAATACGGCTACAGCAGATAATTTCGACATAGTTTCAACCAAAAATACCCCGGATCCCGTGGTGCAACTAACGGTTAAAGAACGGGAGTGGTTAGACAACCATAAGAATATCCGGGTCGCCTTTGACGATTCGTTACCGCCTTACAGTTTTCTCAATGATTCGGGACATCCTGAAGGTATTGCCGTCGAAGTCATGAACATTCTGAGCAAACGCTTAGGCATTAAATTTGAAACCTATCCCCAGACCAGCTGGAACAAATTATATGAAGCAGCGGCAACGCGTAAAATTGATGTCGTTGCTACGATGGTTAATCGGCCGGATCGCAGACAGTGGTTTATTTTCACGCAGCCCTACCTGATGAAATCCTTGGTTATCATGACCAAAAGAGATAACACCCTCATCAAGAACCGCTCCGATCTGGCCGGTAAAAAGGTCGCAATGGTTAAGGGTTACCAATTTGTTGAACGGATTATTAAAGAATTTCCTTCAATGACTGCCTATTTTGTGGATTCCATGCTGAACGAGCTAAAGGCAGTCAGCACAGAAAAAGCCGATGCCGCCATTACCTTTATGGCTACGGCCAATTATCTGCAAACCAAACATCTTCTGACTGACCTGAAAATTGCGGCCTTTTACGATAGCGATAGCGTCAATGACAACATTAACGAAAGCATTGCCGTACGCAATGACTGGCCGATTCTGGCAGATATTTTACAAAGGGGACTGGCCAGTATAACTGAAGAAGAAATGCAGAATATCCACGCCAAATGGGTTCCCAGCATTAAACCCGCCACTGACTATAAACTGATCTGGAAAATTGTTGCGGGGTTCGTATTGGTATTTATTTTATTGCTGTTATGGATTGTTCGGGTTCGCAGACAAAACAAGAAAATCAAACTATCAAAACACGAAGTTCAGACCACCAATAAAATCCTGCTGGAATTGAAAGACGATCTTGAGCATCTGGTCGTCAAGCGCACCGCCGAGCTGAATTCCAGCGAACACAAATTCCGTAGCCTGGTTGAAAACCTGCGTAATGAATACTTTTTTTACCAGCGTGATTGCGAGGGCGTATTCACTTACATCAGCCCCTCAATAACCCATATACTCGGCTATAGCCCGGATGAATTTAAGGCTCACTATCATGAGTATCTTACTGATAACCCGATAAACCTTAAAATTGCCGAGCACGCCAAGGCACACGCCCAAAGCCTGGACAATTCGCCTTACCAGCTGGAAATATACAGCGCCTACAAGGATATCCATTGGCTTGAAGTGACTGACACCCCGGTTTATGACGAATCCAACAACTTTATAGGCGTTGACGGCATTGTGCATGACATCACGTTGCGCAAACAGGCCGATGACCGCTTACTCTGGCTGTCTCACTACGATGAGCTGACCGGTCTGGCTAATCGCAGGCTGTTTGCCGACCAGCTTCATAATGCCATCAATATGGCGCACCGCAATAACGAGTCGGTTGCACTATTCTACCTGGACCTGGACCGCTTCAAGTTTGTCAACGACACCATGGGGCATGCTGCTGGCGACGAGGTGCTCAAGGAAACAGCCAACAGAATTGCCACCACTTTACGTGACTCCGATATGCCCGCCCGCCTTGGCGGGGATGAATTCGCACTCGTGCTGCCGGAAACCGATGCGGATGGAGCGGCGCCGGTTGCCGCAAAAATTCTGAAAAAATTACGGGAACCTTATATTTTTGATGAGCAGGCATTTACGCTGGGAGGCAGTATCGGCATTGCTGTTTATCCCCAGGATGCCGATAGTGCCGAAGCCTTGGTTCATCTTGCCGATACCGCGATGTATCAGGCAAAACAGGGAAAGCTTGGAATTTCCTTCTATTCCGCAAACATGCAAGATAAAACAATTGAGTGATCATAGGATTTTTGTAACAGACAGGCATGCAATCGGCATAGCCGATTTTTTCCGCTTGCCCCCTGATTCCGCTAACGCAATTGCGCCATCAGGTCTTCAGCCAAGCCTTTTACTTCACCCCGGGTAATAATAACCAGTCGCCCAATGCCGTCATCGGAAGTTCTTTCCGGCAGCCGCGTTGCCGGATAAAGCCTTCCGGCTGTTCCCTGCACCAACAATGGCTCGTCTTGACCAGGCGTGTAGACCATGCCTTTTAAGCGGACCAGCTGTTTTGAATAATTGGCGATCAAGTATGTCAACGCTTCTTGTAACCGCTCCCATGGCAGCGGATGCTCAAGCTGCAAAGTGATACTGTTAAAGCCGTGATCGGGTAAATCGAACCGTTCCGTATCACACAGCCGCCGGATTTTCTTAGGACAATTGAGCAGAGCATCGGGATCAAGCTCACCTTGCACAGCGGTCAGCCGGGTTGCGGCGGGAGCCAAGGCTGACAAACGCGCATCCAGCTTTGCAATCGCGTCAGCTGTTGCCAAATCGGTCTGCGTCATGACCACTGTATCCGCCCAGGCAATTTGTGCCTGGACTTCTGGAAAACAGTCGAAATGATCGGTATCCATGCTCGCTGAAACCGTGGCAATAACGCCTTGCAAGTTATAGCGTGCAGCCAGCCAGCGTTCCCTTAACAAAATATCCAGCACCGGTTCCGGATTAGCAACGCCGCTGGTTTCGATAATCACCCGCTCAAAAGATTTATTCCCAGAATCCCAAGCCATGCGTAAGTTTTTAAGCAATGGCGTTAACGAACCGCGCACTTGGCAACACAAACAACCGCCGCCAAGGTTGATAAAGGCGCTTTATGCTCGCGCAATAATTGTTGGTCGATGGGTGTGGTGCCGAATTCATTGATAATCACGGCAGATTTGGGCGCATGGTTCAATAAGCGGTTCAATAAAGTCGTTTTTCCGCTGCCGAGAAATCCGCTGATGATGAACACGGGAATTCGCTCAATGGCTTTAGCGGATGGGGACAAGTTGGGATAGTTCATATTGTTTATTAATGAGCGCTGTAACTGTAGATCGGGCAACACCTTTTCGTTGCCCAACATTTTAGCCTCCAATGACGCGGCGGACAAAACCAGAATCCCGTGGCATTACTTGGAGCATAGCGAGGTAGGTCGTGCACCAACATTAGGCGCCTCTAGGCGCAGCTTCCGCTCCTCGGCAACCGCTCCTGCGTTGCTCTACCTCCTGCGTCCGTGCAGTCGTGCTTACGCTAAGTACCTACATAATCCACAGGGATGTGGTGAATGCAGATATTGCAGGAGCAAATATCTGTCCGTGTAGGCAATGCAGGAGCAATTGCCGAGGCGACATCTTTTCGTTGCACAACATTGGACACTCGCAAATGTAAGAGGGTAACAACATGCCCCTACCGTGCTAGCCGATATTTAATTTCGTGGACTTCATTTTTCTCGATTTGTTTCATTTTGGTGCATCCACAATTTATTTCGGTGCAAAAATGCGACAGGATCTAGGCAAGCCCTCACTGAACAACACTAAGCAGCTGGATTGGATGGTTTGGCACAATCCGTGCTTTTTCAATGAAAGGTGATGCGATGGCGCATCCTCCTTCCCTTCAACAATGGCGTTGAAAAGTCGCTTGTTTTAAACAGGCGGCGATAACTTTACTCGTCTATTGTTTATGCCTTGATTTTAATTAGGTTATCTGCGAAGAACGAGTGAAAGAACGCTCGTTTCCAAGGGTATCAACAGCTTGCGAAAACAGGCTTAACCAAACAAATCAAGGTGTTTTTGATCCGGCACCTCAATTCGTTATTTATCTAACTTTTTAAAGGTGAGTTATGTCCTACCTGATTCCTTCAGAATTTGTCACAAAAATGGTCGACGCCGGCGAATCCAAAATCTTCATGTCAACCCGGGATACTTTGATCAGGGCTTATATGGCCGGTGCGATCCTGGCGTTGGCTGCGGTATTTGCGGTCGCTATTACTGTCCAAACGAATTCTACAATTTTTGGTGCAATTTTATTCCCCGTTGGTTTTTGTATGTTGTATTTGCTGGGCTTCGACCTTTTGACCGGTGTTTTTGTTTTGACGCCGCTGGCATTGCTCGATAAACGCCCCGGCGTAACCATCAACGGTATTTTCAGAAACTGGGGCTTAGTCTTTGCAGGCAATTTTCTAGGCGCGTTAACCGTCGCGGTTATGATGTCAATTGTCTACACCTACGGTTTTTCCGTTGCACCTAACGATGTGGGCATAAAGCTGGCCGGCATCGGTGAGGCACGTACGCTGGGCTATGCAAAATATGGCATAGCCGGCTGGTTTACGATCTTTATCAGGGGCATGCTGTGTAACTGGATGGTATCTACCGGCGTAGTTGGAGCGATGATTTCCACTTCCGTTAGCGGCAAGGTGATCGCCATGTGGATGCCGATCATGCTGTTCTTTGGCATGGCCTTCGAGCACTCGGTGGTTAACATGTTTCTGTTTCCAGCCGGTTTGATCATGGGAGGAAATTTTTCGATTATGGATTACTTTATCTGGAATGAAATTCCGACCGTTTTAGGCAATTTGATTGGCGGGCTTGCGTTCACCGGGTTGACTCTATATTCCACTCATATAAAAACCGCGCCTAAACGCGCCTTATAATTTATCCGAATTATAGAAATAAAGCCTCAGCCCATCAGTGTCTGAGGCTTATTAACAATCACTGTTTAATTTGCAAAAGAGTTCATCATGACACGCGACGAAGTTACCGAATTGATCATCACGCATAAATTGCGTAAACAACTGACATGGCCTCAATTAGCCGACGCCATCGGTCAGAGCAAGGAGTGGACGACGGCCGCCCTGCTGGGACAGATGACGCTTAACGCCGAACAGGCCGCCAAGGTGGGTGCTTTGCTGGAGTTGCCCGCCGAGGCTATCGAACAACTACAGGTTGTTCCCTATAAGGGCTCCCTGCCTTCCGCCGTGCCGACCGATCCGTTGATTTATCGTTTCTACGAACTGGTCAACGTCTACGGCACCACCTTTAAAGCACTGATTCACGAAGAGTTCGGTGACGGCATTATGAGTGCTATCGATTTCAGCATGGATCTTCAACGCGAACCCGATCCCAAAGGAGACCGCGTCAAGATCGTGATGAGCGGCAAATTCCTTCCTTATAAAAGTTATTGAGAGTTTTAGTCCTGTGATTGGTTGCGGCGACCGTTTGACATAAAAAATGTCCAATCAGTTAAAAATCTCCGTAGGCCAATACTCGGACAAAGGCCGTAAGGAAATCAATCAGGATTTTCACGGTGTTTATATCCCGAAAGAACCGCAGTTGAGCTCGAAAGGTATTGCTATTGCCTTGGCTGACGGGATCAGTAGCAGCGATGTCAGCCATATTGCCAGTCAAGCCGCTGTGACCGGCTTTTTGGAAGATTATTTTTGTACTTCGGAAGCCTGGTCGGTAAAAAAGTCGGTACAGCGGGTTTTGACAGCAAGCAACTCATGGTTGCATGCGCAAACCCGGCAAAGCCGGTATTGTTACGATATGGACAGAGGCTATGTCTGTACCTTAAGCGCGATGGTGATCAAATCCACTACCGCACATATTTTCCATGTCGGCGATACACGTATCTACCGCTTGCATGACCATAATCTGGAACAGCTTACCAACGATCATCGGCTATGGATTTCACAGGATAAAAGCTATCTCAGTCGCGCCTTGGGGATGGATTCCCATCTTGAAATCGATCATAAAACCCTGCCCGTGGCAAAAGGCGATATTTTCCTGTTTGCGACCGATGGGGTTTATGAGTTTGCCAGCCGGGAATTCATCGTTCATGCCGTCTGCGAATCCGGGAATGATCTTGATTCCACAGCCCGGACGATCGTCGATGAGGCTTACCGGCAAGGCAGTACCGATAACCTCACCGTTCAGATCGTCAGGATCGAAAACTTACCCAAACAAAGTGCTAATGAGCTTTACCAGTCGTTAACCGAGCTACCGTTCCCGCCTGTATTGGAAGCGCGGACGCTGTTTGATGGCTATACCATTGTCAGGCAGTTACACGCCAGTAGCCGCAGCCACATTTATCTGGCGGTAGATAATGAAACCAACTCGCAAGCCGTAATAAAAACCCCGTCTATTGCCCTTCGGGGCGATCCGGCTTATTTGGAACGCTTCCTGATGGAAGACTGGATCGCCCGCCGCATCAATAATGCGCATGTGCTCAAACCGTGTGCACAGACGCGCAAACGCAATTTTTTATATGTCGTCACGGAATTCATTGACGGACAGACCTTGACGCAGTGGATGATCGACAACCCGAAACCGGACCTGGAAACCGTGCGCGTGATTGTCGAGCAAATAGCGAAAGGCTTGAGAGCTTTTCACCGGCTGGAAATGCTGCATCAGGATTTGAGACCCGACAATATCATGATCGATAGCACCGGCACGGTGAAGATCATTGATTTTGGTTCAACGAGAGTCGCGGGCATTATGGAAATGAACACGTCGATCAGACACGATAATATACTTGGCACCGCCCAATATACCGCACCGGAGTATTTTCTCGGGGAACAGGGTTCCGAACGTTCGGACATGTTTTCCTTGGCCGTGATTGCCTATCAAATGTTGACCGGCAAGCTGCCCTATGGTGCTGAAGTGGCCAAATGCAAAACCAAAGCCGCGCAAATCAAATTAGTGTATGACTCTTTGCGTTATGAAAATCGCGAAATTCCAGCCTGGGTTGACGATGCGATCAGGAAAGCGGTGCATCCGAACCCTTACAAACGCTACGAGGACCTGACCGAATTCATTTACGATCTGCGTCATCCGAATCGAGCGTTTCTAAACAAGACCCGTCCGCCGCTTTTGGAACGCAACCCGGCAGCTTTCTGGAAAGGCGTTTCCTTTATCCTGGCGCTTATCATTGTAATATTATTGAACAAGTGATGTTTACCCACAGATAGTTTTTATCCTGTTTGTCGCGCCGCATCGATCAAGTGCGTGGAATGCATTAAATTCACGGCACGGCGCGCCTTCAATTGCATTCCTCGGCAGCACGCACTGCCATTAAGTTAAGAGAAAAGCTTATCTCTACAACTTTTCTGTCGATCTAACTAGCACTCGGACGGGTCCATAAAGCATAGTATTGGTTGATGGTCACCTTGGCGACATGCAAGGGACCATACAGAATACAGCTCACAAAATGGAAAATCGTACACTGAACTGCGTTACTTCAGATAAGAGCGAAGCACTCTTGCCACCTGTTCCAAATCCTCGCTCCGCTGCTGTGGAGAAATGTCATCCGCACCGAGATGCTCACGGATATGCCCTTCCAGCACTTCTGCCATCAGTCCGTTGATAGCGCCCCGAATCGCGGCGATTTGCTGAAGAACCGCCATACACTCCGATTCCTGCTCTAACACCTTTTCCAGCGCCTCAGCCTGCCCTTTGATGCGGCGCACACGGGCCAACAGTGGTTTCTTGAATTTGATGGTATGGGCCATGGCGTCTCTTTTGATTGCATGAAAGTATACTGGGGTATAGTATATATCATTTGGTTAAAGGACTCTATTAATGCAATCCTCCGCTTCCATTGACAACTGGCGCCACTCTCACGTCTTTGACGAGGGTAACCCCTTGGCGGAAAGAAACACGCGCTGGGCCGTGGTACTAACTGCCGTAACGATGGTGGCCGAGATCGTCGGCGGTTTGATGTACAACTCAATGGCGCTGTTGGCTGATGGCTGGCACATGAGTTCGCACGCCTTGGCGCTCGGTCTGTCGGTGCTGGCCTATGGTACAGCTCGCCGTTTTACCCACGATGTACGGTTCGCTTTCGGCACTTGGAAAATTGAGGTGCTGGGCGGCTATACCAGTGCGCTTTTCCTGGTAGGCGTTGCAGGGCTAATGCTGTACCAGTCTGTTGAACGTCTGCTCTCACCGACGCCGATTCACTACGATCAAGCCATCGCGATTGCAATGGTCGGGCTGCTGGTCAATCTTGCTTGCGCGTGGCTGCTCAAGGATGACCATGTCCATCATCACGAGCATGGCAATCATCATCACCATCACGACCTGAACCTGCGTTCCGCATATCTGCATGTCTTGGCCGACGCGGCTACCTCCGTGCTCGCCATACTGGCGCTGATCGGCGGCAAATTTTGGGGGGCTGATTGGCTAGATCCGGTCATGGGTATTGTCGGTGCCGGCTTGGTCGCAATATGGGCCTATGGGTTGCTGCGCGACACCGGGCGCGTGCTGCTCGATGCCGAGATGAATGCCCCTGTAGTCGCAGAAATCCGGGAAGTCATCAACTCAGGCCCAATCAAGGCCGACATCACCGACCTGCATGTGTGGCGTGTCGGTAAAGGCAAATACGCATGTATCCTCTCGCTCGCCGTCACGGATGCCGCCGAGCCGGATGACTTCAGGCGACAGCTAAGCATTCACGAAGAACTGGCGCACGTCACCGTAGAAATCAACCTACGCCGAAACTAGTCAAGCATGTTGTTGATCGACCGCGCGTCAGGCATTAGATTCAGAAAAACGATCAATTCACAAATTATCACTGCGTAATTGTGCCATCAGTTCTTCCGCTAAACCTTTCACGCCACCGTGAGTAATAATAACCAGCCGTCCAATACCATCATCGGACGTCCTTACCGGCAACCGTGTTGTAGGATAAAGCCTTCCGCCCGCCCCTTGCACCAGTAAGGGTTGGTTTTGCTCAGGCGTATAAACCATGCCTTTTAAGCGGATGAGCTGTTTAGGATAGTGCGCGAGCAGGTATTCCAACGCTTTCTGTATGCGCTCCCACGGTAGCGGATGCTCAAGCTGCAAGGTGATGCTGCTGAAACCGTGCTCCGGCAAGCCGAGCAGTTCAGTATCGCGCAGCCGCCTGAGTTTCTTCGGAAAGTTGAGCAGTGCATCGGGGTCGAGCTCGCCTTGCACAGCGGTCAGCCGGGTTGCGGCGGGAGCCAATCGATCCAGTCGCGCACTCATTCGTTCGATTTGTTCGGCTGTCGCCAAGTCGGTCTGCGTCATAACCAGCGTATCCGCCCAGGCAATTTGCGCTTGGGCTTCAGGAAAAAAATCGAAATGGTCTTCATCCATAACCGCCGAGACCGTGGCAATAACGCCTTGCAAACTATAACGCTTGGCCAGCCAACGTTCCCTTAACAAAATATCCAGCACCGGTTCCGGGTTGGCAACGCCGCTGGTTTCGATGATTACCCGCTCGAAAGGCCTGTCTCCTGCATCCCAAGCCATGCGCAGGTTTTTAAGCAGAGGCGTTAATGAACCGACCACTTGGCAGCACAAGCAGCCGCCGACCAAGGTCGATAACGGTACTTTATGCTCGCGCAGTAATTGTTGGTCGATCGGCGTCGTGCCGAATTCATTGATAATCACGGCGGATTTGGGTGCATGGCTCAATAAACGATTGAGCAAAGTGGTTTTCCCGCTGCCGAGAAATCCGCTGATGATGAACACGGGGATGCGTTCTGTGACTTTAGCTGACCGGGATAAGCTGTAATTATTCATATTGGTTATTGGTATTTGCGGTCGCTTCCTGACAGGCCAGATAAGGCTGTCCGGCATCATGGCTAACAAACCGTTCAGTGTCGGCTTGCCTGAAACTGACCTCCTCCACCGTGAAATTATCCAGGCTCAGGTTATAGAAGCGGTCGTAGTAGGCCTGTAGTTCGCGTTTGATTCGCTGATCAAAAAGCAGCTGAATCATTTGCGTGGCGCCGCTCCGGCGCTGCTGTACGCTGCCGTTTTTTACCACCAATTCCCCGTTTTTAAAGACCAGGTCGGCAGCGCTGAACATGGCCTCCTTATCGGCTTGCGGGGTGTACACCGCAACATCGGCAATGGCGCCGGGCATTAAATGGCCTCTATCCTTTAAACCGAGCATGCGCGCTGCGGCGGTACGGGTCATGACGGCGATTTCGTACAACGAAAACTCTTTTTTCAGGTCTTTTAACAAACTCATTGCAACCGCTTCCTGATTTAGCTCGGCCATGCATTCCAAACGAAAATCGTAATCCATTAACAGCCGTATCAAATGCGGATAGCGCGTAAACGGTCCGCCGTTGGGATGATCGGTGGTAAAAAACAAGCGCCACGGGTCTTCGGCCAGCAAAAATATTTCCAGCCCGATCAGCCATTGCAGGCTGTTAACAAAACTTTTTTGCTGATAACGGTACGGAACAGCGCCGCTGCTGCCTTCGCATTCGGCATCCCACATCACCCATTTGTTGGGCGTCGCATCGTTACGGCGGCTGTATTGGGCAATCACATCGCCGGAAATGGTCACGGTCTGGCCGAACAACACCTGGCCGACGTCCATGGTGATATTGCGATGTTGATTAAAACCGTCGATTAATTTGGCCGCCGCCGATGAAAAGCCCCGGCCGCCTTCATTGCCGTAGCCGTAGAACTGGATATGCGCCAAATGCATCGGCAAGCCTTGCGCGGCTTCCATGGTGGCAATGGCGGTATCGACATTGCCGGGAATGCCCAGGTTATTGCAATGCACATGCACCGGATGCGGCAGTTGAATGTCGCACGCCGCGCGTTGCAGCGTTTGCAAAATCTGCCGGGAGCTGACCCCATAATCCGGCACCACATCATCCAACGCAAAACTACGCACATTCGATTTAAAGGCATTGGCGCCGCCGGCATTAATCACCTTTAAACCCAAACAGCGGGTCGCCTGTAAGGTCCAGGCCACATAATCGTTGACTTGGTTTTGACTGGCCTTAGCGCGCAGCAGCCGCAACAGGAAATCATCGTTACCGAGAATTGCCAAGCCCGCGGTATCGATGATCGGAATATCGGCCATCTGTAAATGGGCATCCAGCGCGTTAGCGGGTAAGACCGCCGGTTCAACCACGGTCGTGTAACCCATTTGCGCGTAGCGATAGCCGGTTTCGGAGGTTGACCAGCGCGCGGTGCTGAAAGCGTGCCCCAACTTGCGGGCCATGAAGTTGCGGTGCTGTTCGGGCAGCAGCAAGCGCGCGGTGTTAACGTTGCCGCCGGCAATGTGGCTATGAATATCGATCGCCCCGGCCATGACGACCTTGCCGGAAACATCATAATCGGCATCAATCGCCACATCGGAATCGGGCTTGGGAATAATCACGCCATCGCGGATAAACAGGTCTTGAACGGCGCCGTTCAGGCCTTGGGCGGGATCGAAAACTTGTCCGCCTGTTAAACGTATTAACATTTTAAATGATCCTGCAACTGTCCAACGCCTCATGTATCGCTTGTTTGGGCAGGTTACGCCCAATAAAAACCATCACTGACCGACGAATTTCGCCACTGGCCCAAGGCGCTCCGAGATCCTCGGTCAGCAGCATGTGTACGCCCTGATAAATCAGCTTCTGCTCGCAACCCGCGATATGCAAAATCCCCTTGTAGCGCAATAAATCGTTACCGTAATCCCGGATCATGACATCCATAAACGCCATAAATCTTGCCGCGTCAAATGCATGGTCGGTGCTGTAGACGCAAGATGAAATACCGGCATCGTGTTCATGGCTGACGTCTTCCAGAAAATCGGGCTCGATTTCCAGAATCGCGTTGAGATTGAAACCGCGTATATCGAGAATTTCGCCGATGTCGGTTTCGCCAAAATGGGCATGAGCGATAGGCGCGCGGGCGTTGATTGCGCGTAACCGCGCTTCCAATGCGGCTAGTTGTTCCGGCGTGATCAAATCGGTTTTGGATAACAGCAAGCGGTCCGCAAAGCCGACCTGCTCTTCCGCTTCATGGCATTCAGCAAGTTGTTTGAGTGCGTGTTTGGCATCGACGACGGTAATAATCGCATCGAGCAAATAATATTCACCGATATTCTGTTCGATAAAAAACGTTTGCGCGACAGGCGCAGGATCCGCCAGCCCGGTGGTTTCGATAATGACCCGTTCAAAGTGCAGCAAGCCGTTCTCCCGTTTTTCCGCCAACTCGCCCAAAATCCGCACTAAATCGCCGCGCACGGTGCAACAAATGCAGCCGTTGTTCATTTCAACGATCTGCTCTTCACCCTGAATCAGCAGGTCGTTATCGATGCCTTCTTCGCCGAATTCATTTTCGATGACGGCAATGCGGCGGCCATGTTCCTCGGACAGGATGCGATTTAACAGCGTCGTTTTTCCCGCGCCTAAAAAACCGGTCAAAATGGTGACGGGAACTGGCAGGGAGCGGTTTGATTCGGGCATTGGCTTCTCCAGGGTATGGTTATAAAAAGGTAATTTCTCATTACCCACAGGCGCTTAAAAATCTTTATTCACCACGAAGGGCACGAAGAAACAATAAAACTTCGTGCCCTTCGTGGTGAATACTTTAATGAGTCTCAGCCAAAATCCAGCGTCAATAACAAACGCCGGGGCGAGTTGGGCGTCAACTTTGGCGAACGATGTATCGCGCCATGGTGTTCATTGCCTTCCCAAAGACGGCCTTTCAACAAACCGATAGCATAAGGCGGCATCTTGTGGATCGCGTTATCATCCAAAATCAGGCCCGAGAGTTCGTCGCTTAAGCCGCCGGAACCGCTGCCCAATTTACGCCGGTCGGCATAAGCATCTTCCAGCCATTCGGTGCCGGGGCCTCCGTAGGTGCAAACCATGCGGCAGGTCACCGAGTCAACATGAAACTTGGGACACATGGCATGATCCAAGGTATTCAAACGCAAGCCGACACGCTTCAACTCGAATAAATCGCAATAAAGCGCGGTTAAAGCGGCCGCATCCTTGCAAAATTCCCGGTAACCCGGCAAATGTCCTGCCTGAGGCAACAAGCGAAAGAAATCGAATGACGCAAAATCAATGCTTTCAACAAAACTGACTGGATTCGGGCGTCTTAACAAATGCTCGACAAAGCTGTTCAGCTCGTTATCGACTTGACGTTCTACCAAACAAAGATTGATGCTGGTTTGGTAGATTTGGGCCAAATCGGCCACGTCATCGGACAGGAAAGCTTGAGAATAAAGCGGTGTGGTTAAGTGTTGTGCGCTGGCAACCATGTTTGCCCTCATTGACTGAATAAAAAACGTTCCAAAATAATAATCGACTGCATGAAGCCGATACCGAATGCGAAAATCGCGGTTTGCCCAAACAGATGGGGGAAATGTTGAATGTTCGTGCAAAGCCGGAATCATGTTGGTGGCGGCAATATAGATATTGGTTGTCTCAAAAGTTCGTGCATCAAATGCAAGGCGTGAATTCAGTTAATACGCCAAATTCGAGCGCGAAAACTTATGCGACGCTTAATAAATCCGCCCGTAACCACTTCAAATGAAAGATTCATCGTTATTCATTATTCGGAAATTTTTTTGGGATAAATTTACCGGTGTGAGCCGTAAATGAATTCGGCAATGGCGTTCGGCAGCAGATGCAATACCGCATCCGCCAATAACACGCCACCCGCTACAGCGATTAAATGCGACGCCATGCGTTTTAAACGCGGGTCCTTAAGCCTCCCCAAGCTGATTAACAGGCCCGCGCCAATGGCATGAACAGTGCGATCAAGACTGCTCATCAGCCAACCATTCCGGGAAATTATCCCGGTAGGTTTGCCATGTGTCCTTACCGGCTGATAATTCATCATCGCTCAACAAGCACAGGTCCAATTCCCGCCGCGCTTTATCAACATTGATGTTTTGACCGATAAAGACCAGTTCCTGCCGACAATCGCCAAAAGGGGCTTGCCAGTTAGCGCGAATATCCGCGACATAATCCTCAGGCCATTCCGATTCAGGCACCGACGCCCACCAGCGCCCGGCGCAGCCATGTTGCATGGTGCCGCCGGCTTGCGACCAGTTGCCGACCCATTCGGGCCGCGAAGCCAGCCAAAAAAAGCCTTTGGAGCGCAGCAGAGTACCGTTATCCCAATCGTCGCGATGCAGATAATCGTAAAAACGCTCGGGATGAAACGGCTTGCGGGCAGCGTAAACGAAACTGTCGATGCCGTATTCCTCGGTTTCGGGCTTATGAGTACCGCGCATTTCTTGCAGCCAGCCCGGCGCCTGTTCCGCCTGTTCAAAATTGAAGCGTCCGGTATTGATGATTTTCCGGAGTGGTGCTTGTCCCATAACCATCGGAATGATCTCGGCATCGCGATTCAGGGTGTGCAAAATGGCTGTCAGGTTAGCCAGCTCGTCGCTGCACACCAAATCGGCTTTCGAAATCAGGATTACATTGCTGAATTCCACCTGTTCCACCAGCAAATCGGCGATATTGCGTTCATCATCTTCGCCCAGCTCAGCATTAATCTCTTTTAGCGATTGGGCCTCTAAATAATCGCGCATGAAATTGACCGCATCGACCACCGTCACCAGGGTGTCCAGACTGGAAATATCGGATAAACTGACGCCGTCTTCATCCCTGAAGGTAAAGGTTTCGGCAATCGGCATGGGTTCCGCGATACCGGTCGATTCAATCAGCAAATAATCGAAGCGGCCTTCCTTGGCCAATTGCCCGACTTCCACCAGCAAGTCTTCGCGCAATGTGCAGCAGATGCAGCCATTGCTCATTTCCACGAGTTTTTCTTCGGCGCGATTGAGCGCAATCTCGTTTTTAACGAGCGCCGCGTCAATGTTGATTTCGCTCATGTCATTGACGATCACGGCTATTTTCAAGCCCTCGCGGTTGGCGAGAATGTGATTGAGCAGCGTGGTTTTACCCGCGCCTAAAAAGCCGGACAAAACGGTTACCGGTAAACGTTTTTCAGCCATCACTATGCGCGCTCACGCTGTTGTTGGTTGATTTTTCTTGAGCAACGCTAAATACCCGGCCCGCTTTATTAAAAGCGATACCGTATAAGGCGCGGCCCAAGTATTCTTTTTGTGCTCAGGAATCACGCTGGCTTGATGGATTTTTGACACCTTCATCAGTAACTCACCCTGAAGCCTATCTCCGCGCCGCGCCCAGGCTCCGGCGCAAAGTTGCGCATGTACGAGGTGGAGTTGCGGATATTTTCATCCAACAGGTTATTGGCTTTGGCAAACACCATCACATCGGCGCCGCGCAAATCCATGACCTGATATTGCGTGCCAAGACTCAGCAGCAGATAGCCGGGCGTCGCGGTATCGTTGTCGCCCGCATGCGTCTGGGCTTCTCCGCGCGTCAGGCGCAGGTTGGTATTCCACCGGCCTTTGCTGTGGTCGATTTGGAAACCGAAACGCAACGGCGGTATGCGCGGCACATCGCGGCCATCGACGAACTGGCCGCGGGTAAAGTCGCTGAACAGTGTTAAATCAACCGATCCGATGCGGTTTTGCAGCAACGGGAAGATCAGTCTGCTTTCGTAGCCCATGAACGTCGCATCGGCTTGGCTGCTTTGCAGCACCGGTACGCAATAACTGTCATCGCAATGCTCGCTGCTGCCTTCTTCGTCGACGAATTCGCCAGTGCGGCGCTGGTGGATATAGTCGCCGGCCCAGTTATGGAACAAATCCAATTCGGCCCGCATCCAGTCGCTTTTGAAGCGATAACCGAGATCAAGGTTGTAGGAGGTTTCCTCGGTCAGCGAAGTATCGCCGCGCTCCCAACTGCGGGTGGCGTGGTGGAAGCCGTCGGACAGCAATTCCTGCACTTGCGGCGCTCGCGCCGAACGGGTCACGGCCAGATTCAGGTTATTGCGGTCGTTAAGTTTCCATAAAGCCGAAACAGAGCCGCTGACCGGCGTATAACTGAAACTTTGCATACCGTCCGGGCGAATGTCGGTCTGCTCAACGCGGGTGCCGAATTGATAAGTGACCGGGCCGGCGTCGAAGGATTCGACCGCAAACACGCCGTAACTCTGCGTGTCCGAGCGCGGTACGATGTTTTCCACCAGCGGTCTTTCATGTTCTTCGTCCTCGTCGATATCCTCATCCTCTTCATGCTCTTCTTGGTTGTGCGTGTGATAATGCCGGCCATGAAAATCGCTGGATTGAGCCTGAAAACCGATCACGCCGCGCAACGGACCGATATCTTGATGTTCCAGTTCGACTCGGCCTTCGTAGCTTTGGTTGGTGAACAGCGCGCCGGTCTTGCCGTTGGCGATTTCGGTATGCTGATAATCGGTGTAACCCAGACGGGTGCGCAGCGCTTTGGCGAATTTAAACGGACTGATCAATTCGCTTTTGAAATCGTATTTGTTCTGGCGCATGGCAATTTGCACGATTTCGTCGCCGGTACCGTCGGGCGCGATACCATAGTTGTTGTTCAGGTTATTGATCGAGGCGCCGGCAAAGCCGAAATCATCGACCCACGATAGTCCGGCCGAACCGCTGATTGCTTCAGCGGAGGTGTTGTTGATGAAGCCTTTGGTGTTTTGAACAATATCAAACGACGGATCCGTGATTCGGACGGCATTCACATCGATAGCCGAGCCGCCGATGTCGAGGTTATTGCGGTTACGGTAAAAACCGTCCAGATGGTAAGCCAGATTACCTTTGCCGCCTTCTATTTTCATGACCGTGGACGTTTCGTCGGAAGTCGAGTCGAAACGCTGCTCAAGCGCGCCGCCGAGCAATTTGTCCGGGAGTTTGCCCGGAATCCGGTTATCGATCACATTGACCACACCGCCAATCGCGCCGCTGCCATAAAGCAAGGTGGCGGGGCCGCGCAACACTTCGACGCGCTCAGCCAGCAACGGCTCGACGCTGGTCGCGTGATCCGGGCTGACTGCTGAAGCATCATTGCTGCCGATGCCATTGTTCAACACTCTTACACGCGGTCCGCTTTGGCCGCGAATGACTGGCGTGCCGACACCCGGACCGAAAGATTGACTGGTAATGCCCAGCTCGTTTTTCAGCGTATCCCCGATGCTGTGGCCGACTTTCAAACGCAACTCCTCGTTGCTCAACACAGTGACCGGAACGGCGGATTCAGAGGCCTTGTCTTGTAACGGCGCGGTGACGACAACTTCTTCTAATTCTTGTATATCTTCTTTGGCTGCTTCGGCCGCATAGACTGCCGGTGCTGCCACAGCCGTCGATAGAAGGAAATAAATAGCGTTTTTTTTGTTCATCTGACATCCAAGTATTCAGTAGAAGATAAGAAAATTTACAACAACCACGCTTATAGACGCATTAACCCTGACGGTAAATAAGCATGGAATGGTATTTTCATTAAATGATATGTTATAACATAACATATCGCAACGCCTATTTTAATTCACAAATTCTTCAAATAGCGCATGGTGAAAATAACGGCGGCCTAAAGAAGCGCCTTAGGAGCACAGGCTTTGCCTGTTCAGAAGCAGAGCTTGCACTCCGCGGTCATGGTAGAAACAATTACTCGGTGGGAATACTCAGTAAATCAGTCTTGGTCATCATGCTGAGCAGCGCATTTAACGCAGATACCGCGAACTTCTATGGCTTTACTGTGCACGACAAACCCGGCTCGCTCAAGCTCTTGCGATAGGGCTTGCATAACTTCAGTGGCGGGACGTTCCTCAACTTCATTGCAGTGCTTGCAGATTAATAGTAACTGCTCATGTTGATGACCCGAACTACTGCAACCAACAAAAGCATTAAGGCTTTCCACTCGGTGAATCAGGCCTTGTTCGATCAAAAAATCCAGCGCCCGGTAAATTGTCGCGGGTTTTGCGCCGTCTTTCAGTGGCTTGATACGGTCTAACAACTCATAAGCTTTAACGGCTTTGTGACTGTCCCAGATCAGTTCCAGCACTTGATGACGGATAGGCGTCAATTGCACGCCGCGTACCACACACAAATGTTCGGCAGTATCTAAAGCCTCACTGACGCATTTTTGGTGATCGTGTTCTGAAGAATGGGGATGCTTGTGGCTAGCTTCGACGGGTGTGTTCATTGCAAAAACGTCTATCTGAAATCGAATGTTATATTATAACAAAGGATGTGTGCCTTACTACGCTTTCAAACACCGTCTGGGCGTAGCGAAAAGACCTTCCAGGTTTTCAAAACCTGGAAGGTCTGCTGGAAATCCTAAACCAATCGCCCCCATAGATCATATTCGTCCGCTTCTTCCAGCTCGACATCGACGAAATCGCCGACTTTCAGGTGCGTTGCACCATCGATAAATACCTGTCCGTCGATTTCCGGCGCATCGGCTTTGCTTCTGGCTACGGCGCCCTCTTCGACCACTTCGTCGATCAGTACCGTCTCGATCCGGCCTACCCTTTTTTGCAAGCGCTCGGCGCTGATTTCTGCCTGATGCGCCATAAACCGCGCCAAGCGTTCCTGTTTGACTTCTTCCGGGATCTGGTCGGGCAACTCATTGGCGGCCGCGCCTTTAACCGGCGAATAGGCAAAACAGCCGACCCTGTCCATTTGCGCTTCGCTCATAAAGTCCAGCAACTGTTCGAATTCCTGCTCGGTTTCGCCCGGAAAGCCGACGATAAACGTGCTGCGCAAGGTAATATCGGGGCAGATTTCGCGCCAGGCTTTAATGCGCTCCAGGTTGTTCTCGCTGGCCGCAGGACGCTTCATCAATTTGAGAATGCGACTGTTGGCGTGCTGGAACGGTATATCCAGATAAGGCAGTATTTTGCCTTCGGCCATCAATGGGATCACTTCATCGACATGCGGATACGGATAAACGTAATGCATCCTGACCCAGATGCCTAAATCGCCCAGTGCCTCGGCTAAATCGTAAAAACGGGTTCTGACCTCACGACCTTTCCAGTCGCTGCTTTGATATTTTAAATCCAGGCCATAGGCGCTGGTATCCTGCGAAACCACCAGCAATTCCTTGACTCCGGCATTGGCGAGGCGTTCGGCTTCGCGCATGACATCGCCCACCGGCCTGCTGACCAGATCACCGCGCATTGAAGGGATGATGCAAAAGGTACAGCGATGGTTGCAGCCTTCAGAAATCTTCAAATAGGCATAATGCCTCGGCGTCAGTTTAATGCCTTGCGGCGGCACCAGACTGATAAACGGATCATGAGGCGGCGGCAAATGCTCATGCACGGCAGAGACAACTTCTTCGAGGGCGTGCGCGCCGGTCACTTTTAAGACTTGCGGATGACGATCTCTAATTTCGGCTTCCCTGGAACCCAGACAGCCGGTAACGATGACCTTGCCGTTTTGGGCCAGCGCCTCGCCGATGCTGTCCAGCGATTCTTCTACGGCGGCATCGATAAAACCGCAGGTATTCACTACGACCAGATCGGCGTCCTGATAAGTTGGCGAAATGGTGTAACCCTCGGAACGAAGCTTGGTTAAAATTCTTTCGCTATCGACCAGGGCTTTTGGGCAACCCAAACTAATAAAACCAATTTGTGGAGCAGTCATTTAAATCTCAGGTAATGTTCAAAGGGCGTTAGTTTATAGGAGTAGGTACTCAAATAAAAATTTAAAAGAATTCACCCCACGAAGACGCGGAGGACATGAAGTTTTATTTCTTCGTGCCCTCCGTGTCTTCGTGGTGAACTAAATATTCTGATTAGGGATTTTCCTTGATCGCACTCGGATGACGGATCAACATGAAGAAATGTCCCTTGCTTTTGCTCAACCAGCCGCGCACTTCAATGGTTTTACCGACATAGTCGTTAATGTCGGGAAATAACTCCAGCCACTTATTTTCGATACGCGCCTCAAATGTATCGGTAAACTCCAGGTAAGTCGACTTTCGGGTCGTGCGAATACCAACCACTTTACCTACCAAGCGCGTCCACCCCGGATGCCCCGCTTCGGTAAGACTGGCAACCGGTATTGCTGCATACTCCGGTCTCTGCCAAATGCCGAGTTTGGCCTGCTCTGCCTGATTCTGAGCCTTAACCAGCTCATCGACATAATGCAGATCCGGCGGATAAATACTGACAGCCGCTAAACCTGCGGTAACCAGTTGCAGATTAATATGCTCTTTTTTTTCGGTGAATAAGTGCGCCAACGTTCTGCCGTACTTGTCGGTTTTTTCCACGCCCACCTCCAGGCGGACTTTGGTATTTTTCAGCTTGCCGGTCAACCACTGTTTAGCCTCATCGCCTCCCGCATCGGCCAACTTGTCCCTGTGCTGAACCTCCGGCGTATTGATACCCAATAAGCGGATTTTGCGTCCATCTTCCAGCACGACGGTATCGCCATCGTAAACCGTCTTGACCGTGTAAAAACCGTAGCCCGGTTTTATGTCGACTAGTTTTGCCTCGGCAACCGGACACTCGGTCGCATCGGTTCCCGACCGATTGCGACACTTCCCCCATCCCTGGCGGTCGGAAAAATGCTTGCTGCCTTGCGCATCCTGCCATTGATAGATTTCTGCATTAGCCCAGACGGGCAAACACAATAATAAAGCCAGTAAAATTCTCATGCCCTATCCTTAATTTTTGTATAAATATGCTTAAACATGTCTTTCGGCTTCATGCGTATCCATTTAAGGGACATCGCCCCGGAAAATGACGAATTAATCAATCGGCGTTTTAGTACCCGCCGGGTTCAGCTCCGCATCAAGCTTTTCCATATCCAATTCATTTTCCCACTTAGCGGCCACTACGGTAGCGACGCCGTTGCCGATAAGATTGGTCAAGGCCCGGGCTTCGGACATGAAACGGTCGATGCCCAAAATAAGGGCAAGCCCCGCGACAGGAATAGTGGGAATCACCGAGAGCGTTGCCGCAAGCGTGATAAATCCGCTTCCGGTCACGCCTGCTGCGCCTTTCGAGGTCAACAGCAGCACCCCGAGCAGAGTCAGTTCCTGTATCAGGGTCAGCGGAGTATTGGTGGCCTGGGCGACAAAAATCGCAGCCATGACCAGATAAATCGAAGTGCCGTCGAGATTGAATGAATAGCCGGTAGGAATCACCAATCCGACCACCGGCTTGGAGCAGCCCATTTTTTCCAGTTTGACCATAATGCGCGGCAGCACCGATTCCGAGGACGAAGTGCCCAGCACAATCAGCAACTCGTCTTTGATATAAATAATAAATTTGATAATGCTGAAGCCGGAAAGCCGTGCAATCAGTCCGAGCACGATAAAGATGAACAGCAGACAGGTAAGATAAAAGCTGCCCATCAAGCTCGCCAACGGCACGAGTGCCGCAACGCCGTATTTGCCGATAGTAAAAGCCATTGCGCCAAAAGCCCCTAGTGGCGCCAGCTTCATAATGGTTTCCACGATACCGAACAGGACATGCGAAATCTTGTTGATGAACACAACCACCTCCGCCCCCGTTTCTTTCATGGCCGCCAGAGAAAATCCAAACAGCAATGAAAACAGCAAAATCTGCAATATATCGCCCTTGGCAAACGCATCGATTACGCTGACGGGGATAATATTGAGCGCAAAATCGACAGCGCTTTGCGCTTTGGCAACGCCTGTATAAGCGGTAAGTCCCTGGGTATCCAGGCTGCCGGCGTCAATATTCATGCCTGCACCAGGCTGAATGACATGCACGACAATCAGCCCGATGACCAGAGCCAGCGTGCTGACAACCTCAAAATAGAGCAGCGCCTTAAGACCGACACGACCTACCTTATCCAGCTCCTGCATGCAGGCAATGCCGGACACCACTGTGCAGAAGATGATCGGCGCAATAATCATTTTAATCAGCTTGATAAAACCATCACCGAGCGGCTTCATGGCAATGCCGGTTTCAGGGTAAAAATGGCCGAGTAAAATGCCGATAACGATAGCGGTCAGGACTTGTAGGTACAAATGTTGGTAGCATTTTTTAACGGCATGAATAGCTGGCACTGATAACCTTCTGTTTGATGAAGAAATTGTAATTTGTAAGCGTCGCTTTAAGCTTCTGGTTAACAGGATTTCTACAGCATTAAAGCACTGCATTTAAACGGCAGCAACCCAACTTTAAAAGGCCATGACGATATCCGATGTTGTATATCTGAATTAAATTGCACAATAATCAAATCCATCCCGGTTTTTTCAATTATCCTCATCGTGGATTCGAGACAATTACTAACATTCGGGATGGACTCATGCTGCCCCCAAGATAATTCGAATAACCGAGGCAATCACTGAAATATATTATTGGCAAGCATTCATGAACAGCGAAGCAAATATTAGACGAAGTTCTGTTTTATACCTTTCTCATGGCGGAGGGCCTTTACCTTTGCTCGGCGATAAAGGTCACCAGAACATGATCAGTATTATTAGAGAGGTTACGCGAACGCTTGCAAGGCCTACAGCTATATTAGTGATTAGCGCGCATTGGGAAGAGAGTAAGCCAACTATCACCAGCGGAGCATCTCCTTCATTGATATACGATTATTATGGATTCCCCAAAGAATCCTATGAAATTGAGTATCCCGCTCCTGGCGCGCCTGAACTAGCGGATAAGATTTTTAATCTCTTGGAAAGAGCGGGTATTGAAGCAAGACTTGACGACCAGCGTGGTTTTGATCATGGTTTATTTGTGCCGTTAAAGCTTATGTATCCAGAGGCGGATATTCCCTGTGTTCAATTATCTCTGGTAAACAGCTTGCAGCCGGAAGAGCATATCCGGGTTGGCAAGGCCTTAGCTGACCTGAGAAAAGATAACGTTCTTGTTATGGGTTCCGGATTTTCATTCCATAACTTAAAAGAATTTTTTGTACCGTCGACAAAAGAAACTCGATCTATGAATGAGTCCTTCGAGCAATGGCTTATTGATACCTGCTCCAATAGTCAATTTTCTGAAGAGAAGCGGGAACGGAGGTTAAAAAATTGGGATAGCGCCCCTGCTGCAAGATACTGCCACCCTAGAGCAGAGCATTTATTGCCTTTGCATGTTTGCTATGGCGTCGCCGGCACGGCGGCAAAAAAAGTATTTGAGTTTGAAATAATGGGCAAAATGGCGAGCGCTTATATTTGGTAAAACGGCTTTATTCAAACTGGGCCATGCAATTGACAAGAATGCTATTAAACAAATGAATCAAACCACGCCGAATCGCTGTAAACCTCATAGACAACTAAAAATCCAGAACTTTTCATAACCACAGTGACTGCCTACAAGAAGACGGTACACTTAGACTCTATTTTGACTTGCCTGCCTGACGCCGGCAGACAAGTTGATTTTAATTATCAGACAGACATGCAATTTTTTATAAAGCCAAATCCTGCTTTTCTCAAGCTGTTATCTTTTCGCATACTTATCATTCTCGCTTACCAAATAATGGCGATTGTGGTGGGCTGGCACATCTACGAACTGACAAATGACACGCTTGCACTGGGTTTGGTCGGGCTGGCCGAGGTCATTCCCTACTTCTGCTGCGCGCTGTTTGCAGGGTATGCCGTCGATCACCATTCCCGTCGCATGTTTGGCGTACTCGCCTGCCTGATGCTATTTCTCACCGCATTGACACTGACAGCCGTATCGGCAGACTGGATAAGCGGCAATACTTCGTTGTGGATCTACAGCGCTATCGCTTTCACTGGAGTGGCGCGTGCGTTTATCAGCCCATCCTATAGCGCCATGTTCGCCCTGATTTTGCAACGTGACCAATATGCCCGAGCTTCGGGAATCGGCAGTTCCGCGTTCCAGTTTGGGCTCGTGGCCGGACCGGCGTTAGGCGGCCTTCTGGTCGGATGGGCCGGCAAGACGGCTGCCTATGGCGTTGCCGCCGGACTGTGCCTGGCGGCCGCAATGGCACTGCTGTCGCTGCGGATCGAGGAACCGCCTCCAGCAGCAAGTGCGCCGATATTCACCAGCATCGCTGAAGGGTTGCGCTTCGTGTTCAGCAATCAGATCATTCTGGGCGCGCAGTCGCTGGATATGTTTGCCGTGTTGTTCGGAGGCGCGGTTTCCATGTTGCCTGCGTTCATTCACGATGTCTTTCATTACGGGCCTGAGGGACTTGGGATTCTTCGTGCCGCCCCGGCAATCGGGGCCGTGATGACAGGATTATGTCTCGCCCGCCATCCGATCAATCTGTATGCCGGGCGCTGGCTGCTGGGCGCAGTAGCAGGTTTTGGTTTTTGCATGATTGGCTTTGCCCTATCCGTGAATTTCTGGGTGGCAGGGCTGCTGTTGGTGCTCTCAGGCATTTTCGATGGCGTATCGGTAGTTTTGCGCACGACCATTCTGCAACTGGCGACACCTGATTCCATGCGCGGCCGGGTTTCCGCTATCAACGGCATCTTTATCGGCTCATCCAACGAACTGGGCGCTTTTGAATCCGGTATTGCGGCGCGCCTGATGGGACTGGTGCCATCAGTGGTTTTCGGCGGGATGATGACGCTGACGGTGGTTGCAGCAACGGCAAAACTGGCGCCAAAACTCCGTAGGCTGGAGCTTCACCAGCTGCATTAGCTCTGTTGATCCCGGAAGATACATCACAAGGTTTTTCATCTGCTTTTGAATTTCTTTCTACCTTGAAGAAAGATTTGAATGATTGATTCAGGCTTAGGCCATCTCAAGTAGTCAGTTGCGAATGTCTGCTTTGCGGGTTGTGTGCAGGAAACCCTGAATGGCGAATATGGCGGTTAGTTGCTGCTCTACTGAAAAATAGAAGTTCTTTCGGTTTTAATATTTTCTGGTTTTAATTCTCTCAATACATGAGAAAATGAGATACACGCCGTCAATCACTATCAGGGGTGTCTATCTCAAAATCGATCCAGTCTGGCTCCGACCGCCATCTATTTACTCTTAAGGATCTATGGCCTTTTCTGCGCCCTTATCGGCGAAGAATAGCTCTGGCTTTTGTACTGTTGTGTCTTGGCTCGGCCACTATTCTGTTAGTTCCGTTGGCGTTCCGTGACCTGATCGATTTTGGTTTTGGGCAAAAACAAAACACCAGCGGCGGGCTATTGGGTTCGCTGAGTTTGAACGGTCACTTTGTTGCGTTATTCGGCTTGACGAGCCTTTGGGCATTTACAGTAGCGGCACGTTATTACACCGTAACTTGGGTAGGCGAGCGGGTCACCGCAGATGTACGTAGTGCGGTGTATGCGCGGGTACTGGCGCAATCCCCACAATTTTTCGAAACCTTGCAAACCGGCGAAGTACTGTCACGCCTGACCGGCGATACCACCCTGATCCAGACTGTGATCGGCAGTTCCATTTCGATGGGTTTACGCAGCCTGTTCCAGTTTATCGGCGGGATGGTCATGCTGGCGGTGACCAGTTTTTATTTGTTCTCTTTGAACCTGGGCCTAATGGCAGTGCTGATGCTTCCTCTCTTTGCCATCAGTCGTAAGGTAAAAAAACTCTCTCGTGACTCACAGGATAAAATTGCCGATGCCTCGGCGCTGGCCGGTGAGATTCTTAATGCTGTACCGACCGTTCAGGCCTACACTCAGGAACAGCGAGAATCCCAACGCTTCGCCGACCGTGCGGAAATTAGTTTTATGACTGCGATCCGGCGCACCCGCTTTCGTGCGACATTAACAGCGCTCATTATCATTGCCGTGATGGGCTCGATCATTTTTGTACTATGGATCGGCGCTAACCAAGTGCATGCAGGCAGCATGACCGGTGGACAACTGGCTTCTTTCGTCCTTTATGCAATGCTGGTGGCGGGCGGTGTCAGCACTATGGCAGAAGTATGGGGTGATGTCATGCGTGCGGCAGGGGCAACCGAGCGCTTGCTGGAATTGCTTTATGCAAAGCCCGCCATTGTCGAAGCCACTGCCTCACAACCATTGTCGCAACCGGAAAAAGCTGAGATTCAATTCGAACATGTCAGCTTCCGCTATCCTTCTCGAATGCAAACCGCCGCGCTTGATAACATTAACATCAGCATAGCAGCAGGGGAAATTATCGCGCTAGTCGGCCCTTCCGGTGCAGGCAAAACTACCCTGTTCCAACTATTATTGCGTTTTTACGATACAACCCAAGGGATCATCCGCTTCAACGGGCAAGATATTCATCAACTTGCATTACATGAATTGCGTAGCAAGATTGCGATCGTACCTCAAGATCCAGTGATCTTCTCGGCCAATGCACTGGAAAATATTCGCTACGGCCGCCCCTCTGCCAGCGATGATGACATCATGGCCGCTGCCAAATTGGCGCAAGTAGAAGAATTCATCAATCGCCTGCCGGATGGCTATCAGACCTTCTTGGGAGAACGTGGTACCCGCTTGTCCGGCGGACAACGCCAGCGCATTGCCATCGCACGAGCCATTTTAAAAAATGCACCGCTGTTGCTGCTCGATGAAGCCACCAGCGCTTTGGATGCGGAATCAGAAACTCTAGTGCAGAAAGGGCTGAACGCGGCTATGCAGGGGCGTACCACGCTGATTATTGCTCATAGGCTAGCTACGGTAAAGAAGGTCAACCGTATCATTGTGTTGAACCAAGGACGTGTTGTCGAAACCGGTACTCCTGACGATTTGCGAAAACAGAGCGGACTCTATGCCAGACTCGCGAACTTGCAATTCGACGTTTGATGATGCAATGCACGAAGCACACTAAAGCCATTCAAACCGCAGAGTTGAAAAAGGTAGCCAATATGTCAGCGCTGATCGCTCGGCAAACTCGGATGAAACATTGGCGACGGTTGTTTATCCATTGATCGCCTAAATGCACTAAAGGGACTGCTTCGTGCTTTTCCTTGCAGTCTTGGGCCCTCTCCTTATTAATAGATTTATGATTCTATACTGTGCAGATCAGCTGTATGCAATATATGGTTAATTTGAAAAGTATCTTGTTCCAGAAACTGCTCACTCGGCTTGCCAAAAATATATCCCTGCCCATAATTGACACCGATGTCTCTTAAAAGCTTAATCGTTTGCGGACATTCAACAAATTCAGCTATAGTTCTTTTTCCCATTTTTTTGGCAATCTGATGCATTGAAAGCACCAACATCTGATCTGTTTCGTCATTTGTCAGGTTTTGAATAAACTGACCATCAATTTTTACATGATCCACAGGAAAACTTTTCAAATAATTGAAAGAGCAAAAGCCGGCGCCGAAATCATCCAGAGCAAAACGACAGCCCAATGCTCGAATTTGGTGAATCATTGACCTTGTTTGCTTGAAGTTATTTACAGCCGCTGTCTCAGTAATTTCGAAAATAATGCGTTCGGCTCTGACAAAGGTCATTTCAAGTTTTTGTTTAATCATCGGTAATAATGATTCATCCTGAAAAGCAACGCTGGACAGATTAATTGCCAACGAAATATGCGACAACTCGGCGGGTAATGCAGCAAGATAATCAATAGTATTCTCGACTACCCATAAATCGATGCAATGAATTAGCCCCATCCTTTCAGCTGCCGGAATAAACTCACTGGGACCAATCACTAAACCTTCTTCACTCCTTAAACGTATTAAAACTTCATAATGAGAAACACTGCCAGTAGTAAGATTTACAATGGGTTGAAATACCAGAAAAAAACGCTTATTTAAGAAAGCATCTCTTATGATGGGAACCCAATAAATATCACGATGCCTTTCTCTAATAATGGTATCGTCATTGTTATATTTCCAGACCATATTTCGTCCATTGGTCTTGGCCATACAACAAGCTTGATGGGCCTGAAAGATGAGTTCGTGTGGATGCGGCAGGGATTTTGCGGAATTTAATGAACTTAGACCGATAGAAGCAGTAATGCTGTAAGCAATTGTCCCTATTACAAAACGGAAATCATCTAAAGATTTTCTAATTTTTTCTGACCACGCCTCAGCCTGAGAAACCGAACAATTCTCCAGATAAAGACCGAATTTATCAGAGTCAATTCTGGCAAACAGTCCAACATTGTTTAATACATTTCTGATTAAACTAATGATTTCTATCAACAGGCGATCTCCGACATCAAAACTTTCCAATTCATTAATTAAACTAAACCGGTCAAGGTCGATAAATAACAACACGCTATCTTGAGAAAATTTGTTATTGCTATTCCTGTTCAATGTCAGCCGGATATGCTGCTCTAAACTGCTCCTGTTAAGTAGGCCGGTAAGTTCATCATGGCCAACCAAGTATTTTAACTTTGCATCTACAAGCTTTCGTTCAGATAATTCTGTTAATAATCTTTCTTGTTGTTTGTAACGGATATATTTCTCATTTTTTAAGCAAATGAAAAAATTAACCGCCATTTGCAACTCAATCGAGCTATAGTTTTTCGCCAGATGGAAAATAAGATGCTGACCGTCAGGTTTCCACTCATTACAAGCTGGAAATGAATCATTTTTTAAAATGATTAAAGGAATAAATATTCCGTGATCTCCGTGAGAAAAGAACTTATATAAGCTTTCAAGCTGAAAACCGGGCAAGTCATCGCTGACAATAACCAGGCCAATCTCTTCCGGCGATTCATAGTATTCTCTGATAATCCCATACATTTCAGTGTCATTAACCGCGAATTTAAGATTATATAAATCCTTATTTTGTAACTCCGCTTTAATTCTCACTAACGAAGAGTCATCCGGGTCGGCAATAATAATTACTTCTTGTTTCTGTGGATTAAATAACACACAAATCTCCGTACTGGATTATCAGACACCCTAATTAGATTTTAAGGAACTTTTTAAGTTGAATCCTATATACTGCTAAGTTTAATCTGGGGTAATTTATTGCGAATTGACTACACTGTCTAAATTGGCATTGGCTTTAATGATTCTTTTCTTGAATTCCTCCAATTTCTAACTAGTATTCATGCCAATGACTCTTTATGTGAACTACACCACAAAAGTATAGACAATAATATTTAATTTCCTATGTTATCCACAATTTCATCTAATTTAAAAATATCAGATCTGCTCCAGGGGGATTTGCAACTGACTTCGCCGCCTAATATATATTTTGAGATGCAAAAAATCGTCGAAGCCCCTAATAAATCAATTGCGGATATTGGCTATATTATTGAACAAGATCCAGCATTATCTATTCGGCTTCTCAAAATAGTTAACAGCGCATTTTTTGGTCTTCCTGGACAAATTTCATCGATTAAGCACGCTATAACTATTATTGGTGTAAGGGAATTACAAAATATAACCTTGGCTACTATTATCATAGACAAATTTTCAACATTATCAGGAGGGCTTCTTTCCATGCAAGACTTCTGGGCAAGGAGTTTACGCTGCGCACTCATTAGTAAAGAGCTTTGCATATATCGCAATAATAAGAGCGATCTTGATTCAATGTTTATTTGTGGGTTATTGCACGATATCGGTCAATTAGTTTTTTACCGTAGAATTCCTGAATTAGCTCGTCAAATCGGCCTTTTAGCCGAATCAGGCAGAGCTGATGAGGTTCAAGTGGAAAACAGTATCCTGGGATTTAATCATTATCAGACAGGTGCTGAATTAGTTCGGTTATGGAGGTTGCCTGAGATTATAGTTGAAACAATCGGCCAGCACACTGAGCCAGACTACACTAGTGTCTTTGCAGACGCCACATCAATTATAAGAACAGCTCATTACCTGTGCAGAATAAACAACGATAACACCCATTTAAATACTTTTGGCAGTAATATACCTGTGAATGATCTAGATGAGATTCTGGATAAAGTCCATAACCAATTCGACGCTATTTTTAATCTTTTTTATCCAACATCCGGTTAGTCTTGCAAAAGAATACACCTCATCATTTAATTAACTGTTATTTATAACTCTATATTAGATTCTATTAATATTTACTCCTGATTTGAGAGAAATTCCGCCATTTCTTCGGTAAAGAGGAATCGGTTGGTACTGAGTGATAACGAATGGAAAACGATTTTTCTCACTCTGGTGATTTAAAAATTGATGATGCCACATGAACCGAACACAATTTTTAAATAACCGAAAAAAATTGTGATTGAAAATGAGTGAGAAAATCCAACTTATCCAGCAGCATTTAGCGAATCGACAGTCAAATTGGCTAATGAATCTAATCAATCGGTAGATCAAGTAGCTAAAAACCCTGGCATCAACATCAACGCATTTCAAGCTGAATTGCTAAATACAGGAATTCAGATTGATAAACCCGGATGCGCTAACGAGCACCTTTAACTCTCGCTTAAAGAAGTTGCCTATCTAACCAAGGAGCGCGACTTATCAAAAAAGGCAGCTGCGGTACTTTACCAAAGAGCAGCGGCCGGACTTGTATTGACTCCTATAGAGGAAGGAAATGCCGCAAAATTGCAGGGAGCAATTGCGCCTTCCACATATCCCTGTAGATTATGCAGGAGGTAGGGAGAAGTTGCCGAGAAGTAAGCCTGAAATTAAGCATCGTTACAAAAAGTTTACTTGAGTGCAAAGTATCGATTCCTTCAGGTTTTCCGAAACTGCTATTATGAGGGGTTGCATCGCATACCGCCACAGAGAAAGACGATACTGATCTCACCTCACCTCACCTGCATTCTTCAAAGCGCATTCAAAAAGACCAACGAATGACGGGGAAGGGGTTTATGAGCAAAGAAAATTATTACGATGGGCAAATAGCGTCAAAACTTAAGGAGCTGGAAAAAGAGTGTGAAAAATTAATGGTATTTCGCTTTTGGCAGTATGCGAATGGGGGACCTCGAGAAATGGGCTGAACGTTAATATTACAGAAAGAAAGCGGGGGGTGGTGGGCATTGAGATAGCAAACGCCGCAGCACAGGCAAATGGCAACGTAGATTCGCTGCTAATGGCGATAGATCGCTACGCACCGGAGCATGGACACAATTCAATATATCTGCATCAGCGCGGAATACCGGAAACACCTAACGCGAGTTATACGACAAAATAACCATAAAAAAGAATCTTTTATCTATCTACAGCGTCGCATACGACAGCATGACAGTTATTAGCTTGATAAATTCGGCTGAACGCCATTGAATTTAATGGGGTGAACGATGGGGCTCGAACCCACGACAACCGGAATCACAATCCGGGGCTCTACCGACTGAGCTACGCTCACCATAATATGGTGGTATTGGAATACTTTGTGAATGGCGCGCTTGGCAGGACTCGAACCTGCGACCCCCAGCTTAGAAGGCTGGTGCTCTATCCGGTTGAGCTACAAGCGCCGAATTGGTCGGGGTAGAGAGATTCGAACTCCCGACATCCTGCTCCCAAAGCAGGCGCGCTACCAAACTGCGCTATACCCCGACAATCTTCTTGCAATGGCTTGCTTAACTTCTCAACCACCCTGGAAGAGCTGCCTATATTAACGATGTTTCCCCATGTCGTCAACACTTTTTTCGTCATCCGCAATAATTTATCAACATAATTGCATTCAGCCCTACTTCGCTAGCCTTGACGAATAACTGATAGTGCAAATTAAGCATTTCAAACATCAATCACTAAAGCTTGGCTTTGACGATTTGATATACCTCTTCCGCAGCCACATCCGCTCCATTCAAAATAGCTTCCAGCTCGGCTAGTTTTGCATCAGCAAATTCCCTATCTTTAAGCCCTCCGGCATTAATACAAACATTTAACGCTGCGCTTTTTAATGCTCCGTAGGCCGCCATTGCGGCAACACCTGCATCACTGATCACACCGGTATTACCTTTTTCTGCCGCAATTCTGCTCAACGTAATAGCTTTTGCACAAGCATTTGCGCATTTCAAAGGTACTATAGTGGCCTCTTTTAACGCCGATTGAATTGCGTAACTGCGTGCAACTTTTTCTTCATCAGAGTCTTTTGGCAAACCATACGTTGCCATTAGACGATCAAAGACATCAACGTCTGCTTTGATCATGTCTGTTAGCGTTTCACGTAATGCTTCTGACTTTTCCAGCAGCGCCTGCATTTCAGCTTCGACTTCAGCGTACTTAGGCTTGCCTATCGTTAAATTACAAACCATGCTGACTAAAGCTGCCGCTTGAGCCCCCATTACCGCCGCTGCGCTACCACCACCAGGAGTAGGAGCCTTGCTGGCCAATTCATCAATAAAGGCCTGCACTGATTTGTCTTTTATTTCATTCATGGTGTAACGTCCCTACAATATAGCCAGCTAGTAAAATTTATAAAAACAGTGAGAATTTTCAAAACAAAAGTTTTGGCTTATCCGCATAATAAAGCTTATCCTTGAAACTATTCACCGCATAAATAGCGAGCTTATCATACAAGGAAAGTCAACGATATTAACGAACCACAACTGATTTCTGTTGCCACGAGATTAGCAAAACCACTTGAATCCGCGTTGTTATGACAAATTGAATAACTACATTAGCTTAAAACCCGGCGATAGTAACCTGAGATATTAAGATTTACATTAATGAAGCGGCGATGATGAATATATTTAAATATGAGTGATAACGCACAGATAACTTTTAAAATTTATTTATTATTTAAATTAAACAGGTTCTGGCGCAAAACTGCCAAGCTTAAGATGATCAGCCCTCCTCCTAGTGCTGTAACTACTAGCGGTATTACTAATAATACACCGCTTAGCCTCTCTGCCGTTCCCAGCATGGCAGGGAGGTTTTTTTTGCCTATTTATATACTGACTATACACTGCCATCAAAAAAAGCCCAGTTTGATGCCGAAATAGCTGATATACATGTCCACATTGCTCAGCATCAAGCCACAGCCTTGCCGCTTTATTTATACCCGGCACGTACATTAGGATGCATATTGCCGCTCAAATTATAAAACAAGCTTTCCATAACATTGTGACATCCTCATAAGCTCAACAAGTAATTGAAATAAATATTAATTATATTTATGGCTAAATTATTGCTTGAATAAAGATATCAATAAACTTCACCAAATACATAACGAGGAAATAAAGTGTTGATACATCAAGCAGATCATGCCGAACCACACCATAAACATATCACTAAATCCAAAATCATAGGCAATTTATATAATAACTACACAATTACCAATCAAGCCGATGTCAGAAAAAAACTAAACCAATTGCTTAACAAAAATACCCTACTGTCAATTATAGTTCCTGGAAAGTTCGCAACAAGCACGCTTTTAACTGTGATTACTCGTATTGACGGAAGCCATATTTTTCTGGAGGGATTCCAAAACGAACGATTTAATAAAGATCTGCTTATGCAAAGTACCGTGACAGTCTCTGGTAATTTTGAAGGTATCACAGTTAACTTTACCTTAAGTGATCTTAATGGACATGATATTGATGCCGCATTTAACCTAAAGGCTCCTCTCCCCCAAACCATAGAGTGGGTACAACGAAGAGACGCTCGCAGAGTAAAAGTACCTATTAATATTCCCGTTAAAATTCAGCATCAAAATCAAACAGAATGCTTTGATGTAATCGACATCAGTGTTGCCGGCCTATCCTATATCGATCAATCTAAAAATCAGCAATCCACAATCACTGAAGGAATGCCTATAGATTGTAATATTATTCTGCCCGATAAAAGCATATTCTTTACTTCCCTGGAAATAGTTACCATCACAACTATTTCCATTAAATACGGGGGACAAATAAACCGCGTTGGCTGCAAAATAAAGCGGGTTTCATATCAGCTTGATACTGCATTGCAGCGCCTTATTAATCAAATCGACTGCCATTACCAATAAGAATTTATACTTTGGATCGGCAACATTTTGCCGCGATATATTAAACGGAATGGGATATATAACGCCGCATGGACGGACAAATTGAGCCTGAGCTAAATTTAAATATCTTGGCTAAGCATATCAAAAATTCTAGCGACCGCGCCTTGGTTCTGTCGAACAAACTCCTGGCCTTTTTCAGCCAGCGATTGTCTATATACGGCATCCACATACAGGGCATTAACCGCGCTGATTATCTCGTTTTCATCCTGACATTGAATTGCCGCATCCTGCTTCAGCACGCCTTCAGCTATTTCTTTAAAATTCGCCATATACGGACCAAATAAAACCGGAGTTCCAACTGCGGCGGCCTCAAGAACATTATGCCCGCCAACAGGCACCATACTACCACCCACAAACGCTACATCAGAGGCAGCATAGATCATCTTTAACTCTCCCATTGTATCGACCAGATAAACATCATCGTACTGACGGCAAATTTCACCAGATGTACGCATTACAACAGCTAATTGGCTCTGCTCACACAGTTTCTTCACATCACTAAAGCGCTCAGGATGCCTTGGAACAATAACCAGCAAGAGCTCAGGAATTTGCCGCTTTACTTCTTTATAAATCTTAAGAAATATTGCCTCTTCATCTTTATGGGTGCTGGCAATCAGCCAAACAAACCGGCCTGCAAACAATTCGGTTTTTAATTGCACGCCTTGCTCAACAATTTCATTTGGAACCTCAACATCAAACTTTATATTGCCTAGCGTTCTGATTTTTTCAGTTTTTGCACCTATCGCAGCAAACCGGCCGGCATCATCCTGCGTTTGCGCGGCAATTAACTTGACGCAAGCTAAAGCAGGGGAAATAAGAGCAGGGATTTTTTGATAACCATGTGCCGACTTTTGCGATAATCGGGCATTGATAATGTACAAAGGGGTTCCATTTTTGCCACAATAGGCAAACAGATTAGGCCAAATCTCAGTTTCCATGATGACAGCCATTCTAGGCTTAAAGCACCGCATAAATCGGTTGACCGCACAAGGTATGTCATACGGTAAGTAGACATGCTCCACACTGTCCTTCATGATCGCTTTAACCCGGGCAGACCCTGTAGGTGTTGTGGTCGTAATTAATAACGCTACATGGGGATATTCCAGTTGTATTTTTTTGGCCAACGGAATTAAAGCTTCGACCTCCCCCACAGAAACCGCATGAAACCAAATTACATTCCGGGGAAAGATTTTTGTATAGAGGGCAAAGCGTTCACCCCATCTGTATCGGTATGAGGGCGCTCTACTGCTTCGCCAGATCAGACGAACTAATATGAGAGGAATTAAGAGATAAAAAAGGCCGGAGTAAAAAGCTCGCATAGTCGAAAAGTTAAGGCTTCAGGGAAGATTTTACTCGCCCCTTCAACCTTTCACTCTTTTTACCTTGTACCTTTGATTATTACGCTTCAGCAGCAATTTTAATAGGCATTTTTACAACGACATCGGTATGGCAACTAATATCGATCTGATATTCACCGATTTGACGAATAACACCTTGAGGCAAACGAATCTCATGCTTTTCGACGGCAACGCCCGCTTCGGTAATGGCGTCAGCGATATTTTGCGTGCCTATTGAACCGAATAATTTGCCTTCATCGCCAGCTTTATGCGTAATAATAATCTGAAGCTTACTCAATGCATTGGCGCGCTCTTGAGCCGCACCCAGCTTCTCAGCTGCCGCTTTCTCAAGTTCTGCGCGGCGCGCTTCAAATTCAGCAATTTTAGTAGCTGTTGCAGGAACAGCTTTACCATATGGAACAAGATAGTTTCTACCATAACCTGCTTTAATGACAACCTTATCACCCAGGTTACCTAAGTTCGCTACCTTTTCAAGAAGAATAACTTCCATCTTTTATTACCTCATTATCGGATTTTATCCGGCTATTTTTTTCACGCCATCAAGACGTATGTTGATTCGAAATTTTATTTCGTAAGTTCATCCAAGCATCGCTCAGCCCGACTATAGCAACCGGCAACATGGCATGGGGTATCAAAAACATTGTCACATAAAACATCGGCACTATATAGCGACCCATTTTCATCGCGGCAAATACGGTATGCAATACTGACGTCCCGATAAAGGTGTATAGCACAAACAGCAAGATAGCGATATTCCATGATATTTCAGAAATCACACCAGAGCTTAATGATGCAATAATTACCACTAAAATACTGCCTATTGCCAACCTTGGAGGCGTTCTCAATGACAAAAACTCTTGTCTAAACCCACCAGGGTTATACAGTAAAGCCTGCCACCACCGGCCCAGAAACAGACCGAACAGCAAACCAAACACCGATGCAGCCGCAACTATTCCCGTCATATAATGGGCCAGCATATCAAACGTACGCTGAACATCTTCAACCGGAGCATTCGGAGGCATCATTTGTGAAAGCATAGTCTTCCACATCGCTGCCGGCTCGGCATTGAAGAGATAAAAGCCAATGACTCCGAAAATACCAAGCAATACCGCAATTTCAACCGCCAGCGACAAATATCGCCCTTCTCTTAGGACGATCGAAATCAGCCAGACAGGAACCCACAGCACCATTCCATAAAGCAATACAAACTGATAATTGCCTAATAGAAAAAAACCTAATATCCCTGCTATCGCAGTTGAACACCCCAAAACCACTAAGCCTTCGACGGCTCCCCGTCTTAATGTGACGAGAGCAACAGAGGCCGAACTTACTATACTCACTGGAGGCATGATCAGTGACAATATCGCGAGAGAAGAGGCCACTATCATGGCTTGCATTCTTCCTCGCATAATATATTCAGCTAAAAAGCCCACTGATCGTCCAGCGTATTATTTGTGAGCGTCGCAAAAAGGCAATAAGGCAATAAACCGCGCACGTTTTATTGCAACGCCTAATTGTCTTTGATACTTGGCGCTGGTTCCTGTAATGCGGCTAGGAACGATTTTACCGGTTTCAGTGATGTAATCACTCAATAAATCCAGGTCTTTATAATCGATCTCTGTTCCACCTTCTGCACTGAATCGGCAGAATTTTTTGCGTCTAATGTTACGTGCCATAATAATTCTCGTAAATTCAAGTGTTAAAAGTGTTATTCAGAAGCGAGCGCGTCAGCGTCAAAGTCTTCGTCGATATCATCCAGATCAACTTCGTCATCGGCGTCTGCAGTCACTGCTGCTCTGGCCGCTGCATCTTTAGCTCTTGATTCAGCTACTTTATTTTCTTCAGCTGTTGACGTGGCAATGATAGATGGCTCAGTAACAGCAGCTTTTTGCAATAAAGTCATGCTACGCAAAATGGCATCATTAAAACGGAAGCCACTTTCCAATTCTTCCAAGGTAGCTTGATCGCACTCGACATTCATCAACACATAATGTGCTTTATGAATTTTATTAATTGGATAAGCCAGGTGTCTACGACCCCAGTCTTCCAAACGATGGATTTTGCCGGATGCGGTTTCGATGGTTGATTTATAACGTTCAATCATCGCTGGAACCTGAGAACTCTGGTCCGGATGAACTAAAAAGACAATTTCATAATGTCGCATGATTTCTCCTTTCGGGTTAAGCCTCCCACCTCTGTCTTAATAAAGATGGTAAAGCAAGGAGGAGCTGATAGCTCCTAAGAACCGCGCATTATAGATGCTTTTTCAGGCATTGGAAAGCGTGCAGTTCAGAAACAACATAATCCCGGAAAAAAAGTCAATATCTCGGCACGACAAGAGCAATATTAAATACAAACTTTCTTTTCTCTACGCGTAAATACTCAACAAACCTTTACTGACGACAGCCTGTCCGCTTGCGATTTCTTGTTCCACTTCATCAATTCCATCGCCAGCAACAGTCATTGGCGCCTGCCTCCGGCCATCAGCTGTTTGGGCAAAATTTTGCGCCTGTGAGCGGCCTTGATCTGACGCAGGCCCATGAAAAACGTTAGCCTCCACCAGATTAAGCTGCTGAGCGCTCATCATTTCCCGCAACTTAGGGATAGAAGCCTCAAGCGTTTCTCTTACAGCTGCATGTTGCGCTGTAAATACGACAGTTGCCTGATCATCAACAACATCAACGCGAATCGATATTGGCCCCAGATGCGGCGGATTCAACTTGATTTCTGCTGATGGTATTGCCTTGCTGTTCATCCATACAATTCGCTCCCCTAGATCTTTGTTCCATTCCGGATGCGATAGCGGCTTGGTTATTGCTGGAATATCTGTTTTATTATCAATAACCCTATTAGGCGGAGCTATATCCGATCCAACCCGCGGCAAAGCCTTTTCTTCCTCCAAACTGAAGGCCTGCAGATCCACTCGCCCGGCCTTTTCAATTTGCCCCGAATTCTGAAAATCGTTTAAATTGAAAACTTGTTTATCCACAACCGGCTGACGAAAAACCGTTTCACTTTGCAACTTGTTTTCAGGAGTGTTCGCCGGCTGATTCGGTGTAGCACTTGCCATCAACGACTTTGTAAAAGACAGCAACATAGCCTCTTTATCGGCATTTGCAGACACCAAATTATTGGTTGTTTTGACTTGCTCGACTTGCATTGCCGGAAGAGCGATAACAACCGCAGCCAACACCTCTTCCGTTATGCCATTATTATCAACAATCGGTAATTGAGCATCTCCTTCAGCCCGCCTTTTATCAGGCTTTTCATTGCCCTGATCCAAATCCATTTGCACCGGAGCATCAATAACAACGACATCTTGCAGGATCTGCCCTGACTCAACGGCCGCATCCGCGATGTTTTGCTCGACAGGGGCGGCCGTTGCAATTACATTCTTCTCGTCTTGCGGGACCGGAGTAGCCATTGCGAGCACATCTTTGATGTTTTGCTCAGCCACTTCGGCCTTTTCTCCAGCCGAAGCTTCTAAGCCGATATATTTCAAGGTATCAGTTACCGCAGCCAAGGCGGCCTCATGATCAACATCGTCTTTTGTTTTGTATGACGGCGGCAAATCATTGCCTAATAAAGCGGCAAAATCTTGCGTATCGACTCTACCTACCGACAAACCGGCAACGCCTTGCGGATCACTGAGATCCTGTAAATCGATAGGATCCAACATCTGCACAGGCGCAGAATCCTCTGTTTTTATAGCGCTTAACAGCTCAATCTGCGCAACCAATGCATCCGAGAAACCTTCGGTAATGCCCGTGCCATCAAGCAAAGGTGGAGTCACACTTTCAACTGTAGCACTGCCGGAAACCGAAGATAATAAATTTGCACTTTCAATAACCATAATCAATCCCCTTGAGATTCATTAATTATCAAGCATTTCCCATGCCACTTGAGTTATTGCGCCCGATTCTGGATGCCCGCTCATCCTGTTCTTGCTGCTCCTGCTTAGCCTCTTGCTTCATCTCTACCTTCAAAGCTGAATCGCAAACTTTCTGCAAACTTCGGGTTTTATGATGCAGCTCTTCCCATATTTTTCTTTTGGCTACCACTTCAGCTTCAATTGAATCCAGCATTTTTTCCTGACCCATTATTGCCTTATCGAGCTTATCAATAAACGATCTAAACTCCAGAAGTTGCGCAACATTGACGCCTTTAACACCCAGCTGCTCGAATCTATCCTGATATTCCCTCCGATAGTTTCTTAATCCTTCAACTTGTGCCTGCATGCCTTGGTGTTTTCTCTGAACCGCGCCCAGTACTTCAAGAGCGTTCTTTTCCTGGTTCGCCTTAATGTCCACAATCGTTTTAATGCGTTGCGATTTTTTCACTTATACCCTTATATCCCGAAGAAACTTTAATCAGCCGGCAACAGCCCTTTTTACGCCCAGTAACTGCGCCAGCTCTTGTAAACTCCGATCTATATCCACAGACTCATCCATGCCCTGTTGCAAAAAATCCAAAATCGCCGGATTTTTTTCAATCGCTTTGTCGAGCCTAGGATTAGATCCCGGTTGATAGGCGCCAACACTGATCAAATCGCGGTTTTGCTGATAAAGCGAATACAATCGTCTTAAATCCCGCGCCATTTGCATATGCCCGGCATCAATAATGTCCGGCATAACCCGACTGATTGAAGCCTCTATATCGATAGCGGGGAAATGCCCGGATTCAGCCAAACTCCTGGACAATACGACATGCCCATCCAGCACCCCTCGGGCAGCATCGGCAATTGGATCATTAGTATCATCGCCCTCGGCCAGCACCGTATAGAATGCGGTTATAGAGCCACCACCATGATCGGCATTACCGGCGCGCTCGACTAAATGCGGCAATTTGGCGAACACCGAAGGCGGATATCCTTTGGTGGCCGGCGGCTCGTCAATGGCTAGGGCAATTTCACGATGCGCCTGCGCAAATCGCGTTAAAGAATCCATCAGCAACAAAACATCAAGACCTTGATCACGAAAATACTCGGCAATACTGGTTGACAATAACGCTGCATGAACACGCATCAAGGGAGGGCAATCCGCTGGCGAAACCACCACGACCGCTCTCTTAAGCCCGTCTTCGCCCAAGGTCTTCAGCACAAATTCGTTAACTTCTCGGCCTCGCTCGCCAATCAGCCCGACCACAACAATATCCGCCGTGGTAAATTTGGTCATCATGCCCAACAACACGCTTTTGCCCACCCCGGTACCGGCAAACAAACCCATACGCTGGCCGCGTCCCACGCTAAGTATCGAATTTATAGCCCTAACACCAACATCAAGCGGTTCTCGTATAGGCTTTCGGGTAAGAGGATTGATCGGCACGCCGTTAAGTGAAATCAGCGCATCCGTTTTAAGTGGACCTTTGCCGTCAAGCGCATTGCCGGCACCATCCAGCACACGCCCCAGCAGGCCGAAGCCCACCTTAGCCAAGCTGTTTTTACCCATAGGAATGACTCGGCAATCCGGCTCAAGCCCATGAACTTCAGCAGTCGGCATTAAGAAAATTCGTGCATCGGAAAAACCCACGACTTCCGCTTCAATCATTCTGCCGTTTTTGGCCTCAATGCGGCAGCGTGAACCGATAGCCGCCCGACAGCCCACCGCTTCCAGCGTTAAACCAACCATACGGGAAAGCTTGCCTTCGACAACAAGCTCAGGCACTTGCGCTAATCTTTCAGAATAAGATTTTAAGTTAGCCAGCCAAATTTGTGACCGATCCGCATCCGGAATCACAAACTTTTATCCTCGGCAACGTCTTCTTGCGCTATCGGCAACGACTCTGTGGATTGCCCCGTTATCTCCGCCCGCAAAGCCGTATTCTCTGGCTCGCTCTCTATGGATGGTGAAAATGTCTCAAGAGTACCGGCAGTAGTCTTGTTGTCACTCTCCCTCTCACCACCCAACAAAGTAGCGATGACGGCAGCCAACCGATGTTCCACAGTTGCGTTAACATGTGAAATATCAGTGTTAACTTCGCAGCCGCCTCGGGTAATCAATGGATCCTCGATTATGGTCCAGCTTGGCGACATCTCATCCAGCGCTAATGCGGATCGCACCAACTCGGCATCTTCAGGATGTAATTTCAAACTAATCTTTTGTGATGCCAACGGCAAAACATTAATTGATTCCCGAATAACAGCAACGATTTGCCCCGGGTCCAACTTGATTTCCCGGCGTATCATTTGTGTTGCAATGGCTATCGACAGTTTAACCAGCTCTTTTTCTACTTCCTCATCAAGATGTTTAAACGGTTCGCTTAAAGACTCTAAAAGACTGACCAGTGTCGCAGCTTGGCTTTGCAACAAGTGCAAATTATCCTCGTAGCCTTTTTTTGAACCTTCATCAAAGCCCTGCTGAAAACCATGCATTTTGCCCTGTGCAAACGCTTCGTCATACGCCTGCTTTTGCATGGCTTCAATTTCATCAACCGTTAAAATCGGTGTCGGTTCATCCTCAAGCTCCACCGTCTCCGATTGCTTGGCATCTGCTCCGGAAACATCCGGCATACTCCATAATCTTAACGATTCCAGCTCGGCTGCGGTGAATCTGGGCGTCTTAGATGAGCTCTTCACCGCCAACCCCCATTTGTATCTCGCCTGCATCCGCTAATTTTTTAGCAATAGCCAATATATCTTTTTGCGCCAGCTCTACTTCGCTTAGCTTGGCTGGGGGCGAAGCTTCCAGGTCATCACGCAGCATTTCTGCCGCCCGCTTGGACATGTTGCTGAATATCTTCTCCTTAAGTTCACTGCCCACGCCTCGTAACGCCAACAACAGCTGCCCGGTTGAAACTTCACGCAACAATGTTTGCATACCTCTTTCATCGATAGAGGTGAGATCTTCAAAGGTGAACATTTTTTCCTGAATTTCCTGAGCCAGCTCAGACCTGTGCTCGGCAATGCCTGACATCACTAGATCTGCGGCTCCGCCATCGAGGAAATTCAAGATATTGGCCACCGCATCGACACCGCCGATATTTGTCGATTTAACATTATCAGAGCCGGTGAGTTGTTTTTCCATGATCTGATCCAGCTCGCGCAGAGCAGCGGGCTGAATGCCTTTCATCGTCGCAATTCTCATCATCAAATCGGCACGCATGCTTTCGGGCAGAAACATCATCACATCCGCCGCCTGCTCACTATCCATTAAAGACATAATGGTCGCGACAATCTGAGGATGCTCCAAACGAATCATATCGGCAATCGAGCGGGTATCCATCCATTTCAACTGTTCAATGCCTTTGGTATTGCCGCCCTGTAGAATCCGGTCAAGGATACTGTTCGCTTTGTCGGCACCTAACGCGCTGATCAACACAGTACGGATATATTCATCGGTATCCATCCCCAAGGCAGTCTGTCTTTTAACCGTGACGATAAATTCCTCAACCACCTCATCCATCATGCCGGTGGAAATCTCGCCCACGCTTGCCATAGTGATGCCTAAAATCTGCACTTCCCTGGGCGACATATGCTTTAGAACGAGCGCCGCCCTATCCATTCCCAGCGCCAGCAACAATACAGCGGCACGATCAACTTGGGTTAACTCTTTCTCCGACTTAGCCATCTTTTTTGATCCAGGACTTAATAACTTGTGCGACTACTTTCGAATCATCATCGACGAGCCTCTTTACATATTCCAAACGATGCTCGTAACTCTGGGGTACATCCAAAAGCAGCAGATCCTGCATTTCCTTTTCAGTGGGTACCGCAAAATTTACGTTTTGCTGACCGGCCGGCACAGCGATAGGCACCCCCCGCTCATCATAACGAACGTCTCCTCCCATTGCAGCCGCCCTCTCTTGCGCCTCCGCCAACGCTGCGGCTTTTTTCTCTTCCAGATCCCGACCGATAAGGCCGCGCATAGTGGGACGTAATACGCCAAACAACAAGAATAATAAAGCCAAAGCCGCAGCCACTTGCTTCATAAGGTCAAGAAACCAGCCTTGCTCCCAAACGGGTATTGCCGGCAATGCCTCAACAATGTCGTCTATTTTGAAGGCCACGTTGGTGACCGTAACCTGATCCCCTCGACTACTGTCAAATCCTACCGCCTGCTTGACCAGATCGCTAAATCGATGAATATCTTCCTGAGAATATGACTGTGCTTTAACGCTACCATCACTCTGGGGCACATGCCGATCGTCAACGACCACGGCCACCGACAATCGGCGCAATGCACCTGTAGCCAACCGGGTATGGGTAATGGTTTTATCCAGTTCGTAATTCCTGGTTGCATTTTTTGACGCCGACCCGGGCGTGGACGCTGAATTGGTCGCGGCCGATGCCGGCGTTGCTTCGGGAGCCGTACCTGCCGGAGTAGGTTGATTTGATAACGCGCCGGGGACACCTTGAGTTGCGGACAATGAGCTTTGCTCTTCGGATATCTGCTCGCTTCTTAAAGCCGGCAAGTCCGGATTGAACATTTCCTGCGTTCTGTCAGTCTCGGTAAAATCCACATCCGCTGAAATCTGCACGCGCATTCCGTCACTGCCCACCAATGGCGACAAAATATTCTGAATGCGCCCCATCAGGTGTTCTTCAATATTCTTCTTATATTCAAACTGCTTGGTAGTTAAATTGCCTGCCACTGAGGAATCATTGCTATTTAACAACTGGCCTTTTTGATCGACGACTGTTACTTGCTCGGCGTCCAATTGCGGCACACTGGAAGCGACTAAATGAATGATTGATTCGACCTGCCCCTTATCCAGGGATCTGCCTTGATATAAATTGACTATAACGGAAGCGCTGGGTTTTTTACGGTCCCGCACAAATACCGACTGAACGGGCATGGCTAACAGCACCCGGGCCGACTTTACATTCTGGATGGACATAATGGTTCGGGCAATCTCGCCTTCCAGGGCTCTTTGAAAGCGTACCGCTTCAACACTTTTGCTGGTGCCGAAACCCTGCTCTTTATCCAGCAGCTCATATCCCAAACTATTGCTTTTTGGCAAGCCTTGAGCCGCTAATTTGAGCTTTACGGTATTCACCTGATCCATCGGCACCATAATAGCCCCGGACCCGGCTTCGACTTTATATTTGATGTTTTCCTTATTCAGAACTTCAAGAATTTCTGAAATGTCGCTCTCGCCGATTTCGGAGTATAAGCGTCCGTATGAGGGTTCCTGAGACCATAGAACAACAGCAACGCCAATAGCTACACTAAGCGCCAGGCCCAACATCAGCCCAATCTGACGCGCTATGGTTAGCCCGGCCAAGCCTCTGATAGCCGGATGCGCATCGACCTTGGTCGCAAAAATATGAGACGCTTCACCATCAAGATGTCCCTTGTCCTTTGACATTGGATCATGCTGGCGATTTGCTTCAACTAGACTATTACCGCTCTGTTCGCTCATGTTTTATTTACAGTTTGCCGCATTACATTGGCATATTCATGACATCTTGATAGGCTTCAACTAATTTATTTCTGACCTGCAGCATTGCCTGAAATGAAACACTGGCTTTCTGCGAAGCTACCATAACCTCGGCCAGACTGACATTAGTGTCGCCAGCCTCAAAAGCCTCCGTCATTTTTCCGGCAGTTTGCTGAGTATCATTAACAGCGCCTATGGTCTGCTTCAGCATTGCCGCAAAGTCAGCGCCGCCACCTGTCTCTTGGACTTTACCGCCACCGGCTTCAAGCGACATTGCCCGCATCTGAGCCAAAACTTGATTGACATTCATTTCACTCATGGAGATTCCCTCTTACATTCTTAATAGTGCAGAGTTTAATGCATTTTTAATGCCAGTTGTTAACATGAAATAATAACGCCGGAATCTTTCATTCTGGCCATTTTATAGCGGAGCGTCCTGGGGCTAATGCCCAATTTTTCAGCCGTTATTTTGCGGCTGCCATTTTCCTTCAGTAAAGTCTGTAAAATAATGTTTTCTTCAGCCGAGCGAACGCCTTCGCCCAACCCTCCGATCTCGATCTTTTCATTTTTAGTATCAATCGGATACGCTTCACTTGCAGTTTCTACATTCTCATTTAAAGAACTATCGTTCATGATGTTCATCATTGATCCAGCATCCTCAAACACCAAATCATCAACTGTAATCTTATCGTCAATCCGCAAAATCAGCGCCCGCTGCACCACATTATCGAGTTCCCTGACATTACCCGGCCAACGATAAGCTAACATTTTTTTAATAGCCTCATTATCAAATTCAGGCAACTTTTTGCCGTCCGTCCGATGACGCTGCATCAATTCCTGTGCCAGCGGCAAAATATCGCCCGGCCGGTTACGTAACGGTGGAATATTAATGGGGAACACGCTGAGGCGGTAATACAAATCCTCACGAAACAGCCCCTGCTCCACCTGCTCTTTTAACTTCTGATTGGTTGCCGCCAAAATTCTGACATTCAACTTAATTTTTTTGTGACTGCCCAGACGTTCGACTTCCTTCTCCTGCAATACCCGCAATAGTTTCGCCTGCAGCCCTAAATCCATTTCGGCTATTTCGTCCAGCAACAAGGTGCCGTCCTGAGCCTGTTCGAATTTCCCGGGCATGGCCTGAACCGCTCCGGTGTAAGCGCCTTTTTCATAGCCGAACAACATCGCTTCCAACATATTTTCGGGAATGGCCGCGCAATTTACCGCGATAAACGGCCCTTGATAATACGTTGAATTTTGATGGATATAACGAGCAATAACCTCTTTACCGGTTCCGCTTTCACCCTGCAACAACACGGTGACATCGGTTCTAGCGACTTTGGCCGTCAAAGCGTAGAGTTTTTTCATGTTTTCGTCTTGCACGATACGCTCATTAGCGGCTGTATTGGCCGCCGACGGATTGGCTGACACATAATCAGCCACTTTACTCACCAGCGCCTGCGCGTCAAACGGCTTGATGAGATAATCGGATGCGCCAGCCTGCATAGCCTCGACTGCCTTGGGAATAGTCCCGAAAGCCGTCATCAGCAGCACCGGTGTTTCCGAATATTTATGCTGCATATTTTTCAGCAATTGAAAGCCGTCCATAACCGGCATCTGTACATCGCTAACGACCAGTTTAAACTGGCCATGCTCCAGTTTCATTAGCGCTTCAGTACCATTGCGAGCCGAAACGACCCGATACCCGCCTATCTCCAGAGTGTCACAAAGCGCTTCGCAGAGTGACAGATCATCCTCAACAACCAACACATCATACTGTTTCATGTTTAATCTCCATTTGATGGTGATTCTTACCGGACAAATCTGTCTGGAACAGATTTGCATTTACCCGAAGGGCATCAGGCAGGGAAGCCTGATGTGATAAATCTGCCTGGAGCAGATTTGCATTTACCCGGAGGGCATCAGGCAGGGAAGCCTGATGTGATAAATCTGCCTGGAGCAGATTTGCATTTACCCGG